>Ga0265320_10000393_pt1 | contig 35365 bp, 33 predicted proteins | sample 4827metaG_FD_202087 | JGI IMG/M metagenome (GOLD analysis project Ga0265320, IMG submission 202087) | Rhizosphere microbial communities from Carex aquatilis grown in University of Washington, Seatle, WA, United States - 4-8-27 metaG | ecosystem: Host-associated > Plants > Roots > Rhizosphere >... | reverse complement strand
ACCGGCTCTCGCTCGACTCGATCGCCACGGCGACGTTCGGTGTGGAAAAGACCGCCGAGGGCCTGCAAGCCATCCGCTGGTTCAAGGAAGGCCGGCTGGCGGAAATCGCGGAGTATTGCTGCTACGACGTAAAAATCACGAAGCTGGTCCACGAATACGGCCGGCACCACCGGCAGTTGCATTACCACAACCGTTTCGGAAAGAAAATGACCGTGCCAGTGAACTGGTGATGGGGAAATTCAGGCTGCCGACTTCGGGATGCCCCCCAGGTTGCGGGCAACGGGGAAGACACCACAAACGAGGGCGGGAAATTTAAAATCATTCCCGCCGGTCATTTGGATTTTTGTTTGAGATTGTGAATGGCCCGCTTGGCGGCAACCGCCGACTGAAAGGCATTTGCGGAATCCGCATCCAGTTGCTTTTTGTGGTCAATGTTTTGAAGCCCCAGGTCGATGTAATCGTAGCTCATATGATCATCGTGAATCTTGTCTTCATAGCTTCTGAAAAATGTGTTCAGATTATCCTGCAGCACTGCATTGTTGGTAAATCCCGCGTTTTGCATTTCAACGGCCATGAGCCCGATTTCCGTCCGCGCGCAGCGGGCGAGCTGCCGCAGTAGCTCCTCCTGCGTATCCCGTTGCGATTTGGTTTCGTCCGCATAGCCTGACGGTTCATCCAAAACTTTTTTCAGCCGCACGTCAATTTTGTCCAGATTGTCGTTGATCGCGCTGCTTTTTCTGGCCTCGGTCTGTTTCTGGCTTTCTTGCTTCATTTGCGCTTCAAATTGCTTCTGGGTGTCTTCTTCCTCTCGCGCTTTGACGAGCTTTTGCCGCTCCGCCCGTTGCTGGTCTTGAAGTTCCTGGATGTCCCGTTCCTTTTGCTGTTCTTTCGAGAACAGGACGACCACCGCAAACGCCAGCCCGACGGAAATGAGAGCGTTCAGAACGAAAATGAAGGCGTACTTGGGTTTCATGGGATTCCGAATTGCAGGTGCAAGGAACAGCTTTCCAAAATCAGAGTAAAGACAAAAAGCGCCTGCCGGCCGTATTTCCGGGAAAAAACTCCAAAACTGGCCTCATCAGCCCTGCCCCCCGGCAATGGCAAAATTAGGGTAACCCATCGCAAACATTGGTGATTACGGCCAAATGGAGGGAATTGGACAAGCTGCATGCTGCGATAGAAAACTGGCTCGCCGGGGCGAAGCTGGAAGTTTGTCAGTCGTTTAGTCCGCCTTTGCTACGCTACGCGCGACAGCTCCGAAAACTTTCGGAGTTGGTGCCCACGACAGGACTTGAACCTGTACGGTGTTACCCACTAGAACCTGAATCTAGCGCGTCTGCCAATTCCGCCACGTGGGCACGTTGACTGGCGCCCATTCTAATACGCCGCCGCCGGCTTCCGGGCAAGTCAAATTGAATGTCTTTTCCCCGCCGGTGAAAAAATAATTTGAGCCACGCGCCCCGCGGCTGCGCCCGCGCGCTTGCTCCGGGCGCATCTCAATTCTTGAGACAACCGAAAAGGCTGTGTCCCAACAGGACAATGTGAAAATAGCCCGGCGTTTGAACGCCGGGGTTTGATGGTGTGGTAATCAGTCCCGCAGGGACGGGTGAAAGACGTTTGGCGCGTTGTCGCCTTGGCGAAGACGGGGTTTTCAGCCGTCCCTCCAGGACTCGTGTTATATCAACCTTCCCCCGGCATTGAAATGCCGGTAGTGGGCTACTTTGCTTTTGGGCTTCTTTTACTCAGTTTTAGCGAGTAAATTCGGGCATGGTTAAGCCCAAAAAGAAACGGCCAGCCGACACCAATCGGATGGCACATAGCATAATTGAGGATGTAATAAAGCTTTCAGAATCCTCCGCGAATCACATTAAGAATTCCGCCGCCGTTGCTCTCGGCAGACTGGGTGGATTGAAGGGGGGGCCTGCGCGGGCAAAGAAAATGACACCGGCGCAACGCCGGGAATCTGCTCTTAAAGCCGCGCAAGCCAGATGGAATCACAAATCAGGCTGATTTTCTCCTTGGTGGTGGAATGGAGCCGGTCAGCTTAGTTTCGGGCTTCGGTTGATCGCCCGCTTTCTTAAGTTCTTCTGCCGCCTCTTTTTGTTCTCCGTTTTCCTTGCTCTGTGTTTTACGAAAGCCGGGATACCACTCTATAAGTCCCCATAGCCCACGTTTTGGGCGAACAAAATCGCCAGCCTCTTCTCGCCGTTCCAGTGTTGAAAATACGGTTACGGTGAAATTCTTTGATACAGTCTTGATGCCGTGTGCTTGAAGCGCCTTTGCGATTTCAGGGGCCGATTTCGGCTCTTTAATAATGGACAGGTACTTCTTGGCGGCATCACCCACACTCATGCCAAAGAACGCCGTGGGGGTAAGTTCATTACCGGACTGATGCCGCTTGTGCTGGCCAGATGAAGTCGTGGTAACAGATTCTCCAAGCATACGTCTAATGGCGTTGATAGCGTGTTCTAGTTCCTCTCTTTTTGTTTCCAAATCTGCCAATACAGCTTGGTAATCCACTGGTTTTTGTTCAGTTTCCATTTGCTTTTTCTTTCATTAAAGTTTAAACTATTGTCCGTATTTGGGAGCCAGTGACAGGCTTTTGGCCCATCACCAGCCCCCAGTACAGCAGCCCTTGTTAGGGGCCTGGTATTATCATAGACACCACCTCCCAGTGAGGTTGCGGGCGGCCTTGGTTGTGAACGCCAATTCTTCACCGAGGCCGCCCTCGGTTTAACTACAAGTCATTTATAGCATCCTGCCTGAAATTGTCAATACACGTTGTTGTGTTTTTTTCATACAATGTATTTTTGTGTTTGACTGCGTGACCGCTCACGCATATATTGTTGTTATGAACAAACTGAGCAACAAAGACCGAGCCAAGGTAATTGGATGCCTTATTGAAGGCTGTTCCATCCGAAGCACCGTGCGTCTCACCGGAGTCGCCAAGAAAACCGTTTCCAGAATCCTTGTGGAAACCGGCAAGGCATGTTTGAAGTATCAGGATGAAGTGATGCGTGACTTGTCCTGCAAGATTTTACAGGTTGACGAAATTTGGTCATTTGTCGGCTGCAAGGAACTGAATGCATCCGATGAACAAAAGCAGAATGGCTGCGGTGATTCTTGGGTCTGGGTTGCCATTGATGCCGACACCAAACTAATTGCGTCATGGCATTTGGGAAAGCGTAACGCCAATGATGCCTATGTTTTCATTTTCGATCTGAAGAAGCGACTCGCCAATCGTGTGCAATTAACCTCTGACGGTTATCAAGCCTACTTGCAGGCTGTGGACATGGCTTTTGATGGTCAAATTGATTATTCGATGTTGATTAAACAATATGGTTTGCCCACAGGCCCGGATACGCGCTATTCGCCGCCGGTATGCATTGGGGCAAGGAAACGCCGCGTTAATGGCCAGCCGGACATGGAGCGGGCCTCAACCAGCTTTGTGGAGCGTCAGAACCTCACCATGCGTATGTCCAACCGGAGATTTACCCGCTTAACCAATGCATTCAGCAAGAAATTTGAAAATCACAAGTGTTCGCTCGCTCTGCACTTCATGCATTACAACTTCTGCCGGATTCACCAAACGATTCGTTGCACACCGGCAATGGAGGCAGGTCTAGCCGATCACGTTTGGAGCTTGGAAGAAATCGCTGGATTGTTCCCTGAACCAAATAATTAACGCCCACCGGAAGGAACAAGATTTTCGCTTGGGTCGAAAACTATCCCACTACGATATGGCCAAGCTGGTGCAGGCTGTTGAGATTGCATAAGCTGTTGCAACACTGCCGCAACTGCCCTTTTAACTTCCGTTTCAATATGATTTTGAAGATTTGCTTGAGCCTGTTGTTGTGCGCGTGCCATATCCACAACAGTCATTGGGGCTGGAACTGGCCGCCCTTCTTCTTTGGCAACCTCTATCCATTCTTCAATAACGACTCTTAAATTAGCCAGAGCCTCTTCCTGTGTTTTTCCATCTGCCATACAACCCGCCAATTCAGCAGGAATGGCAAGATAGGCATTATCTTCCGGGCTCCAGAGGATTTGGACCGCGTATCCAATTTTCATAAATTATACAGGTTGATTGTGCCGCGTACTTGTCTTACCTGATACGACTTAGCTTTTCCGTCCGTGTTTGGCTGCAAATTGATGATTTCACGAATTCCGGTTTTGCTAAAAATTCGATGGCTTCCCTTGATTCGCTCCTTAAATCCTAGATGGCACAAAAGCGCGCAAAGGTCGTCAAATCGGATGTTCGCATTTGATGTGCCACTAAGCACCTCTTGCTTGATTTTATCGTGTTTGCCCACATCACGCTGTCTTCTGTGAAGAGGCGATTAAACCAAAGAACGACATTCTGTCAACAATCGAATTTAAGCCCATTTCCCGTTTTGGCAAATTTTCCGAATTTTACGAGTGTTTCCACGCTTTATCCCTTAGCCTAAAAAGCACAATTCCAGCAGTAAAATCAACTCTGGCACGAAAGTAGCCCACTACCGAAATGCCGGGCTGTTTTCGAGGGTTCCTCCGGAACCAAGCATCTGCGCAAAAACCAAGATGCGCCGTCGGCTCCCGCATTTCAATTCTTGGCTTCCGGCAGGTTTTTGCGGATAATTCACCATTCAAATGCAACCTATTCGGGACATTTACGCAACGAAACGGGCGGCCAATCAGCCGGTCATCTCCTTTGAATTTTTCCCGCCCAAGACGGCCGAAGGCGATCAAAATCTGCTCGAAAAACACATTCCGGCGCTATTGCAGGCGAAACCGGACTTTTGTTCCGTCACCTACGGCGCCGGCGGCAACACGCGCGACAAGACGTTGATGATTGTGGACCGCATTCAGCGGCAGCACGGTCTGACTGCGCTGGCGCACCTGACCTGCGTCGGGCACACCCGCGACCAGGTGCGTGAACTGTTGGAAAAAATCCGCTCGCTGGATTGCCGGAACATCCTGGCCTTGCGCGGGGATGCGCCCGGCGGCGGTCAATTCCAGCCGACCCCAGGCGGTTTTGAATTTGCCGCGCAACTCGTCCGGCTCATTCGTGAATCTGGAGACTTTTCCGTCGGCGTCGCCGGTTTTCCCGAAGGCCATATCGCGTGCAAGGAAGGCAAACACGCCGATTGGCGGCATCTGAAGGAAAAAGTGGATGCCGGCGCGGATTATGTCCTCACGCAATTGTTTTTCGACAATGCGGATTATTTTGAATTTCGCGATCAGGTCGCCGGGAAGCTCGGGGTTCGCATCCCGCTCGTGCCCGGCATCATCCCGATTTTGAGCGCCGGGCAGATCACGAAATTTACGCAGTTAAGCGGCTCAAGAATCCCGCCGACGCTCCGCGCCAAACTCGACCAATTGACCGGCAATGACGAAGCGGCCACCGAATTCGGCATTGAATACGCCACGCAACAATGCAAGGAATTGCTGCGCGCCGGCGTACCCGGGCTGCATTTTTACACGTTGAACAAATCGCACTCCACCGTCCAGGTCTTGAAAAATCTCGGCCTGGCGTGAGGCCGTCAATTTGGGTGAGCATTGCGTGACAATTCTGGATAGCCTGGGCACAAATTGTTGGGTTGGGGAAAAGCGGCGGAGGGCCGCCGCAGTCCAAGACCTGCCGGACATTTCAATGATTTCCTGATGCGCGAAGCGTCCTGGGGTGCGCCAGCCTTCCGCCTTCGCGGCGCGTCATAGCGCCGCTCCGGCGCGACGACGGCTGGCGCTTTGCCGGCCGACTCAAGCCTGCGACCTTTTCGCATGAATTCTTGCGTCCCAATGTCGCTGTGAAATTCTCTGGATCATGAACCCACGGAATTGGAACGCCGGTCTCCGATCCGGCGTGTTGCCGAAGCCGTAGTTCTTCGCGCCGGGTCGGAGCCCGGCGCTCCGATTTGCAAGGCATCAAAGCCCCAAATTGTTGGCCATGATGCCCAGGACGCTCAGCGGGCCCTGGTCTTCCAAACCGTCAGCCGCCTTGTCCAGTTTTTGCAGCGCAAGCTTGGCGTTCTTGTAAAATTCCTGGTCGTTGACCAGTTTGCCGACCGTGCCCTGGCCTTGATTGATCTTCAGCAAAACCTGTTCGAGGTTGGTCATCGAGGCGGTGGTGGCGGCATAGAGCGTTTCGTCGGTCACCAGCTTGCCAATCGTCCCCTGGCCGTTGGTGATTCCGCTGACGACCCCCTGCACTTCCACGACCGCATTCTGCAGATTGGTGACGGTGACCAGGGCGGAATTGTAAAGCGAATCCGTGTAGATCAGTTTGCCGACCGTGCCCTGCCCGCTGGCAATCTGGCCGGAAATATTTTCAATGTTGGAGATGGCCCCGCCAATGTGGTCGCTGTTTTGTTTGACGAAATCCACCAGCGGTCCCATCAAATTGTTGATGGTATCGGGAGTGAAACTTGCCGTGAGGTTCTGGATGCCGGTGGTGGCCTTGTCCAGCTTGGTCATGATGGCATTGAGGTCGGGCTGTTCCTCGGTCGCGAGCAGGGATCCGTCTTCCGCCCGCGGGGCCGCGGTCGATCCAAAATCAATGGCCACAAAATTCTGTCCCATCAGGCCGGTGAATTTGACGATCGCCTTGCTGTCTGTTTTCACGGCGACATCGGAGTGCAGCTTCATGGTGACCTTGACCCGGTTGCCGTCGAGCATGATTTTTTCGACCCGGCCGATTTCCACGCCGGCCATCTTGACGCTGTTGCCGACCTTCAGGTCCTGCACGGTGTCAAACATGGCGTTGAGGCGGTAGCCACGATGGAACGACCCCACCCCGCCGAGCGTTTCGGTGATGATCCAGGCGGCGAAGACGGCGAGGACGACAAAATAGCCGAGCCGGGTTTCGAGTGAATTTTTCATAGGCTTTTGGATTGAGGTTCGGGTTTGAAATCGGCGTGCAGAAATTTTCTAACCAGGGGATCGTTGTGACGTTTCACCTCGTCCGGCGTGCCAATGGTGAGAATGCGGCCTTCGTGGATCACGGCAATCCGGTCTGCCACGCCGAAGGCCAGGTCACGGTCATGCGACACCACCAGCGACGTAACGTGAATGCGCTTCTGGAGATGGAGAATTTCCTCGCCAATGACAACGGATGAAAGCGGATCGAGTTCGCTCGTCGGTTCATCATAAAGGATCAACTGCGGCTCGATGACGAGCGCCCGGGCGATGGCGGCCCGCTTCCGCATGCCGCCCGAGAGTTCATTGGGCATTTTGTCCTCGGTGCCTTTGAGGCCGACATCTTCCAGCACTTCCGCCACGATGCGCGCGATTTCCGCCGGCGGTTTGAGCCGGTGTTCGCTCAGGTAAAGCCCGACGTTCTCGCCCACGGTCAACGAACTGAGCAGCGCCCCGGATTGGAACACAAGCGCGAGCCGGTATTTGCTGGCGATTTCCGGCGATTGGATGGACTCACCGTTGATGAGGATTTCCCCGGCATCCGGCGGTTCAAGCCCGATAAGATGTTTGAGCAACACGCTTTTACCGCTGCCGCTCGGCCCCATGATGACGAAGATTTCGCCGGGTTGGACCTCGAAATCAATGCCCTTGAGCACCTCCTGACCGCCAAAAGTCTTGCGCAGGCCGCTGACCTGAACGCTGACGCCGGACTGATTGGAGGTTGAAGCGTTCATTATTTCAGCAGCACGCGCGTGAGCACGTAATCAAAAATCACAATCAGGACGATGGAATTGACGACGGCCTTGGTGACCGAACGGCCAATGCCGCGCGGGCCGCCGATGGTCGCCAGGCCCTGATGGCACGAAACCACCCCGATGATCAGCGCGAAACAAAAACTTTTGAACACGCCGTTGGCCACGTCTTTCAAAGCGACGATGTCACGCAGATTGGCCCAAAAAGCCTGAAACGGCACCTCGATGTGGCTGTTGGACTCGGCCACCACGGCGCCGCCCAGCCAGCCGACGAGAATCGCAAAAATCACAAGCAGCGGCAGGGCAATGGCAATGGCGACCAGTCGCGGCAGCACCAGGTAATGAACCGGATTGATGTTCATGGTGCGCAGCGCGTCAATCTCCTGATAAACCCGCATGGAGCCGATTTCCGCCGCCATCGCCGAACCGATGCGTCCGGCGATGAGTATGGCCATCATCACCGGCGCCAGTTCCTTGGTAATGGAAATGCCGACCAGGCCCCCCACGGCGCTGGCCAGGCCGCGTTCAACCAATACCGGGCCGGTTTGCAGGGCAATGACCGCGCCGATGAAAAATGACAACACGCAGACCATCAACAAGCTGGCATTGCCGATTTCGAAGAATTGCTCGAAGACCTTCTGCCGCTGCCGCCAGGCCAGCGGCAGGGACAGCAGCGTGCGCCAAAACAGCAGCACAATTTCTCCGATGTTTTCAAACATAATTTATTTTCCCGGGCGGTCCGCCGCAACGTGCCATTGGAACACGGGAATGTAAAACAGCCGCATCTTCTTCATTTCCGAATCCGATTGATACTGGAAAAACCCGAACAGGAGCGAGCATTTTTTGGATGTGGCCGTCGTGTCATGACGATATAGATTCCAGAGCAATGACTGGCTGGAGGCCCCGGCCCGGGGATTTTTTTCCGACCGCCACACCGACCACAGCGGCGACCAGTTGCGCTCGACGCCCCGGCTGTTGGGCAACGCCGATTCAACCAAGGCCAGAATTTGCAACCGGCGGTTGCCGTTGAATTCACGGTGCCAGGTGAACAACGGCCAGAAATCGACCCGCTTCCGTTCCGTCCCGGTCTCGGTGTTTTTTTCGGTCAGGTTCGAGAACAGATAGAACAAAATCCGGGTGCGTTCCTGATCGAGCGTGCCGGCGCGGAACCGGTCGTTTTTGTACAAGGGCCAGAGGTAATAATCGCTCGCGAGCCTGGCGTTGTGAGCCCGGCTGAAGAGCGGCCAGAAACGGGTGGTGGTTTTGCCCTCGCCCCGGGCGATATCGACCAATGGCCAGGGACCCTTCCATTCGCGATATTTTTTTTCACGATCCTCGATCCAGTTAAACAGCGGCCAGAGCACGGACGTGGAGTCGCGATGCGGCGAGCGGGACAGGGCATAAAACGGCAGAGTGGCGCGAAATGTTTCCGGATTGTCGGTACCCAAGCCGTTGTTCTGGTGAAAATAAAGCGGCCAGAGGGCAAAAAAGTTGTCGTGCCCGCCGATGATTTCCGCCTCGTTAAACCCATTCGTGAAGGTGGTCACGTCCTTGTGCTCGTTGCCCACGAGCGGCCAGAATTGCCAGCCGCGCAGCCCGTTTCCATGACGCAGATGGAAGATGGGAAACAGATAGTTGTCCGTGACCACGTCACGTTTTCGGGTTTCAACGTAAAGCGGAAACAGGACGAAGAAAATTTCATCGCGAAAAAAACGGTCCTGCAGGCGGCCATAAAGTGGAAACAGCGCGGTGTAGTTCTTGTTCGGGTCCGGCGATCGTTGTTGAAAGTAGATCGGGAAAATCGTGAATCGCCGGGCGGGGAAATCATCCGGGTTCTGGCCGCCCGAGAAGCTGAGCCATTGCGCAAGCTGCCAGCGGTATTCGGTCCCGAAACGTTCGTAGGTCAGCGCCGGATAAAGCAGATCAAATTCCTTTGATTCGGTATCAGGATCGGTTTCGTAAGAAAGCAGCGGCGGAACCGCCCAGGTTCTTTCCGAATCCTTGTGCTGATCATAAAACAGCGGCCCGGCGGCTTCGACCTGGTGACCGGAATCCAGCGTCAGCGCAAATTCATCGAAGATTGGCCCGGCATGAAAACCCCCTTCAGCCGGAGCAACGGATGACCAGCCAATGGCCAGAGCCAGACAGAAAATTTGCAGGCAACGCAGGCAGGTTTTGGACCGCGCAAAGACAATTATGCCTCTGGGCTGGAGTGGTAAATGGTGGCTGGGTTTCAACAAGCGGTTAGAAATGTTACGTTAACGTTATTGAAAGCGGGATCTCCCAACTTTTGGACAGCTTTTGGCTGGGTTTAACATTGATGTTGACTTCCACTGGATTTTCTCTATGTTTTGCATACACTTGAGGTTTTACCTCGGTTCCTCCTGACCCAGTGCCGACGGCGAGTTGTCGGCGCTGGGTTGTTTAATTAACGGACGCCACCGGCCCAATAAATTCAACAACGCCGGTAAAAATGTCAGTCCCGCAATCATGCACGCCGCAATTCCTGTTGCCATCACACATCCCAAACTGTGTATGCCACGGTCCTTGGCAATGATCAAGCTGCCGAAACCGGCAATGGCGGTCAACCCGGACACCAGCACCGCCTTGCCGGTGCTGCGGGCCAGGATGTTGGGGGTGCGCTCTTCGGCAAAACGATTCAGGATTTGAATGCCGTTGGTCACCCCGATGCCAATGACCAGGGGCAGTGTCATGATGTTCGCCAGATTGATTGGAATGCCAAAGCAACCCATCAATCCGGCAAGCCAGATCACTCCGATGCCGACCGGCAACAACGCCAGAATCACCGAGCCGATGCCGCGAAAGTGGAACAGAACCAAAAGCACAATCGCCGCCAGCGAATACCAGGCGGCCTGGATGTAACTGTCTTTGAGCAGCTCCTCATACTCGTAAAGCTGCACCGGCGTGCCCGTGACATCGGGATCCACCCTCCGCAGTTCAGTAATGAATTTTTCCTGGTTGTCCCGCTCCCACACATTTTCCCTGGGAAAAACCTGCAGCAGAAATTTTCCGGTCACGCCCACAAATTGATCGCGAAAGGCCTGGGGCAGATCTTCCACGCGCAAGAGTGCGCTGTCATCCTGATTTTGCAGCAAATGAAAGGTCTTGCTCATGTCATTGAACAATGCCTGTTGAAACTGCGCCAGCTTGTCCGCGTGCTTCGCCAGCGTCTGGGGGTCGCCTTGCAGCATCGTTTTGCGCAATTCTTCGATGGCCTGCCGCAGCGAACCCAGTTCCTTCGTCAATTCCGGGTCGCTGTTGCCCACCTCATCCCGGGCCAGCCCCAGATAGCCGTAAAGCCCATAAATCGTCCGGCTGAACGCATTGATATCCACGGGCCCCGGATCCGGCGCGCCGAATTCCAGCGGCGCCAGTTCCTGCTTGATCTGTCCGATCAATTCAAGCTTTTCGGCGTTGCTTGAATTGAGAAAGTTTTCAAACAAGCTGGCCGGCGGCTCGATGCCCGCCACCGTCGGCAACTTTCCGAGTCTTGCCTCCAAATCAATCGCCTTGGTCGGGGAATCGGCGACGACCGCGGCTTCCAGCAGGGACTGGTCCGCCGCCAACAGTTTGTGTTCAAACACCACCGACGGCAGCCCGACGCTCTGCAATTTCTCCAGATTATAATCGAATTTGACCTTGCCCCGGACAATTTGAGTCAGAGCCAGCGCGCACAACGCGACCGTGATGGCGGTCGTCCAACCGGGGCGTTGCAACCACAAATTTTCGATGCGCGCCCGGGTGGCATCCTCGGAGGATCCGTGATCCAGGATGTTCTGCCGGCCGCGGAGCAACAGGGCCGGCAACAGCGTCATCATCGGAACGAGGCAGATCAGCAAGCCCCCGCCACAGATGATGCCCATTTCCTGGATGCCCTTGAAGTGGGTGAAGCGCATGGCCAGAAATGCGCCGGCCGTCGTCAAGGCGCCGGTAAAAATGCCCTGCCCGGTGAAAACCATCGCTTTCGTGATCGCGGCCTCCGCGGTTTTGCCATGCCGCAACTCTTCCTCATAGCGGGTGATCAAATGCACGCCGTAATCAATCCCCAGGCCGATGAGCATCGGTACAAAAGGCAGTGTCAGGACGTTCAAATGTCCGACCGCCAGCGTGGTAAACGCCAGCGTATAGACCAGCCCCACCACCAGGCAGATCGTCGCCTTAACCGGCCGGCCGGTCTCATTGTAACCGTAGATGAAAATCAACGCGCACAGCACCAGCGACGTGATGCTGGCGACGGTGATGTCTTTTTGCGATTGCATGGTTTCGTCGTAATCCAGCACCGGCTCTCCAATCAGCCCGACATTGAGGCCGGGCACTTCGTTTTGGGTCTCCGCGAGGAGCTGGCGCAAGTGAACAATCGCCTGGCCATTCAATTCGTCCTGCGTTTGTTTGATCGGCGGGTGCAAACGATCCACAACCGGGCCGTTCGTTTCCACGCTGGGCACGTAGGTTCGCACCAGAAAAATCCGGCCCTGGTCGAAGGTGATGTAGATGTTCGTTTCACTGCCGGCGTTGAAAAGCGATGTGACGCTGGGCGAGGGCGGCGTGCCCGGACGCCGCAGACTGTCGGTGGCTTGCGTCACGATGCGCGTCAGCGCCGGCAACGCCTGGATCAAGGCTTCTGTCTGGGTGTTCGTTTCCCGGGGGGTGGTGCGGAAGGTCGTGTTGACCTGTTCGAAAAACGAGATGAGGTTCGTCGTCGGCGTAAACCGGCGGATAAACGGCAGGGCATCATCAAGTTTCTCTTTCAGCCCGACCAGGTCTTCCACGTCGGCAAACAGCAATGCCTTCGCGCCTATTTCCGAGAAACTCTTCTGGTAAAAAACATCGCGGAACAGATTGGTTTCCACCTGCATTTTCGCGGCAATCCGTTCAACAAACTGCCGGTTTTTCTCGAGGTCGTCGCTCTCCACCACCACCACCAGGCTGTTGCCCTGCTGCGGAAATTCCTTCTGGAGGTTGAGAAAATCCTGGTGATGTTTCTGGTTGGACCCGACCAGGTTGTCCCGGTTCATGTCGGTCTTCAAATAGCCGACGGTGTAAAGAATGCAGGCCAGAAAAAGCACTGCTTGCGGGTAAACAAACCAGCGCGGGTAGCGGATTACGGCCGCCGCCAGCTTGGCCAGCAATCGCGCGAGCAGAGTATCAGCGCTTAATGCTTTCATGCCTCAGGTTGCGCGGATCACGCTGCGGGGAACTCGGCGTTGGCGTACACTTCCTTGACGTCATCGTGTTCCTCCAGCGCCTCGATTAATTTGTTGACGGCGTTGATGGCGGCCGCATCGGTCAGAGGCACGGTCAGGGTGGGCAGCGACATGATCTCTGCCGCCTCGGACTTGATGCCTTTAGCTTCCAACCGTTGATGCAAGGCCTCAAAATTTCCGGGTTCGGTCAGGATTTCATATCCCTCCGTTTCGGCCTTGAAATCTTCCGCCCCCGCCTCCAGTGCCAGTTCCATCAAGGCGTCCTCACCCACCGCATCCCGGGAGACAATGATCTGGCCGCGCCGTTGAAATAATCGGCCGACCGACCCCGGCGTGGCGATGCTGCCGCCGCTTTTGGTGACGAGGCTGCGAATGTCCGACGCCGTGCGGTTGCGATTGTCCGTGCTGACCTCGACCAACAAGGCCACGCCATTGGGTCCGTAAATCTCATAGGTCAAATCCTCAAAATTCGCGCTTTCGCCGCCGCCGGTGCCTTTTTTGATGGCCCGTTCGATGTTGTCGCGCGGCATGTTCGCCGTCCGGCATTTGAGCAACACCATGCGCAAGCGCGGGTTCATGTCCGGATCGCCACCGCCGATTTTTGCGGCGATGGTGATTTCGCGCCCCAGCTTCGCGAAAATTTTTCCGCGTTTGGCATCAATCGCACCCTTGAAGTGCTTGACCTTCGCCCATTTGCTGTGTCCGGCCATGGCTTTGGTTAAATGATAAAAAGGTTACCGTGGTTGACCGTCATCTTGCCCTGCCTCCAGCGCAATGACTCAACCATCCACGTTTCAACGGCTTTCGGCTTCGACATAAACCGCCGTGCCATAGCATAACACTTCCGTGATGCCCGGCGCGATTTCCGTCGCGTCATAACGCACCCCGATGACGGCGTTGGCGCCGAGTTCCCCGGCATGGGTCAACATCAGATTGAAGGTGTCTTCGCGCGCGCGTTCACAAAGATTGGTGTACAGCGTGATGTTTCCGCCAAAAATCGCCTGGATGCTCGCCCCCAGGTTGCCAATGACCGAACGCGACCGCACAATGATGCCTCGCACGACGCCGAATGATTTGGTCACCCGATAACCAGGCAGTTCAAAAGTCGTGGTTGTCAAAGGATGTGTCAGATTCATAAACCAACGATTGAACACGACCCTGCGCGCCGACAAAAGCGAAAAGTTCCCGGGCCTCAGGGCGAGAGCCAGGCAAAAGCCGGCAAATTCCGCAACACGGTGAAGGACAGGACTCCGGCGAGAAACCACCACCAGGCCTTTGCCGGCACGTTGAATGTGGCCGGCTGGTTTCGCATTTTTTGCACCGCCCAGCGCAGGCCCCCCAAGGTTAGCGCCGCCAGGGCCAGGACGAACAAGGCGTTGTCGTGCAACGCGCGGACCAGGTGGCCGTGCAATAATTGATACGCCGCCCGCGTCCCGCCACAACCCGGACAATTCCAGCCAGTAAGTTTGTGAAACAAACAAATCGGATAAAAACCGTGCTGCATTGGATCGAAGAAGTACAGCACCGCTCCTGAACCCAGCACCGCCAATGCCAGCAGGATGGCCACGAAAAACGCCGGCGACGAGGGCACGCCAATTTTCGGCGGTACGGATTGTGATTCGGCGCGCATGGCTCGATTTAAAAAGTTCTGAAATGCCACTGCAAACCCGCCGGATGGAGCGCCAGATTGAACAAGGCCACGCCGAATCCCAAAACCAGGCTCGCCGCGGAGAGGATCAGCCCGGCGATGGCCGGCCCGCGGCCCTCGTAAAGCTCGGGGTGCCGGTTGATCTGTGACAGTCCGACGAGCGAAAAGACCAGTCCTAGGATGTTGAACGGACAGCCACAACAGCACACCACGGACAAGATGCCAAAAATCAAACCCGCCACCGCGAACGAATTGTTCTTGCGCGGTTGTGCCGGCCCCGAAATTCCCGGCAACGGACCGATTGCCGGCGGCCCGGGCGGCGCAAACTGTCCCGCAAATTCCGGCAACGCACCGAGGGCTTTCCATTCCGTCGCGCCGGGTGCGAGCGCCGGCGTCTGCGCGTTGGCGCGGCCCTCGGCCATCCACTGCCGCAACTGCGCGGCGGCCGCCGGACCGTATTCCCGGCCGTCTGCACCGATGATTTTATACATGGGTCAATGATGTTTCACTTTTTTCCAAATGAACAGCACGGCAATTCCCGCCCCCACCAAAAATAATCCGCCAAAAACCGCCATGCGCTTCCACCGGTTTTTCGTGGGAGCCGCGATTTCCGATTTCTGCGCCAATGCAAAAGCCCCCGCGAATTCCTTCAAATCGCCCAGGAAAACCCAGTCGTCGGCACCCTCGGGCATGACGGGTGTTTTTATCTCAACCCTGGCCTCCCCGATCCATTGCTTGATTTTCTCGGCGGAAAGAGAGTCATACTCGTTTCCGTCCGAACCAAGAACTTTATACCTGGGCGTTTCTCTATTCATCTTTGTTCCCTTCCGCCGCCGCCCCCACATCCGAACACACGCCGCGCCTGGCTTCGGCGACGAAATCCAGCATGATTTTGGCCGCCGGGGTGGTGAATTTTTTTTGCGCCGCCGCGATGGCTCCCCGCAAGTTTTTCCCGCTGCGGAACAACGCGCGATAAAGCCGCTTCAACTCCAGCCGCTGTGCCGCCGTGAAGCCCGCGCGGCGCAGGCCGATGACGTTCAACCCGCAAATTTCGTTGCCGCGGACGGCCACCGTGAAGGGCGGCAGATCTTGGCTGATCGCCGCGCCGCCCTGCATCAGCGCGAGCGTGCCGACGCGGCAGAACTGGTGAATGAGGCAGTTGCCGGAAATGAACACGCGATCGCCCACCTCCACGTGTCCCGCCAGCAACGCGCCGTTGGCCAGGATGATGTGGCTGCCGACGATGCAATTGTGTCCCACATGCGCGTTGGCCATCAGAAAATTGTGCGATCCGATGATGGTTTCGGTTTCCGGCCGGTTCGCGCGTTGCGCCGTGAAATGTTCCCGGAAGACATTGTGATCGCCGATGCGCAGGCCGGTCGGCTCGCCCTTATATTTCAAATCCTGCGGCGCATCCCCGATGACACAACCCGCGTGAAAAACGTTGTATGCACCCACCGTTGTCCGACCGGTCAGATAGACCTGCGGCCCGACCTCGCAGTGGGCGCCCAGTTCCACGCCCTCATCGATCACGACATACGGGCCGACGCGGACAGTCGGGTCCAGCTTCGCCTGGGCATGAACGATGGCCGTTGGATGAATCACAGAATAAAAGTGGCGCATTCGCCCCGATTGCCAAGTTCAAAAACGCTGCTCCGGTGCCAGTGAATGCTGCCGCACACTGCCCCGAGCACTGGCGATCCTCGTCCGCAGCTCGTCTGAAGGATCCAGGATTTGACATGGTCCGCAGCGCCCGCAGGTCCATTACGGACCTGAGCCGGGACGGCTGCGCTCCATTTTCCGGTCGGGGGCCGGCGCTCAGTGGAGGTCGGGCTTGATGCTTTTCAATTCCAGCTTGAGCGCGTGCAATGACAGGTTGATATCGCGTATGAACGCGACGAGCGATGCGAACAACGAACCCATGCAGCCGATGAAAATGACGCTGGCGAGCCAGCCGGCTTCCCATTGCAACAGCGCGGTCAGAAACAACGTGATGATGAGCGCCGACGCCAGCAGCGCGCTTACGGCGGCCAGCGTGATGCACAATCGAATCATCCGCGCGCGCCGATAAAGGATGGCCACCTGGGCCAGCGTTTGCTCGCGGTCCGCGTCGGTGCGCTTCGACAGCTCGCCTTTCAGCAGCCGGGCGCGGTCAATGGCGCGGCCCAGCCGGTTGGTCATGGTCAGCAACAGCAGGCCGACGCCGGAAATGAGAATGACCGGCCCGATGGCCACCTGGAGCATCGGAATGATTTTTTCAATGGCGGTTGGCGGCATAGTTCAATTAATCAGGGACGCAGCTTAGCCGAAATCTGAGGTTTGAGGCAAGCGGGAGTGTAGAACGGGAGTGCCTAATTTTTCTTCGGAGCGCGGGCTTCAGCCCGCTTCGTCGCCCAAATGGCAAAGGACGATGAAGCGGCATAAATGCCGCGCTCCCCAAAACTCGCGGAACAATGTTCCGCGCTCCATCAGATTACAGCTTCACCCATCTGCCTTTTTGGGCGGATTCCTCGACGGCGGCAAGCACACGCTGGTTTTTCAGGCCGTCCTCGAACGTCGGCTGGACCGGTTTGCCCTCGACACAGGCGTTCACGAAATCGGCCACCGCATGAATGAAGGTGTGTTCGTAGCCGATGAGATGTCCCGGCGGCCACCAATGACTGATATACGGGTGCACGCCGTCGCGTTCGGTCACCAGGATGTCGCGGAAGCCTCGCCGGTCCCTGGGATCGTCGCCATTGTAAAATTTCAGCCGGTTCATGTCCTCGAAATCAAAAAACAGCGAGCCTTTGCTGCCATTGATTTCGATTTCAATGTGGTTCCTGCGGCCGAGTGCGAAACGCGTCACCTCCACGTTCGCCAGCACGCCGTTTCCCATCCGGCCCATGAACAGCGCGGCGTCCGGCACGTTGACCTTGCCCATTTTGCGCGCGCCCTTGACCGGTGCTCCCGCCAGCGGACGCTCCGGAATGAACGTGTTCAGCAGGCCGCAAACCTCCTGGAATTCGCCGACGAGATAACGCCCCAGGTCGATGATGTGCGAACCGATGTCCGCATGGGCGCCGCTGCCGCTGGTTTCCTTCTGTAGCCGCCAGTTCAACGGAAATTCCGGGTCCACGAGCCAATCTTGCGCGTAACGCGCGCGAAAATGAAAAATCCGGCCGAGCGCGCCTTCGCCAATCATTTTCTTCGCCAGCGCGATGGCCGGGATGCGCCGGTAATTGTGGCAGACCATGTGGACGACCTTGGCCTTGAGTACGGCGGCGAACATCGCCTCGGCCTGTTTGACATCCAGCGCGAAGGGTTTTTCGCACAGGACGTGCTTGCCGTTTTTCGCCGCGGCAATCGCCATCTCCGCGTGAAAATTCGTCGGCGTGACGATATCGACCACGTCAATCAACGGCGACTCGACGACTTCCCGCCAGTCGGTCGTGGCGTTTTGCCAGCCGAGTTGGGCGCGGGCCGCCTGAACGTGGGCGGCATTGCGTCCGCAGAGGGTATGCAGCTCGACGCTGGCTTTGAGGTTGAAGAAACGGGGTGCCTGCCGCCATGCATTGGAGTGATCCCTGCCCATGAAGCGGTAACCGATCAGCCCGACGCGCAAAGTTTTGGCCATGCAAACTAGGGGTTGAACTCGATACGCGCGCCTTTATAGTGAGCCGCGACAATCAAGTCAACAGGCAATCTTTATCTTTATGCCATTTACCACTTCGGAAATTGCCCGGCAAATCGGAGGCGAAGTCGTCGGCAACGCCCAAGCCATCCTCAAAGGCTTCGCGCCCACCGAACAGGCCCGGATTGGCGACCTGACGTTTGCCGAAAATGAGGATTATTTCGCCCGGGCCGAACAAAGCGCCGCCACGGCCATCATCGCGGATCATCGCTTCTCCTCCACGAGCAAGATCCTGATTCGGGTGCCCAACGCCCGCATTGCCTTCGCCAAGGCCCTGACGCTGTTCTTTCCCGAACGCATTTATGCCGCCGGAATTCATCCTACGGCGGTCGTGGCTCCCGGCGCCCAGGTGGACCTCACGGCACACGTTGGCCCGCATTGCATCGTGGGCGAGCGCGTGAAGATTGGTGCGCGGTCGGTCCTCCAGGCCGGCGTTTTTGTCGGGGACGACTCCAAACTTGGCGACGAGGTGAGCCTGTTTCCGCACGTCACACTTTATCCACGCACGGAAATCGGCGCGCGCGTTCGCATCCACGCGGGGACGGTGGTTGGCTCGGACGGATTCGGCTACGTACTGGACGGCGGCACGCACCGCAAGGTGCCGCAAATTGGCAACGTCATCATCGGCGACGATGTGGAGCTGGGCGCGAACGTGGCGATTGACCGCGGTGCGCTCGGCTCGACGATCATTGGCAAGGGTTCGAAGATCGATAATCTCGTCCAGATCGCCCACAACGTGGAAATCGGCGAAGGCTCCATTTTAGTCTCGCAGGTGGGCATCGCCGGCAGTGCGAAACTGGGCAGTTATGTGGTGCTGGCCGGACAGGTGGGGATTGCCGGCCATTTGAAAATCGGCAATCAGGTCACCGTCGCGGCGAAATCCGGGGTGATGCACGACATTCCCGACGGCGAGAAATGGCTGGGCATTCCCGCGCAACCAGACAAGCAGACCAAGCGCCAGATGATTGCGATGCAGCATCTCCCCGAACTCCTCCGCCGCGTCGCTGCGCTGGAAAAGCAGATGGGCGTCAAATCGAAAGAGTAAATTCCGTCGCAAATCGGGGTCGAGATTTTGGGGGCCAAATTTCAAACGCCGCTCTGTTACGCTTTTACGCTTGGCAGTCCGTTAACAATTACCATCTTTGGTAGCAGCCGGGGCTTGCCGCGCGATAACGCAGTGACGGAGGGTAACGAGGTTCAAATTTCTTTGGAAGCAATCATTTATTTGGAGCCTCCTCACGTCGGCTGCCACTTCTTTAGCGGGCTGTTAGGAATTATTCCATCCGGTCCGTGGAATGAATTCCACGGCTGCCATCAAAAGATCGCCACGCGATTTGCAAATCCGGGTTCACGGTTTGTGGAACTGAAATTCAAATGTCGTGTTGCGACGTGTGGAAGGGGTCCACCTGATCGGCGGGCTGAACCCTTCGGCCGGGGTCGAAACATCGGTGTTCAATTTGAAGCTCACGATGGACGACGCCTTTCCGGCGGTCGGGCGCGACGATCCGATCGGCGGCAGGGCGCGCAAGGCGCGAGGTGGCGCGTCAGGGGTTTTCATTGCTCCGCATCTTATCCAGCACGTTGCGAATCATGGCAATCAGCCGGTCCGGCCCATCCTCTTTGGAAACAAAACCCGAGGCGCCGGCCGCTCGCGCCAGGCGTTCGTTGCGCCGCACATCGAACATCGTGGCTGCGACGATCGGCAGTGCCGGCAACCGGGTGCGGAGGGCCTTGATCAAATCCAATCCGCTGGAGGTCTTGAACTGGATGTCGGTCAACACGACATCGGGTTGTTGTGAGATGATGGCCAGCACTTCCGGCACATCGTCCGCCTGCCCGCACACCATCAGGTCCGGCTCGCGCAGGATGGCTTCGACAATGCTCCGGCGCATCAAGGGATGGTCTTCCACGACAAAGATCCGGCGCTTCGGGCCCGGCGGTCTGGCGGAGGCAGAGGCTTGTGGGTTTCTATTCATTTCCGTGTCCCCAGGTTGACGGACAGATGCCGGCGGTATTCCGTGGGGGACTGGCCGGCGATGTTTTTGAAAATGCGATTGAAATGGGTGAGCGACTGAAAGCCGATCTCAAAGGCGATCTCACTGACCCGGTAATTGGGATTCAGCAACAGGTTTTTCGCCTTCTCCACCCGCACGCAGGAGACGTAGCGGGCGAAATGCACCCCGGTGACCTTTTTGAACATTTTGCAGAAGTAGAACGTACTCATTCCGGCCTGCCGGGCCACGATGGCGAGGGACAGGTCTTCGTGGGAATTCGCTTCGATGTATTGCCGGGCGCGCGTGATCTGCGCCGGTTCGGCATCCTTTTGTTGCAACAGGATCTGATTGGCCAGCACACCGAGCTGGTCGGCGAAGAACTGGAGCAGCCGGATGGTTGCCTGGTATTCGCCGATTTGAACGACGGGGGTTTCGTTGTAGTGCAGCGCCGCTTCCTGCCGGTCCACCTTGAGGCCCAGGGCTTTGATCTGGTTGAGAACCCGATTGGTCTGTTCCGGCTTGGGCGCCTTGAAAAAGACCTGGCCGGTCTGGAGATAGGCGATGATTTCCTTGCCGATTTTCACACCGACCGCCGATTCGTTGATGCCGAACGAGCACCGCAACGTGCAGGGCACACCGTTGACCCCCTCGCAGACACGTTGTTGCATTCGCAGGCAGGCGGCGCAGGAGTGGTTCTCTTTTGACATCAAAGAGCAAAAACCATTTTGGCGCTGGTCTCCCTGATGGGCCAGTTGCCAGCCCTCGACCGCCCGCAGGGTCAACGGCAATCCCGTCGCCGCCCCGAAGGCTCGTTGATATTCGCGGAAGGTCGCGGAGCCGGCCAGTGCTTCCACCAAGCGGCTGTTGGCGGTGGAGGTCGCTGCGGCAGTGCCGGGTTTGGCCCTGAAATCCACCGCCACCATCCCCGGCGGGCGGGATAAGGCGGTTGATACCGATGTTGGATCGACCAACGCCTGGGACGCGTGTTGGTTAAACTCGATTTGAAGTCTTGCCGTATTCATGCAAGCAGATTACAGCGCGGATGAATTCCGGACCATTGGGTCGAACGATATGCGTGCCTAGGGCCGGCAAGCCGTCGCGGATAGGGGAAATGCTTATACGATCAAGGAACCACCTGGCGAATCCCTTCGCAGGCGCGATGTTTTCGTCGCCGTGAGTTGGGTAGCGACAGCGTCCCGGCTACTGGTCCGGGCCGCCTTGCGCGGTGACCCAGCGGATGGCGAACCGCTGGAATTCAGGCGTGGTCTTCAGACCCAGCTTCTCTTTGATGTGCGCCCGGTGCACATCCACCGTTTTGGGGCTGAGATGCAGGCGGTTGGCAATTTCCTCCGTGCTCCAGCCTCCGCCAAACAAGCGCAATACCTCCAATTCGCGATCCGACAGTTTGGCCTCGGGGCCTTCGCCCGTTTGTCCGGATTTGCCGACCATGGATTCCAGCATCTTCGCGGACATGCGCGGACTCAACGCCACCTGGCCGCTCAATACGGTGCGGATCGCCGCTGCGAGCTGCTCCGGTGCATCGCCTTTCATCACATAACCCCGCCCGCCGGCCCGCAAAACCCGTGACGCATAGAGCGATTCGTCTTGCATGGACATGGCCAGCACCGGAAGCCCGGGTTGCAGGGCCTGGATGTCCTTGATGAGTTCCAAACCGTCCTTGTCCGGCAGCGCCATGTCCACCAGCACCAGGTCCGGTTGCAGCTTGGTGATGGCTTCCATTGCGGCGCGCGCCGTGCCGGCCTCGCCACACACCATCAGGTCCGCCTCGCGCTCGAGCAGGTCGGCCTGTCCCCGTCGCATCAGGGGATGGTCGTCCACCAGCAAAATTTTCTTTCGCTTCGGGCCGGGGGCGGATGGTTTTTTGGCCGCCATGGTTTTGGATTTTAATTGGCTCATCCGATTTTCAGGCAACGGTCACGATTTCCAGGACGGCTTGGGGGACCGAGCAAATGACCGTCACGCCGCCGAGCGGCTGGTTTTCCACCGACAATTGTCCACCGACCAGCCGCGCGCGCTGCTCCATCGTGTGGAGGCCCAACCCGCGGGAATGGGAGTGAACCGGGAAACCGGCGCCATTGTCGCTGACTCTCAATTCCACGCTGGCGGGTTGCTGGACCAGTTCCAGGTCAATCCGGGTCGCCCGGCTGTGCTTGAGCGCGTTGTGCACCGCCTCCTGCGCAATCCGGTAGAGATGGCTGGCCACCACCCGATTGGGCATCAGAACGGATGTTCCACCCGCAAACTGGCAGGCGATTCCGCGCTCGCTGGCCCGCTCGGCCAGGTTCTCCAGCGCCTGCTGCAACCCGTCCGGCGTCGGCGGGACGGCATACAGTTCGTGAGCCAGGGTGCGCGCCTGCGTCAGGGCGATGGCGATCTCCTTGGCCAGTTGCCTGGCGGTTTCCGCCTGAGGCGCCTTCGCCGATTGCAGATCCCGGTGCAATCCCTCCATCAAAAAACGCAATCCGCCCAGTTGCTGCCCCAAGCCGTCATGCAATTCCCGGGCGATGCGCGTCCGCTCCTCCTCAGCCGCCGCCGCCACCGCCAGCTCCCATTTTCTTCGCTCCGAAATGTCGCGGGCAATCTTGGAGGCCCCCACAATCCGGCCCTGGCTGTCCTTGATGGGTGAGATGGTCACCGAAACCGCTATGCGTTTTCCATCCTTGTGCATCCGCGTGGTCTCGAAATGATCCACGCTCTCGCCGCTTGCAACCCGCGCGAGAATGTCCGCCTCTTCCGCCACCCGCTCGGGCGGAAAGAGCAACAGCATCGGCTGGCCAATGGCCTCCTTCGGCGAATAACCAAAAAGTTTTTCCGCGCCCCGGTTCCAGCTCGTGATGACACCGGCCAATGTTTTGCTGATGATGGCATCGTCCGATGACTCAATGATGGCCGCCTGCCGGGCGAGCGTTTCTTCCGCCCGCTTCCGGTCGGTGATGTCGGCGCGGATGGCGACATACTGGCGGGGTTTGCCCTGTTCGTCGAAAAACGGCACGATGGTGGTGTCCACCCAATAATACTTGCCGTCCTTGGCCTTGTTCTTGATTTCCCCCTTCCAGACCTGGCCCCGCACAATTGTCGTCCATAAATCGCGCATGAATTCCTTGCTGTGATGGCCGGAATTGATGATGCGGTGGTCCTGCCCCAGCAATTCCGCGCGCGGATATTTGGAAATGGCGCAGAACTTGTCGTTGACATAGGTGATTTTGCCCTGGGGATCGGTGATGGCTACGATGGCGTGCTCGTCGAGCGCGGCCTTTAGTTCGACCACCTCACGGTAACGTTCTTCGCCCGGTTGCATTGTCGGTTCCATAAGCCCTTCGTCATCTGTTGCCACCCCGCCGGAGACAGTGTAAACCATTTATTATCCAGAGCTTCCAATCGCACTTCATTCCATCTCCCGCTCCACTTTCACGATCAGTGCTTAACGCACCCCGTTCCAGCATACAACATTTTTTGATGTTTAACATAACAAAATGTGACCATGTCGGGAGGTGGGGATGACAATTGATGCAGATCTGGCGTGCTTGCTAAAGCGCCAGAGGGCTGGCGCAGTCCGTGACGCTTCGCGGCTTCATTCCTCCAAGTGACTCCTGGAAATGTTGCTGGCCGATCGACGCGCGCGACCGCGTCTTGGACTGCGGCGGCCCTCCGCCGCTCTTCCGGCCAAATAATTCAGTTGTCAGCCCACCCTCCACCGGCTCATTTTAACCCCATGACCCAGCCAGCCACCCCCATGTTTTCCGGAAAACCAATATGAAACTCAAATCGTTGCAGAAGATTACGAAATCACTGAGGGATGTTTTTGCGGAACTCAAACACTACGATCTGCAAGACCGTGATATTAGGCATAGATACGCTGAATACTTTGTGGCATCTGAACTCCGTAAGAGAGGGCATAAGGTTCAGATCCTTGGCGACAGAGGAGACAAAAGTGCGGATATTTATTTGCCGAACGACAAGAAAAAAAGAGTGGAAATTAAATCAGGCAAGTGCGACGAAGAAAATTGGGCGTATGCATCGTTCGGGAAGGGAAAGCAAATAAGCGAGAGCAAATTCGATTACTGTGTTTTTGTGGCTTTCGAAAAGTCTGACGAAGCCATTAAGGATGTATTGGTTTTTACGAATAAAGAGTTGCAGGAGGTTTCGGAAGTCCGGAAAAACGTTGCAAGGTTTGAGTCCAGCAACCCTTGCTTATTCATGTATGCTCGGAACTTAAAAGAGCTTGATACTTGGACGCACAAAAACGGAGTCAAAGCTTTCAAGATCGAGAGAAAGGTTCACAGTGATCCAAGGAGATTTAGGGATGCTTGGGACAAGATACGATGAATTAGCAAACGGTACCCTCCAGATGTGAAGTAGATGGGGGCTAAGAGCTCTGTCTGAAAATGTAGCGGTGGGCCTCCCGGCCTGCCGTAGAGGGCGGCATCCTGCCTCCCGGAAAAAGCGCCGCCATGACGCCGCCGCCTGGGATTTCAAAGGCGATAATGATTGCGGACGATTTTTTCCGCCGGCTGGAAGCCCGGCTCTACGTCAGCCAAGATGGCTGACGCTACATTTTCAGACAGGCTCCAACGAATGAATGGTTGTTTTACTGCGTCCCGGAGCTCAAATCCCCTGCAGCCGATCCGTCGGATTTCTCCAGATCAACCGGTTTGAGATTGCGCGAGCGCCACAGGAAAAATATCGCCGGATACACCACCAGTTCCATGATGACCGAGGTGACGACTCCGCCGACCATCGGCGTGGCAATGCGCTTCATCACATCCGCGCCGGCACCATGACTCCAGAGAATCGGCGCCAGGCCGGCGACGATGACGCACGCGGTCATCGCCTTGGGGCGCACGCGCTTGACGGCACCGTGATAAATCGCGTCCCGCAGGTCGGCGAGAGTGTGCAACCGGCCTTCGCGTTTCCATTCGTCGTAGGCCAGATTGAGATACAATAGCATCACCACGCCGGTTTCCGCGCTCACGCCGGCCAGCGCAATCAACCCGATCCACACCGCCACGCTCAAATTGTAACCGTTGAGGTAGAGCAGCCAGAATGAGCCAACCAGCGCCAGCGGCACGGACAGCATGATGATGGCGGTGGCCACGGCTGACCGGGTGTTCAGGTAAACGATCAAGATGATGATGAGCAACGTCAGCGGCACGGCAATCATCAACCGCTGCTGAGCGCGCAACATGTATTCGTACTGGCCGCTCCAGAAAATGTTGTAGCCGCTGGGCAGCTTGACGGTGCCGTTGGCGACGGCCTCGTTGACCGCACGCATGGCCATCTGGACGTAGGTGCCCACGTCAATGCCCTTCACGTCCACGTAAATCCAGGCATTGGGCACGGCGCCTTCGCTCTTGATGCCCATCGGAGCGTGCACGGTTTCAATCTTCGCCAACTGGCCAAGCGGCACTTGCGCGCCGGTTGGAGTGGGCACGACAATGTCGCGCAACACGCCAAGGTTTTCGCGAAAGTCGCGGCTGTAACGCAGGTTCACGTCATACCGCTCCAAGCCTTCAACCGTTGTCGTCAGCGGCATTCCGCCCAACGCGACTTCGAGCACGTCCTGCACGTCGCCCACGGTGAGGCCGTAACGGGCGATGGCATCGCGATCGATGTCGAACTGGATGTAATTGCCGCCCATCGTGCGTTCGGCAAAGGCGCTCAACGTGCCGGGCACGCCCTTGACCACGGCCTCGACCTCCGAGGCCACGCGTTCCAATTCAGCCAGATCCGGCCCGGCAATCTTGATGCCAACGGGCGTCTTGATGCCAGTGGCCAGCATGTCAATGCGGGTCTTGATGGGCATGGTCCAGGCGTTGTTCAAACCGGGGATTTGCACGGCGGCGTTCATCGCATCCATCAGTTCGTCCGGCGTCCGACGCCGGTGCGCGATGACCTTGCCGCTCTCATCTTGGATGTCTGCTTTCGGCCATTCCTCTTCAGGCTTCAGCATGATGGTCGTTTCAATCATGTCCATCGGCGCGGGATCGGTGGCGGTCTCGGCGCGCCCGGCCTTGCCGAAGACGTGATGCACCTCGGGAAATCGGCGGATGATTTTGTCCGTGGTCTGGAGCACCTCGCGCGCCTTGGTGGGCGAGATGCCAGGAAACGTCGTCGGCATGTACAGCAGGTCGCCTTCGTACAGCGGCGGCATGAACTCCGAGCCGAGGTTCTGGTATGGGAAGATTTTCCCGACGTTGAAGGCCCATTCCTTGACCGGACCGTCAGGCAACAGCCGCGCCGCAACTTTGTTCCACGGCAGGAACACCCAGATGACGAGCGCGGCGGCGGCGATAATGACCGTCCAGCGCCATTTGATGACGAAATCAATCACCGGATGATAGAGCCAGATGAGGAAGCGGTTGATGGGATTCTTTTCTTCCTTCGGAATTTTGCCGCGAATGAAGAAGCCCATGAGAATGGGCGCGAGCGTGAGGGACAACACCGCCGCCGCCGCCATCGAATAGGTTTTGGTGAATGCCAGCGGCTTGAACATCCGGCCTTCCTGCGCCTGGAGTGTAAACACGGGAATGAACGACACGGTGATGACCAGTAATGAATAGAACAGGGCCGGTCCGACCTCCACCGCCGCGTCACGGATGATTTCCCAGTGCGGTTTTTTGCCCTGATCGCGCTCCAGGTGTTTGTGGGCGTTTTCGATCATGATGATGACCGCGTCCACCATGGCGCCAATGGCGATGGCGATGCCGCCCAGTGACATGATGTTCGAGCTGATGCCCTGGCTAAACATGACGAGGAAGGAAATCAAAACCGCGATGGGCAGGATGACAATGGCAACAAACGCGCTGCGCAGGTGCATCAGGAAGGCGATGCACACCAGCGCCACGATGATGCTTTCCTCAAGGAGTTTTTCCTCCAACGTCTTGACCGCGCGATCAATCAGCGCGCTGCGGTCATAAACCACGGTGTACCGGACGTCCGCCGGAAGACCCTGCATGGCCTGGTCCAGTTTTTTCTTCACGTCCAGAATAACCTGCCGCGCATTGGCTCCATAACGAACGACCACGACGCCCCCGACCGTCTCACCTTCGCCATTAAGCTCGGCGATGCCCCGGCGCATGTCCGGGCCGAGTTCCACGTTGGCGACCTGACCGAGCAGGATGGGAACACCTTGCTCACCCACCCCCACGGCAACCTTCCGCAAATCATCCAGATTTTGGATGTAGCCGCGCACGCGGAGGATGAATTCCTTTTCCGACAATTCGAGCGAACGTCCGCCGACCTCGCCGTTGCTGCGCTTGACCGCCATCGCCACCTCGGAAATCGAAAGGTTGTAGGCGCGCAGTTTTGCCGGGTCCACCGTCACCTGGTATTGCTTCACGAAGCCGCCGACCGACGCGACCTCGGATACGCCTTCGACCGAGGCCAGTTGATAGCGCAGATACCAATCCTGCATCGAGCGCAGTTCGGCCAGGTCGCGGTTGGTCGAGTTGATGGCATACATGAACGCCCAGCCCACGCCCGTGGCGTCCGGGCCGAGCGACGGCGTCACGCCTTGGGGCAGGCGCCCGCTCATGCCGCTGAGATATTCGAGCACGCGGCTGCGCGCCCAATAAGGGTCGGTGCCGTCCTCAAAAATGACATAGACGAACGAGAAGCCATAGAACGAGTAGCCGCGCACGACCTTGGCTTTCGGCACCGACAGCATCTTGGTCGTGATGGGATAGGTGACCTGGTCCTGCACGATTTGCGGCGCCTGTCCCGGCCATTCGGTGTAAACAATCACCTGCACGTCCGAGAGGTCGGGGATCGCGTCCAGCGGGATGTTCTTCACCGCATAAACGCCGCACAGCAACAGGACAATCGTTCCCAGCAGAACGATGAACTTGTTCTTGAGCGAAAAATCTATGATGCCTTTGAGCATGGTCGTCCTTGATGCTCAGGGTTGCTGGCCGGCAGCGGGATGCTCCATCGGCGGGCGCAGCTTGGTCCAGTTTTCCTCTGCGATCTTGCCGTGCGCCACGGAACTGGTGGGCACGAGCTCCATGCCGCATTTCGGGCACTTGCCGGGTTTGTCCGACACCACATCAGCATGGATCTCCATCGGACAGGTGTAGAGCGCGGACGGAATCGCGGCTGAACTTGCGCGCAGTTCAGGAACCGGCGGCGCCTCCATCACTGGAATCAGCGTCATGCCGCATTTGGGACACTTGCCCGGTTTGTCCTCGTGAATGTCGCTGTGTTCGGGCATGGGGCAGGTGTAGTAGAGGAGCTTGCCGCCGGGCTGGAGGTTGTGCAGCGTTGCGGCCGACACCGGCACCAGCGTCATGCCGCAGATGGGGCACTGGCCCGGATGGTCGTATTGGATGGAAACGTGCTCCGGCATCGGGCAAATGTATTTCACGGGAGCTGCTTGTTCGGATGCCACCGCACCAGACGTCGTGGCCTGATTGGTCGCGTCTGCAACCGGCGAACTCTCCTGGCCCGCTGGCGCGGAAGAGCCGGATTTGTTCGGCTTCAGCATTTTCTGGATGGCTTCGCGGAGCTGGCTTTCCGAATCGAGCATGAACTGCCCAGACGTGACGATGCGCTCGCCTTCCTGCAATCCACTCAGAACTTGATATGTGTCGTTCTCGGCTTGTGGACCCAGCGTGACGGTGCGTGGCTCGAACCTGCCTCCTTCCAGGGCCACAAAAACCGTGGACTTTTCGCCGCTACGAAGGATCGCCATATCCGGCACAAGCAGTACTGAAGGTTCCAGTTCGGATGTGACGTGAACCGTGGCGAACATGCCCGGCTTCAGGAAATAGCCGGGGTTGTGAAATTCCATCCTCACTTTCGCCGTGCGCGTTTTTTCGTCCACATTGGGATAGATGTAGGTAACGCGTCCGCGAAACTCGCGGTCCGGCAGGTAGTCAAGTTTCACCGTCGCCTCCTGGCCGAGCTTGAGGTAAGCCAGATCCTGTTCGTAAATCTGCGCCTGCACCCAGACCAGCCCCAAATCGGCCAGCCGGTAAATTTTCATGCCCGTGTCCACCATCTGGCCTTCCACAACCATTTTCTCAACCACGAAACCATCCTGCGGTGCGACGATACGCAAGGTTTTGCGCGCCTCGCGGGTCCGGTCCAGCTCGGCGATTTGCTCGGCGGAGATGTCGTAGAATTTCAACTTCGTCACCGCGGTGGCTTTGAGCGAATCACTGCCGGTGCCGGCCCGGTTGGCGGGATCGGTGGCCAGAAGGTATTCGACTTGCGCGCTGTAAAGTTCGGGCGAGTAAATCTCGAACAACGGATCGCCCCGCATCACCAGCTGGCCCGTGGCGTTCACGTAAAGCTTTTCAATCCAGCCCTTGACCTTCGTCGTCACGTCCCCCAGCGTCGTCTCGTTGTAATCAATGGCCCCGACCGTGCGGATGGCCCGGCGCAACGGCCCGCGGGTCACCGTCGCAGTTCGGATGCCCATGTTCTGGGTGGTTGCCGGGTCAATCTCGATGGCGGAAGATTCTGCCGCCGCTACTTCTTCTTCATAAACCGGCACCATGTCCATGCCCATGCTGTCCTTGCCGGGAGTCTGCCGGACTTCACCCGGCTTCATGGTGGACTTGTAGTATTTGACTTTGAGTTCGCCGGACGGGGCGGATGCACCCGCAACTCCACCTTGCTTGCGAATGGGTGTGAGTTTCATGCCGCAGATGGGGCAATTGCCGGGATGATCCTGGACAACCTGCGGATGCATGCCGCATGTGTAGAGGGTCTTTTCTTTCGTGGCGCCGTCAGCCGAGGCGGCGGTGTGGCCGCGACCGCAACCAGTCAGCAGCAGCCCTGCACTGCCGGCGACCGCCAGGGCCAGGATGAGCAGCGAAACGAGTTTTGCCGGTTTCATTTGAAATTTCATAAAGTTCAGATCCAGTTTGCGCGACATTCACATTCCGCCCGAGCCCGTTTTTTTCGGTGAAGGTTGGGCGCCACCATTCATTGGTGCCGCGCCCGTCCCCATCGGCGCGCTGGCCGGTGGCATCCCTTGAATGATCAAGGAGAGTCCTGCCAGAACGACCTCCCGTTGCGTGGCGGCTTCCACCTTGTCGAGTTCAAAGCCAAGCAATGTGCGTTCGGTGTCGGTCAGGTTGAAAAAATCGATCTGGCCGGCCAGGTAACCCGATCGGGCCACTTCAAGCGATTGGCGCGCTTTGGGCAAAAGCTGGTCGTTCAGGAGCGCCAGATTCCGGGTCGTTTCCCGGTAAAGATAGGATCTTTCGGCAAAATCGACCGCCAGCGCGATTTGCTCATCCGTTAACCGCGCCTCAGCCGAATGTTTGTTCGCCTGCGCCTCGGCAATTTGCGATGCAATTTTGTCGCGCCAAATGGGAAGCGAAATCGTACCCAACGGGCGATATAGCGTAGGATTCATCTTCACGTCGGCCATCAGGCCCAGGCTGAAATCAGGTCGGCGTCCCTTTTGGGCCAGAATGAGGGAGGCTTCCGCGGCACGTACGTCCGCTTCCATCGCTTTGAGGCGCGTATTCTGTGCGAGGGCGGTCTCGAGCAACTTGTCGGCGGAAAGATCCAGCGGCGTGGATTCGAATTGTCGGGGCGTGGGGGGCGTTGGATCATTGGGTCCCAAGCCGAGCGCAGCCTTGAATTGGGCCAGAAGCGAATGACGTGAGTCCTCCAGGTTGGCGATCTCGGTTCGAAGCCGATCCTGCTCGATTTGGGCGCGCAGCACGTCCTGCAAGGTGGCTTTGCCCACTTCATTCTGCGCGCGCGCCAGCTTCTCCAGCCCGTTCAACAGGTCAAGGGTGTTTTGATTTACCCGGACCTTTTCCACCAAAAAGTAAAGTTGATAGTAAGTGCGTTTCACCTCAAACGCGCTCGCGAGAACGGTGGCTTGAAAAGTGAAGTATTTGGACCGGCTATCGGCCGAGGCGATCTCCGCCCCAACCCGGAGCTTGTCCGGCCAGGGGATGAACGCCATGAATCCGGGCATGATTGAGGTAACGATGTTTTGGATGTCCATCTGGAACGTCAACTGCGGGTCGGGCAGCGATCGCGCCTGCGTGATGCGCTCGACGGAAGCCGCCCAATCGTAGTAAGCCGCCTCGACCTTTGGCTCGTTGAGCATGGCAAAGGCGAGATAATTGCTCAGGCTGGAATCGGCTGTCAGGACGGGCAGCGGGGGCTTTTGGCCGTGCGGCCGATACGTGCCGGCCGCCGCCGACATTTGCTGCCGGGCCTCGCGTTCGCCATGCGTGCTGAAGCCCTTGCAACCGGTCAGCGCCGGTCCCAGGGTCAGCAGCAAGGCGCCATTCAACCACCATCGCCGATTGACTGTTCGTCCCCGATTCATGAATGGTCTTTGTGTTAACGGCAACCGCCGGGCGAACAGCAGCCCGGCATCATCGCCGCCGGCGGGTTGGTAACTGTCTTCGCCGGTGGCGTGTTGGTACCGCTATTATCTCCATAAACCGGCCGCAACGCCATGCCGCAAATGGAACAATCACCCGGCTTGTCCGATTTGACCGACGGATGCATCGGGCAGGTGTAGTAAAGGATTCTGTGGCTGGCGGACTTCGTGTCCGCCGCCCATGAGCCTTGCGGGGCAAGCCACAGGACGGATCCGCCGACAACGACGGTCAGGGCAATGATCAATATGGTTTTCGTTTTCATATGTTTTCCAAGTCAGTTTCAGTTTCTTTTGCCGCGGTTTGTGCGCAGGCGGGTTGTTCCAGACGGTTCACGGGCACAAAATTCCATGGAGCGAGTGGGAGGCCGCGGTGCCCGGCTCAAGGCACACCGCGGGCAGGGAATGGAAAAAGTCAGATGAGTCGGGCGCAATGCCGCGCGTAAAGCGGCGCGCTATCCGGCATCAAGAACGACCAGGAGGCAGAGCCAGGTAAAGCCACCTGGTTTTCAGGTAGAGCTCCGGCCACGAAGGTCGAAACGGATATCGAAAGCAGTTTATGCGAACCAGTGCTGGTCGGGACTGCCGGCACGGGTTGTGAGCCGGATGCCGGTTGGGTGGCGCAACAACTCATCCGGCCGCCGCAATGGCAACAGGCATGAGCAGGTTGTTTGGCGCACGTTGGCAGCGCCGGCGCAGCCCACAATTGCGCCCACACCAGCAAGAAACTGAACAGAATGGCGGCGAACCGACGGCCTTTCAAAACTCCGTAGCAGCCGAGGTAACGAGGCTCCATTCGCTTTCCCGTCTCAGAGTGAGCCTCCTCACGTCGGCTGCTGCAGTTCTGAAATAGGCTCATTTGATGAACAATCCAATATTTTGCCGGTGGCAAATCACTTTTTTTCGGCCGCGGCGTCCTGGATTTTCTTCAGGAAGGGGGCCGGGTTCTTGTCGAAATCCTTTTTGCAACCCGAGCAGCACAATTTGACCTCCTGACCCTGATAGACAAAGACATACGGTTTGCCCATCTCACCCAGCTTGTCGCCGGAAACCGGGCAGGTGGCCAGTTTATCCGGTTTGGGCGGGGTGGCCGCCGCCGAATTGGTGTCGGCCGCGGTGGCCGTGGACATCAACGCGGTGGCCGCCAGCGCCAATCCGGCGATGACGAGAGATTTAACGATACGATTGAATTGCTTCATAATTTGAAATTGTTCCTGTTACTTGTCTCTGGTTTGTTCATTCCAGCGCGTCCGGTTGAACGCCCGTTACTTGTTTCTACCCCGTTGCCGGCAAAACCCCTCAAACTTTTGCCGATTATTGAAGTTAGCAAACCCGTTGAAACATGCAAGTGTCGTGTCTGCCAAGCAATCATGATGGCAAAAGGGGTATATCCTCCTCAACCGCCGACACGGTCTTCGCGCTCAATCGAAACTCGGAACTGCCGACGATTGACAAAGATGAGCATTGGCGATTGTTGCAATGTGCCGGCGCAGACCCTTTGCGTAATGAATCAACGTCGAGGCACTCACCGGATTGAGGAATGCGCGACGTTACCAGCCTACTTGAGGGGCGCTATCTGGATTGATTCCTCTGTGCTGCGCTGGAGTTCCGGGTAAAGCTCCTTCATGCGCGGGCTGGCGGCGAGGGCGCTATTCTCCTTAATCATGTCCAATTTGCTTTTGGATTTCGCGCTGGTCGCTTGGGAACGAATTGTTTCGTTGCCGGCAGTTAGAAACCACGGGAACGCCTCCTTGCCTCGTGGGCTGGCGGCGATAGCCTGGTTACTCACAATGTCGGCGTAACTGAACACTTGCCCGACGCCCGACGCGGCGCTCAAAGACAAGGCTGCGGCGGTCATCGCGAATAGATATAATTTATTTTGCAATTTCATGTTAATCTTTTTGGTTATGGCGGCGATTTTAAGGCCACCTGATTTAAGCGGCTTGAAGTCGCCCACTTCTTAATACACCGCACCGGGTTGTTTCCCTCGAAAATTTCTGGTGGTCTCCCTCCGCGGGGATATTTTGGTTTATCATGTGCTGTTTCATGCTTTTGGTTCGCTTTTGGCTTCCGCCAAGCCCCATTTTCAGTGATGAAAAAAGCGGACCGAACATTGTCCGGACCGCTTGCAAGACGTTACCTGGCAGGCTAAATCTGATTTCCGCCGGGAATACGATTTGGAAATTCGGCTTGTTTGGTTTACATGCCCGAAGTAGGGAGGCTTCCCTTCTTCATCACGCAGCAACTGACATCCTTGCTGCCGCAGACTTTGCAGGTGTGGACCAACACGTTCTGGGCCTGCTTGCCCGTGCCTTTGGTCACCAGCTTGGTATCGCAGCTCGAGCAAAGGTGAACCGTCAAGTTTTTCAACTCATCCGGTGTGGCGGTCTTGAAGCTCTTTTCCACGACTTGCGCGGAAGTGGTCTTGCATTTGGGACAGGTCATCACGATGGTGTCTCCCACCTCGACATTTTGGAGATCCTCATACGTATGCACCGGCATGAGTTTTGTGGCTTGCTTTTCCTGTGCCAGCGCCCGGCTGGGCAGACATACCAGCGCAATGACGGCCAACGCGGCGGCAAAACCCGCGAGGCATTTGTAGAATCGGTTATAGCTCATCATAATTTTGTCTCTTTCCATTTTTGTTTATTATTGGTTCGAATCGTCGCGGCTAAGACCGCATTGCTTCAGTTGAGACACAATTACATCGGCGGATTCAAGGTGCCATGGGGTATAACCCGACCGTGGATTATGGGGACCTCGCCTGCCAAACCTCTGGATTTTTAGATGAACGGTTTCGATCGTCGTGCTTAATAAGCACCACCAAAACCAGCAAAGAAACCAGCTTGAGAAATTATAAATGCCTGATTTATTGGGGATAACGAAGACGACGCGCCATTGGCACCGGGGTTGCATTACAGACCTGCATGCGATTTTTTTTGTGCGCATTTCTGTTTTGTTTTGAAGCCTTCGGCGGAATGCCAACGGCATCGCCAACTGCGACGACGATCCCTTTCGAGTACTCCGAAGGTTTGCTTTGGATAAAGGTTCAGGTTCCGCAATCAGCCCGGCCGTTGAATTTTCTTTTCGACACCGGCGCCGGCCTCAGCGTCATCAACAATGACACGGCCAGGGCGTTGGGCCTCAAGACCGGCAACTCAATCAGTGTGCAGGGAGTGCATGCGACCATGACTGGCTACTGGCCGACACGGTTGACGGCGGCGGGGGGCCTGGACCTGCCTTCAGAGTACCTGGCGCTGGATTTGAGCAAACTCTCGCATTCCTGCAAACGGCCACTGGATGGGTTGTTGGGAGCCGACTTTATCCAGGGGCGGGTGGTGGAGATTGATTTTGCATCGCATCAGCTTCGGTTCCTCGACGCAGTTTCCGCGGTGAAATCTGATACGATGCTTCCGTTGAAGGTTTGCGACAGCAGCCTCTGTATTCCGATCCGCGTCAACAACCGGAGGCTGCAATGGATGCGCCTGGACACTGGTTGCGCCACTGCCTTGCAATGGGTGACTTCGGACATAAAAACCACTCCTCGATCCGACAGACCGGCCATCGGTCTCACTGAACTGGCCATCCCGCAAGCTGAAACGACCGTTTTCCTTGGCGGGAAACGGTTCGAGCACGTGCCGACCGGCATTCATGGTAATGCCATTTTCCCGGGTGAAGCCGGATTGGTTGGTAATGATTTATTGAGCCGGTTCAAAACCGTGATCATTGATGCAAAAGCCGGTTGGCTCATCTTGAGTCAACCGCAATCCTCCAATTAGAGGCTTCATACCGATTCATTGCT
>Ga0265320_10000392_pt1 | contig 35392 bp, 27 predicted proteins | sample 4827metaG_FD_202087 | JGI IMG/M metagenome (GOLD analysis project Ga0265320, IMG submission 202087) | Rhizosphere microbial communities from Carex aquatilis grown in University of Washington, Seatle, WA, United States - 4-8-27 metaG | ecosystem: Host-associated > Plants > Roots > Rhizosphere >... | reverse complement strand
GGGCGGCGTTGCGACGCCGGACGACGGCTTGAACGTCGTCTTCGATCGACTGCGGGAGATGAGCGGAGGTCTCGAACGCATCAAGGATCTGGTGCTCAAACTTCGCACTTTCTCCAGGCTGGACGAGGGTGAGAGTAAGCGGGTCCGCGTGCGGGAGTCGTTGGACGCGATCCTCACCATCTTTCGTCATCGGATGAGCGACGTGGAAGTGAACGTCGACCTACATGACGAGGAAGAGATCGAATGTTCTCCAGGCCTTTTCAACCAGGCTGTGGCGAATCTCGTCTCGAATTCCATCGACGCCATGACGGGGCGCGGGACGCTGACGATCCGGGCCGGACGAGAAGGCTCCGGATACGCGATCGCGGTTTCCGATACCGGTCCAGGAATTCCGATCGCCCACCGGGAACGCGTGCTCGAACCCTTCTTCACCACGAAACCCGTTGGTGAAGGCACCGGTCTGGGCCTTTCGATCGCCTACAACGTGGTGCGAAAACACGGCGGCACGATCCACGTCGGTGAAGCCGAGAGCGGCGGCGCGCAGATCACGATTCGGCTTCCGTCCAAGGACGATGCCGAGAGAACGCCATGAGTGCGGCTGCGTCGAAGGAGAGAGTGCTGGTCGTCGATGACGAGCCTCAAGTGCTCGTCGCGCTCGAGGACTTGCTCTCCGACGACTTCATCGTGTTCAAGAGCGAATCGGCGGAAAAGGCGATCAAGGTCGCGGAAGGCGAACGCGAGATCGCCGTCGTCGTCTCCGATCAACGCATGCCGAAAATGAACGGCGACGAGCTCTTCGCGAATCTCGATGGCAGGTCGGACGCGGCGCGGATCCTCGTCACCGGATTTGCCGACCTCACGGCGGTCGTTCGAGCGGTAAACAGCGGCCGCCTCTTCGGATACGTGACCAAGCCATGGAACCCCGAGGATCTGCGGCTGATGGTGCACAAGGGCGCCGAGTTTTTCCGACTCGCGCAGCAGCTAACGTACGAACGCCAGCTCTTGCACGACTTGATGGATAACGTGCCGGACGGCGTTTATTTCAAAGACGCCGACCTACGCTTCCTTCGCGCGAACCGCGCGTGCGCATCGCTCCTCGACGGCGGCGATCCGGCTCACGTGGTCGGCAAACGGCTCTCGGAGATCACCGGGAACGACGCGCAAGCGGTGCAAGTGGAAGCGGACGAACGGCGTGTCTTGTTGGAAGGCCGACCGGCGCTCGATGTCGTCCGCGAACACCGGAAGAACGGTGAGCGCCTCTGGTTCTCCGAGACGATCGCGCCGGTTCGAAGTCCCAGCGGCGAGACGCTGGGCGTGGTCGGGATTTCGCGCGACGTCACTCGACGCATCGCCGTAGAAGAGCGCGTCGCTCGGTTGAATCGAATCCACGCCGTCCTCGGCGAAATCTCGTCGGCGATCGTCCGAACGTCCAAGCGCGACGAATTGATCCGCGAGTCATGCCGGATCGCCATGGAAGTGGGCCAGCTCGCACTTGCAGGCGTCGCTGAAGTCCACCCCGACGGATCGGTACACCCCCTCGCCTGGGAACAGCCAGACAATGTTTTCGTCAAGCTCGTCGTCGCCCAATTCACCGGCAAAGAGAGAACGTCGAAGGACGTCATGGACCGATTGGCGGAGCTCCGCCGGCCGCTGGTCTTCAACGACCTGGCATCGCACAGCACGCCGGCCCCGACCCGGGACTTGCTCGACAGCGGCTACCGGTCACTCGCACTGCTGCCCATCTTCGTCACCGGAAACCTCTCCTTCGTTTTCACGTTGATCTCCGAGCAGGCGCACTTTTTCGACGACGAAGAGGTCGCGCTCCTGACGGAGCTCGCACGCAACGTGTCGTTCGCGATCGAGCACGCCGAGCAGGCGGAACGGCTCAATTTCCTCGCCCACCATGACGGGCTCACGAACCTGCCGAACCGTGAGTTTCTCATGGACTGTCTCGAGATGACGCTCAGAAACGCGAGCGAATCGACCAAGGTTGCGCTGGTGCTCGTCGACATCGGGCGGTTCGGGCAGGTGAACGAAATGCTCGGGCGTCGTGGTGGTGACCAACTACTGGTGGGAATCGCGGAACGACTCCGAACGACCGTGCGGCCGCAGGACACACTGGCCCGCTTTCACGGTAATACCTTTGCCGTCGTGCTCGGGGGTTTCGACGAAGAATCGGAGGCGGCCCTGTACGTCGAAGAGGCCCTTCACCAGCGGCTGCGCGAACCGTTCGTCGTGAACGGGACGGAGCTCCGAATGTCGATGCGTGCGGGCATTTCCTTGTTTCCGTCCGACGGTACGGACCCCGATGCGCTCATTCGCAACGCGGAAGCCGCGCTTCGGAACGCAAAGTCCGCCGGTCAGCGTTACATGTTCTACGCGCCCAACATGAATGCGCGAGTCGCCGAGAAGCTGACACTCGAAACGAAGCTTCGCCGCGCCATCGAAAACGAGGAGTTTCTTCTTCACTATCAACCCAAGGTCGAGCTCAGGACCGGATTGGTCGTCGGTCTCGAAGCGTTGGTGCGCTGGCTCGATCCAGAAGCGGGCATCGTCCCTCCTGGACAGTTCATTCCCGTGCTCGAAGATACGGGGTTGATCCTCGAGGTCGGAAAGTGGGTCATGCGTGAGGCCGCGCGGCAGTACACGGTCTGGCTCGAAAGCGGGCAGAAGCCGCCCCGGGTCGCGGTCAACGTTTCGGCGATTCAGCTCGCGCGGAAGGACTTCGTCGCCTCCATCGACGAGACGATCGCCATGTACCCGCTCGCCGCGAACGGGCTCGACCTCGAGATCACCGAGAGCGTCTTCGTCGACGACATGACGGGTAACGCGGATAAATTGCGCGCGGCGCGGGACCGGGGTCTCCACGTCGCCCTCGACGATTTCGGCACGGGATATTCTTCGCTCGGGTACCTGAGCCGGCTTCCGATCGACGCCCTGAAGATCGATCGGTCGTTCGTGACGCGAATGGTGGAAGACCCACAAGACACGGCCATCGTCACCACGATCATTTCGCTCGCCCACGCGCTCGACCTGAAGGTCATCGCCGAAGGCGTCGAAACGACCCAGCAGGCGCAACTCCTTCATCTCCTCAAGTGCGACCAGGCGCAAGGGTATCTCATGGCCAAGCCGAAACCCGCGCACGAGGTGACTGGTCTTCTCGCGGCGACTCTGCTCAAGATCGGGGCTCGCGCGAAAATCTGATCGAGCGCTCACCACCGATTTGCGGTACCCGATGGACCCTAGATTGCGCGCGGTGCCAGAGAGCCCGCCCGTTGAAGGCCGACTGTCCGAGATCGCGTCCCTGTTCATGCGCCTTGGCCTGACAGCATTCGGGGGCCCGGCGGCTCACATCGCCATGATGCAGCGAGAGGTCGTCGAGCGGCGCCAATGGCTCACTCAAGAAGAATTTCTCGATCTTCTTGGCGCGACGAACTTCATCCCAGGCCCGAACTCGACGGAGATGGCCATCCACGTGGGACATCGCCGAGGTGGATGGAAGGGGCTCCTCGTTGCCGGTGCGTGCTTCATCCTCCCCGCAGCTCTGCTGACGCTGGGCTGTGGTTGGCTCTACGTCCGTTACGGCCAACTCCCCCAGGCGAGCGCGACGCTGTACGGCATCAAGCCGGTGATCGTGGCCGTCGTCGTGCAGGCGCTTTGGGGACTCGGCCGAACGGCGGTCAAAAACGAGACACTCGCCGCCGTCGGAGTCGCGGCAGTGGTCACGAGCGTCGCGGGCGTGAACGAGCTGCTGGTCCTGCTGGCGGGCGGCCTTGCGTACGCTGTTTCTGCGCGATCGAAGCGACGCTCCGGGGCGGGCGGTTCGCGAACCCCGGGGGCCTTCTTCCTCGGTACCGCACCGGCGCTTGCCGGTGCCGTCTCACCGGCTGTTTCGAACACCAGTATCTTCCTCGTGTTCTCGAAGATCGGGTCCGTGCTCTTCGGGAGCGGCTACGTGCTCCTCGCGTTCCTCCGCGCGGATCTCGTGCAGAGCCGGCACTGGCTCACCGAAGGTCAGCTCCTCGATGCCGTTGCGGTAGGGCAAATGACGCCGGGGCCAGTGTTCACGACCGCAACGTTCGTGGGCTATCTGCTTCACGGAACCGGGGGCGCGGTCGCCGCAACGGTGGGGATCTTCGCACCGGCATTCGTGTTCGTCGCCCTGAGCGGCCCGATCATTCCACGACTCCGGCGGTCACCCTGGGCCGCTCGGTTCCTCGACGGCCTCAACGTCGCGTCACTCGCGCTCATGGGGGTCGTCACCTGGAGCCTCGCGCAGGCCGCGCTAGTTGACGTCTGGGCCGTCGGGATAATGCTCGTAAGTGCAGCCATGCTCCTCCGTCACAAGATGAACTCGGCGTGGCTCGTGCTCGGCGGTGGCGCCCTGGGAAATATCATCCAATGGATGCATTGAAGAGCCGCTGGCTCGCGGTTCCGCTAACGATCGGCGTGGTCCTGGTCTCGCCGAAAGGTTTCGCGGGCCCGCCCTACGTCACCGATGACCCCGAGCCCGTCGAGTTTCATCACTGGGAATTCTATCTGGCGTCGCAAACATTACACGATGATGAGGGGTGGACGGGAACGGCCCCGCACTTCGAGGTGAACTACGGCGTCGTGCCGAACGTTCAGCTTCACCTGATCGCACCCCTCGCCTATTTCGCACCCCCCGAAGGCAGCGCGCATTACGGTTACGGCGACACGGAACTCGGGGTCAAATTCCGCTTCGTTCAGGAAGGCAAATGGGTTCCGCAGATCGGCACGTTCCCGTTCCTCGAGGTTCCGACGGGTTCTCGTCGCCTCGGCCTCGGGAACGGAAGCGCCCAGGTCTTCGTGCCCATCTGGATTCAGAAGAGCTTCGGCCCGTGGACGACTTACGGCGGCGCGGGTTTCTGGATCGACGCGGGGCAACCGGACGAGCACTGGTGGTACTTCGGCTGGTTGGTGCAGAGGGAAATCATCGAGGGCTTCGCCGTGGGTGCTGAGGTCTTCGACTTCACCCCGAAGGAAAAGGGCGACGAGAACGACGCCCGGTTCAACGTCGGCGCCGTCATCGACATCACCGACACGCACCACCTCTTGTTCTCAGCGGGACGCGGATTCGTCGGACCCAATCTCTTCCAAGCCTATGTCGCGTACCAGGTGACGCTCGGGCCGTCCTCGGAAGAGCAGTAAGAAGCGGTCGGCTGGGCGCGGTGGCCCTCCATCAGCGCTACTTGGAGAGCTAGGGTGCTGCTACACTTCATGTAGACTTCGAAGACTCGACGTCACGATCGATTGCGAGACGCGCGACGGATGCTCGTCTGAAGGGAGAGCGACGATGCGGTGCTTCATGGCTTTCGGTACGGTTCTCTTGGCGACCGCCGCTTGTGGCGGCAGTACAGCGGGCAGCAAAGGTCTCGACGCGAGCTCGACCGGAGGCGACGCGAACGGCACCGGCGCCTCCGCGAGCAGCGGGGGCGGCGCGGGAGGAGCGACGAGCAGCGGCGGAGCCGCGGGCGCCGGCGGGTCCGTTGGGAGCGGGGGCAGCGCCGGTGACCTGAAATGGTACGCGACGTGTGGGCCGCCGATTTGTCGCGCACCGTCGGGCTCCGGCGGCACGGCGTCTGGACAACCGCCGTGTACGACCAACGAGAAAGCTGGCGACCCCTGCGCGAGCACGGGCACCGAATGTGACCCCGGAGACGCCTGCAGTGGGCCGCTCGTGTGTGCGACCAGCGATCCGAAACATGGCGGCTCGTGCCCGGTGTCGCGAGCGAAATACAAGACGGACATCGAGTATCTGAGCGCTCCGGAACGCGCGAAGCTCGCCGACGACGTTCAGTCGATTCCGCTCGTACGCTACCGCTACAAGGACGGGCCCGAGCGCGAACACCTCGGGTTCATCATCGAAGACGTGGAGCCCAGTCTCAGCGTCGATTCACAGCACGACCAGGTCGACCTCTACGGCTACACGAGCATGGCCGTCGCCGCGCTGCAGGAGCAGCACCGCGAGATCGAGGCGCTGAAGCAAGAGCTCAAAGACCTCCGCGAAGAGCTCCACCATCGTGCAACTCGCGCGAGCAAGCACTGACCTTGCACACTCGGCACGAGTCCGCGGTCGAAGTGAGCGCAATCAGAGCCCTCTATTTCGCATTGGTCGTCACTACCGTGGCGCCAGCCTGCGGAACGGCTGCGACGAGTTCGCGTGGATTGACGAACGACGCGGGATCGGGCGGAACCGCCGGGCATGGGACGGGTGACGGAGGAGGGACATCGAGTGTTGGTGGCAGTGCCAATGTCGGAGGGTCGAGCGGAACCGCGAATGGTGGCGGGAGCGCAGACGCGTCGCTGAGTGTTTCTCCGGGTACGACGATGATCGAATTCACCGTCGCTCCCTCACACTCATACTGCGCGGCGACCAACTGCGACGTCCCGTCCATCGCCATTGCGGACACTAGCGGTCATGCACTCGCCCAAACGAGCTCTTGTACCGACGTGAGTTGCGTCACTTGCGAATCCTCGGCGTGCCCAGGGTACGCGTGTATCACGCAATTCATAGACATCACGGGTGGCACGCTGAACTGGGACGGTAGCTACATCACGGGGTCGTCTTGCGGAAGCGCGGTTTCCTGCGTAGAAACGGTCTACGCGAAGCCGGGAAAATACGTTGCCTCGATGTGCGCGTCACCGGGACACGCGAGCGCGCCCGACGCGGGGCCCCAGCACTGTGTCTCGACTGGCCCGGCGGATTGCGCGCAGGTCACGTTCGACTTTCCGTCGAGCACCGTGGCGCGCGCGGTTATCGGCGGATGACGTACGACGAAGCCCACACTGTAGTGGTACCTTGAGGGATGACCTCCACACGCCGATGGTACTTTGTCATCGCGGAAGTGGCGATGCTCGCCTTGGTCTCATCGACGGCTCGCGCCGCGAACCTCTCACCGGAGCTCGACGTCGGCGATCGAATCGCGTGGGTGGCGCTGGCTGCGGAGCGTTCCGTCACGTTCGATGGGTGCGAGATGGTCGTTCTGGCGAAGCAAGGACGCTTCCTCGGTGCCGATGATCTCGGCGACGCAGTCGATCGCGTGTACGCGAGCCGGGTCGCGCTGGATGGCACGGTAAAAGACCCGATGGGCGTCCCGCTCGAGCTCGACTCTGCCCTGGGCGCGAGCAACGGCGGCGAGATTGTGACGATAGAGAACGCTCCCGGATTGTTCGGGACGCCCGCGAACTCTTCGCCGTCCTTCGCACGGCTGGGCGGCGATCTGAAGATCCTGGGGCGGCGAGTGCTCGACGAGCCCTGGGGTTCGGAGCCCACTCTCGCGTGCGAAAATGGCGGTTGCCTGCTGATCCAGTGGAACGAGACTCAGTCGTTCTCCGCGCGTCTGGTGGACTTCAGGGGCGCGTCGCGCGCCGACGGCGTCGTGTCCGTGACGAACAATGGGTGGCTCAGCGGGCCACTCATCGCCACGAGCACGAATGGCTACGTCGTCGCCTACACGGACCAGGTGAACGACGGCGCACAGGGGGTGTTTACCGCAGAGGTCTCGGACGCCGCGAGGGCTCCCATCGCGCCTCGGCAAGTCCTCGAGGTTCCCGGAAGTCCACTCCAGCTACTCGCGCTTGCTCGGAGCGACTCCGGCTTCCTGATCGTCGCCGAGGTCCAACCAGAGGCGGTACAGACGATGCCGAGCCTCATCGCCGTGCGCACCAGCGGAAGCTCGCCGATCGAGCTCGGCACGGACGGGCACGACTACGAGGTCGATGCATTCGGCGTCGGTGACCATTTCGTCGTCGGGTTCCGCCAGAAAGCACTCGGCACGCTTCCCCCGGGCCCAGCGACCATCGCACAGATCAGCGCATCCGGCGTGAGCGACCTGCGCGCCGCGACGCGGGCGTTTGGACCATCCGTATCCACGCCGCGCGGGCGCTTCGTGCTCGATGATTCGATGGACTTACACCAGATCCTCGACGACGGAACGGAAGGGGGCACGCCCATTCACTCGATGAGCACCTTGTATCCCGAATGGCGCCCCCTGCTCGTGCCGGGCACTCGAAATCTTCTCCTCACGTACCAGGATCGCGACGCCACGACCTATCGTTGGCACGCGATTCGTCTCGGTCCGGATGGCGCGCCGCTCGACGAGACGGCGGCGCCCGTCTTCACGCAACCCGTGGATGCGACGAGCAATGCGAGCGCCTCGCCCGCCAAGATCGAAGCCGCGTTCGACGGCGCGGCTTTCGAGCTCGGATGGCTCGACGACGCGGGCAATCTCGAGCTCGTTCGCGAGAACCCAGACTCCGGCGTTCGCGACACACCAGTGAGCCTCTGCAAGGTCGACACGGATTTCCGACTTCACGCGGGCCCCCAGGGCGTCCTCGTCACCTGGAGTGAAACACGGATGTGCGGCGAAGACTGCGCCGAGACGCGGTTGCTCGGCATGCCGGTAGATGGATCGGGCCACGCGATGCTCGCCGCGCCTGCGGTCCTCCTCGACTGGACGAATCCCGGCGTAGGCGAAGTGGGTCGCGCGGATTTCGACGGCGTGCGCTGGAGCGTCCCGCGCGTCGACTTTGGCGGCCTTCACGTGTCGACCATCACCGCGACTGGTCTCGTCACCGCGGCCGATCCCTGGGGCGAGAGCACGACGTCGCTCGTCGGCGGCGCGTCGTTGGTACATCCGCGAATGGCGTGGAGTGGGGCTGAACACCTCGTCGTATTCGAAGAGGACGCAACGGATCCGTCCACGTCAGCGGTCGCTTCCGACGTCCGGGCCATTCGCCTCGACGGAAATCTGACGCCACTCGACGCAGCGCCCATCGTCGTTGCGCCACCCGGAAACTCGACGACTCCCGAAGTGGTCTTCGACGGCGCGCGTTTCGTCGTGGCGTGGCGACAAGCATGGCCGGGGCAACCGGACTCTGACCTTGCGGCCACCTTCGTTGCTCTCGACGGAACGACACAGAGCAGCGACTGCTTCCTCGCTTCGAACGCGCTCTGGAGCGAGCTCGACACGACACTCGCTCCCCTTCCCTCCTTGACGCCGAGCACGTCGGGAAGGGTGCTCATCGGATACACCAGATTGGATCCGGACCCTGCGCTCGTCTCTTCGCGCGTAAAGCTGCGCGTGATTTCCTCGCCGGACGGCACCCTCGCACCTCGATGCATGGCGCCGGATTCGGCGACGCAACTCGACGCTCCCTTCGTACCGGCGGGTTGTGCGGACGCTCCAGTCAACGACGCCACCAAGATTACCGGTGGCTGTGGTTGCAGCGTGGTCACGAATCGAAGCGTCGCGGGATCGAGCGCGAGCGCCGCGTTGTTCGCAGCGATTCTAACCGTGCGTCGCGGGCGACGACGACGACGGTCGCGAACGGCTTCCGCGCCCCCGTGATCGATCCATCCTTGACGCCGCGACGCCGTCGCCCGACATGGCATCGAGATGGCCATCACAGCGGATTCGCCGGGACACGACTCGAGCCAGCACGCAGCGGGACTCAACCCCTTTCGTCCGCGGATCACGTACGTCACGTACAACGTGGAGGACGTGGACCGCGCGCTCGCGTTCTACGTCGGGGTGCTCGGCATGCAGGAACAGATGCGCTTCCCCATCGGCGGCGGATTGAACGAAGTCGTCCTCACGTTTCCGGACTCGAAAGCGAGCGGCCTCGTCCTGATGTTCAGGGATGAACGCGCTCCGCCGATCGTGCACGGCGACGGCTACAGTCGCTTCGTCATCCGCGTCTCCGACATCGACGGCGCGGTCGCCGCTCTCGTCGAAAGCGGCGTGCGCCTGCAAACACCGCCGACCGACGCCGGCTCCCTCCGTTACGCGATGATTCGCGACCCAGACGGCTATCTCATCGAGCTACTTCAGCTCAGACGCGGCTGAACTCCTTCGCCAACGCCGAAGAGCCCTGATCCGACGTGCTCGACTTCCTTTTCAAGAGCAAGCGCCGCGAGGCGCTCCGAACGAAAGCGCTCTCCGCAGAACAACGCGCATTCGTCCGGAACAACGTTCCGTACGTGACCAGCCTTTCGGAAGAGGACGGGCGAGAGCTCGAAGGTCACATTCAGATCTTTCTCGCCGAGAAGAACTTCGAGGGCTGCGGCGGACTGGTCCTGACGGACGAAATCAGGCTGTCCATCGCCACCCAGGCGTGCGTTCTCCTGTTGCACCGGGACACCGACTACTATCCCGGAGTCGAGTCGATCCTCGTCTACCCGAGCGCTTACATCGTCAAGAACACGCGCACCGCGTTGGGCGAAACCGTCGTCGAAGCGGATCAGACTCGCATCGGCGAGTCGTGGGTACGCGGCGTCGTCGTGCTTGCATGGGACGCCGTCCGGCAAGGCGCCTCGAACGCCCACGACGGGCACAACGTGGTCTTCCATGAGTTCGCTCACCAGCTCGACGCCGAGGGGCGCGTGCCGGAGCTGAAGGGCTCGTCGTATGGCGCGTGGGCCCGCGTGCTGGGCGACGAATACGACGATCTGGTCGAGCGAGTGTTCGCACACCAATCGACGGACATCGACGCCTACGGCGCGACGAATCCAGCGGAGTTTTTTGCGGTAGTGACCGAAGCCTTCTTCGAAACCGGCACGCGACTTCGGAGCCGACACCCGGATCTCTACGAGGCACTCCGCACGTTCTATCGGCAGGACCCCGCCGCCGCGAACACGCCCGTCCACGACTGAATTGGCGTCAACGCTCTGCGAGCGCGGCTCGGCCTTCGCAAGATTCGCTATTTCACGATTCGCTCGTCGCAATTCGGCGCCATTTTTCAAGCTGCGCCGCGTGTTGGCGCGGCGTACGAAGTCATCGCAGACGTAGCGGTCGAGCCGAGACGCATCGTCGCTGTCGGCACCCGCATTGGAGCCCGAAATGACGATGGACGAACGCCCTCCGCATTTGATCTTCGACAAAGAAAACAAGGCGACTCGCGATCCTGCCTGGATCTTCCGCACCTACGCCGGCCATTCGAGCGCCCGCGCTTCGAACGAGCTCTATCGGGCGAACCTGTCGAAGGGTCAGACCGGGCTCTCGATCGCGTTCGACCTGCCGACGCAGTGCGGTTACGACTCCGACGACTCGATCGCGCGGCCGGAAGTCGGCAAGGTGGGCGTCCCGATCAACTCGCTCGACGACTTTCACGTCCTGTTCGACGAGATCCCCATCGAGAAAATGAACACCTCGATGACGATCAACGGGACGGCCATGTGGATGCTGTCGTTGTACGTCGCGCTCGCGCGGGAACGCGGCATCGACACGACGCTCCTGAGCGGAACGACGCAAAACGACCTCATCAAGGAGTACCTCGCGCGCGGCACGTACATTTTTCCGCCCGAGGCGAGCCTCCGGATCATCGCGGAGATGTACGAATTTTGCATCGACTCGATGCCGAGCTGGAACGCGTCGAACATCTGCTCGTACCATCTGCAAGAGGCCGCCGCGACGCCGGCTCAGGAGCTTTCGTTCGCACTCGTGAACGCCATCGGTCTGCTCGACTTGCTCAAGGAGCGCGGCCGATTCAACGACGAAGACTTCGAGCGGGCCGTCGGCCGCATCAGCTTCTTCGTCAACGCCGGCATCCGATTCGTCGAGGAAATGTGCAAGATGCGCGCGTTCTCCGAGCTGTGGGAAGAGATCACGCGCGACCGGTACCAGGTCAAGAACAGGAAGTTCCGGCTCTTTCGCTACGGCGTGCAGGTCAACTCGCTCGGACTTACCGAGAGCCAGCCGGAAAACAACGCCTGGCGCATCCTGATCGAGGCGCTCGGCGTCACGCTCAGTCGGAGCGCGCGCTGCCGGGCTCTCCAGCTCCCGGCCTGGAACGAAGCGCTATCGCTCCCGCGGCCGTGGGACCAACAGTGGTCGCTTCGTCTCCAACAGATCCTCGCGTACGAGACCGATTTGCTCGAATACCCGGATTTGTTCGACGGCAGTCTCGTCATCCAGTCGAAGGTCGAGGACTTGAAGCGGCAGGCGCGACGAGAGATCGAGGTGATTCTCGGGATGGGCGGAGTGAAGGCCGCGATCGAATCCGGGTACATGAAATCGGCGCTCGTACGGTCGATGTCGGCTCGTATGAAGGCCATCAACACCGGCGAACAGCTCGTCGTCGGCATGAACAAATGGACGGAAGGGATCCCTTCGCCGCTCCTGTCCGGCGCAGACGGCGGCATTTTCAAGGTCGATCCTCAGGCGACGCGCGGTGCGCTCGGCAGCCTCGAGCGAACGCGAAAGAACCGCGACCCTTACCGCGCGAAGCGGGCGCTGGATGCGCTGCAGGAAGCGGCGCGCTCCGGCGCGAACATGATGGAGCCGTCGATCGAATGCGCGCTCGCCCGCGTCACGACCGGCGAATGGGCGCGCGCCCTCCGGCAGGTATTCGGCGAATACCGTCCGGCCACCGGAGTGGACGGACAGAAGCTCGGACTCGAAAATGATCGCGTCGATCTGCTCCGCGGTCGCATCGATGCGCTCGTACAACGACTCGGGCATCGCCCGCGCCTCGTCGTCGGCAAGCCGGGGCTCGACGGGCACTCGAACGGCGCCGAGGTGATCGCCGTCTCGGCACGCCACGTGGGGTTCGACGTGATCTATTCCGGCATTCGCCTCAGCCCAGACGAGATCGTCTTGTCGGCGGTGGAAGAAAACGCGGACGTGATCGGCGCGTCGGTACTCAGCGGCTCGCACCTGGAGCTCGCCGACCAGATCATGGCCGGCCTTCGATCGCACGGCGCGGAGCAACGCGTTCAGGTGGTATTCGGCGGCATCATTCCGCCGACCGATTTCGCCCAGCTCTACGCAGCCGGAGTCAAGGCCGTGTTCACGCCGTCCGACTTCGGTCTCGTCGAGATCATGGAAGCGATCGTCGGACTCATCGAGCGGGCGCCGGCGTGACGGGGCCAGGTCCTCCGGACGCCGAGCTCGTCGCTCGAGCGCTCGAGCAAGACCGATTCGCCGTCGCTCAGCTCGTGTCGTTGTTCGAAGATCGGCGCCCCACCGCGATGGAACGGCGCGCGCGCGTGCTCGAGGCGGCTGAGGTACACCCTCGACGTCACTCCGCGACGGTATTCGGGATCACCGGGACCCCTGGCTGCGGAAAATCGACGCTCCTTTCCCGCGTCGTACCCGATCTCCTCGCCTTCCGCGAAGAGCTCACCGTGGCCATCCTCGCCGTCGACCCCTCGAGCACGATCTCCGGGGGCGCACTCCTCGGCGATCGAACGCGCATGAAGCTCGAGCATGACGAGCCGCGGCTGTTTTTCCGGAGCCAAGCTTCGGATACGCAGCTCGGGGGGTTGAGTCCTTCGACGTTCCGAGTCTGTCGCTTGCTGTCGCGGCTCTTCGATTGCGTGTTCGTGGAAACCGTCGGCGTCGGTCAGAGCGAAGACGACGTCCGCAGCGTCGCGGACAAGACATTTCTCGTCCTTCAACCGCACGGCGGCGACGAGGTGCAGTTTCTGAAGGCGGGGATCATGGAAACACCGGACGCCTTCGTGCTGAACAAGTGCGACGATCCCTCGACGGAACGCGGCTATCACCAGCTCCGCTCGAGTCTGTGGTTGGCGCGACCCTTCGACGCCGACGAGGTCCCTATCTTCAAGACGAGCGCGAAGACCGGCGTCGGAGTCGCCGAGCTCGTCGCGTCACTAGCGGCGCACCTCGCGGCCGAACCGTCGCGGCGTCCGGAGCGAAGGGACGCGCTGTTCCTCGAACGTTGGGTCCGAGAAGAATGGGGACGCGCCGGCAGCCGTTTCCTCGAAGTGCTCGGCGGGGCGGAACATCACGTCCGCGTGTCGGGCGGCGTCGAGCGCGCACAAGTTCAGTTCGAGTTGCGATTTCGCGAAGGGTGACGGGCGTTATTCGAGTCGCGCGAAACAGTACCGCGTCCCACCGCGCTCGACGGGCGCGACGTATTCTTCTTTTTCGACCACGCGAAACGGAACCGCCGCGGCGAACCCGGGGCCGTCGTAGACGAACGTGTGAAATTCGCCGTTTTCGCCGCATGCATCGACGCCGCTCGGCAAATCCGCGAGAAAGCGCTGGTCGTACTCGCGCCCCGCGAACGAGTCGTCGAGCCAGCGCGAATCCACACAGACCACGACGGCTCGAAAACCGAGCTCGCGGACTTCATGGGCGAGGGCGAGTCGGTCCTTCTGCCAGAGTGGGAGGTGCGCACGAAGTCCGACGGCGCCGCAAACTCGCTCCTCCCATTGTCGATGGGGCACGAGATCGATGTCGCCAAAGACGCCGACTTCGTGACCGTCCGCACGAAGTCCCCGGAGGAGCTCCACGAAAACGCGCTCGTAGTTCGACCAATCCGCGTTCGCAGTAAGAAGCCGAGTGCCGAGCGCGTTCGCCTGTCGTTCGAGGAGCGCCCGCGGCAAGCCGTGGGAACGTGAGCGCTCGCCCGATTCGTTCATCATGACGAGGAGAGTGTCGACGTCGAAGCCCTCGTTTCGAGCCTTCCAGAGCGCCAAACACGAATCTTTGCCGCCGCTGAACGAACAAAACGCCTTGCACGGATTCGGGGTGTTCACCGTCCGTCTTTTTGCCGATCGCGCCTCTTCGAGTCAACGCTTCCCAACCCCCTGCGGAGGGTCAACTCGAGCGCGACGCGGTGGACGTCAACTGCCATTGCGCGCGAACGGCGTCGCTCATAGGCTCACGGCAACATGCGACCTCCCGGCGTCGTGGCGCTCGCGCCGATGGATGGCGTGACGGATCACGTCTACCGGGAGGTTTTGACGGCGAACGCTCGACGCGGGGCCATCGATTTCGCGGTTTCGGAGTTTCTTCGCGTGACGGATCGACCCCTGCCGCCGTCCGTCCTGCTTCGGATGTGCCCGGAGATCGGGCGAGGCGGCACGACGGCATCGGGCGTGCCGGTGCTCCTGCAGCTCCTCGGAGGACAGCCGGAACCGCTCGCGGAGACGGCGCGCGTCGCGGTGGAAATGGGCGCGTGGGGCGTCGATCTGAACTTCGGGTGCCCGGCGAGGCTCGTGAACCGGCACGACGGCGGCGCCTCGCTCTTGAAATCGCTCGATCGCCTCGAAGCGATCGTCGCGCGCGTACGAAGCGCCGTCCCCAAGGATCGACCGGTCAGCGTGAAGGTGCGACTCGGGTGGGAGTCGCATGACGAGGTCGTGAGCGTCGCGAGAGCCGCCGAACGCGGCGGAGCGAGCTGGCTCACGATCCACGGCCGCACGAAGCTCGAAATGTACGGCCCGCCCGCGGATTGGGCCGCAATCGGACGAGCGCGCGCGGCGGTCGGCATCGTCGTCGTGGCGAACGGCGATCTCAACTCCACCGCGGCGCTCGAGCGCTGCCGCGTCGAGAGCGGATGTAGTCACTTCATGCTCGGGCGCGGTCCGATGGGTCGCCCCTCGCTCCTCTGCGGGTCGGCTTCCCCCCTCGCCGACGCGCCGAACGAATCGCGGCTTCTCGTCGGGCTGCTGCTCGACTACGTCGAGCTCCTCCGCCGATGGGACAGCCCCGAGGAGCGACTGGTGGGTCGCGTGAAGCAGTGGCTCTCCCTCGGAAAAAACGCGAACCCGGACGTCGTCCCGGTTTTCGAGCGAATCAAACGGCTGCGCAACTCGAGCGAACTCTGCACGGCGCTGGCGTCGAGCTGACGGACGCGTTCACGCCCGTTTGCGGCGTGGCCTGGCGACGGAAGGCGCGCCCGATTCGGTCGGAGACGATTCGCGGGCGGCCCCCGCTCCCTGCAAGAGGACGTCGACCATGCGAGCGATGAGGACGTCGTCGACGGGTTCGTTCTTCATCACGAGACGCACATGGAGCGCGCCGCCGAGCATATCGAGGAGGAGCTTGACGTCGACGGTTCTCGCGAGCTCGCCGCGACGGGTTGCGGCTTCCGCCAGCGCCGCGAGCTGCCCGAGGTGCTTCGCGTGGAGATCTTTGGCGATGCTGGCCAACTCGGGCTCGGGGTGCTGCAAGAGTCGCAAGCGAATGAGGCACTGCCCCTCGAACGACGAAGAAAAGTCGACCATCCGCCGGCCGATTCGTATGAGGTCTTGCCGGAGTGTTCCCGCGGAAACCTCCGGAATGACGGCCTGAACGACCAGAGACAGCGCGGCACGGACGAGCTCGGCCTTCGTTTCCCAGTGGCGATAGACGGTCGTCTTGTTCACGCCGGCCCGCGCCGCGACGCGCTCGAACGCGAGACCGCCGTAGTCGGACCTCGCGAGCTCCTCGATTACCGCACGGAGGATTTTGGACTCGCGAGGAGAGTGACGGCGTTCCTTCGGGGACACGGGAGTGCCGTTCCGGGCCGCGATTCGCGACTTTTTGTTGCGAACCACGCCTGGTTTCGTCTCGAGCGCCGCTCGAAGATGCCGGGACCCCTGGACCATACTCCTTTCCAGTATTGCACAAAATGCTGGGGTGTCGCGAGGCGACATCGCAGCTCGCAAGAAATCCTCGTCTTCGATTGTGGGAAACGTGGTGGAGCGGTATGTATCGCCTCCTGCAACGAGAAGTTGCATCGAGAGCGCCCCACCGTGTTCCCCGCCCCGTCTCGACCTTCGACCGGCGCCATCATCGTTTTGGCCGCCACCTTGTGCGCGCGCCCGGTGCTCGCCTTGCAACCGGTCTCCGAGTTCATCGCGCACGCCAAGGTGTGGAATCCGCAGAACCGCGCGGCTCATGCGACGGTGAGCCAGCGCGACGCGGAAGAATCGATCGCGACCGGCGGATTACTCCCGAATTTTTCGGCGACCGGGACCTATACGAGGAACGAATACGAGGTCACGACCGCCGCGCTCGCCGGCGGCCTCAATATTCCGGGCCTCTCGAACACGGTCATCCAGCCGAAGAACCAGCTCGACGGAAACCTGACGCTCAACGTGCCGATCATCAACGTCGCGAACTGGGAACGCCGTTCCGCAGCGAAGACCGCGCTCGCGGGCGCGCATTTCGACGCGGCGAACAACGAGCTCATGGTCGAGAAGAGCGTGCTCCGCGACTACTACAACCTCCTCGGCGATGAAGCGGTCTTGCTCTCGGCGCAAGCGAACCTCGAGCTCGCGCAGCACAACCTGCAGCTCGTCCGGGATCGCAAGGAGAGCGGCACGAGCTCCGAGCTCGACGTGCAGCGCGCCCTCGCCGACGTCGCGAAGACCGAACAGAGCCTCACCGCGGCGGGGCTCGCCGTGACCAATACGCGGCGCGACCTGTACTCGCTCTCGGGGCTCGTCGCGGAACCCGCGACGGCGTTCCCCGAAGACGATCTACACACCGAGGAGCCGCTCGCACGGTGGACGGGACGGACCAGCGAGATGCCGGCCGTACTAAGCGCCAAGGCGGCCCGGGTGAACGCCGAACAAAACGCGAGCGCCGTGAAGGCCGCGCTCCTGCCGACGATCAGCGGAACGGCAGAGGAGAAGTTCACCAACGCGACGGCGTTCATCGGAGGCCATACGGAGATCTATCTCTTGCAGCTCACCGCCAACTGGAAGCTCGACACCACGATCGTGCCGCAGATCAGGGCTCAGAACGCCGCGGCCGCCGCGGCGCGCGCCAACGAAGACCACGCCCGTCAGGCCGCAGAGGACGCGATATTCCTCGATTGGCAACAGATCCGAGCGGACATCGAGTCGGCACGGTCGTCGCGGGCGCAGCTCGTCGCGGCCAAGCTCGCCGCGTCGCTCGCCGAGGACCGATACCAGAGCGGCGTCGCTACGCAGCTCGACGTCTTGCAAGCGCGACAAGACGAGTTCGCCGCCGACGTCGCGCGCATCCAAGCCGACGCCGATCTCGCGTACGCGCGGCTCGCACTCCGACTGGACGCGGGCGCGAAAGAGAAGGAACGACGATGAATCACGCGACGTCGTTCATCGTCTTGGGCGCGTGCTTCGCGCTCGGCGCCGGCGTCGCCGGGTGCTCGCACGAGACGCACGTGGACGCCGCAAAGCCGGCCGCGCCGCCCGTACACGTGGAGACCGCGGTGGTCGGCGAGCAATCGGTGCCGAAGCTCCTCAAACTCACCGGCGTCCTATCGTCGAACGAGCGCACCGACCTCGCCGCCAACGCCGCGGGCCGGGTGACGAAGACGTTCGTCGAACGCGGCGACCACGTCGTGCAGGGCGCGATGCTGGCGCAGCTCGACGCGCGCTCGGCCGCGCTCTCACGCGCGGAAGCGATTGCAGAGGTGAGCAGCGCCAACGAAACGCTGAAGAACGCGCAGGCCAATTGCCAGCGCTATGTGAACCTGCTCGCCAAGGGCGCGATCACCCAGCAAGAATACGACAAGCAAACGACGGATTGTCAGACCCAAGCCGCCAGCGCCGACGCGGCGCGGGCGCGGGCCTCGGCGGCCGCTCAGACGTTGACCGATTCGTCCATCCGGGCGCCCTTCGGTGGAGTCATTGCCGAGCGTTTCGTGCACGTCGGCGACTACGTCCACGCGGACACTCGCGTCGTGACGTTACTGGTCGACGATCCGCTGCGCCTCGAGCTCACGGTACCCGAAGCCAGCATCGGCAACGTGCACCCGGGGCTCGTCGTGACCTTCGAGACGGTGGCGCTTCCCGGTCGCACCTTCAGCGCCACCGTGAAATACATGGGGCGCGAGATCCGTCAGGCCACGCGCGATCTCGTCGTGGAAGCGGTCACCGACAACGGCGATCACGCGCTCCTCCCCGGCATGTTCGTGACGGCGCAAATTCCGGTCGGACAGGAGACGTTGCCGGTCGTGCCCGCGAACGCCATCATCGAGCGAGATCAGAGCGACAGCCTCTTCGAGGTGGTCGACAAGCACCTCGTCGAACGCGTCGTTCAACTCGGACCGAAAGCGGGCGATCTGGTGGCGATCGCCGACGGCGTTTCGAAGGGGGACCAAGTCGTCGTGTCGCCCCCCGCCGGGGCCATCGACGGAGCCCAAACCGAGTAATCGAGGAACGAGCGCAAGAGCATGCAATGGCTAGCGTCGCTGTGCATCCGGCAACCGGTCCTCACCTGGGTGCTGATGCTGGTGTTCGTGGTGGTCGGTGCATTCGGCTACTTCGCGCTCGGCGTCGATCAATTTCCGAAGATCGACATCCCGGCGATCGTCGTGACGACCACCGAGAACGGCGCGGCGCCCGAGGAGATCGAGACGGAGCTCACCGACAAGATCGAAGGCGCGGTGAACACGATCAGCGGAATCGACGAGCTCCGGTCGACCTCGAGCCAGGGCGTCTCGCTGGTCATCATCGCGTTCAACCTGGACAAGGACATCGACGTCGCGGCGCAGGACGTCCGTGATCACATCAGCAACGTATTGCCCGACTTGCCGAAGGGCATCGATCAGCCCGTCGTGTCCAAGGTCGACCCCGACGCCTCGCCGATCCTCTACGTCACGCTGACGACCCCGGGCAGCATCCGGGACACGACGGAGCTCGCCGACAAGCGCGTACGCCGTCAGATCGAAAGCACGAACGGCGTCGGTCAGGTGAACATCCTCGGCGGCAAGAAGCGACAGGTCAACGTCTGGCTCGACCCGCTCAAGCTGCAAGCCGCTGGGCTCACGGCGGTCGACGTCGAGACCGCCCTCGCTCAGCAAAACCTCAGCGTCCCAGGCGGACAGATCGAGACCGGGCCGCGCAGCCTCTCGCTCCGCGTCGAAGGCCGGGTCGACGAGGTGTCCAAGATCGGTCGCATCATCATCAAGGAGAGCCAGGACCATCCGACCCGGATCGGCGACGTCGCGACCGTCGACGACGGCGTGGAAGAGCCGAAGACCTCGGCGATGGAGGACGGCAAGGAGAGCGTCGTCCTCTCGGTGCGAAAGCAATCGGGTCAAAACACCGTTGCCGTCGTCGATGCGGTCCGCTCGCGCCTCGACGAGCTCCAAAAGACGCTGCCCGCGGGCTCGGAGCTGAAAGTCGTGCGCGACGAGTCGGCGTCGATCCGCACCAGCGTCAACGCCGTGAAAGAGCATCTCGTCCTGGGCGCGCTCTTCGCCGCGCTGATCGTGCTCGTGTTTTTGGGGAATGCGCGGAGCACCATCATCGCCGCGATGGCGATCCCGGTGTCCATCGTCGGAACCTTCGGGTTGATGTGGGTGATGGGGTTCACGCTGAACATCATCACGCTACTGGCCCTCGCGCTCGCCGTCGGGATCGTCATCGACGACGCGATCGTCGTCCTCGAAAACATCGTCCGCTTCATCGAGGTGAAGAAGCAAAAGCCGTTCGTCGCCGCGGCGCTCGCCACGCGCGACATCGGGCTCGCCGTACTTGCGACGACCTTGTCGCTGATGGCCGTGTTTCTCCCGGTGGCGTTCATGAGCGGCATCGTGGGGCGCTTCTTGAAGAGCTTCGGCTTGACCATGGCGTTCGCCATTTTGGTTTCGCTGTTCGTCAGCTTCTCACTCACGCCGATGCTCGCCGCCCGCTGGCTGAAAGGACCCGTCGAAGAAGGCGGCGATACCACGAAGCCCTTTCTCGAGCGCCTGGTCGACGGGTTCTATCGACCGATCGAGTCCGTCTACATGGCGGCGCTCCGCTGGGTCATGCGACACCGCTGGGTCGTCGTGCTCCTGGCGTGCGCGACGCTCGGCTCGTGCGTTCCCCTGGCGGGCGCCTTGCCGAAAGGGTTCACGCCGCGAAACGACGTCGCCGAATTCGACGTGAACGTGCGCGCGCCCGAGGGCACGAGCCTCATCGAGACGCGCCTTCAAGCCGAACGCGTCGCGCGCGAGATCCGCGCCATTCCCGGCGTCGATCACACGCTCCTCACCATCGGCAACGACGCCTCGGTGACCCGTAATCTGGCGAACGTCTTCGTTCACCTCGTCGACCCGCGCCTCAGGAAGGAAGACCAGTTCGCGATCATGGATCGCGTACGCAAAGAGGTCGTCCCCCATCAGCCCAAGAACCTGCGCATCGACGTGTCGCTGACGGCGCAGATCTCGAGCGGGCAGTCACAGGCTCAGGTCCAGTACACCCTGAACGGCCCGGATCTGAACCAGCTCTCGCGCTACACCGCGCGGATCCTCGAGCGCTTCCGCAAGGTTCACGGCGCGGTCGACGTCGATTCGAACCTCGTCGTCGGTAACCCGGAGGTCCACGTCGAGATCGACCGAGACCGCGCCGGCAATCTCGGCGTCAACGTGGCCGATATCGCGAACGACCTCGAGCTCCTCGTCGGCGGCCTCAAAGTGTCGACGTATCAGGAGGGCGGCAACGACTACGACGTACGCGCCCGAGCGAACGCCGACTACCGCGCCGACCTCTCGGGAATCTCCGTCATGACGGTGAAGACCAAGACCGGCGAGACCGTCCCGCTGTCTTCGGTGGTGAAGCTCGTTCCCACGACGGGCCCGTCGCAGATCAACCGCCTCGCGCGACAACGCCAGGTCACGATCACCGCGAACGTCGCGCCCGGCGTCGGTCAGAGCGAGGTATCCGACGCGCTCGTGAAGATCATCAAGGACGAGCACATGCCGCCCGAATATCACGCGGTGCCCGCGGGGCTCACGAAGGAAACCGGGCGAGCCGTGAAGGGCTTCGTCGTCGCGATCGGTCTTTCGTTCATCTTCATGTACCTCGTCCTGGCGGCGCAGTTCGGCTCGTGGCTGCACCCGGTGACGATCATGCTGTCGCTCCCGCTCACCGTGCCGTTCGCTCTCGGGTCGCTGCTCCTGTTCGGGCAAGAGCTGTCCTTGCTGTCGATGCTCGGCATCATCGTGCTCTTCGGCGTCGTGAAGAAGAACGCCATCCTCCAGGTCGACCACACGAACCATCTGCGCGCCGAAGGGCGGCCACGGCTCGAGGCGATCCTCGAAGCAAACCGCGATCGGTTGCGTCCCATCTTGATGACGACCCTGGCGTTCGTCGCCGGCATGATTCCGCTCATCACGTCGCGCGGAGTCGGCGCGGGGTTCAATCGCGCGACGGCCGGCGTGGTCGTCGGCGGCCAGACCATGTCGCTCGCGCTCACGTTGCTCGCGACTCCGGTCGCGTACTCGCTCTTCGACGACGCGTCCGCGTGGGTCAAGCGGCGTTTCGGCGCCAAGGGAGCGGTCGATCGCGGCGAACGCGAGCTCGCAGAGCTAGACCATTCTTCGCCGTCCGCCCCCGACCCGGAGAGCCATCGCGCAGTCCCCGCGCCCGGCGAATGACCGGCCGGGTTGACGCGCGCCGCCCCGAACGTCTTTAACCGTTACCGCGCGACGCAATCGCGCCCCTGGAGAAAATACATGGCACTCGTGAAATGGAACTTCGACAACGCGCACTCGAGCATCGACTTCACCGTCCGCCACTTGCTGGTGAGCAAGGTCCGCGGACGCTTCACCAAGTGGAGCGGAAACCTCGAGCTCGACGAGTCGGATCTCACGCACTCGAAGTTCGACGTCGACATCGACGTGGGGAGCGTCGACACGCACGAGCCGAAGCGCGACGAGCATCTTCGTTCGGCGGACTTCTTCGAGGTCGAGAAGCACCCGCGGATGACGTTCAAGAGCAAGCGCATCGAAAAGACCACGGACGACCATCTCGCCGTCACTGGCGATCTCACCTTGCGCGGCACGACCCACGAGGTCGTGCTGAACGTCGAGCCGCAGGGCATCATGCCCAAGGATCCCTGGGGCTTTCGACGCGCCGGGTTCGTCGCCACCGCGAGGATAAATCGCAAGGAATTCGGCGTCAGCTTCAATCAGGTGCTCGATCAGGGTGGCCTCGCGCTCAGTGAGGAAGTCGCCGTCACGATCGAAATCGAGGCTACCGCTGCGACGTAGCAGCGGCGAACTCGAGCCCGATTTTTCCGAACATCGCGCCGCTTTCGAGGTAAGCGAACGCTTCGAGCACTCGCTCGAACGGGAAAACGCGATCGACGACCGGTCGCATGGCGGCGGCTTCGATGGCGCGATTCATGGCTTCGAAATTCTCGCGGCTTCGGCCGGTCGACGTGTGGAGTGACACGCCGCGACGGATCGCGCTGACGACGTCGAGGCTCGCGGTCGGGCCGTCGAGAAAACCGAGGACGATGACCTTGCCGCCGACACGGCAGGCACCGATCGAGCGACCGAGCGACGCCCCGCCCACGACATTGACGACGAAGTCCGCACCGCGACCGCCGGTGAGCCGCCGCACCTCGGCGTCCCATTCGGGCGTCGCGGTCGTGTCGATGGCGTCCGTGGCGCCGAGCGCCCGAGCTCGGTCGAGCTTGGCGGCGCTTCGTGACAAGGCGACGACTCGCGCGTTCGCCAGCCTGGCGAGTTGAAGCGCGAAGAGCGCGACGCCTCCGGTCCCCTCGACGACGACGGTGTCTCCCGGAACGACGCCGCCGAGCACGAACAGCGCGCGCCATGCGGTCACCCCCGCGCTCGAGAGCGTCGCGGCTTCGACGTCAGTGAGATGGCGCGGCGCGGACACCGCAGCGCTCTCGGGAACGGCGAAAAACTCCGCGAACACGCCGTCCGCGGGGCCACCAAGCCGTCGCGACAGCGAGCGTTCATCGGGCGGTCCGGCGATCCAATCCGGCGTGTCCGTGGGACAGACGCGATCCCCCTTCGAAAAACGAGTGACGCCCGCGCCGACCTCGACCACCTCGCCGACGGCGTCGGAGCCGAGAATCAGCGGGCGCTGATACGCCCCGTATTCGCCACGAGCGATCGCGATATCGCGGTAATTCAGCGAGGCCGCGCGAGTTCGGAGCAAGACGTCGTGCCCGCCGACGACCGGTATCGGTCGGTCGCGGACCACGAGGGATCCCAGGGTTGCGCCTTCGAGAACCAGTGCCTTCATGACCGATCTATTCGGCCTAGATCGGATAACCGCCAGAGGCGGGACGCGGCGTCTCGCTTCCCTCTATCAAAGGCGCCCGGAGGCGCGATAGATCAGCGCGTCGCAGCCCTCCTGGAATCATCGCTTTGATTCTTTCCGATTCTTCTCGGCGTGCCCTCCTCGCCACCGATGTCGCCAAGGGTCTGCGCGGGGCCATCGCGACCGTCGTTCCGCTCTACTTCTCGCTCTCGCGCCACTCCCGCTCGATCGCCTGGATCGCGCTCGCCGGGTGGCTCGGTTCGTTGGCGGACCCCGGCGGCACTCGCGGCCGTCGCGCACGGGTGCTCCTCGGGTTCGTCGTCCTCGGCGCGCTGCTCGTCATGCTCGGCGAAACGTCGGCGCGCTCGCTTCTCTTCGCCTCGATCGTCCTGTCGGCGGTGGGATTCTCGGCGTCGCTCTTCCGAGCCCTGGGCGGCGACGCGGCGAGCCTCGGCACGATGCTGCTCGTCGCGACGTCGATCGCGACCTCGAATCGCACCGGCGCCCCGCTCTTCGACGGCGCCCTGTTCGCTTGCGGCGGCCTCTGGGCGCTCGCGCTCTCTTCGGTACTCTGGCCGATCTGGACACACCTCCCGGTTCGACGCGCGGTCGCCGCGGCGTTTCTCTCGCTGCAACAATTCGCGCGCGATCTGTCGGCGTGCGCGGCGGATCATCCGGCGCCCGGCGATCCCCGTTGGGCGGAGCTCGCACGCTCGACTCACCGACGGGTCCGCGGCGCGATCGAAGAGGCGCGTCGCGTGGCGCTCTCGATGCGAAGCCGGAACGTCGGAGAGAGCCGGCTCGGCAGTAACGTGCGCGCGCTCCTCGGCAGCGCCGAAGCGTCCTTCTTTCTGTTGATCGCGCTCGCCGACGAAATCGAAGCTCGCGAAAATCCGCGCGACGCCGCGCTCGATCCGTCGTTTCCGGCAAGGCTCGCGCAGATCTACGGAGAGGTCCACGATCGGCTTTACGCGAGAAATCCGGCGACCGTTCGCGAGAGCGGCACGGAACCACCCGTCGCGTCGACCCGTGGCACGCCGTCGCCGCTCGCCAAGCGGCTCGTCGAGGCGGCACGGACGGCGCAGTCGCTCTCTCGGCAGATCGCGGACCTTCCCGCGATCGACGCCTCTGCAGTTCGCATGACGCCGCTCTTCCAATGGAGGGACGTCGAGCGCGCCCTGGCGACGATGCGGGACGCGCTGGCGTTCGAATCCCCGATATTTCGCCACGCCGTTCGCGTCGCGTGCACGGTCGCCGCAGCGCTCCCGCTCGCCCGAGCGGTTTCACCGGAACACGTCCCCTGGGTCATGGTCACGGCGGTCGCGGTGCTGCAACCGTACCCCGGAGTCACCGTAAAGCGCGCCATCGAGCGCGTCATCGGCACCGGCATCGGGTGCCTCCTCACCGTCGCGCTCATGGCCAAGGTCCACGAACCCTGGGAGCTGGCGGCCGTCATCTTCCCGCTCTCGGTGTCCGCGATCGTGACGCGCTCTCGCAACTACCGGCTCTTCACGCTATTCCTGACGCCGGTGTTCGTGTTGTTCGTGGACGCGGGGCGCGGCGATTCGTGGACGGCCGCTGCCCGCGCAGGCGACGTCGCGCTCGGCGGCGCGGTGGCGTTCGCGGCGTCTGCGCTGGTGTTCCCGTCGTGGGAAAAACGGCGGCTGAAGGACGCGCTCAGCGTCGTTCTGGCGACCGCGTCGCGCTACGTAGCATCGACGTTCGACTTGCTCGCGTTCGATCGCGCCTCCGAGCTCGAGACGCGCGTCGTGTCCGACCGCCGCCGGGCCGGCGTCGCGCTGAACGAAGCCGAAGCGTCGCTCGAGCGGCTCCTCTCCGAACCGCGCGAATCGAAGGAGCGCGCCGCCGACGCCATGCAGCTCATCACGTATGCGCGCCGGCTCACGTCGGCGCTCACCACCATCGACGTACAAACGTCCACTTATGGTCCCATCTCCGACGACGTGCGAAGCGACGTCGCTCGATTCAGAGTCTGGGTCACCGCGGTGCTCGAAGCGATGTCCGCCCATCTCGACGGGAAACCGCCGCGGCTCGTCCCCGATCCTCCGGATCTGCCGCCGATGACGGGCACTTATCTCGACGCGTCGCTCGCGAGGATCCTCGGCTACGCCGAGCTCATCGCGAGCCTGCTTCCGAGTGGGGCACCGCGCCCCGCTACCGATCGCGCCCCTATCCCCCATGTTTCTCCCGGAAGATAACTTGAGTGCCACCGGTTTACCGACAGGAGGCGAACGTGCTCAAACGACTCCATTCGAACCTCGCTTTTTCGATCGTACTCGGCGCCAGCGTCGCGGCGTGCGGCGCATCCGCAGACGAGGCTCCGCCGCCCAACACCGAGGGACCAGAGTTCGCGCCGCCACCGCTGCCACCGACCGGCGCTCCATCGTCCGAACCCCCGAGTACAGCGCCACCTGCCCCGGGAGAACCACCGGCACCTCCTTCCACCGCTCCGGCTCCGCCTCCGGCGGCCGCTGCGGCACCGCCCGCTGCAGCGCCGCCGCCACCACCTCCACCGGTCACGCCTGCCCCCGCGGATAGTCGTCCCGTCATCACGCCTGCGGATCCGTCAGCGACGGGACAGTGGGTCTACACGACGGGCTACGGCTGGGTCTGGATGCCGTACGATCGCGCGTACACGTACGTCACACCCGCGGAGGACGATGCGTATACGTACGCTTACTATCCCGCATACGGCTGGGAGTGGGTGCGGACGCCATGGATCGTCGGCATCGGACCCGAGCCCTACTGGGGGCGCGTCGGTCCGGTCCGCTTCGGGTGGTACGTGCACCCGTGGTTTCGAACGCGCGGCTATTACTACGGGCACCCGTACTATGGGCGCGGCTACTACGGGCGACCTGGCCGCGGCGGCGGCGGCTACCACCGAGGGTTTCGTCGCTGATCAGCGGGGCGCGCCGAGGATCGAGAAGTCGACGAGCGTCCGCACCAGTGAATCGGTGAGCGCGATCCCGTGCTCGTCGGAGATCCGCTCGAGCGTCTGCCGCGTGTCGCTACCGTCGAAGCAATGCAGGACATCGACGAGCTCTTTCGGCACGCGGAGCGCATCGAGGTCGCTGTAGCCGACGATTTCTGCTCGATCGGGCGATGAATAGACGACCTTGAGCGAACGGCGCTCGAGGCGTGCGGGGAGCTCCGCAGACGTGAGCGCGGCGTGCGCGTCCTTCAAGAGGCGCGCGAGGAGCTCGACCTCGCTGCCACCAAGCGACGCGATCTCGCTCCAGCCGAGCCCTTCGACGATGGCGCTGCACTGCAAATAAAATTCGCGCTCGCGACCGAGCCAGGGACCCCAGAGCGCCGCGAAGCGGGCCGGAGCGACGACCTCGTCGAGATCGGCCGCGCTCAAGCCATCGTGGTTCGCCGACAGCGACTTTCGCATCCGTGACGGAAAGAGCGCGGCGAGCGCCGCGGCGTCGAACCCCAGCGAGAGCACACAGTGTCGCGCGAGCGCGAGCTCGACGGCGGCCAGCAGATCGTGCACGCGCTGCCAGAAGAGCCGCCCCACCTCGCCGCGCTCGTACTTGCAGAACCACGTCGCGCACGTCGACTCGCGATGTCGCCATACGCCGCAAAGACCGCCTTGCTCCTCGAGATAGTGGGGACAGCGCATCGCTTTCGCGCGACCGAAGGCGAGCGGGCTCGAGCGATAGAGCGCGCTGTACAGCGGGGTCCGTTCCAGCCCGAACGGCGTCACGCCGACGCCGCGAGCAATCCTCTCGTCGACTGTCGTGCGGCCGCGCGCCGCCGCGGGGTCACGATCGGCGAGCACTCCGCCGACGAGAAAATTCGCGAGCGCCGGCAAGAAGGTGCAGCACTTCGTCTCTGCCGCGTAGTGCCGTTCGGCGTCGCGGGGCTCGCCCGGCTGGGGCCACATCGCGCAGGCGCCGCACGTGGCCTTCGTTTCGCGCGGGATCGGCCCCGGCAAGAGCGCGCCGATCCACCCGTCGAACAGCGGCGGCAACACTGCGCCCTCGGGCTCCGCGGCGTTCGGTGCTCGTTTCAAAAAAGCTTGTACGTCTTTTGGACGGCAGGAAGCGCCGACACCGCAACGTCGAGCTTCTGGCTCGTCGACGTCGACTCTCCCTTGATGCCATCGAGCTTCAGGAACATGTCCCCCACGGCGCCGCCCGAAACGCGTTCGAGTTGGTCGTCGGAGAGCTCCTTACTCGTGCTCGCCTTTTTCGGTGAGGACTTCGCTTTGACCTTCTGCGGGGGCTTCTGTTGCTTCTTCGACATGGAGACCTCGTGAGGTGAGTTGCCCGCCCGAATGGCGGGTCAACCGACGAGGATACGGCGCGATACCGTTTGTCTGCTCAGGAAAAAGATCCCGCCTGACGTCCCCGTGGTTCGCGTCGAGATCACGACGTTTTTTTGGCGCTGCTCTTCGCTGCGATGCGTCACTTCATCGCGACTCTTCGGAGACCGCGTGGCAGTCTACCGGCGTGGCGGCTCCCCGACGCAATCTCGAAGTGGTGTCGAAGGACGGAACGAAGATCGTCGTCATCGACGAGGGCGCGGGCAAGCCGATCGTCGTCGTGCATGGCGGCTCGAGCCACGCCGATTCGTGGAGTGCCGTCACCAGAGAGCTCGCGCCGCGGTATCGCGTTCTGTCGATCGAGCGGCGCTTGTACGGCCGGAGCGGCGCACCGCAATCGCCCCATTCGATCGCGCGCGAGGTCGAAGATCTGCAAGCGCTCTTCGAACGGATCGGAGAGCCGGTCCTCCTCGTCGGGCATTCGTCGGGCGGCGTCGTTGCGCTCGAAACGGCCCTCGCGAGCCCGAGCTCCATCGCCGGACTCGCTCTCTACGAACCGCCGGTCGCGGTTTCCAAGCCGATCGGCGGCGAGCCCTTGGTGCGCGCGCGACGAGCGCTCGACCGCGGAAACAAGAGCGCAGCGATGTGGATCCATCTGCGCGAGCTCGTGAAGTTCCCCTTGCCACAATTGCTCCTGCTTCGTTGTTTGCCGCGAGCGTGGCACGGCATGGCCGCGATGGCGCCCGGGCAGATCACCGACGCGGAAGGCATCGAGGCGCTCGGCGTGGGTATCGATCGCTACGCGAGCATCAAGATTCCGACGCTCCTCATCGGCGGAACCGAGAGCCCGGCGAACCTGCGCGAACGGCTCAACGCGCTCTCCCGGAAGCTCCCGCGCCTCCACCGCATTTCGATCATGGAGGGGCAAGGGCACATCGCGAACCACCACGCGCCTCGCCTTCTCGTCGAGCTCGTCGGCGAGTTTGCGGCATCCCTCTTTTCGCCGGGGCGCCCGCTCACTCCGTCAGCGCACGCCTGAGCCGAGCCAAGGTCGCCGGAAGCGCGCGCACGTGGAGGCGAGCGCCGCCGTCCTCGTACGTCTCCGAGAGCACTCTCGCCTCGTCGTGAGCTTCGCCGACGACGCGCTGCTTGTCGTACGGGATCAGGAAATCCTCGTCTTGCATCGATTGTTCGAAGAAATCGACGATGGTCTGGCGAACGCGCTCCACGTCGTTGGGGTTCTTCGCGGAGACGAAGAGCGCGTCGGGGTGCTCGAGCTCGAGCGCCTCCCGCCCGGCCGGGTCGAGTTTGTCGCACTTGTTGAGGACGAGCTTCGACGGAACCGGCGCGGCGCCGATCTCGCTGAGCACCGCTCGCGTGACCTCGAGCTGCGCCTCGTGTGTCGGATCGGAAGCGTCCACGATGAACAAGAGGAGCGACGCGTCGCGCGCCTCGTCGAGGGTCGATCGGAACGAGGCCACGAGATCGTGGGGCAGCTTCTTGATGAAGCCGACCGTGTCCGACACGAGGAGCCGCGGTTTCGTCTCCGGCTTGAGCGCACGCACCGTCGTGTCGAGCGTCGCGAACAGCTTGTCCTGGACGAGAACGTCACTCCCGGTGAGGGCTCGCATCAACGACGATTTGCCGGCGTTCGTGTAACCGACGAGCGCGACGCGGAGCTGCCCTTGGCGAGCTTGGCGGCGTCCTTCGTCGCGCACCTGGATCGTCTCGAGCTCTTTGCGGAGCTCGGCGATCCGATCCCTGACTTTTCGGCGATCGAGCTCGAGCGCCGACTCGCCCGCCCCGCGACCGGCGCGCCGCTCGCTGTCCGCCGATTCGCGCATCCGCGGAGCGACGTAGTTGAGCCGCGCAATTTCGACCTGGAGCTTCGCCTCGCGGGTCTTCGCGTGGCGATGAAAAATATCGACGATGACGCCGGAGCGATCGAGGACGGAAGCGCCCGTCGCGCGCTCGAGATTGCGCGCCTGGGTCGGCGTGATCTCGTGATCCACGACGACCAGCTTGGGCTTGTCCGGCGGCGCCTCGCCGTCGTCCGACGAACGCTCGTCGTCGTTTTCGCCGTTCTCGCCCGCTTCGCGCGCCCAGCGCTCCCGCACCTTCGATTTTCGTTCGGGCGCCCCCGAGGGGATGACGCCCTTGCCGCCGGTGATCTCGGCGAGCTCCTTCAGCTTGCCCTCGCCGACGATGGACGCCGCCGAGAGACTCTCGCGCCGCTGCGAAATGGTCGCGACGACCTCGTAGCCGAGCGTCTTCACGAGGCGGCCGAGCTCGGCCAGATCGGAGGCGTGATCTTCGTCGGTCACGCCCGGAAGCTGCACTCCGACGAGCACCGCGGCGCCGAGCGAGGCGGTTTCTTCCGTCGACATCGGGCCGCTACGTAGCACCCCGCGGGGCGACTGTCTCTCGGGTCCAATTGCCACGGGACGGTCGCGCCGAACCCGCGTGGCCGGAATCAATGCGCGTTCGTGTCGACGGCGACCGCCGGCTTCGGGCGCCGCATGAGGACGATCAGGCCGCTCGCGCCCAGAAACGCCGTCGCGAGGAGCAGGAAATTGCCGTTGAACGCGCGGAGCAGCGCCTGCTCGTCGATCCGGTGCCGCAGGACGGCGAGCGCGGCGTTCGACGGATCGGCCAGGCGCGCGCCGGGCCCGTTCACGAGAAACGAAGATTGCTCGGCGAGCACCGAACTGCCGATGTCGACGTGACTCGTGATGCTCGTGAACGCCCGCTTGCTCTCGCGGTCGAGCAGGGTGCTCATCCACGCGGTTCCGATCGAGGCGCCGAGCTCGCGCGTCAGATTGAACAGCGCGGTGCCCCCGGCGCGTTGCCGCGCGGGCAACGACGCGACGGCGAGAAATGTGAGCGGCACGAACCCAAAGCCGGTTCCGATCGCTCGAATGAACAACGGCTTGACGATGCTACCCATGCTCGCGTCGGCGGTGAGGTGCGCGTTCATGAACAGGCTCGTGAAAATGCCGGCGTTCGCGACGATCAAGAGCAGGCGCGGATCGACCTTCGTCACCAACTTTCCGACGACGGGGAAAATGAGGATTTGGATCCACGTCCCCATCAAGAACACGCGACCGATGTCGAGCGCCCGGTAGTGCATGATCGTCCCGCAATAGAGCGAGAGCAGCAGAGAGCCCGCAAAAATGGCCGTACCGACCAAAAAATTAAGGGCGGTTGCTGCGGCGTAGCCCCGGTTGGCGAACACGCGGAGCTCCACGACGGGGTGCGGCACTTCGAGCTCGTGGACCAGAAAACCGATGAGCGCAATCGCGGTAATCGCGGCGAGCAAGGTGATCGTCCGGCTATCGAACCAACCGTCCCGATTGCCTTCTTCGAGCACGTACTGGAGAGAAACCATACCGATCGCGAGAAGGGCGATCCCGAAGCGATCGACGGGGGCGCGGTCGGAGACGAAGCCCGGCTCTTCGATTCGAGTCCATGCGACGTACGCCGAAAAGAGCCCGATCGGCACGTTGACGAAGAAGATCCAGTGCCACGAGGACCATTCGACGAGGTAGCCGCCGATCGTCGGACCGAGGAGCGGCCCGGTGATCGCGCCCATTCCGAAGAGCGCACCGGCCATGCCGTGCTGACGCTCCGGGTAGCGCGAAAACAACACGTTTTGCGACGTGGGGATGATCGCGCCGCCGCCAAGCCCCTGCAGGATGCGAAAGAGCACGAGCGACAGGAGATTCCACGAGAGGCCGCAGAGCGCGCTCGCGATCGTGAAGAGGACGATCGAGAACGTGTAGTACCTCCGGAAGCCGAACCGCCGGAGTAACCATCCCGACATCGGGATGACGGTGATGTTCGCCATCGCGTAGGCCGTAGACACCCACGCGATGCGATCGAGCGGCGTCCCGAAGTTCGCGCGAATGTCGTTGAGCGCGACATTGACGATCGAGATGTCGAGGAACGCCATCAATCCGGCGGACATCGTGCCCGCCGTGATGAGCAGTTTGTTACCGCGAAGGGGCGTGTCGTCTTCGCTCACGACTCACCTCGTCGTACGAACCGTCACGTCCGCGCTCATGCCGGGGCGCAGCGCTTCGGCCGGCGCGCCATCCAGACGGATCAGCACCGGAACGCGCTGCACTACCTTGACGAAATTGCCGGTCGCGTTGTCCGGCGGGAGCAGCGCGAATCGAGCGCCGGTGCCGCCGGCGATGCTCTCGACGTGGCCGTGAAAATCGCGACGGCCGTAGGTGTCGAGGCGCACGGTCGCCACCTCGCCCGGCTTGATGTCGCCGAGCTGATCCTCCTTGAAATTCGCGACGACCCAGACGTCGTCGAGCGGAACGACGGCCATGAGCTGCCGCTCGGGGCTCACGGTCTGTCCTTCTTCGACCGAGCGTCGCGACACGACGCCGCGCCGGGTCGCGCGCACCGTCGTGTACGAAACGGCGAGGTCGGCGAGCTTCGACGCGGCTTCCGCCTGGGCGATCCGCGCGTCGGCCAGCGCGACGGCGGCGCGCGCCGCGTCGAGCTGCTCCGGCGCGGTTTGCGCGGCGTTGAGACGCCCCGTGGCGAGCACGACGCCGCCCGACGATCCGGCGAGCGATGCTTCCGCGGCGGCCTGCCGGGCGCGCGCTTGTTCCACCGCGGCGCTCGCGGCGTCGAACTCCGTCTGGCGCGAATCTACTTCGGCGACGGGAACCGCGTCGCTCGCGAGGAGCGCGCGCGAGCGGTTCAAGTTCAGGAGCGTGAGTGCCTTTCGTGATTGGGCGGCAACGACGTCGGCCTTCGCCTGATCGATCGCAGCTTGCGCGGCCACCACCGAAAACGACGCGGCCGTCATCCCGCCGCGCGCTTCGGTGAGCGATGCGGGCGCCGTTTTTTCGGCGAGGCGGAGCGCCGCACGCGCGCCGTCGGCCGAGGCTCGCGCCGCCGCGAGATCGGCACGCGCGGCCGCTGCTTTCGCGACGAAATCCGCCGGATCCAACTCGACGAGGACGTCGCCGGCTTGGACGATCTGGTTGTCTTCGACGCGGACGCGCAAGACCTGGCCCGATACCCGAGCCGCGACGTTCATGACGCGTCCCTCGACTTCGGCGTCATCGGTCGATTCTTGACCGCGGGTGACGAGATACGTCACGGACGAGGCCAGGACCGCCGCGAGCGAGAGCGCCGCGATCACCGTTGGAGCGCGCCGTCGGCGCGCGGCGGGTGTCACCGCGGGACGAGCCGAATCGGCTCCGGCGCTGCCGCTCGCCACTGCGGCGGTCATCGGCCCCTCGCTTCCGGCCCGCGGAGCACCATGCACGTCGAGAAAACCTTGGCCACGAGACTCCCCGACTCATCCTCGACGTCGCATTCGATCAGACCCAGAGTGCGGGTTCGGCGCGTCACGTGCGACGTCGCCCGGAGCCGTGCGTTCCACACCGGCTTGAAGAATTTCGTCGTGAGATCGAGCGTCGTGAAGCTCTCGTCGTCCTCGAGCGTGCTTGCCATCGCCGTCCCCATCGCGGCGTCGGCGAGGTCGCAGATGATTCCGCCGTGCAGCGTTCCCATCGGGTTCGCGTGACGGCCATTCGTCTCCATCTCGAAGACGGTGCTCCCGAGCTCCACCTTCACGGGCGAAAACCCGATGAGGGTCGCGATTGGCGGTGGCGCATTGTCGCCCGTGACGAGGCCCTTCAATTCTTCGAGGTGGCGAGTGGTCTTCGGTGCTGCAACGTCGCGGTTCATGACTTCCTTCACTTCCGACTCGTGCAAACGCCCCGAACCGCTTGCCCTTTCGAGCCAGAACGGATCCGGAACGCACGCCAGGGTCGTTCACGAAAACATCGTACGACAGTAATATTATGTTCATCATATGAGTGTCAAGGTGCGGGGCGCGAAGTGGGCAAGCGACGGAAATAAGGAACGTTATTGCGCACCGCGGGCGTGCTCGCCGTCGCACCCAAGCGGGCGCGCCTCGTGTAACCTCGGGTTCGCGATGCCCGCGACGACGGAGGCGACGTGACGAAGGTCGGGCGAAGGTCGGGCGTTCGACGGGGCGCGCCGCACGCGCTGGTGCTCGTTCTGTTCGGCGGCATCGCGCACGCACAGGTGCCGAACCCGAATTCCGGTGCGGCCCAGGCGGCGTTCGACGAGGGACGGCGCTTGGTCGCCGCGGGCGACACCGTCAATGGTTGCCCGAAGCTCGAGCTGAGCGAGCGGCTCTCGCCGAACGTCGACGTGCTCCTCGCGGTCGCCGATTGCTACGAGCGACAGGGCCGCACCGCGACCGCGTGGGTTCGGTTCGTCGAAGCGGCGAATGCCGCCGCCAGCGCGCACCTCGCCGATCGCGAGCAAGCCGCGCGCGCCCATGCCGCGGCGCTCGTTCCCGTCTTGCCCAAGCTCGTGATCACCGTCACCGATCCGAACGCGACGCCGGGGCTTCAGGTGACTCGGGACGGAGCGCCCGTCGGGCCCGAGCAATGGGGCGTCGCGGTGGCGGCCGATCCCGGACCGTACGCGCTCGCCGCTTCCGCGCCGGGCCACGCGCCCTGGAAAATGACCATCATGGTTGCCGGAGCCGGGGTCACGACGCAAGCGACGGTCCCCGTGCTCGCGTCCGCTGCTCCCGCCGCGGCGCCGCTCGTCGCGCCAGTGGTTCCTCTGTCGGCCGGCTCCGCCGCAGCTCCGACGCCACCCGGCGGTGCGCCCAACCCTGCGCCCCCCGGACCGAACGCGACGCCGCCACAGCAAGGCTCGCCCGCGGCGAGCGGCGCGCCGGCGTCACCCGGCGTCGACTCGGGGCCATCGAGCGGCGGCGTGCAGCGGGCCATTGCGCTCGTTTCGGGCGGTCTCGGCCTCGCGTTCACCGGTGTCGGAATTGGCGCCGGCTTGCACGCGCAATCGAAGCGCGACGCCGCAAAGAAGTTTTGCGACGGCACCGCGTGCCGCACTCAAGAAGGCCTCGACGACACGACGGAGGCCGTCAACGCGGGCAACCTCGCCACCGCCGGATTCGTTGCCGGCGCCCTCGGCATCGTCGGCGGCGTCACGCTCTGGTTCACCGCGCCGACCGGAGGCGCACCGTCGAGCAAAGTCGGCGTCGGCCCGGGGCGCATCACGTACGATCGGACCTGGTGACGGCGGTCGCGCGAGCCTGTTGCGATCTTTTGGGGGGGTCCCTTGCGGTACAAAGCGCGTCGACGGGCCGTCAGGCCGACGTCGAACCGCGTGGACGCGGAGTGAACCGCGGCATCAGCATCGGCACACGGCTTCGGTAGTCGTCGTAAACCGACGCGCCGAGCTCGCTTCGCAAAAACGCCTCTTCGACGCGCGCTTTCAGAAAAAAGCCGACGGTCATGACGGCGGCGCCC
>Ga0265320_10000391_pt1 | contig 35502 bp, 38 predicted proteins | sample 4827metaG_FD_202087 | JGI IMG/M metagenome (GOLD analysis project Ga0265320, IMG submission 202087) | Rhizosphere microbial communities from Carex aquatilis grown in University of Washington, Seatle, WA, United States - 4-8-27 metaG | ecosystem: Host-associated > Plants > Roots > Rhizosphere >... | reverse complement strand
CCTCGACGAGGGCGCCCTGATCCGCGCCCTCAAGAAGGACCCCACCCGCAACGAGGAGGAGGCCCTGAAGGAGATCTACAAGCGTCTGCGCCCCGGCGAGCCGCCGACGACCGCCAACGCCAAGGCCCTGCTGAAGCGCCTGTTCTTCGATCCCAAGCGCTACGACCTCGGCCGCGTGGGCCGCTACAAGGTCAACCAGAAGCTCGGCCTCAAGACCGAGCTGGAACAGCGCATCCTCGAGAGCGGCGACATCGTCGCCGCGACCAAGTACCTCGTCCGCCTTAAGAAGGGCGAGGGCGTCGTGGACGACATCGATCACCTCGGCAGCCGCCGCGTCCGCACGGTCGGCGAACTCCTGGCCAACCAGTGCCGGGTGGGCCTGTCGCGCACCGAGCGCCTTGTCCGCGAGCGCATGACCATGTACGACCAGAGCGTCGACTCGATCACCCCGCAGAAGCTGATCAACCCGAAGGCGCTGACGACGGTCATCCGCGATTTCTTCGCCCGCAGCCAGCTCTCCCAGTTCATGGACCAGATCAACCCGCTGGCCGAGGTGACGCACAAGCGCCGCCTCTCGGCCCTCGGGCCGGGCGGTCTCAACCGCGAGCGGGCCGGCTTCGAGGTGCGCGACGTGCACCCGTCCCATTACGGCCGGATCTGCCCGATCGAGACGCCGGAAGGCCCGAACATCGGGCTCATCAATTCGCTGTCGACCTATGCCCGTGTGAACGAGTTCGGCTTCATCGAGACGCCCTATCGCACGGTCAAGGACGGCCGCGCCACGGACAAGATCGACTACCTCACCGCCGACCAGGAGGAGGCGAAGGTCATCGCGCAGGCAAACTCCGAGATCGACGACAAGGGGCATTTCGTGGGCAAGGTCACCGTCCGGAAGGACGGGGAATTCCTCGAGGTAAGCGCCTCGGAGGTGGACTACATGGACGTCTCCCCGAAGCAGGTCATCTCGATCGCCGCGGGCATGATCCCCTTCCTCGAGCATGACGACGCCAACCGCGCGCTCATGGGCTCGAACATGCAGCGCCAGGGCGTGCCGCTTCTCCAGGCCGAGGCCCCGTTCGTGGGCACCGGGATCGAGGAGCGCGTCGCGCGCGACTCAAAGATCGTCGTCGTCGCCGATGACGCAGGAATCGTCGCATCGGTCGACGCCAAGCGGATCATCGTGACCAAGGACGGGGAGATGCCCCGCCACCTGCGCCACGACCCGAAGAACCACGTCTACGTGTACGAGCTGCGCAAGTTCATGCGCTCGAATGCCGGCACCTGCTTCAACCAGAAGCCGATCGTCCGCCGGGGCCAGAAGATCAAGGCCGGCGAGATCATCGCCGACGGCCCCTCGACCGACCGCGGCGAGATGGCCCTCGGCCGCAACGTCCTCGTGGCGTTCATGCCCTGGAACGGCTACAACTTCGAGGACGCGATCCTCATCTCCGAGAAGGTCCTGAAGGAGGACATCTTCACCTCGATCCACATCCAGGAGTTCGAGGTCACCGCCCGCGACACCAAGCTCGGGCCGGAGGAAATCACCCGCGACATCCCGAACGTCGGCGAGGAGGCCCTGAAGAACCTTGACCACAACGGCGTCATCCGCGTCGGCGCGGAAGTGAAGCCCGGCGACATCCTCGTCGGCAAGATCACGCCCAAGTCCGAGACCGAGCTCGCCCCGGAGGAGAAGCTCCTCCGCGCGATCTTCGGCGAAAAGGCCGCGGACGTTAAGGACACCTCGCTCGTCGTCCCCTCCGGGGTCGCGGGCATCGTCATGGACGTCAAGATCTCCTCCCGCATCGACAACCAGCAGGAGAAGCTCTCCCCCTCGGACCGCCGCCGCCAGGTCAAGCAGATCCAGGAAGACTACAAGACGCAGATGGACAAGCTGCGCGAGGGCCTGACGGAGGCGCTCTCCAATATCCTCCTCGGCGAGAAGATCCCGCTCGACGTGATCAACGGCGAGAACTCGGAGATCATCATCCCCGCCAACCGCAAGATCACGAAGACCCTGCTGCGCAGGCTCGCCGCCGTGTCCAAGCACGTGCAGATCGATCCTTCGCCGGTCCGGATCAAGATCATGGAGATCATCGGCTCCTACCAAACGAAGTTCGACGAGCTCGAATCCGACCGCGAGCGCAAGATCGAGGCGGTCGAGTCCGGCGAAAGCTCGGCCGACGGCGCGATCAAGCAGGTCAAGGTCTACGTGGCCACCAAGCAGAAGCTCGAGGTCGGCGACAAGATGGCGGGCCGGCACGGCAACAAGGGCGTGGTCGCGAAGATCGTGCCCGAAGAGGACATGCCCTTCCTTCCCGACGGCACCCCCGTCGAGATCTGCCTGAACCCCCTGGGCGTGCCCTCGCGCATGAATGTCGGCCAGGTGCTGGAGACGCATCTCGGCTGGGCCTGCAAGAAGCTCGGCATCAAGGTGGCGACGCCCGTCTTCGACGGCATCCCCGAGAAGAAGGTCCGCGAATACCTGAAGGACGCCAAGCTGCCGTCATCCGGGAAGAGCCCGCTCTTCGACGGCCGCACCGGCGAGAAGATCGATCAGGAGGTCGTGGTCGGCTACATCTACATGATGAAGCTGAACCATCTCGTGTCCCACAAGATCCACGCCCGCGCGGTCGGCCCGTACTCGCTCGTCACGCAGCAGCCCCTGGGCGGCAAGGCCCAGTATGGCGGCCAGCGCTTCGGCGAAATGGAGGTGTGGGCGCTCGAGGCCTACGGCGCGGCGCACACGCTGCAGGAACTGCTCACCGTCAAGTCCGACGACGTGCAGGGCCGAACCAAGATCTACGAATCGCTCGTCAAGGGCGACAACACGCTGTCGGCCGGAACGCCCGAGTCCTTCAACGTCCTCATCAAGGAAATCCAGTCCCTCGGCCTGGACATCAAGCTGCAGAAGCGCGACGCGCTGAGCCTGGGCGCCTGAGCCCGGGCCGCGCGACGCCCCGCCTTTAAAATATCAATCAGGGAGACCACCACATGATTCAGCCCGCCGAAACAGCCGCCTCAGAAGCCCGCAACGCCCTTGGCATGGAGGAGAGCGCATTCGACTGCGTCTCCATCACCGTCGCTTCGCCCGAGATCATCCGCAAGTGGTCCAAGGGAGAGGTCAAGAATCCCGAGACGATCAACTACCGCACCTTCAAGCCCGAGCCGGGCGGCCTCTTCTGCCAGAAGATCTTCGGCCCGGTCCGCGACTACGAATGCGCCTGCGGAAAATACAAGCGGATCAAGTACAAGGACGTGGTGTGCGACCGCTGCGGCGTCGAGGTGACGATCGCCCGCGTCCGCCGCGAGCGCATGGGCCACATCGAGCTCGCCGTGCCGGTCGCCCACATCTGGTTCCTCAAGAGCATGCCGAGCCGCCTCGGGCTGCTCCTGGACATGACCGCGCGCTCGCTGGAGCGGGTCATCTACTACGAGAACTTCATGGTCGTGGATCCGGGCAAGACGCCCCTCGAGCCCCGCCAGCTGCTGACCGACACCGAATACCGCCAGGCCCTCGATGAGTACGGCGTCGACTCCTTCATCGCGAAGATGGGCGCCGAGGCGGTTCGCGACGCCCTGGGCAAGATGGACATGGAGGCGACGGTCGCCGAACTGCACGAGCAGATGCGCGCCACGAAATCGAAGCAGATCAAGAAGAAGCTCTCCAAGCGCCTGAAGGTCATCCAGGGCTTCATCCACTCGAGGTCCCGCCCGGAGTGGATGGTCCTCGAGGTGCTCCCGGTCATCCCGCCGGACCTGCGCCCGCTCGTCCCCCTCGAGGGCGGCCGCTTCGCCACCTCGGACCTGAACGATCTCTACCGCCGCGTCATCAACCGCAACAACCGCCTGCGGAACCTGATGCAGCTCAAGACGCCCGACGTCATCATCCACAATGAAAAGCGGATGCTGCAGGAGGCGGTGGACGCGCTCTTCGACAACGGCCGCCATGGCCGCCCCGTCACCGGCGCCGGCAACCGGCCCCTCAAGTCCCTTTCCGACATGCTCAAGGGCAAGCAGGGCCGCTTCCGCCAGAATCTGCTCGGCAAGCGCGTCGATTATTCGGGCCGTTCGGTCATCGTCATCGGCCCGGAGCTCAAGCTGCACCAGTGCGGCCTGCCGAAGAAGATGGCCCTCGTCCTCTTCGAGCCGTTCATCATCCGCCGGCTGAAGGAGCTCGGCTTCGTGCACACCGTGCGCGGCGCCCGCAAGATGATCGAGAAGAAGTCGCCCGAGGTCTGGGACATCCTGGAGGAGGTCACGAAGGGCCACCCGGTGCTGCTCAACCGCGCGCCGACCCTGCACCGTCTCTCGATCCAGGCGTTCGAGCCCGTCCTGATCGAGGGCGAGGCCATCCGCATCCACCCGCTCGTCTGCACCGCCTACAATGCCGACTTCGACGGCGACCAGATGGCCGTGCACGTGCCCCTCTCCCTCGAGGCGATCATGGAGTGCAAGCTCCTCATGATGGCGACGTCCAACATCTTCTCGCCTTCGTCGGGCAAGCCCATCCTCACGCCCTCGCAGGACATCGTCCTCGGCGCGTACTACCTCACGATCGAGCCCCGCAAGAAGGCCGCCAAGGACCAGCGCGTGCCGCTCCTCTCCGGCCTCCAGGAGGTCCTCTTCGTGAAGGCGGACGGCGCCATGGCCATGCATGACTGGGTGGATATTCCGAACCCGGATTACGGCCGCGACACGATCTACGGAAACAAGGACAAGAAGATCGTCCGCTCCACGGTCGGCCGCGTCATATTCAACCAGATCTGGCCCATTGACCTCGGCTTCGTCAATTTCCCCGTCGCCAAGTCCAAGCTCGGAGACCTGATCCTGAACACCTACAAGGTCGCGGGCGACGTCGTCACGGTCGAGGTGCTGGACAAGCTGAAGGAGCTCGGCTTCACGACCGCATTCCAGGCCGGCATCTCGATCGGCATCGACGACATGATCATCCCGGAATCGAAGAAAGACATCGTCGCCGACACCCGGAAGAAGATCGTCGAAGTCGAGGGCCAGTTCAACAAGGGCATCATCACCGAGGGCGAGCGGAAGAACAAGGTCATCGACCTTTGGACCGGCGCCACCGACAAGATCGCCAAGGAAGTCTTCGCCAAGCTCGAGTCGAACGAAGGCAAGACGGAGGTCAACCCCGTCTACATCATGATGGACTCCGGCGCGCGCGGCAACAAGCAGCAGGTCCGGCAGCTCTGCGGCGCGCGCGGCCTCATGGCCAAGCCGTCCGGCGAGATCATCGAGCGCCCGATCCTCTCCTCGTTCCGCGAGGGGCTGACCGTGCTCGAGTACTTCATCTCCACCCACGGCGCCCGCAAGGGCCTCGCCGACACCGCGCTCAAGACCGCGGACGCCGGTTACCTGACGCGCAAGCTTTGCGACGTCGCCATGGACGTGGTCATCGCCGAGGACGACTGCGGCACCCGCGACGGCGTCTGGAAGAAGGCGATCTTCGAGGGCGACGACGAGATTGTCGCCCTGCGCGAACGGCTTGTCGGCCGCTGCTCCAGCGACGACGTGTACAACCCCCTCAGTCCCTCCGAGCTCATCGTCGGGTCGGGCGAACTCTTCACCGAGGAAATCGCCTCCAAGATCGACGACGTGGGCATCGAGCGCGTCAAGGTCATGTCGCCGCTCACCTCGACCAGCAAGCTCGGCATCGACGGGAAGAGCTACGGCATCAATCCCGCCACGAACCGGATCGCCAAGATCGGCGACTCTGTCGGCATCATCGCCGCCCAGTCGATCGGCGAGCCCGGCACGCAGCTCACGATGCGCACCTTCCACATCGGCGGCGTCGCCTCGGGCGGCTTCAAGACCCCTGAAATCCGGGTCCGCTCGGCGGGCGTAGTCAAGTACCGCAGCCTCCGCCTGGTCGACACGGCCGAGGGCGGCAGCATCGTCCTCAACAAGACGGGCACGATCCAGATCATCGACGAGGAGGGCAAGGAGCTCGAAAGCTACAACATCGTCGTCGGCTCCTTCCTCCATGTCGGCGACGGCGCGAAGATCGCCAAGGGCGAGATCCTGGCCCAGTGGGATCCCTACAACATTCCCGTGCTCTCCGAGAAGGGCGGCGCGCTCACGTTCAAGGACATGATCCCGGGCGTCACCGTCAAGCGCGAGCTCGACGCGAGCTCCGGCCGCATCGCGACCGTCGTCATCGAGCACAAGGAGGACCTGAATCCCCAGATTGAGGTCAGGGATTCGAAGAACAAACCGCTCGCGGCCTATTCGATCCCCGTGGGCGCGCAGATCGCCGTCAACGAGGGCGACACGATCGCCCCGGGCGCACTTCTCGCGAAGACGCCCCGCCAGGCCTCGAAGACGAAGGACATCACCGGCGGTCTCCCGCGCGTGGCCGAGCTCTTCGAAGCCCGGCGTCCGAAGGACGCGGCCGAGATGGCCCGTATCGACGGCGTCGTCGGATTCGAGGGCACGGTCCGCGGCAAGCGCAAGCTCGTCGTGAAGAACGAGGAGACGCAGCAGGAGGAGGAGCACCTCATCCCGGCCGGCAAGCACATCATCGTGCAGCCCGGCGACGTCGTCCACAAGGGCCAGCACCTCACCGAGGGCGCGGCCGATCCGCACGAGATCCTCGAGATCCTCGGGCCGGCGGCACTCTACGACTTCCTCATCTCGCAGGTTCAGGAGGTCTACCGCCTGCAGGGCGTCACGATCAACGACAAGCACATCGAGATCATCATCCGCCAGATGCTCCGCAAGGTTCGGATCACCGACCCGGGCGACAGCGAATACTTCTGGGGCGAGCAGGTCGACCGGGCCATGTTCCTTACCGACAACCGGCGCCTCGAGGCGGCCGGCGGCAAGCCCGCAGAGGCCGAGCCGATCCTGCTCGGCATCACGAAGGCCTCGCTCGAGACGGAGAGCTTCATATCGGCCGCATCCTTCCAGGAGACGACCCGCGTCCTCACCGACGCGGCGACCCTCGGCAAGGTCGACCTCCTGAAGGGCTTCAAGGAGAATGTCATCATGGGTCACCTGATCCCGGCCGGCACGGGCCTGCCCCGGTACAAGCGGCTCAAGATCACGCTGCCCTTCGGCGCCGAGATGCCGGTCGAGGAGCCCAAGCCGGCCGCCACCGCGAGCTGACCGTCAGCCATAGAATTCGAAAGGCCGCGGACCGAAAGTCCGCGGCCTTTTCGTGTAAATATTACAGTGGCGGGGAGTGCACTGTATTGTCCATCCATGGGGTCAGGCCGCCAGAAGTGATTTTTTCGCCGCGAGGGCGATTAGTCCGGAATGGCGCGCCGATTTCGGCTGAGGTACTGGCGGAGCCGATCCATGAATCCTTGTGCTTGTTTGGCCTGCCGACGAACGAGCGCGTTGGGGACAACGCGCTCCACCTTACTGAGGCCGATCCAAGGGGTGCGTCTCGGGAATTGATATTTCTGTAAAGGCAGCACCAACCCCACGGGCACGACGACCCACATGCTTGGTGGGAACTTCACATGCGCCTACAATGCCGATGGGAACCTCCTCACGGACGGCCGCTCGCACTACGCCCGGCATCCGGCTGCCCGATATCCTGGGCTTTGGACTTGAGGTTTATAAGGTAGAAGTTTAGATATCTCATATGCGATTCATTGTGCGCGCGCTCGAAGCCACTCTGCACAAGGCGAGCCGGAGCTTTCCGGCGGTCGTCCTGACCGGGCCCCGGCGCGCCGGAAAGACCTCGCTGCTGCGGCACGTGGCGCCCCGGGCGGACTACCGGCTGTTGGAGGATCCCGACGTCTTGTCCCGGGTGCGGGCCGATCCGCGGGGATTCTTTGATGAACTCAAGCCGCCGGTTATCCTCGACGAAATCCAGAACGCTCCGGAGCTGCTTGCCTACGTCCGGACCCGTATCGACGCCGCGCCGCGGAAGACGGGCCAGTGGTTCCTTACGGGCTCGCAGGAATCGGCCCTGATGCAGGGTGTGACCGAATCTCTGGCGGGGCGCGCGGCGATTCTGCATCTGCTTCCCTTGAGCGTGCTCGAAAGCGCGAAGGTCGACTTGTGGCTAGGAGGGTTTCCGGAGGTCATTGCCCGGCCGTCTGTGCGCGACCTATGGTTCGCATCGTATCTGCAGACGTATTTGGAGCGCGACGTGCGGGCGGTGACCCAGGTGAAGGACCTGGCGACCTTTCGGCGGTTCATGAGTCTGGTTGCGAGCCGGCACGGCCAAATCCTCAACAAGACGGATCTGGCGGGGCCGCTCGGAGTATCCGTGCCCACCATCGCCCATTGGCTCGGTGTCTTGGAGACCACCGGACTGCTGGTCCTGATCCCGCCGTATTTCGAGAATTTCGGAAAGCGGCTGCTCAAGTCCCCCCGGTTGTATTGGCTGGATTCCGGGCTGGCGTCACACCTCCTGGGTCTGCGTTCGCGCTCCGAACTCGAGCGCTCGCCATTCTACGGGGCGCTCTGGGAGGGGTTTGTCGCCGCCGAAATCATCAAGCGCCAGATCAATGCCGGCGGAAAGCGGGAGCTTTACCACTTCCGGGACGAGCAGGGCTTGGAGGTGGATTTCGTCCTTCCCGGCCCGCGCGGAAAGCTGCAGCTGGTGGAGGTGAAGGCGACGCGAACGCCAACGCCGGCAATGGCTCGTCCCTTGCAGTCCCTCGGGAAAACAATGGGGAGTCGCGCGGAGATGTGGCTCGTGCATCGGCCTGCCAGGACTCCGGCTGGTACCGCGGCCCTGGGCACCGGAGTCAAGGCGGTCGACCTCGACACCTTTTTGCGAGGCCCCTAGCAGGCTGTCAGCTTCCGGGGAGGAACTTGTGAATAATTTATCCTTGTCAACCCGCGGACCCCTTCCCAGTTTCCACCTCCCTCCCGCCAAAAACCGCATGTCGAGCCTAGCTCCGTGTGGTTTTAGACGCCCGGCCCTCAAAAGCCGGGCGTTTTTTATTCAGGGCTAAATCCGCGCGGGATCGGCGAAGGCGTAGCGGATCTGATCGAAGGCCGTCCGGGTCTCCTCCCGGCAGAGTTCGAACTCGGCTTCGGACAGGCCGGCGCGCGGGAGCCGCGGCGCGAGGCCCTGCCAATAGGAGGCCTCGCCAGGAAGTCCGTGGCCCAGCTCGTCCGCGATCCGGGCCGCGAAGTTCAGAAGTAGGGCGGATGCCGCCGCGTCCTCGAAGGCGCTTTCCGGCTGGTAGTGCCGCCGGACGGCCTCGACCGTTTCGCCTGAAAAATTCCATTCCTCGAGCAGGAGCGCTGTCGCTCCGGGATTGTCCCATCCGAACGCCGCCGTCTCCCAGGAGGCGAGCGGCTCCTCGCCCGCGGCAGGGTAGGGGGCGAGCTTCATTTCCGCGGCCAGCCGATCGAGGACGAGCTTCCCCAGGGATCGCATCAGGCCGGTCGTGTACGCCGACCGCGGGTCGATGCCGATGAACTGGGCGAGCGATTCCATCGCGAGCGCGCAGACGAGCGTGTTCTCCCAGAGCCGGCTGGAGGGGATCGCACAATAGTGCAGGTCGCGATCGTACAGCTGCGAGCCGACCGTGAGGCCCACGACCTTGCAGATGCTGTCGTAGCCGACGCATCCGACGGCCTCCTCCAGGGAGGTGTGGGGCAGGGCGGGGCTGAAGAAGGCGCTGTTGCTTATCTGGATCACCCGCGCCGACAGTGCCATGTCGCGCTTGAGGAGGATGCAGACCTCGTCGAGCCCCGAATTCGTGTCCGAAAGCAGGTGCTGGAGCTTTCCCAGGACGGCGGGCGTGGCCGGCAGGGTCCGGGCAAAATGCAGCATCCTTTCCCGGGACAGTGATGTGTCGGGCATGCGTTTATAGAATCGGCCTGGAACGCCCCAGGTTTAGTCCGGGCGACGCTTTTGCCTCAAGGGGATGCGTTTTCTGCCGATCACAACGCTAGGCACTTTCCCCTATGCACGATTCCATTGATTTGTCCGACAGCAACCCCCGCGATTCGGGCTTCAGCCTGATCGAAATGATCGGCGTTCTCGCGATCATCGCCATCCTGGCCGTGGTGATCATTCCGAAGGTGTTCGCCACCATCGGCTCGTCGCGGGTGACGAGCGCCGCCAGCTCCCTGACCGCGCTCAAGACCGCGGCAGCGGACTTTAACGGCAAGTACGGCAACATCCCGACGACCAACGCCAATTCCCGGATCGACGACCTGCTGATGACATCGGGCTATCTCGAGAACCGTTTCACGGTCAAGATCGGCACGCCGCCCGCGAATCCCGCCGTGGCCGGCGCCGCGTGGACCTACGCCGCGGGCGTATGGACGGCAGCGGGAGGCGCCAGCCAGGCGGCCCAGTCCCGGGTGATCTGCCTGACATCGAACGCGAACCCTCCTTCGACGGCCAATGGCGCCAATTACCAGCTCGACGGGGCGACCAATCTCCCGGCGGGCTCCCTTGTGATTTCTGCGGTCCTTGTGAACGTCACGGGCACCCAGGCGCGCCAGCTCAGTCTCCTGATGGACGGCGACGCCCTGTCGGCGCCCGACGTGGTTTCGGCCGACAATGGCGGGAAGGTCGTCTACGCGGCCCCGAACGCCCAGGGCCTCACGACGGCCTACGTCTACCTCGCCCAGCAATAACCGGCCGTACGCGCCCGTCCGGGAGTCCCCGCGCAGCCGGCGGGCGGGCCTGAAACCACCCGCCGCTCCCATGACCCCGTCCCCGCTGATCTCCACGCCGCGACTCGGCGACCGGCTCCTCGAGGCGGGTCTGATCAGCCGCCACCAGCTCGAGCTGGCCCTTCGGGAGCAGAAGCGCACGGGAAGGCTGATCGGGGCGGTCCTGCACGATCTCGGCTTTGTGACGGAGGAAGGCATCGCGGCCTTCCTCGCCCAGGATTCGCAGAGCCTGGCGGTCGACGTATCCCAGATAGAGATCGAGAGGGACGCCGCCGCGCTCCTGCCCTACGATTTCTGCCGGCGGGCGGAACTCGTCCCCTGCCGCCGGGTTGAAGGCACGCTTCAGCTGATCATGGCCGATCCGTTCGACGTCGTCTCCGTCGACCGGGTCGAGAGCATGACCGGGCTCAAGGTCGAGGTCATGAGCGCGCCGTCGGCCGACATCCTCGAGCGCCTCGTGACGCTGCACGAGGGCGGCGGCTCTCTCGACGAAACGCTCGACGAGCTCATGAAGATCAGCGGGCGCAGGGGCGGCGACGACGCCACCGCGCCGGTCATCCGGGCGATCGAGCAGATCGTCGCCTCCGCGGTGAGGAAGTCGGCGAGCGACATTCATTTCGAGCCCGACGAGAAGACGCTTCGCATCCGCATGCGGCATGACGGGCTCCTGCAGCCCTTCGTGATCGTGCCCAAGGACCTGCAGGATCCGTTCATCGCTCGGCTCAAGGTCATGGCCAACCTGGACGTCTCGGAGACACGCCTGCCGCAGGACGGGCGCTTCAGCTTCAAGCTCGGCCGGCGCGAGCTGAACATCCGGATGTCCTGCCTTCCGACGAATTTCGGGGAGAGCATCGTGCTGCGCATCCTCGACGGCGGCAGCCTCCTGCTCGACCTGCGCTCCCTGGGGCTCCACCCGGATGACGAGGCGGCGGTCGCCGCCGCCGTCCAGCGCCCGCATGGCGTGGTGCTCGTCACCGGCCCGACGGGCAGCGGAAAGACGACGACCCTGTACACGGCGCTCGCCAGCGTGAACCGGCTCGAACGCTCGGTCTTCACGCTCGAGGACCCGATCGAATACCGCCTCCCGCACATCCGGCAGACGCAGGTGAACGACAAGATCGGGCTGACCTTCGGGACGGGCCTGCGCACGCTGCTGCGCCAGGATCCGGACGTGCTCCTCGTCGGGGAGACGCGCGACAAGGAGACGGCGCAGCTGATGGTGCGCGCGGCGCTCACGGGGCATCTCGTCTTCAGCTCGCTTCACACGAACGATTCCTTCGGGGCCATCCCCAGGCTTATCGACCTCGGGGTGGAGCCCTTCCTGCTCCCCGCGACCCTGCAGCTGGTGGCGGCGCAGCGGCTCGTGCGCCGCCTGTGCCCGCATTGCCGCGAGCCGGTGGCGGATCCGGCCGCCCACCTGAGGCTTTTCAACCTGCCCCTTCCCGCCGACGGCGAAGTCCGGCTTTGGAAGTCCCGGGGATGCCCCGAATGCCGCCACCAGGGCTACCGCGGTCGCGTGGCCATCTTCGAGATCCTTGCCCTGGACGAGGACTACCACGCCGCGCTGCAGACCGGGAGGATAGACAGCCTGAAGGAAATCGCCCGCGCCAAGGGAATGAGGTCCCTCTGCGACGACGGACTGCGGCGCGCGCGGGCGGGCGACACCTCGCTCGAGGAGGTATTCCGCGTGGCTTCCTCAAGCTGAGATGAGTGTTCGCACCCACAGCACACGGGAAAACGGCCGCTTCGTCACGGAAGTGCGCGACGCTGCCGGATCGCCTGCGGCTCCGCTGAGCGGCCGGGGGGCGGGCGTCTGGGCGAGCGAGACGCCGGACACGCGCCCGCTGGCGCCCGGACACGCGCCCCGCGCACGGATCAGCCGGGCCAAGATGATCGGTTTCTTTGTCGAGATGTCGCTCCTGCTGAAGGCGCGGATAACACTTCCGAAGGCCCTGGACAGGCTGGCCGAGGATTTCCGCTCCGAGGGCCTCGGCGCAGTGGTCTGCCGCCTGTCGGAGGACGTGAATTCGGGCGTATCGCTGCATCAGGCGATGGAGGCCCAGCCCAGGGTTTTTTCCGCCCAGATCGTCTCGATGGTGCAGGCCGGGGAAGTCAGCGGCCGGCTGCCCGAAGTGTTCGCAAGCCTGACCGCGTATCTGCAATGGCTCGATGAGCTGGCGAGCGACATCCGCCAGGCCCTGGTCTACCCGCTGGTCGTGACCGCCGCGACCCTCGCGCTTGTCGTCGGCCTCTTCACGCTCGTCGTTCCCCGTTTCGTGGAACTCCTCCAGGGGCTGTCGCTTGAGACGCCGCTCCTCACTCGCGCCGTCATGGCGCTCAGCGGCGCGATGGTCCGCGGCTGGCCGGCGTTCCTGGCCCTGGCGGTGGGGATGCCCCTAGCCATCCGCCTCGCCCGCCATTCGGAGCGTTTTGCCTGCGCCTGCGACCGCGCGCTTCTGCGGCTGCCGGTGTTCGGGTCGCTGATGGCCATGTTCGCCTTCTCGCGCCTGACCCATAACCTCGGGATGCTCTACCGCGCGGGCATTCCCCTTCTCCGCGGCCTCGAGATCTGCCGCGACCTCGTGGGAAACCGCGCGATTGCCCGGGCGCTGGACGAGGTCCGGCAGGGCGTTTCCGAGGGCGCCCCCCTCAGCCGCTGCCTTCGCGAGCACGACTTTTTTCCGGCGACCCTGGTGACCATGATCGCGAGCGGCGAGACGTCGGGCAGCCTCGATTTCTCGCTTCAGAGCGTCTCGGACTATTACAGCACGATCATTCCCCGGCGGATCAAGATGATCTTCGCGATCGTGAATCCGCTGGTGATGCTGTTCCTGATCGGGACGGTCGGCGCCGTCGCGCTGGCCGTGGTTCTCCCGATCCTCCAGCTCTGGCAGGCGCGATGAGGAAGCCGGATCCATACTCCTGCCGCGCCGCGCCGGGCTTCTCCCTCATCGAATTGATCGGGGTCCTCGCCATCATGGCGATTCTCGCCAGCGTGCTCGTCCCGAACGCCCTGCGGGCGATCGACCGCGCCGCCGTAAGCGCCGAGACGCAGACGCTGGCGAACCTTGGCCAGGAGGTTAAGCTCTACCTGCGCGACCAGGGCTCGCTGCCGGTTCCGGCGAATTGGTCCACGGCCATCGCGGGATATGCCGACCTGAGCCCCGCGAATGTTGCGGCGAACCCCCGGAACCAGTCGCGCGTGTATCTCGCCGACCCCGCCTCGTCGCCGTCGCTACGCGTGATCCTCCTGTCCAGCATGCGCGCAGGACTCGACCTTCCGACGGCGGCGGCCATTTCCACTCCGCAGGCGTTCCAGGACATCTGGCAGACGGCGGACGGGTCCGTCCCGCCCTCCGCGAACTGGGCCGGATGGGGCGCCTGGGGCGCCGTCGCGAACAGCGGGAATTTCCTCGTGATCGAGCGGGTCAACCTTTCGCCGGTCTACGACACCGACCTCCAGTCCCTCACCATCACCCTGAACAACCGCGGTGCGGCCGCGGCCAGTTACAACCTAGTCCTCGCCAACGGCTCCAGCCAGGCGCCGGTCGACGTCGCCGCCGGCCAGACTGTCGTCCTTTCGAACCAGGTGCCGCGCGTGCAGGTGAATCTCTTCCGATCGAGCGGTGGAATCGCGCTCAACTACAGCTACGTCGTCAGCACGACCGGGAAGACCTTTGACTTCAACGGAACCGACTGGATCCCCCAATGAACTCGGTTCTCGCATCATCCAGCGGCGTGCAATCCCCCGAGGCCGGCTCCCCGATGTCCGCGCCGCGCGGCCCGCACCGGCCGGGGAGCGTCCTTGGGCTCGCGTGGCTGCGCGGCTCCTTGCACGCGTCCGTGTTCCACCGGCAGGCCGAGCTCGGGAGCTGGAGCTCCCCGCATCCCGTGCGCAGCTTTGGGGAACTCGAGGCGGCGCTGGCCGCCGCCATCGCGGCCCTCGGCTTCGAGGGAGGTGAGGCCTATCTCCTGCTGGAGCAGGCCGAGCTGCTTCATCGGACCGAGCCGGCGCCCCCGTCCTCGGGTAAGGCCCTTCGATCGCACCTCGCGTCGCGGGTCGCGCGCCACGAAAAAGACCGCGGCAAGGTCCTCTGGTGCTTTCAACCGATGGCGATGCCGCGACAGGAGGCGGCGTGCCTGCTGCACCTGCTGCCGGCTTCGTTTCATGCGCGCCTCGACCAGGCGTTCGCCGCCCACGGTTTGAACCTCAGGCGGATATTTCCGCTTTCCGTGCCGCTGGCGCTCGAACTTTCCGCCTCGGGCGGGCGGCCGTCGCTCGTCGCGGCTGAGACGGACGGGACGACAACGATCGTCGTGGGCGGCCCGGATGGCAGGTTCGCGTTCTCGCGGACGCTCGACGCCTCATGGACGGACGAACCTTCGCGGGTGGGCGTCGAGGTCAACCGCTCGCTCCTCTACGCCAAGCAGCAGCTTGGAGCGTCTATCGAGCGCGTGCGCCTCCTCGGCGCCGAACCCGCCGTCGCCGATGTGCGCGCCCGGTGCGGGGAGGGGAGGGAGATCGTCTCCCTTGTCCTTCGTCCCTCCGATTGGCTGACGGCCGCCGGAGCTCTTCCGGAGGGCCATTCCGCCAATCTCCTCGCCGGGACCGTCGGGCGGCAAAAGCGCCGGGGGCTTGCCCGCGCGGGCCTTATGGCGGCCTGTTGGATCGCCCTCGCAGCCGAGGCGGCATCGGTCTGGAACGGGCTGGCCGCGGAGCGGACGGACAGGCGTCGGTACGACGAGCTCTTCGCGGACGCGCCGCTCCTGCGCGCGGCGAAGGCGGGGCTTGACGCGCGCGACGGCCGGGCGGCGCTCGATCGCAAGCTCCTGGGCGAGCTGGCGCAGGGGCGTCTCCCGCCGATCCCCGCGGAGGCGCTCGCCGTTGTCTCGGGTGCCCTGCCCGGGGAGATACGGCTGACAAGTTTTCAGGTTCAGCGCGAGGCAGGGCCCGCCTCGTGGTCCTTTCGCCTGGGCGGCACGATCGAGGCGGACGAGGACACCGCCCGCGCCCTGCTCGCTGGCTTCGAGGAGAAATTGGAGCGGGGACCGCTGGCGGCGCATTTCTCGGAATCGGTGCGCTCACGGGCGGCGCTGCAGCCGGGTCCGACCGGAGATGGTGCCGGGACGGTGAGCTTCAACCTGGGAGGGACCTTCCTTGACCCGTAGATTCCATTCGATCGCGCGCGGCGCCTGGTCGCTGCTCACATCCGTGCCCGGCCGTCCGTCCGCGACAGCCGGAGCCCGGCTGCGGCGCGCGCTCCCGATAGCGGTGCCCAGCCTGGGCATTGTCGTCCTGACCTGCTGGCAATGGGGAATTGCGGCTCCGCGCACCCGGTCCGAACGAGCGGCGCGCCAGCCGCTCATCAGCCTCGAACACGAGGTGCGCGGGAGGGAATCCGCCCCGGCCTCGGCGGAGGCGCGGACTCTCCGCGAGCGCGCATCCGAGGCGCTCGGGCCGCTGCCGCGGGGGACTGCAAGCCTTGCCAGGATGCCGCAAACCCTTTCCGCACGGGCTGCCGCCGCGGGCTGGCAGGCGACTATTCGGGCTTTGGGCGATCCTTCCGAAGCGCCCGGCAGAGGCGCCCTTTTGGCCTATGCGGGATTCAAAGGCAATTTGCGCCAGGCCCCGGACAATTCGCGTCCCTGGCCGACCCTTCTTCCCTTCCTGGGGGCGTTTTCCGGGCCGGATCAACCGATTGATGTAACGCGACTTGCCATTCGTGCCGATGAACAGGGACGGTACTCCGTCGAGATGCGACTGAGTATTGTTTACGTAGTTGATAACCAACATGATAATAAATAAGCGATGGTGGATATCCACGCTTTCCATTCTCGCCATTGCCTGCGCGGGCATGGTGGCCTTTCGGCACGCCTTTTGGAATCTGGACGCCCTGCACGATACAGCCCGCATCGCCGCAGCCCTGACACAGACGCCAGGAGATCCCCTCCCTTCGATGGACGCCGCCTTTCGCATGCTGAAGGCTTCGGCGGTTGGCCGCGACCCGTTCGAACCCCGCCATTTGGCTCTGGCACCGCCCGTTCTGGACACCCTGCATTTATCCGCCATCTGGACGGAAAACGGCGACACGCTCGTCCTCGTCAATGACCGAATCCTTCGGCCCGGTGATGCGGTCGGCCGCGTCAAGATCGAGTCGGCCAGCCAGGATGGCGTATGGGTCGTCCATTGGCGCGGGCGCGACTTCATTTCCCTTGGCGGCACATTCACCCTATCGACCCCGGCGACCCAGGATCGGGCGGGCGCGACCCTCTAGGATGAAGACCCGGACGCTGGCGCAGTTCCTCCTTCTCGCGGGCGCGCTCATGGGCTCGATCGGCGCGGCGCGCGCTGCCGTGCCCGGCGTTCCCGAATCCGTGCCGCCGACCCTGCTCAGCTTCCGCGCCGACAATGTGCCGATAAAGCAGGCGCTCGCGCTATTCGCCCGCGCGAACAGCCTGACGATCGTCCCGGATCTCGACGTCGAGGGGTCCGTCACGGTCGACTTCCGCGACCTGCCTCTCGACCTCGCGATGAGCGCCCTCCTCGAGGCCAACGGCTATTATTTCGAGCAGGAGGGCCGGCTGCTGCGGGTGCGCAACCGCGAGTCCCGACTGTTCCAGATCGACTATATCCGGGCCACCCGATCGAGCCAGGGGTCGAACGCGGTGCAAATAAGCTCGGGCGGCGGCGGGACGTCGGGCTCGAGCGGCTCGTCGTCGAGCGGCAGCAGCGCCCCCGAGGGATCCGCGATGACCGTCACGAACACCTCCAGCATCAACTTCTGGAGCGACCTCGGCGAACAGCTGAAGACGCTCATGTCCCCGGCCGGCAGCTTCACAATCAACAGCCTCTCGGGAACGATCCTCGTGCGGGACAACCATCGCAATGTCCAGACGATCGCACAGTTCCTCGCCGCCGTGACGGCGAATGTCGTGCGCCAGATAGACCTTGAGGTGGAGATCTACGAAGTCTCCCTCAACGACTCCAGCCAGCTCGGGATCAACTGGCAGTCGGTCACCAACCGGCTGAGCGTCAATTCCATCCCGGGGCAGCTCACCCTCGGCAGCGCCGGCGGCCTCATCGTCCAGAATCCCGTCTTCGGCTCGGCGCCCGGGGCGCCCGGAGTCCGGGCTCAATACCAGTACGGGGGCCTGGCCGCCGTGATCGACGCCCTGAGCCAGCAGGGCACCCTGAAGGTCGTATCCAAGCCTCGCCTGCGAACGCTGAACAACCAGCCCGCCGTGGTTCGCGTCGGCCAGGACATTCCCATCTTCCTGAAGCAGGTCACCCAGTCGCCCGGGAGCCCGCCCGTGATCACGACGAACGAGACGGTGGAGACGATCACCGTCGGCACCGTCCTTTCGATCACCCCGCAGGTGGCCTCCGACGGTCTCATCACACTGGACATCACGCCCGCCGTCAGCCGCCTGGTCAGCACACAGGTTTCGCCGAGCGGCGACACCAGCGCCCCGGTCATCGACATCCGCCAGGCCTCGTCGCTCGTGCGCGTGCGCGACGGCGCCACGATCGTGATGGGCGGCCTCGTGCAGGACGGCTCGACCACCACGCACCGCAAGATCCCCCTCCTCGGGGACATCCCGCTCCTCGGCAAGGCGTTCTCGGGCGATTACAAGACGTCTGACAGGACGGAGCTGGTCTTTTTCCTGACTCCCCGCGTGGTTTCGGACGGGGGAGCCGTGGCCGAGGCCGCCGCGCCGGGCCGCTGATCCCCATGCTGCGGCAGGCCTACAGCGTTCTGCTCGTCGAGGATGTGCCTTTGCTCGCGAAGATCGCCGAGCAGATGCTGAAGAAGGCTCCGGCCAACCGGTATTCGGTGACCGTGAAGGCCACGCTTGCCGAGTCGATAGCCGCGCTCAAGTCGGCTGACTTCGACGTCGTCCTCCTCGATCTCAACCTTCCCGACAGCAAGGAACTCGCGACCTTGACCGCCGTGGTCGAAGTCGCGCCGGAGGTCCCGATCATCGTCCTCACGGCCACGCACGGGCACGATATCGGATTCCAGGCCATCAAGCTGGGCGCGCAGGACTTCCTCGTGAAGGGGGATTTCCACTACCTCACCCTCGACCGCGCGATCATCTACAGCTTCGAGCGCCACCGGCTTCAGCGGACCCTCCGCGAGCTCGCCGTCATCGACGAGCTCACGGGGCTCTACAACCGCCGCGGCTTCAACACGCTCAATCCCGACATCATGCAGCGGGCCAGGGATTCCGGCGGCCGAGGGTACCTGTGCTACTTCGATCTCGACCGGTTCAAGCAGATCAACGACGAGCTCGGCCACCAGAAGGGCGACGAGGCGCTTGCCGAATTCGCCGAGACGCTGCGCGGCGTCTACAAGAAGGATGCGCTTCTCGTGCGCCTGGGCGGCGACGAATTCCTTGCGATGGGGGTGGAGCGCGAACCGGGCGACGCCGAGAAGGCCGTGCGGACGCTCGAGATCGTGCTCTCCGTGCGCAATCGGACGACCTCGCGCGGTTTCGCGCTCGAGGCGAGCTCGGGACTCGCCTATTTCGACCGCAACGCTCCCGGCGGCATGGATGCGCTGATGGCGGCCGCCGATGCAGCGCTGTACAGCGACAAGGAGGCCCGCCATGCCAGGACGGGCCTTCAGAAAGCGGGAGGCGGCGCGTGAGGCCTCCCGGCGAAGGAGATCCCGGCACCGAACTCGCCTGGCGGCTCCGCCTTGCGTGCGAGGCGCACGATCCGTCCATTGGCGCGCATCTGGACCGGGTGACCCGGCATGCCTGTGAGATTGCCGCAGCGATGGGGCTCTCGGAGGATCGGATCCACAGCCTTCGCAACGCGGCGCCGCTGCATGACCTTGGGAAAATCGGGATTCCCCTGTCGATTCTCCACAAGCCGGGCAGGCTGACGCCGGAGGAGGCGGAGGCGGCAAAGCAGCATACGGTGACCGGGCACCGGATCCTCGATGGAAGCTCGTGGCCGGTGATCCAATGCGCGGCCCGGATTGCGCTGTCCCACCATGAGAACTGGCAGGGCGGGGGGTACCCCCAGGGCATCTCCGGGGACGGCATACCCCTGGAGGCCCGGATAGCTGCCGTGGCCGACGTCTACGACGCACTGAGCTCCCCGCGCGCCTACAAGCCTGCCTGGGAGCAGGATAGGGTGGTGGCCGAGATGCGGCGCCTCCGGGCCGTCAAGTTCGACCCCGAGATACTCGATCTTTTTCTGGGTCGCCTGCCGGCGGCTGCGGAAATAGCTTGAACACCCCGTGCGGGCTGGGGTTTGATGGCGGTTCACTTCCTTTTTCCGCGCGCCTGAGGCCCACGCCGTCAGGTGCATTCTCCATCGCGGGGCGGGCAAAAACCCGAATTTCGCGACATATCCCACTTTTCGTCAAAAAGTTCTTGCTGACGTTTTGACGGGTGGTAGTTTTCACCTCTTTTCCGCAAATTTTCATCGTTAAATCCCCCGCATGCCCACCATCAGCCAGCTTGTGCGCAAAGGCCGCCGCCAGATCCGGGCGAAATCTAAGTCCCCGGCCCTGACGGGGAATCCCTTTCGCCGCGGCGTCTGCGTGCAGGTCATGACCCGCACGCCCAAGAAGCCGAATTCGGCCATCCGCAAGGTGGCCAAGGTGCGCCTGACCAACGGGAGCGAAGTCATTTCCTACATCCCCGACGAGGGTCACAGCCTGCAGGAGCACTCGATCGTCCTTGTCCGGGGCGGCCGCGTGAAGGATCTGCCCGGTGTCCGCTACCACATCGTCCGGGGAACGCTCGACGCGACCGGGGTGGAGAAACGCCGCCGCAGCCGCTCGAAGTACGGCGTGAAGCGCCCGAAAGAGGCGAAGAAATGACCGCCCGAGGAGGAGCCTGATCCATGTCCCGCCGTCACAGAGCCGTAAAGAGGCAACCCATTCCCGATATCCGCTACCGGAGCCCGCTCGTCGCGCATCTGGTGAACATCATCATGAAGAGCGGAAAGAAGAACCTGGCCCAGCGCGTCGTCTACGGCGCGTTCGAGAAGGTTTCAGAGAAGCTTGAGAAGGGCGATCCGGTGGATCTCCTGCTCGGCGCGCTCGAGAACGCGCGTCCGCGCCTTGAAGTAAAGAGCCGCCGCGTGGGCGGAGCCACCTACCAGGTCCCCGTCGAGATTTCCTTCGACCGCCAGGAGAGCCTGGCCCTGCGCTGGATCGTCGACGCGGCCGGCGGCCGCAAGGGCGTGACGATGCGCGATGCGCTCGCCGCCGAGATCATCGATGCCTACAACAACACGGGCTCGGTGGTGAAGAAGAAGGAAGACACGCACAAGATGGCGCAGGCCAACCGGGCCTTCGCGCATCTGCGCTGGTAAGGAGCCGACATGTCCGCCGTGGCCGAATCCGACATCAAGATCACTGTCGTCACCGACAAGGCGAAGATCTCGCCGGTCAACGCGCCCGCGCGGCCGTTTCCGCTCGAGTGGACCCGGAACATCGGGATCGCCGCGCACATCGACGCCGGCAAGACGACGACGACCGAGCGCATTCTCTTTTACTCCGGCGCCGTCCACAAGATGGGCGAAGTCCACGAGGGAACCACGGTGACGGACTGGATGGAGCAGGAACGCGAGCGCGGGATCACGATCACCGCGGCCGCCATCTCCTGCGCCTGGAACGCCTCCTGCGGACCCTGGAAGGGGATCAAGCAGCGGATCAACATCATCGACACCCCCGGGCACGTCGATTTCACGGCCGAGGTGGAGCGCTCCCTGCGCGTGCTGGACGGCGCCATCGCCGTCTTCGACGCCGTCTCCGGCGTCCAGCCCCAGTCCGAGACGGTCTGGCGCCAGGCCAACAAGTACAACGTCCCGCGGCTCGCCTTCATCAACAAGATGGACCGGGTCGGCGCGAATTTCCACCGTTCGATCGAGGACATCCGCACCAAGCTCAAGGGCAACGCCCACGCGCTCTTCCTTCCGATCGGCGCCGAGGAGAATTTCAACGGCCTGATCGACCTCGTGCAGATGGTGGCGTACGTCTTCCCCTCGGACAAAGAACGGGACGCCGACCTCGGTCTCGCGCCCGTGACCAGCCCGATACCCGCCGAGCTCCTCGACGAGGCCAAGGAGTACCGCGAGAAGCTGGTCGAGGCGGTCTCCGACTTCGACGACGTCATTGCCGAGAAATTCCTCGGCGGCGGCGAGATCTCGGTCGACGAGCTGATGCTCGCGATCCGCAAGGCGACCATCTCGCTCAAGTTCTGCGGCGTCATCCCCGGTTCCGCCTTCAAGAAGAAGGGCGTCCAGCGCCTGCTCGACTGCGTGGTCAACTACCTGCCGAGCCCGATCGACGTCCCGGCGATGAAGGGCCAGGATGACGACGGCAAGGAGGTCGCGGCCGTCGTGGACGACAAGAGCAAGCTGGCCGGCCTCGCCTTCAAGCTCTGGAACGACCAGTTTGTCGGCCGGCTCGTCTTCTTCCGCGTCTACACCGGCCAGGTCAAGCGCGGCATGTCCCTCTACAACCCGCGCACCCGCCGGAGCGAGCGCGTCTCCCGCCTCGTGCTGATGCGCGCGATCGACCGCGAGGAGATCGACGTCGCCTACGCCGGCGACATCTGCGCCCTGGTGGGCATCAAAGACGTCATCACCGGCGACACCCTCTGCGACGAGGACTTCAACATCCGGCTCGAACCGCCGTCGTTCCCCGAGCCCGTCATCTCGATGTCGATCGAGCCGAACTCGAAGGCCGACCAGGAGAAGATGGGCACCGCCCTCCAGCGCCTGGTGGCCGAGGACCCGACCCTCCGTGTCACCACCGACCTCGACAGCGGCCAGACCATCCTCTCCGGCATGGGCGAGCTGCACCTCGACATCATCCGCGACCGGATGAAGCGCGAATTCAAGGTCGAGGCCACCTGCGGCAAACCCCAGATCGCCTACCGCGAGACCGTCACGAAGGCGGCCGAGGGCGAAGGCAAGTTCATCCGCCAGTCCGGCGGCAAGGGCCAGTACGGCCACGCCGTGATCACGCTGGAGCCGAACGTGAAGGGCAAGGGCATCGAGATCATCGACGACATCGTCGGCGGCACGATTCCGAAGGAATTCATCAAGCCGACGATCATGGGCATCAAGGAGGCGTGCAACAACGGCACCGTCGCCGGGCATCCCGTCGTGGACGTCATCGTCAAGATCGTCGACGGCTCCTACCACGAGGTCGACTCGTCGGAGCTCGCCTTCAAGATGGCCGGCATCTTCGCGTTCAAGGACGCGATGAAGAAGGCCAACCCGATCCTGCTCGAGCCCATCATGGGCGTCGAGGTAACGACCCCGGAGGAGTACCAGGGCGACCTGATCGGCGACATCAACCGCCGCCGCGGCTCGGTCAGCGCGATGGAGAACAAGGCCGGCGCCTGCATCATCACCGCGACCGTGCCGCTGGAGCTGCTTTTTGGCTACGTCACCGACATCCGCTCCCTCTCCAAGGGCCGAGCCAGCGCCTCCATCACCCCCTCGCACTTCGAACAGGTCCCGAATTCCCTCCTGGCCAAGATCATCGAGACGTCCGGCAAGGGGCCGGCTCGCAGCTAACCCACTCCCACTCCACCCATGAAAGGCCAGCGCATCCGCATCAAGCTCCAGGGCTTCGACTACCGAGTCATCGACCAGTCGGCCCAGGACATCGTCGAGACCGCCAAGCGCTCGGGCGCCCGCGTCTCCGGCCCCATCCCGCTGCCCACGCGGATCGAGAAGCTCTCCGTCAACCGCTCGCCCCACGTGGACAAGAAGTCGATGGAGCAATTCGAGACCCGCACCCACAAGCGGCTGATCGACATCATCGAGCCCACCGCCCAGACGGTGGACGAGCTCAAGAAACTCAACCTCCCTTCAGGCGTCGACATCACCATCAACGTCTAAAATCCACAGTTAGCAGATGTCCCCCTTGGCCGCCCCGCGGCTCCGGCGGACCCCTCTAATGTAGGTCTCAAACGGAACCCTTTCCACCTACCGCTTAGCCCATGATCTCCTCTTTACTCGGCAAAAAAATCGGAATGACGCAGGTCTACGACGCTCAAAACGTCCTGATCCCCGTCACCGTGGTCGAAGCCGGCCCCTGTTCGGTCGTCCAGGTCAAGACCGTCGCCACCGACGGCTACAACGCCGTCCAGATCGGATTCTCGGCCAAGAAGGTCAAGAACACGGCCAAGGCCGAGCTGAACCATGCGAAGAAGGCGGGTCTCGAGCAGGCCCCCCGCGTCCTCGGCGAAGTCCGCCTTTCCGAGGCCCCGACGATGAAAGTCGGCGATGTCGTGACCGTGGCCTCGTTTCAGGAGGGCCAGCTGGTGGACGTGATCGGCGTGACCAAGGGCAAGGGCTTCCAGGGCGTCGTCAAGCGCTTCCGCGTCGCAGGCGGCCCCGCGGCGCACGGCTCCATGTTTCACCGCCGCATCGGCTCGATCGGCATGCGCCAGACGCCCGGACGCACCTGGAAGAACCAGGCCATGCCCGGCCACATGGGCAGCCAGCGCCGCACCGCGCAGAATCTACGCGTCGTCAAGGTCATTGCCGAACGGAACCTGATCCTGGTCAAGGGCGCCGTTCCCGGCGCAAACGGCGACGACGTGCTCGTGCGGACCGCAATCAAGGGGCAGCCGAAATCGGCCGCCTGAACGCCCAGCCTCTGCAGACATGAAACTCACCATTTTCAACTCCGACGGGACCCAGAGCCGCGAAGAGGACTTTGCCGGCCTTCCCGTGTTCGAAGGCGACAAGGGGCGGCAGGCCCTGAAGGAAGTCATCGTGGCCATCCGGGCGAACAAGCGCCAGGGCACCCATTCGACCAAGACCCGCGGCGAGGTCCGCGGCGGCGGCAAGAAGCCCTGGAAGCAGAAGGGCACTGGCCGCGCCCGTGCCGGCTCGATCCGCTCCCCCCTGTGGGGCGGCGGCGGCGTGGTCTTCGGACCCAAGCCCCGGGACTACTCGAAGAAGATCAACGCCCGCGTGAAGTCGCTGGCCTTCCGCCGCGCGCTGTTCGAACGCGCCTCGGCCGGGGAGATCGCCGTCATCGACGGATTCGTCGCCAGCCCCGCGAAGACCCGGGTGGTCAACCAGGTCGTCGGACGCATCGCCCCCAAGGGCCGCGTGCTGCTCGTCGATTCCCCCTTTGCGGCCGACACCCTTCGCGCCGCCCGCAATCTGGGCCGCGTCTTCCTTCAGGAGGCGACCCAGCTCAATCCCTGGGACCTTGCCCAGTACCGGAAGATCATCGTCAGCAGCAAGGCGCTCGAGGCCATCCTGGCCCGCGCCAAGGGAGACAACAACGGATGAACGCCGACAAGATTCTCAAGACCGTCCATCTCACCGAGAAGTCCAACCGGCTCTCAGCCGAGCTGGGCCAGTACACCTTCGAGGTCTACCCAAAGGCCAACAAGCACGCCATCGCCGAGGCGGTGGAGCAGGTCTTCAAGGTTACGGTGCGCCGCGTCAACATCCAGAACTACCGCGGCAAGAACAAGCGCGGCCGCAGCGGCCAGCCCAGCGTGACCTCGGATTACAAGAAGGCCATCGTGACGCTCAAGGCCGGCGACAAGATAGAACTCGCCTGAACCGCCGCCCCAACCGGATCCCGCCATGCCCATCAAATCCTTTCGCCCGCTGACGCCCTCCGGGCGTTTCACGTCCCTGAACAAGGTCACCTCGCTCCTTACAAAGAAGCGTCCCGAGCGCAGCCTGACCGAAGCGAAGAACCGCACGGGCGGCCGCAATGTCTACGGCCGGCTGACCTCGCGCCATCGCGGCGGCGGCCACAAGCAGCGCTACCGGATCATCGACTTCAAGCGCGAGGTCCTCGACATGCCGGCCAAGGTGCAGGCGATCGAGTACGATCCGAACCGCACCGCGCACATCGCCCTGCTGGCCTACAGCAACGGCGAAAAGCGCTACATCCTGGCGCCGGACGGCCTCCTGGTTGGCGCGACCATCGTGACTTCGAACCGGGCCACGACGAACGACTTCCTCGTCGGCAATAATTTTCCGCTCGAGCTCATCCCTCCGTCGACCAAGGTCCACGCCGTCGAGCTCGTCCCGGGCCGCGGCGCGCAGATCGCCCGCTCGGCCGGCACGTCCCTCGAGCTCGTCGGGGTCGAGCACGGCTCGGCCCAGCTCCGCATGCCCTCGGGTGAGCTCCGGATGGTGCACGCCAAGTGCCGCGCTACGATCGGCATTGTCGGCAACGGCGACCACTCCAAGCAGTCGCTCGGAAAGGCCGGACGCAGCCGCTGGCTGGGCCGCCGGCCCCATGTCCGCGGCGTCGCGATGAACCCGGTCGACCATCCCAACGGCGGCGGCCAGGGCAAGTCCAAGGGCGGCGGCGGCCGCCAGCAGCTCGTCTCCCCCTGGGGCCAGCTCGCCAAGGGCTTCCCGACGCGCCGCCGCTCGAAGCTCTCCAACAGCATGATCATCGTCCATCACAACGGCCGCAAGCCGCGCGGCCGGAAGAAGTAGCCCGCCCCCTCCATCCATGGCCCGTTCCATCAAGAAAGGTTTCTTTGTCGACTACCACCTGCTCGAGAAGATCGAGAAGGCGGTGAAGTCGAACGCGAAGAAGCCCATCCAGACCTGGTCCCGCCGCTCGACCATCACGCCCGATTTCATCGGCCACACCTTCAACGTGCACAACGGCAAGCTCTTCGTCGCCGTGTACGTCACCGAAAACATGGTCGGCCATAAGCTCGGGGAATTCGCCCCGACGCGCGTCTTCAAGGCGCACGGCGGCATGACCCGCAAGGAAATCTAGCCGGAGCCACCCTCATGGAAGTCCAAGCACTCACCCGCAACGCGCGCATGTCCCCGAAGAAGGTGCGCGAAGTCGCGCGCACGATCCAGGGCCGGAAAGCCCCGGAGGCGGTTGCCTACCTCACGCTGATCCCGCGCAAGTCGGCGCGCCTGCTCGCGAAGACCCTTCGGAGCGCCATCGCCAACGCCGAGAACAACAACAACCTTTCCGCGGCGACCCTGGTCGTGAAGCGCGCCCTGGTCGAGAATGGCCCGGTGCTCAAGCGCTTCAAGGCCGGCGCCAAGGGGACGGCGATGCCGCGCCGCAAGAAGATGTCCCACATCCGCATCATCCTGTCGGACGGCGTTCAAAACTAACCACCCACCATGGGCCAAAAGACAAATCCGATAGGCTTCCGCCTCGCCGTCCGCCGCAACTGGCAGTCCCGCTGGTTCGCGAGCAAGAAGGACTTCCCCAAGCTGCTCCACGAGGATCAGATCATCCGCACGATGCTGATGGAGAAGCTGAAGCAGGCTTCCGTCCCGCGCATCTTCATCGAGCGCGCCTCGAACCGCGTCCGCGTCAAGATCTACACCGCCCGCCCCGGCATCGTCATCGGCCGCAAGGGCCAGGAGGTCGAGAACATCAAGGCGGCGCTGATCAAGCTCACCGGCAAGGAGATCCTCCTCGACATCCAGGAGGTCAAGAAGCCCGAGATCGAGGCGCAGCTCGTCGCCGAGAACGTCGCCCTTCAGCTTGAGCGCCGCATCGCGTTCCGCCGGGCCATGAAGAAGGCCGTGGAAATGGCCATGGCGCTTGGCGCCGACGGCATCCGCATCCAGTGCTCGGGCCGCCTCGGCGGCTCGGACATCGCCCGGCGGGAATGGCAGCGCAAGGGCCGCGTGCCGCTGCACACCCTCCGGGAGAACATCGATTACGGCTTTTCCGAGGCCCAGACCCTCTACGGCAAGATCGGCGTCAAGTGCTGGATCTGCAAAAAGGAAGAAGCTGCCGCCTGAAGAGAACCCCGGACCTGAAATTCCAGACCCAAGACCATGGCACTCGCCCCCGCACGCACCAAGTACCGCAAAGTCCAGAAAGGCTCCCGCGCCGGGAACGCCAAGCGCGGCAACACGCTCGCCTTCGGCGAATTCGGCCTGCAGTCCCTGACGCGGGGCCCGATGACCGGCCAGCAGATCGAGGCCGCGCGCGTCACCATCTCCCGCCACCTCAAGCGCAAGGGCAAGCTGTGGATCCGCGTCTTCCCCCACAAGCCCGTGACGAAGAAGCCGGCGGAGGTCCGCATGGGGCAGGGCAAGGGCCCCGTCGAATTCTACGTGGCGGTCGTCAAGCCCGGCGCGATCCTTTTCGAGCTCGCCGGCGTGCCCCCGCGCGTCGCCCGCGAGGCCTTCCGCCTCGCCGACGCCAAGCTCCCGTTTCACTGCCGCTTCATCGCCCGCGAGGGCGCGGTGGTCTAGTCTCCGCCCCCACTTTTTCGTCATGAAAGCAAAAGAAGCACGCGAACTCTCAACCGGCGAGGTTGCCACCAAGCTCCGCGAAACCCGCGACCAGCTCCTGCACCTGCGTCTCCGGAAGAACACCGGCCAGATCGAGAAGACGCACGAGCTGCGCGCGCTCCGCAAGGACGTCGCGCGGCTGGAGACGGTGCTCAAACAAAAAGCGGAAAGCGGAAATCGGAAACCGGAAACCGCAAGCGCCTAGCCAGCCGCCGATCACTCTTTGTAAAACAGCCGACTCCTTCGCCGACCCTTTCGCTTTTCATACCGCAGCCGACTTCTCCGCCGACCCTTTCGCTTTCCGCTTCCCGCTTTTCATACCGCACCCGACTCCTCCTCCGGCCTTTCCGATTTCCGCTTTTCGCTTTCCGCTTTTCATTCCATGTCCTCTCCCGCCTCCAACGTTCGCAACACGCGCAAGCTGATCCTCGGGTTCGTCACCAGCCGCTCCGGCGACAAGTCCATCAAGGTGACCATTCCTTACAAGACGCCGCACCCCCTCTACCACAAGGTCATCAACCGGAAGACCGTCGTGCATGCGCACGACGAGAAGAACGAGACGCGGGTGGGAGACAAGGTCGAGATCATGGAGACCCGCCCGCTCAGCCGCCTGAAGCGCTGGCGCGTCGTCCGCGTCACCGAGCGCGCCGTGGGCGGCGTGGCCGAGGCGATCACCGAGAGCGACGTCGCGGCCCAGGTCCCGACAAAGATCACCGCGCCCAAGGCCGAAGCCGTCCCGGTATCCTGAAGGGCAAAATCCGTCACAGGCCCCGTCATAGGCCCTCCTCCCAAATCCTAATCACCATCCCTCTCCCATGATCCAACTTCGTTCCATCCTCGAGGTGGCTGACAACACCGGCGCGCGCCGCGCCGCGATGATCAGCCGCAAGGGCCAGAACACGGACCAGGCCCACGTCGGCGACATCGTGACCGTCCACATCAAGGAGAGCACGACCGACGCCACCGTGAAGAAAGGCGAGGTCGCCAAGGCCGTGGTCGTCCGCACCAAGGCGGCCGTGCGCCGCTCGGACGGCAGCTACCTTCGTTTTGACAGCAATGCCATCGTCATCATCGGGCCGGACGGCAATCCGAAGGGCACCCGCATCTTCGGTCCCGTGGCCCGCGAACTACGCGCGAAAAACTTCATGAAGATCATTTCGCTCGCCCCGGAGGTACTCTGACCATGCAGAAGTTCCACATCAAACGCGGCGACGCCGTCGTCGTCATCGCAGGCTCCCACAAGGGCAAGGAGGGGAAGGTTCTCGAGATCCTCGGCGTGGCCGGCCGCGCCCGCGTCGAGGGCGTCGCCATGATCAAACGCCACCTCAAGAAATCGCAGGACCATCCGCAGGGCGCGATCGTCGAGCGCGAGGGGTCGGTGCATGTCTCGAACCTGATGCTCAAGGCGCGGCACGACGCCCGTCGCGCCCGCAAGTCGGCCGCCCCGGTGAAAGCCTGAAGCTGGGCGCTTGCCAAGACCCGACCTTTAGTGCGTTAATCGACCTTTTCCGCCCAAGACAGCCCACCCTTTTGTCCATGCCGTACGTTCCATCACTCAAGAAAACCTACCTGGAGCAGGTCGCCCCCGCGCTCGTGAAGAGCCGCGGCTACAAGAACAAGCACCAGGTGCCGCGGCTCGTGCGGGTCGTCATCAACACCGGCATCGACGCCGAGGCCGACAAGAACCAGATCGCCGACGTCCAGCGGGACGTGACCCTCATCGCCGGCCAGAAGCCCGTGCTCGCGAAGTCCCGCAAGGCCATCTCCAACTTCAAGCTGAAGGAGAACCAGGTGGTCGGGTGCCACGTCACCCTGCGCGGCAACTCCATGTGGGAGTTCCTCTACCGGCTGATCGCGGTCGCCCTCCCCACGATCCGCGACTTTCGCGGCGTGTCCCCGAAATTCGACGGCCAGGGGAACTACAACCTCGGCGTCACGGACTTCACTATCTTTCCGGAAATAACCGTGGAAAACGTCAAGAAGAGCCTCGGCCTGGACATCGCGATCGTCACCACCGCCGGGACCGACGATGAGGGGCGCGAACTCCTCCGCCTCCTCGGCATGCCCTTCCGCCGGACCGAGACGGCCCCCAAGCCCCAGACCCACGCAGCCTGATCCGCCCGTCGAACCATGCCAAAGACATCCGCCATCGAACGAAACAAGAAGCGCCAGCGCCTCGTCGCCAAGTTCGCCAAGACGCGCGCCGAGCTGAAGGCCGCCCTCGTCAACCCGGCGACCACCGATCAGGAGTTCTTCGCCGCCCAGGTGAAGCTGCAGAAGCTGCCCCGGAACTCCTCCCCCGTTCGGGTCCGCAACCGCTGCTCGCTCAGCGGCCGTCCGCGCGGCTACAAGCGCAAGTACGGCGTTTCCCGCATCACGTTCCGCGAGCTGGCGCTCGCCGGGAAGATTCCCGGCGTCATCAAGTCCTCCTGGTAGGCCCCGCATCCCTTTTCGCCCGCATCCCATTTCCCGTCCCCGCCGAAAGTCGGATATGATTCGGCAGCAGGACAAAAACATCATCCGCCATGACCGATCCGATCAGTGATTTCCTAACGCGACTGCGCAACGCCGCCAAGGCGCGTCTCGACGCGTGCGTCATTCCCCATTCCCGGCTCAAGGAGAGCATCGCCGGCATCCTGAAGGCCGAGGGCTATGTCGGCGAGATCAGCACCGGCGCCGACGCGCAGGGCCACAAGACGCTCGTCGTCCAGATGAAGTACGTGGCAGGCTCCCCCGCCTTCACGGGCCTCGTGCGCGCCTCGACGCCCGGGCGGCGCCTCTACTACAGCTATAGCGAAATTCCGCGCGTCCTGAACGGCCTCGGCATTGGGATCGTCTCCACTTCCCGGGGTCTCATGAAGGACGCCGACTGCCGCCGCCAGAAGGCCGGCGGCGAACTCGTCTGCAACGTTTGGTAAGGATCCCCGCACCATGAGCCGCATCGGCAAACAACCCGTTTTAATCCCCGACAAGGTCAAGGTCGACATCACCGACACGACCGTGCGCGTCGAGGGACCCAAGGGAAAGGTCAGCAAGACCTTCGCCCCCGTCGTCACCATCACCGTGGCCGACAAGAAGGTCATCGTCGCCCCCGTCGACGAGACGCGCTTCGCCAACGCCATGTACGGCACGGCCCGCTCGATCATCGCGGGCATGGTCAAGGGCGTGACCGTCGGCTACGCGAAGGAGCTCGAGATCCAGGGCGTCGGCTTCAAGGCCGTCCTGAAGGGCAAGCAGCTCGACCTCGCCCTCGGCTACTCCCATCCGATCCTGATGGATATCCCCGAAGGGATAAAGATCACGGTCACCGAGGGCACGCGCCTCAAGGTCGAGGGCTGCGACAAGCAGCTTGTCGGCAAGATGACCTCCGAGATCCGCGCCCATTATCCCCCCGAGCCCTACAAGGGCAAGGGCGTGCGCCTCGTCGGCGAACGCGTCCGCCGCAAGGAGGGCAAGACGGTCGCCTGACCGCCGTCCTTTTCACATGAACACCATTCACAAGGCCCGGCTGCTGCAGAAGCGCCGCTGGCGGATCCGCAAGAAGGTCAAGGGCACGGCCGTGCGGCCCCGGCTGAGCGTCAAGTTCAGCACCAAGCACATCTACGCCCAGGCGATCGACGACGACAACGGCGCGACGCTCGTGTTTCTGTCCAGCCTCGATCCCGAGCTGCGCAAGAAGAAGCTCCAGGCGAATCTCGCCGGCGCAAAGATCCTCGGCGTCGCATTTGCCGCCAAGGCCAAGTCGGCCGGGCTCGGCCCGGTCGTCTTCGACCGGAACGGCGCCCGCTACCACGGCAAGGTCAAGGTCTTCGCCGACGCCGCCCGCGAGGGCGGCCTGTCCTTCTAACCGCCCATGAGCACTGCCACCATTTCCTCATCCTCCTCCCGCCGCGACGACCGCTCGGCCGCCGACGGCCCCGCCATGGTCGAGAAGGTCGTCTTCGTCAACCGGTGCGCCAAGGTCGTCAAGGGCGGCCGCCGCTTCAGCTTCGCCGCGCTCGTCGTGGTCGGCGACCAGAAGGGCAGCGTCGGAATCGGCTACGGCAAGGCGAACGAGGTGCCCGACGCCATCAAGAAGAGCACCGAGCACGCGAAGAAGCACCTCGTCCGCGTCAAGCTTCGCGGGGACACGATCCCCCATGACGTCCTCGGCAAGTTCGACGGCGGCAAGGTCCTGCTCCGGCCGGCATCCCCCGGCACCGGCCTGATCGCCGGCGGCGGCGTCCGCGCCGTCCTCGAGGCGGCCGGCATCAAGAACATCCTGACCAAGTCGATGGGCTCCAACAACCACATCGCGGTCGTCAACGCCACGCTGAACGCGCTTCAGCAGCTCCGCCTCGCGGAGGACATCGCGGCCACGCGCAAATAATCCAGATGAAACTTCACGAACTCCAGAACGTCCCCGGGGCCATCCATCGCAAGAAGCGCGTGGGCTGCGGCGAGGGCGGCGGCCACGGCAAGACGAGCACGCGCGGCGGCAAGGGCCAGAGCGCGCGCTCCGGCAGCAGCATCCGTCCCGGGTTTGAGGGCGGCCAGATGCCCCTCTACCGCAAGCTGCCGCACCGCGGCTTCAACCAGGCGGCCTTCCGCGTGGAGCCGGTCGTCGTAAACGTCGGCGACCTCGCCGTCCTCGACGCCAAGATCACCGCGGTCGACGCGCTGGTGCTGGCCCAGGCCGGCCTCGTCCGCAAGGACGAGAAGGCGATCAAGGTCCTCGGCGACGGAGAGCTCTCCCGCGCGCTCAAGGTGACCGCTGCGAAGTTTTCCGCGTCGGCCAGGGCCAAGATAGAAAAGGCCGGCGGCGAGGCCATCGTCGGCTGATGTTTTCCGCCTTCGCCAACTCCCTGAAGATCCCCGAGCTCCGCTCGCGCATCTTCTACACCCTGGCGCTCCTCTTCGTCGCGCGCGTCGGCGCCCACATCCCGCTCCCTGGGATCGACCCCCATCCCCTCCAGGATTTCTTCCGGCAGCAGGGCGGGGGAGGGGCTTCCGGCGGAATTCTCGCGCTCTACAACATGTTCACGGGAGGCGCGCTCCTCAAGGGAGCCCTCTTTTCGCTGAACATCATGCCCTACATCAGCGCGTCGATCATCTTCCAGCTGATGACCGCGGTGGTTCCGGCCCTGAGCCGGCTGCAGCAGGAGGGCGATGTCGGCCGCCAGAAGATCACGCAGTACACCCGCTACGCTACGGTCCTCATCTGCCTCGTGCAGGGCGCGCTCCTCATCTACTCGCTCGAGAATCCGGCCCGGCTCTTCCCCGGCTACGACCCGAACGTCTACGGCAACATCGTCATCGTCAGCCGCACCGGCTTCTTCCTGACCTCGGTCGTCTTCATGACCGCCGGCACCATGCTCCTCATGTGGCTCGGCGAGCAGATCACCCAGCGCGGGATAGGGAACGGAGTCTCCCTGCTGATCACGATCAACATCCTCGCCGGTGTGCCTGGCGCGGCCCAGGCGACCTACCGCATGTTCTTCCGCCCGATCGGCGCGGGCCCGGCGGGCGGCCTCGGGGGCGTCCCGCTGGCAATCCTCATGATCGCGCTCTTTCTCGCGGTCACGGTCGGCATCATCATGGTCGTTCAGGGACAGCGGAAGATCCCCGTCCAGTACGCAAAGCGCGTGGTCGGCAACAAGGTGATGGGCGGGCAGAGCTCGTTCCTGCCTCTGAAAGTCAACTATTCGGGCGTCATGCCGGTCATCTTCGCCGCGGCGATCCTCCTCTTCCCGCAGCAGATACTTTCCCAGCTGGGCGCGGCCTTCAAGTCGCTCGGATTCCTGATCGAGTTCTCGCAGAACCTGCTCCCGGGGCACTGGATCTACTACACGGGCTACACCGTCCTCATCCTTTTCTTCAGCTATTTCTGGGTCTCCGTCATGTTCAAGCCGATTCAGATTGCGGACGACCTGAAGAAGTACGGCGGGTATATTCCCGGCGTGCGGCCCGGCGAGCCCACCGCCCAGTTCCTCGATTTCATCATGACCCGGCTGACCCTGGCGGGCGCGATCTTCCTGACGGTGATCGCGGTCATGCCGAACCTGGTCGAGTTCAAGCTGAACATTCCGCAGCAGGTGGGGTATTTCTTCGGCGGGACCGGGATGCTCATCACCGTCGGCGTCATCCTCGACACGATGCGCCAGATCGAGACATTCCTCCTTCAGCGCCACTACGACGGCTTCCTTAAAAAGGGCCGGATCCGGGCGCGGAGCGCCAATCCGCAGCAGGGGACGACCGGCGACGCTCTCGCAATCGATGCGGTCATGAAGATCGTCTGGCCCCTGCTCGGCATGTTCCTCCTGGGCATGACGATATGGGTGTACCGGACGTTCCTCAAATAAGTTCTTTACTCTGATCGCCTCGGTCGCCATCAATAGACCCTTTTCGTCTTTTGACGCTGCCGTCAAAGCGAAGCTCCTTTGGCTCGGAGCGCCGGATTTCCACTGGGAAGACCTGCTGCGCCGGGCCCGTTCTTTGCACATTGAGCACGTCTCTCCCGCCGGCCTGATGCGACGGGGGATTTCGCGCCGCCCCGGGACGGAGGAATCCGTCCTCGCGCTCACGCGCCGGTGGTTTTTTGCGCGCAAACCTGATGCGGGCTTTGTCCTCGCGGACTTCCCGGCTACGTTGCTCCAAGCCAAAGTGTTCGACGAATGGCTAGACGCTCGCGACGAGTCTCTCGACGCGGTGTTCGCCGGCCCCGGTGCTCCCGAGGCCCTCGTCGCCCACTATCGCGATCTCGGCCTGACCGCCGATGTCGCCCCCCCGTTCGTTCTCCCGGAAGTTCCGGAGCGCGCTTCGGGGGACGTCCATTCCTGATGATCCGCAGCAAGACCAGGGAGGAGATCACCCGGATGCGGGAGGCATGCGCGATCGCCGCCAAGGCGCTCGACGCTTTGAGGCCTCTCGTCCGTCCTGGCGTGACAACGCAAGACTTGGAGGAAGCCGGCAGGGAAGCGATAAGCGCGCTTGGCGCCCGCAGCGCCTGCTACGGCTACCAGCACAACGGCCGCCGCTATCCGGCGCACACCTGCATCTCGGTGAACAGCGAGGTCGTCCACGGCATACCGTCGTTCCGGCGAATCCTCCGCGAGGGGGACATCGTTTCCCTCGATGTCGTCGTGGAATACGAAGGCTTCATCGGCGACAACGCCGTCACGCTGCCCATCCCTCCGATAGCCCCGGATATTGAGCGCCTCCTGAGGGTCACCCGCGAGGCCCTCGACGTCGGAATCCGCAAGGCGCAGGTCGGGGGCCGCATCGGCGACATTTCGCACGCGATCCAGGCCTTCGTCGAGGCAAACGGGTGCAGCGTCGTCCGAGACATGGTCGGGCACGGCGTCGGCCGGACAATGCATGAGCCGCCGGAGATTCCCAACTTCGGCCGCCCTGGCACCGGCGAGAAGATCCGGCCGGGCTTCACGCTTGCCATCGAGCCCATGGTCAATCTCGGCGGCTACCGGACGAAGACGCTCCCGGACGGCTGGACGGTCGTCACGGCGGACGGCTCCCCATCGGCTCATTTCGAACACACCGTGCTCACTGCGGAAACCGGACCGGAAATCCTCACGGTTCCGCCCCCGTCACTTTCAGATCCCACTCTCTCCTCTTAACTCTCAACTCCACCCAGA
>Ga0265320_10000390_pt1 | contig 35523 bp, 31 predicted proteins | sample 4827metaG_FD_202087 | JGI IMG/M metagenome (GOLD analysis project Ga0265320, IMG submission 202087) | Rhizosphere microbial communities from Carex aquatilis grown in University of Washington, Seatle, WA, United States - 4-8-27 metaG | ecosystem: Host-associated > Plants > Roots > Rhizosphere >... | reverse complement strand
CGTCAACTCCGTGAGCTGTTCCCGTTCCGTCTTCGTCAGGGTGACTTTATATCGGTTGGCCATGCCGGAGCTGACCCCGGAACGCAGCATAACACAATCCGAAAGATTATGTGTTACATGATACTAGGAAGCCGCGCTCGTAAAGTTATTCCCGATAAATGGACATCTACTCACAAAGGTGTAGCAGGCGAAACTGAAACGATAGAGCTCTATGTCGCTGGTGCTGTCGCTAGCTTCGAGCACTGGGCCACGGGTCTTCAGAACGGCGCCGATTTCTTGCGTGGTTTCGACGAGCTGCCACGCATTGAGGACGTTCGACCTCTCGAATCGCTGGACGGAACTAGTCGCATCAAGCTGCCCCCGGGCAGTAGTGGCACGGTTCTCCTCGAAGCTGCGGTCCACATTCCAGATGAAGATGGTCAGAACGTTATTGATGCCTTTAGCAGTTATGCCGCCTCCCTTGGTATCAGAGTTGAGCGGGATGTTGGGGTCGTTGTCCCCGGCCTTGCCTTCGTTCCGGTCCATGTGCCTCGCAACCAGATCGCGAAGCTTGCCCAATTTTCATTTCTCCGCGCGCTGCGTCCCGTTGCACGTCTCCGGCCAATTCCAGCTCCGAAAATCACGCGCTCCCTGGGAGCTCCTTTTGCTCTTCCCAGGCAATCGCCTTTAAATCCTTCGATTCGCGTTGCCGTCCTAGACGGTGGCCTTCCTGACGATCACCAATTGCCTTTCGTCAATCACTACCTAACGCCAGGTGTCGGTCCTGCGGTTCCCGGACTCATGGACCACGGATTGGCGGTCACAGCGGCCCTCATGTGGGGATCTCTTCACGAGGGTCACGGGCTCCCATATGCTTCAGTTGATCACTTTCGCGTGCTCGATATCCACGACAATAGTACATCTGACGTTCACGCCTACCGAGTCCTGCGCCGTGTGCAGGATGTAATGGAAACAGGCTCGCACGACATTTTCAACCTGAGTCTCGGTCCGGACCTCGCTGTGGACGATGACGACGTGCATCCTTGGACGAGTGCCCTCGATGCTCTCGCAGCTGACGGTTCCCGGCTCATTGTCGCTGCCGCCGGAAATAACGGCACCCGACCACATCCAGAATGCCGCATCCAAGTGCCCGGTGATGGGGTGAACTGTCTTTGCGTCGGAGCTGCTGACGAACCCGGCGACGGGTGGAACCGTGCGTCGTACAGCGCCAAGGGGCCGGGTCGCCGGCCTGGGGTGACCAAACCTGATGTAGTTGCATTCGGCGGAGGCGACGTAACTGCCTTCCGTGTAGTTCGTCGACGCGGCACTGGTCATACTCTCGAAGATGAGCAGGGCACTAGCTTCGCTGCACCCTTGGTAACCCGAGCCGCTACGGCACTCAGATCAATCTTCAGCTCAAACCTGCAGCCGCTCACACTAAAGTGCCTGCTGATTCATTCGGCTAGGCAGAATGGGCATACCGCAGAAAATGTGGGATGGGGGAAGATCGCGGCCGATAACGAACTTCCAATTTGCCCGTCTAACACCGCCCGCGTTATTTACCAAGGAGATCTCCCTCCTAAAAAATTCCTGCGCGCTAGAATACCAGTTCCGAAGGGACTTACTGGCCGTATCGAAATCACCGTTACGGTTTGCTACGCTACACAGGTGCGCGCTTCTGACCCGCTTAACTATACAAACAGCGGTGTTGAGATAACTTATCGTCCCAACTCTCAGAAGCACTCGACCAACAAAGAGACCAAGAAAGCGAGCATTTATGCTAAACCCGCCACCTTCTTCAAGAAGGGCGAATACGCCACAGAGGAAGAGCGTCGCACACGCGATCGCAAATGGGAGACGGTTCTCCACGCGTCCAAGACTGTTGCCGCTAACAAGCTCGACGATCCAGTTTTCGATCTACACTTCATACCCCGTCTTGGTGCTATGGATCACGCAAATCCCGAACGCATCCGCTACGCCATGGTGATCACTGTTCGCGCACCCAATTATCCCGACATCTACGAGCGAGTGCTTACCTCATTTCCGGAACTGCAAGCGCTGAATCCGGTGGTGGTACAAGCCACTGTGTAGCTATTCGCTTGAGGACGCACCTTCGGTGCTGATGAGTAACACTAAGGCGGCGAGAATAAGTACGGTGAAGATCATGGAGCGGAGAAGTAACAAGTACCAAGGTTCAAGTATCAAAACTGGTAGTGGTTTTCAGCGCGGGCTTGGCTGGGTTGCGGCGTAGAGCTTTATCAGGTGGCTGATTTCGGGTTGTTGAGCCACGTGGTCGTTCGCGTAAAGCTTCGCCACGCGATTGGTCTCTCCGTCGTTGCTGTTTGATTTGGTCAGGAATGCGCTCGTTTCAGGTGTGGATATCGTTGCAACGGGTTCGGGGGTCCATGTGCCACCGATGGATTTTATTAAGGAGACGGAAGTGGTTAGACGCTGGGCGGCGAGTTGGGCGGAGGCGCGTTCGGTGGCGAGTACGGTGCGCTGGGCCGCGTATAGCTGCGCACGCGGTTAATCGGCTCTCTCGATTCGACTTTTGGGCAGTTTCGATTCCCTTGCGGGCATGCCTCGCCTTAAGTTTATCCGGCAAATGATTTTTGATGGACGGGGTGCGCCGCTCCCCACGGTGTCGCGTCCGCGCCCCGCCGAATGGAGCGACGCCAAAATCACCGGCAGCGTCCTCGGGCATTCCACGGTCCTGATCAATTTCCTGGGCGTTCGCGTGCTCACCGATCCGGTGTTTTCCAAGCGGGTGGGTCCCGGTGTCCCGCCGTTTATTCTCGGGCCAAAGCGCCATTTCTCCCAGGCCCTGCCCGTGAAAGAAGTGCCCGCGCCCGACGTCATCGTGCTGAGTCACGCCCACTTTGATCATTTTGATGTTTGGAGCCTGAGAAAATTCAGCCGGCAAACGCCGGTCGTCACCGCCCGCGCCACGGCGGACCTGCTGCATTGCCACGGTTTCCGCCATGTCCACGAGCTCGACTGGGGCCAGCGCAAAACCATCCCGACCCCGCGTGGGCCGATCGTCGTAACCGCGGTGGAAGTCGCTCATTGGGGTGCCCGCATGATGCGCGATGAACATCGCGGCTATAACGGCTATCTCTTGGAACGCGATGGACACACAATCTGTTTTGCCGGCGACACCGCATACACGAACGCCTTTGCCGCGCTCAACAATCCCCGGCGACCCATCGATCTCATGTTGATGCCGATCGGCGCGTACGATCCATGGATCAACGCCCATTGCAGTCCCGAACAAGCGGTCGACATGACGCGTCAAGCGGGCGCCCTGAATTTCGTCCCCATTCACCATGAGACCTTCCGGCTCAGCGTGGAGGCCATGAACGAACCCGCCGCCCGCCTCCGTGCCGCGCTCGGTAATCGTCCGCCGAGATTGCTCGCCGTCAGTCCAGGTGAAACGTTTCGCGTCCCCGTCGTCCGCGATCATGCCATCGGTCACTCGGACAAAGTTGCCTGAGGTGCGATCTGAAGCGGGAGCGATCCGGCAATTACCGCAGTGGTCATGAGTTGTCGGGAAACTGTCGGTCCCGCCGCCCCGAGAGAGGGTGCGTTTTAGTCCAAGTGTTGCAACCAGTAGTCCGGGCGCTGTCTGGTATGTGCTACGGCGACGATGAGCAGGCTCTCGGACCGTTCGGCGAAGATCACCAAGTAGCGGAAGCGCCGGGCTCGGGCTCGTCGTGTGCCGTGCCGCCACGGACCATGTCGTCGCGGCATGGTTTCAATCGAGGCGACCAATCGGCGGATTTCCGCTTCAAAGCGTTCGCTGGTCCTGACACTCTGGTCGGCGTAGTACGCCAGCGCCGCCAAAAATTCAGCTTCGGCTTCCGGATGGAAGATCGCGGGTCTTTTCACTGGCGGGCGAGCAACCGCCGGGCCCGGGCAAACACTTGGGCGGCGGGCACACCTTGCACCTTGCCGCTGTCGATTTCCTTGAGGCGGCGTTTCACGGTATCGGACCACACCCTCTCAACTTCCGGGGCAAAGCCACTCGGCCACAAGCGGGCGTTGAGCCGTTCTACGACCTGTTTCTGCAGCTTGCGGGGAAGGCGGTCGATCTTGGCTTCGATTTGCTCCAGTGTGCTCATGACGGCACCTTACCTTTCACCTCTGGCCCGGCAAGTTCTGTTTGGCATTTGGCAATGGGGAAGAAAACCCGACCGGAGGCCGAGTTCCACCAAAGGAACGGCTTGCTCGGGCAAAGAAAAGTGCGCCGGCGAGGGCGCACTTTGAGGACGAGAATGAGACCCCGCCTACGCCAAGCTACGGCGCGGCAAGCGTGGTAGTTCGTATCGGCACAAAAAAACGCCCGACGGTGAGATCGGGCGTCGAAGTAGTCACTCCTTAGAATATCTTGTACGGTGACAATAATTCCGTGCCAACGCCCCCTAGGGACGGTGACATGAATTCAATGATTGAAGCTGACATTAATTCAGTGACTCGCTGACAAGAATTCAATGCGACCATAACAAGAATTCAATGCGTGCATCGGGCCAGTTGGTTGGTGAGCCTGGTTCAGTCGTATGGTTGGTCCTAGGATAGCACCTATTTCAGAAATGTCCGATGTAGCCATCGTCGTCTTCGGACTTGTCTCCCTCATCGAGGCAATACGCCGCATCGATGCCGAGCCATTCGTGTTCATCACGGGGAATTTGGTCACCGCGTTCGGGAAATGGGAATTCAAACCTGCCTATGAAATGCACTGGGAAAATATCTTTTGACATGGTTGGCGCGTCGCCGATGTCACGAAAGTAAACGGCGGCGATAAAAGTAACTCGGTCTAAGCCTTTCTTCTCCGCGGCAGTGATTGCCGCGTCAGCATAACGATCGCCTAAAGGCATTCCGCCGATCTTCTCGTCGACTGAAACGAACTCGTCCTCTTCTCCGCTTATAGTCATCGAACGGCCCTGTGGCAGTTTTACTTCCGCGAGAATCCGATCGTAGGCTTCATTCTGCTCCGCGGTTGTTCCCTCGCGAGCCAGCCACAACATTACACAAGGACGAGGAGTTTTCATTTTGCCGAAACGCTTTAGATCAGCCGCGTCCGCCGGGCGGGCGAATCGTCTTTTTGAATAATTGGGTCATGTTGAATGGAAGCATTATCGACGATTCAGGTAGGATCAAGGCCGTTGCGCCGTGGATGACTGTTCGACCCACTTCTAGTCACCGGTGTCTTCAATCTCCCGGGTAACATAGGTGCAGTAAACAGCACATGCTAGGGCGAGCGTGACCCCAATAACCCCGATCCAACCAGAAACGCACGCGACGAATGCCCACATAGGACTGACAACCTTTCTTACTTCCTCCGGTAAACCTGCGGGGAATGCTACTGCGCCGACGGCGAACGCATGAACAGTGGCGATAATCAGCGCAGGTCCACCAATTGCCGCCGATCTGATCATAATGCGGTAAGGTCGACTGGGCATATTGTTTGTCCAAACGTTACCAATCAGCCGACGCCCGGCGAGCGCAATCAAAACCCTGTCGAAATGAAATTAGTTGTTTAACGTGGGGCGCCGTGAGCGATTTGGTCCGTAACCGGTCCATCATGATAGCGCACTAACCGGCGCGCTATCTGTGGGTTTTACTCGCCTCTAATAACGCTTTAACAAGCTCCATTGCCTCCCTCAGTCGCATTGAAGGTGATCCGCGCAGGAGTTTCCACGGCACTGGCTGCGCCGCCAATGCTTCTTCAAACCAACGATGCATCTCGTGCCGTATGTGCTCTCCATCGCGCAAGCCATCCTGAACGAAAGGAATCTCGTCACCTGTTAGTAGGTATAGGTCGCATCGCCCCGCGCGTGCGACCGCTTCGACCTCCGGACTGTGCTCACCCATGTAACGTCGATGCCAGAGAACCGTGGCGAAGGCGTTGGTGTCGCAAACAAGCACCCGATTGGCGTGCCGAGCAGCCGCGTCCTCGCGTCGCGCTTGTTCTTGCGCAATGTGAACGAACTCGGCGCTGTTCCATTGGTTATCATTCGCCGCCTGTTTCTTGACGGAGTATTCGCGACCGTATTCTTCCACCCAGGACGTTTCTAGGCTCCCAGCCAGCGCTTTTGCCAAGGTCGTTGTTCCGGTCGATTCTGCACCCAAAATACAAACTCGTTTTGAGAACCAAGCACGTACGGGAGCCTCGATGAATTCCCAGTTGGCGTAGGGATCATTGCGTACGGCTGTGCCGGAGACCGGAACCCGCCCCCGCGGTGGATCGACCGACACATGTTGCGCGCCCATCAGGGCAGCATACCGCTCGCCGTAGTCTTCGGACGTGAACACCACGTCCGGCGCGCGACCAAGCCAACGCAGGGTGTTTTCCGCCCAAACGCGTGTGTCGTTCTCGTCGTAACGATCATCAATTAGCATCACCCGAACGGAAGGATGTATCTCCCTCATCCATTCACCGCGTATTTCCCCTGGCACAGGATCGGTGGGTTTGGCGCAGACAATCACCACAACCGCCCGTGCTTCTTCCGTTGCGGTGTCGATCAGGAGCTTATGCCCGCGGTGGGGCGGGAGAAATTTTCCGATCACGACACCGAGACCAAATTTCATGGCATCGCCTTTTGGGACCGCCAACTGCGCGACCACTCACGCACACCAATCAAACACATGAGCAGGAACACAGCATAGAGCGCCGCCGTCAGTGGAAGCTTGCGGGCCAAATAGAGGGGGACGTAAACTAGGTCAGCTGCGATCCAAAGATACCAATTCTCGAGCCGCTTGCGACAAAGCAGGTACTGAGCGGCCACGCTGACTACGGTGGTCAGCGAATCCCAGAACGGAGCGGCTCCAGACAGGGCTACGAGAACGGCCCGAAGTCCCCACGTACAAAGGGGGATCATCACGAAGATTGCAGCCCACTCGGTCCGTGTCGTCCGGCTGATGGTGAGAACGGACCGTTTTTCCCCGCCGTGCATCCAGTTAAGCCACCCGTAAGCGCCAAGTGCGAAATAAATCACCTGAAGGCCCATGTCGGCATACAGGCGACTCTGGAAAAATAGCACGAAAAAGAAAACATTGTTGGCGAGTCCAATGGGCCAATTCCACATGTGCTCCCGGACGACCAACCACACACACACGCCACCCGTGGCAAAGCCCCAGGCTTCGGTCACCGAAATTGACCACCAATCCAGATAGGAGGCGGCAAGCACCAGGAGCGAAGCAACGGGCATCACCACAGCTTCCGATGGTTTCAATCCAAGCCAGCGCACATCGCTTGGCCGAATGGCGGGTTTCGGCACCTGTATTTGAATTGTTTCCAAGCGAAGTAGGAGAAAGCTGATTCTGTCTGGTGCCAAGACAAGAGCGCTTAGGTTGGCCATGCCGGTTGGTTCAGCAGCGCAGACTGCATGATTGGTTATTTCGTCGGGAAGGAGTGGATCACTTCGATTTTGCCGATGATCTTGGAATTGAATTCACTTAGCTCTTCGGCCGGAACCCAAAGCTCCTCGTGAACCCTTTCGCCCACGATCTTCCTGGGAAATCGGGAAGCATATTCAGCATCCACAGTGAACCGAGTGACGAATCCGGATCCGCTCGCGCGGACGTTCCAATCCCGAGCAATCTGAACGGCGTATTGTTCGTTCGTGACAGGATAGAAAATGGGTTGCTCAGGCAGTCGGGGAGGGAAGGCTGTCCACCCTGACTGCTCGATGAGCGCCAGTTCCTTTGGTCCGACCGGACGGTAAAGCGTTACGGTTTTCATGGGGGAAGAAGTTGTCTAGGCAGGTCTGATCTGGCCGGTGCTATAGCGGCTGTGAAGCGTATGGGTGGACTGGGCGAGCGTCATCACCGCAAGGCTAAGTCCAAGGGTTTCATCTACGCTTCGAGCGAGAAACACGTTGGCTTGATAGTGGTGCTCCAGTTTGGATAGGATGAGTTCACGAGTGCGACGTGAACGATTAAGCTCTTCTTCGCTAGCGTTCGGATCCTTGCAATCTCGGTCGATAAAAATGATGGCATAGCGCGTACCACCGCTCTCAGCGATGCCGTTCAAGGCGAAACCGATTTCGGGCAAGGATCCATGTGCGGTTGTCTCATCCGTGATCACAAAGATGATTATGTTGTCGTTGTAGAGATGATCGTTCTCCGCCATAGCCATCTCGGGCTTCCATGTGCCAGGTTCCTGCTGTGGATTGTAGTATGCGAGACCTGCTTTCGCATAAGCGGCGAGGAACGGTTTGCGCCACTGGCTTCGACCGCAGGTGCCGAAGAGTCCAATTGTGGAAGGATTCATGGGGAAAATGGCGACTATTTGGGAGTGGAGAAGGTGCGCGGATTTAATATATGTACGATTGACACTAAACGATAAGTGTCCACAGTACGCTTAACAGCAATCCCAAAATTCATCGCCGCCTACAATTCATCCTGATGTGCTATCAGAACGTCCCAACTCCAATGAAGTTTGACCTTACATTCACCGAAGCCCCATTCACTGCATTCTGCGACTGGTATCAGTTGACCCAGTTTCAGGCACTGATGCACCAGCTCGATCACGACGGTGGTGTGAGCGTCTGCATGAAATACACGGTGCGCACCAAGGGGGCCAACACCGCCCGGCTCAAAGATGCCCTGCGCGAGGCAATTGATCGCTTTGAAGACAGGCATGTCCTCCTGCCCGAGGAACTGCCGTTCATCCGCCAGGTTCGCTACATGAAGCCCGTTTTCATCGATAATTTGCGAGACCTTCGGCTGCATCCTAAAGACTACGTTCAGATCACGGAGAAAGACGGCGAGTTGAACATCGTCATTGAGGGAGGCATTCAGGCTATTCTCTTCGAGCAGCCCATTCTCGCGATCATTTCGGAGCTATGGAGCCAGATCACATTCCCGAGCGCAGCAGACCGTCTCGCCGCAAGCCGGCGCGCCGTCACCCAGCTCGATACAGAAATAGACAAGATCAAGAGGGCCGCGGCAGCCAATCCAGAGAAAGCAATCCGTCTGACTGAAGCCGGTACGCGTCGTCGCTTCTCGCTGGATCATCAACGTGAAATACTCCTGCGGATGCGGGATACGATCCCCGATCAACTCTTCGGCACGAGCAATATCCGGTTCGCGAAGGAAATGGATCTGCGTCTGGTCGGAACCCAAGCCCACTTGTTCGGGATGTTCTTCCAACAGCACGGCGGGACTCTCGCCACTTTCCCCCGACGGGCAATGCAGGCATGGGTTAATGAGTACCGCGGTGACCTAGGCTACATGCTTCCCGATGTGCTCACCACCAAAGCGTGGCTGCGCCACGTGGATTTGTATTTTGCCAAACTTTTCGACGGATTCCGGCAGGACTCGGGCGATCCACACGTCTGGAGCCAGCTGATCATCGATCACCTCAATGGTCTGGGAATCGATCCGGCCTCGAAATTTGCCGTCTACTCGGACACCCTCAACGTCGATAGCATGCTTGCCCTATGGAAGCGCTACGAAGGCAATCCTTGGAAAACCAGCTACCTGATCGGAACCTTCCTGACCAACAATGTCCCGGGCCACAAGGCCCTCAGCCAGGTGATCAAGCTGTCGGCCGTCAACGGACAGTCGGTCGCCAAGATTTCGGATGAACCGATCAAGGCCACCTGCGAAAACATGGAGTTTATCGCTAACCTGAAGAAGACCTTCGATATCGCTTAAGGCGACACAGCCATGAAAATCAAAATCGGCGCTGCCGCGATCAACACCACTCCTATCGGGTGGAAATGGAATGCTGAAGCCATCACGGAGGCGATCAACGCCGCCCGAGCCCAAGGCGTCCGCATCCTCTGTCTGCCTGAGTTGTGCCTGACGGGCTACGGCTGCGAAGATTTGTTTTTCCGACCGCATGTCCGGGCCCACGCAATTGCGTTGGCCGAAAAGCTGGCTCGTGAAAATGTCGGTACTGACTTGATCGTGACGGTGGGACTGCCCTTGGAATACCAGGGCTCCCTCTACAGCGCCGTAGCGGTTCTCAACAACGGTGCGATCCGAGGCTTCTATGCGAAGCAGAACCTCGCGGGTAACGGAGTTCATTACGAACCACGCTGGTTTAAGCCATGGCCCAAAGATTCTGTCGTCGATTACCGTCTGCCGGGTGGGGGAACGGTCCCGCTTGGCGACACCACATTCGAGTTTGTCGCGGGCAACGAGAAGGCGACCTTCGGATTTGAAATTTGCGAGGACGCATGGGTGGCCGAGCGCCCCGGCATCGCCCTGGCTAAGGCGTCGGTTGATATCATCCTCAATCCATCGGCTTCACACTTTGCGTTTGGCAAGACGCATACCCGCGAGCGCTTCGTCACTGATGGGAGCCGCGCATTCAATTGCGCCTACGTCTACGCCAACCTACTCGGTAATGAAGCCGGTCGCATCATCTATGACGGTGAATGTCTCATCGCAAACGGAGGGGAGTTGATCGTAAAGGGTCGTCGGTTTGGCTACGGCCGCTGGCGATTGACTACGGCGGTGGTGGACCTTGCCACCAACCGCTACAATCGCATCCAAAGCGCCAGTTTTCGCAGCGAGCCGCGACCGACTTTTCCGGCCGGACAGTTGGCGGCTATTGCCGAGTCCGTGACTAACGTTCAGCCAATTCCGGAAATCACACCATGGGCCGAGGATGGTTATCTGAAGGCGACACCCAAGCAGCGCGAAAAACTCTTCGAGTTTATGGCGGCTGAGACGCTCGGTCTTTTTGATTATGTCCGCAAAACGGGAACCAGTGGGTATGTCATTTCGCTCTCGGGCGGCGCAGATTCGACCATGTGCGCCATTCTCGTTCATGAAATGGCCCGGGTGGGATGCATCGGGTCGGATGATGACAAGGCCTGCTTCAAAGAAGTATTTCCATGGGTTGCAGGCTTCACCGGACCGACGATGGCCGTCCAGGCAACCACACGAATCCTGACCTGCATCTACCAAGGTACGGTCAATAGCTCGGAGCAGACGCTTCACGCGGCCGAACGAACTTCCAAGGAGATTGGCGCTCGCTTTGAAAATGCGAGCGTGCAGCAGACGGTCGATTTTGCGGAAGGTTTTCTCGCGAGCTATCTCGGTCGTCCGCTCGATTGGCAGAAGGACGATATCACCCGGCAGAACATTCAGGCTCGTACGCGGGCCCTGTTGCCGTGGTGCATTGCTAACGCCGAGAACAAACTCAATATCACTACCAGCAATCGTTCGGAAGCTGCAGTGGGGTATTGCACCATGGATGGAGACACGGCCGGTTCACTCGGACCATTGGGCGGAATCGACAAGGCCTCGATCTTGGAAGTGTTGGATCTGCTGTTGGCCAGCCGTTACGGGTGGCTCTCGGAGGTAAGGCAGCGACCACCCACCGCCGAATTGAAACCAGCCGAAGCCAATCAGACCGACGAAAAGGACCTGATGCCTTATGCGACCCTTGATGCCATCGAGCGGGCCTCGATCCTGCGTGGCAAATCGCCGGAAGAGATCGTGCATGAGGGTATCGCCACCCGGGCGCAGGCGAGAAAGTTCTTCACTCTGTTTCCCCGCAACCAATGGAAGCGCGAACGTTATGCGCCAAGCCTTCACCTGGATGCGGAGAATCTCGATCCTCGCTCTTACACTCGTTTTCCCATCTTCAGCGGTGGCTTCCGCGAGGAAATGGATCAGCTCCCGAGTTGACCAACCACGGCTCAAACATGAAACCACCACTGGTCCTTTCCACAACCCGCTACACCAAGCTCGCGGACGACATCACGCGGCTGCTCGGTGACAACGGCCGCTCCTCTCCTGATATACCTGCTCTCCACCGTGAGCATTTTCCTGACGGGGAAACTTATCTCCGGATTGAGAAGCCGGTACAAAATGAACACGTCGTCATTGTTGGCGGTACGGCCACGGCCGATGAAATGATCGAAATTGTTTCCCTGGCCTGGCAGGTCGTGCGTGACGGTGCCGACCGACTCTCACTGGTCATTCCGTACTATGGCTATTCCACAATGGAACGCGCCGTCAGACCCGGCGAAGTGGTCCGGGCCAAAGTCAATGCGACCATCCTTTCCGCAATTCCGAATCCACCAGGAGGGAAGGTGACCTTCCTAGTTGATCTTCACGCCGAGGGAATTCAGCACTATTTTGAAGGCAATTTCAGTGTCGTGCATCTATACGCCAAGGACGCCATTCTCACCAAGGTGAAGCAACTGCTTCAGACGGAAACCCGGCCGTTGGTGGTCGGTTCAGCCGATACCGGTCGGGCCAAGTGGGTGGAAAGCTACGCTAACGAACTCGGGGCGGAAATCGCCATCATCACGAAGCGGCGACATGACGGTGAAACCACTGAAATCTTAAACGTCGGCGGCGCTGACGTGAAAAACAAAGTCGTGCTTCTCTATGACGATATGATTCGCAGTGGTGGTTCGATCGTGAAGGCCGCTGAAGCCTACCGCAAAGCCGGTGCCGCTAAAATAATCATCGCTTGTACCCATCTGGTTCTGACCAAGCAGGACGAGAAAAAGACGCTGACCAAGGTGCTCGGCAGCGCCGACGCTCTAATCACCACCGATAGTATTCCCTTTGCCGACTCGTTGACCAGCTCTCCTGACGTTGCCGCGAAGTTGCACTGCGTTTCACTGGCTACGCTCTTTGCAACCACGGTGCTCGCCGGCGGTCGGGTGGACTGAAGACATCAACCCAATTCATAAGACCACGCTATGAAACCTCCTGCCATTCGTCTTACTTTCGATTGCGTCGTACTCAGTGTCTTGGAGCGTAAGCTTCATGTGGCATTAGCCCGTCGCAGTGCCATCAACGAAGTTGGGGACGCGGATCCCTTTCCTAATGGCTACAGTTTGCCCGGCGGTTACGTGCGGAACGACGAAGCCGTCGCTGAAACAATCAATCGCCGTCTCGGTCCTGAGATCGGCCTCGATCTAAATCCAGTACTGTTGGGTGTGTTTGATGATCCGAAACGCGATCCTCGTCACCGCGTTGTATCGATCGCATTCTACGCCTTGATTCCGAGCGATCAGGCCAGCCAATTGAAGTGGGGGAGCGCCTACAAATCGGGTGACTGGTATCCAGCCGACAAATTGCCGGAGAAGGGATGGGCCTTTGACCATCGTCAGATCGTTCGCAAAGCACTCAGCGAATTGCGCAATCACGCCCTGCGCGAACCAACCGGGTTCGGATTGCTTCCAAAAGCTTTCGCCCTGCGCGAACTGCACGCCCTGCAGGAGCAACTCCGGCAGGAGACCATCGATCTGCGGAATTTCCGAAAATACATTGTACGCACTGGCCTAGTCCGCGAATTAGGCAGCCGTCCCGGCAAACATGGATATCCCACCAAACTCTATGAAGTGCAGGAAGATGTACTCATCGAGCTGAAGGAGAAGGGCTACGCTTCAAAGGGCCAATGAGAGATAGGCTTGACACTAAGTGTCCATAGTACACTTATAGTCGAATAATAAGCGTACAAATAACACTTAATCCTATGAAAACTCCCGCCACCGCCCTTATCGTCGTCGATGTCCAACGCGATTTCATGACCGGAGGAGCTCTCGCGGTTCCCATGCCTAATCAAGGCCTGCCTGCCGCCGAAACCATCCTTCCCCCCATCAATGATCTGATGGTCAATGGAGGTTATGCGCGTGTGGTACTCACCCAGGATTTTCATCCGGACGAACATTGTTCTTTCGCCGCCAACCTGGGCGTGCCGCTGTTTGCCATGGCCAAGACCAAGGCCGGTCGCGATCAGGTCGCCTGGCCAGTCCACTGCGTGAACGGCACCGCTGGCGCTGATTTTCACCCGGGGCTCTACACTCGTTTCGCCGATCTCATTATTCGCAAGGGCGTCCGGGCCGAATTCGACAGCTATTCGGGCTTCGCGGATGATGGCGGTGGCCTCACCGGTCTCGCCGGCTATCTCAAAGCCAATGGAATCGAAGCAGTCGATGTCGTCGGCATCGCTACCGACTACTGCGTTAAGGCTACGGCCGTCGATGCGGTGAAAGCCGGTTTCCGTACCCGCGTAATTGCCACTGCCTGTGCCGGTGTCGCCAAAGACACCATCACCGCTGCCCTCACGGACATGGCCAAGGCCGGCGTTGCCATCGCCTGATCTACCAACCTCCATGAAAATCCTCGTACTTGAAAACCCCACACGTCCGCTCGGAGCGAAAGACAAGAAGGACTTCGTCAAGCTGCTGCGCGGTCATCAAGTCACGGTTCAGCTCACCACCAAACGCCGGGGATTGACGCGGGTAAATCGCGATGTCGAATTGCTGATTGCCATTGGTGGCGACGGATCGGTTTTGAGCGCGGCTCATCTCGCCCGCGGCCGGGGTATCCCGATTCTTGGATTTAATACAGGACATGTAGGATTTCTGGCTGGTATCACCCTCGAAAACTTTCGGACCGAATTGCCGCATATCCTGGCCGGTCGCTCGATGATTGAGGACCGCATCGCGCTAAAGGTTGAATTGCCCAATGGCAAAGTGGGGTGGGGACTGAACGATATCGGGTTCGACGCCATCGGTCGGGACATATTCGCGGCAGAACTTACCGTGAACGGACGTAAAGTGAGCGACTTCAAAAGCGATGGGCTCGTTATTGCAACCGGCACCGGCTCGACCGCCTACAACTTTTCGCTCGGCGGGCCGCTGCTCGCTCCGGATAGCGAGATGATCGTCGTCACGCCAAAGGCACCGCTTACACTCACGAATCGTGCGCTGGTGGTTTACGGTCCCAAGGTAATCGGGATTCGTATCACCGGCAGCCCTACCTGCGTGACGAACGACGGCATCAAGACAGGAATCGTTAAGCGGGGCGATGTGGTCTTCGTGCATCGTTCACCCGTTACCGTCCCGATCGTATTTCCCGCCGACCATAACCATTTCGCCGCTGTCGGAGAAAAACTGCGGTGGAATGAAAACCTTATTACCCGATGAATCTGCCTACTCTGCTGCATGCCACCCGCTGGATTAACCTGATCCAAAAAGATCGCTGGGTCTACGCCAGCCGCCGCCGACCGGATGAACCCAAGCGGATCGATGCCGTTTCGATTGTCGCGATGCACCGGAATAAACCGGACGAACCATTGCACCACCTCGTGGTGCTCGAGGAATTTCGTGTTCCCATCGACCAATGGGAATTCAGTCTTCCGGCCGGTCTGCTCGACGCTGGCGAATCGATAGCTGAATGCGGAGCCCGTGAGTTGAAGGAGGAAACAGGACTCGATGTCACAAAAGTTCATCACACTTCGGGAGAAACATTCTCTTCGGCCGGATTGTCGGACGAATCGCAAGCGTTTGTGATGCTGGAAAGTCAGGGAACTCCTGCGCTCAAGCCAGGCATCGATGGGGAACGCATCCATGTTCATCTCCTCACTCGGCAGGGCTGCCTCGATTTGCTGGAAAAGAATCGTCAAGGGAAAGCCGCCCTATCGGCTCGGCTGTGGCCAGTCCTCATGAGCGTAGCGTACAGCGGTAACTTCGCAGGAGTGCGAGTCCTGCCATGAAACCGATCGCCATCCTCGGTGGCGCCTTTGACCCCGTGACCTTGGGGCATGGCTGGCTCATTGAGGTGGTTGAAAAGCTGGGCTTCGAGGTTGTCTGCATGCCATGTGGCGACCGGCACTCCTTTGACAAAAAGATGCGGCCGGCACCTGAGCGCCTCGAAATGCTCCAGCTAGCGATTGGCTCGCGACAGATTTGTGACACCGAGATCCAGCATGGCACCTATCGGGCTGCGGATACTTATCCCTTGCTCCTCGCTCGATACGGCCAGGTCCATTGGATTATCGGCACCGACAATGCCAATTGCATGGAGCGCTGGCACGAGGGCGAACGGCTCAAGGAGATCATTCCCTTCATAGTGGTAGCGCGCAAAGGCCAGACGTTGACCGAAAAAGGCACGTGGTGCCTCAAGGCGCCTCATCACTTTGTCGCCGACACGCAGGAAAATGAAATTTCATCTACAATTGCTCGCACGGCGATTGCCCAAGGTGATTGGGCGAAAGCAAGCACGGTCCTTCCTGCGAAAGTGCTCCAGTTGATTCAGGTGCGCGGTTGGTACTCAGCGCCACAAAAAGCCCCCATACCACACACCAATACACGACTCTAGTTTCCAACTCTAAATCCTCAACCCAAACTACCATGTTCGGCATAAACTTCATCAAGGTCCAACCGACCACCTATCTTCTGCAATACCAACGCGGTCGCGTCGTGCGCGAGGGCACCGGGCTATCGTTCTTCTACTATGGATTGACGACATCGCTGGTCGCCATTCCCACTGCCAGCACTGAGGAGTCTTTCATTTTTGAGGAGACGACCGCCGATTATCAAAGGGTGACGATCCAGGGCCAGGTCACTTACCGGGTCGCTGATCCAAAAAAGCTTTCGGCTCTGATGAACTTTACTCTCACGCCTAACGGGCAGGGTTATGCCGCGGAAGATCCGCAGAAACTGCCCCAACGTGTGATCAACATTGTCAACGTCCACGCGAGAACCGAAATCAAGAGTCTGCCCTTGCGACAGGCCGTCATGGCTTCGGATACACTGGTTGCGGCTCTCCGGCCGAAACTCACCAGTGCTCCTGAAGTGGCCGCCCTCGGTCTGGAAATCCTAGGCTTTTCTATCCTCGCCATCAAGCCAACGCCTGAAACCTCGAAGGCGCTGGAAGCTGAAACTCGCGAACAACTGCTCAAGGAAGCAGATGAGGCTATCTATCGCCGTCGCAATGCAGCGGTCGAAAACGAACGCGCGATCAAGGAAAACGAGTTGAACACCGAAAATGCCGTCGAACTCAAGAAACGCCAGATTCGCGAGACCAAGATGGACGCTGATCGCTCGATCCAGGACAAACAGCGCTTGCTCCAAGAGGCCCAGATGGCGACCAATGTCGCTTTGGAGCAGAAGAAGCAGGAACTCGTGGAGTTGACCGCCCAAAACACTAAGGCAGAGGCCGACGCTCGCGCGTATGGCATCGAAGCTACGATGAAAGCCATGAGCGCCACCGATCCGAAAGTCCTCCAGGCGCTCGCTAATGCCGGCATGAATCCCGAGCAGCTCATTGCCGTCGCGTTCCAAGAAATGGCCGGTCGCGCCGATAAAATTGGGCAGCTCAACATTTCGCCTGATTTGCTGCGCGAATTGATGGTCAAACGCGTAGCTTGATATGGATCGCCAGACCGAGAACAAGATTGTCCTCGTGACTCGCGAAACACGCCTTGAAGAACTCAAGGCACGTTTCAATACGGTCAGCCAGGCCCGCTTCTACGTGGAGCAGCTTGGCGGTAATTTTTCCGACTATGAACAGGAGGATGTAGCGTATCAGGCGGCCATAAAGCACGCCCAGCAAGTCATCGGGCAATTTGGCCGGCTGCAGGTGGTGCATCGCAGGTTCTTGCCCAATTTCCTTTTCGGTAAAGACGATGTCGTGGTGGCCGTCGGGCAGGACGGTCTGGTGGCCAACACCCTCAAGTATCTCGATGGCCAGTCATTGATTGGAGTGAATCCTGAACCCGCTCGGTATGACGGTCTGCTATTGCCCTTCCAAGTGGAGGATTTGGCCACGATTCTCCCTGAGCTGCTTCGCCGTCAGCGACCCCTCAAGTCCGTAACAATGGCCAAGGCTTCGCTCAATAATGGGCAAACCATCTATGCGGTGAACGATCTTTTCATCGGCCCCAAGAGTCATGGGTCGGCGCGCTACACGATCAAGCTGGGCGATCGACAGGAGCGTCATTCATCCAGTGGAGTCATCGTTTCAACGGGTCTCGGCTCTACCGGCTGGTTCACCAGCCTGATCACCGGAGCCAACGCCGTGTCTGAGGCCTTCGGTTCACAGATGGACGGCAGGAAGACGCCAAAGGTAATTTTCGCGCCGCGTTTTGAATGGGACGCGAAGCACCTGTTCTTTACCGTACGCGAACCTTTTCCCAGCAAGACATCGACCGCCACGCTGGTATTCGGGCGTGTTACCTCCAGACAGCCGCTCGAGATTTCATCACTCATGCCCGAGCGCGGCGTGATATTCAGCGACGGCATCGAGGACGACTTCTTGGAATTCAACTCCGGTACCCAGGCCGAGATCAAAATCGCGGAGAAAACCGGTCAGCTTGTAGTTTAGGCGAGGAGTTGTGGCCACATATAAACCCCGGATGAGTGGCCACAACTAACCTCCGGAGGGTAGTTGTGGCCATCTATCTTTTGGCCGCGAGGAGATTGTTAGACCATGCGACGAAACAACACAACGACGCCCTAGTAACGAAGCGTTCGCGGCAATCATAGCTTCGGGCAACAAAGCGTGGCTCACCCGAAGGATATATCCCACCAACTCGAGCATGAATTCACGCGACGCCATCCAGCCAGCCACCGCAGGCAGCTCAAAAAGCCAAAACCTTCTGCAATTTGTCGAGCAGATGTTTGGACCCGGTCCGCACTCGCAGCAGGCGCGGATTCCACGCGATGATAATGTCACGATCCAGCCGATCCAAGGGTCCATCCTTGATCACCCTGTACGCCTCGGTCTCGAGTCCCTCCAATGCGAGCAAAGGTTGCACCGAGCCGTATCCGCCCGATCGCACTGCCGCCAGCGCTTGCGGAAAGGACTGGCAGATCAGAGTGGGTTGCAGTTCCGTTTTGTGCTCCCTCGCGATCTCGCGCAGGCGTTGCGTGAACTGACTGTCACCATTCTGCGTCGCCAGTGGTAATCGCCCAAGGATATCACCGAGCGATACGGGGCTTTTAGCTGGCAGCAATTGCTTGGGCACAACCGCGGCAAATTTTAGGGTGCCGAGCCGGGTCGATTTCAACGGTTCGGCCAACGCATCCTTACGCATGACGCCGAAATCCACCCGTCCATCGTCGAGTTGCTGGACGATCTCATTGGTACGCAGGTTGCTCGTAGCAATGTGCGCCGACTGGTCAGCCCGACTAATCTTCATGAGGCGTGGGATTACCAACCACTGGAGGAGACCGTCACCGCCGGCGATGGTGTAGGAAACTTTCTCGGCCCGGCACTCGGCGCGAAAATCCTGCAGAGCGTGCATCTGCGCGCGTACCATTTCGGCCAGACGCACTCCGGGTTCAGTGAGCTTGAGTACACGGCCCTGCCGTCGCGCAATCTCAGTGCCGAAAAATTCCGACAGCTCCCGGAGCTGCCGACTGTACTGACTTTGCCGGACCGGATCACCGGGGGCCGCCTTGGCGATGCCGCCTGCCTGGTGAATTTCGGCGAGGATGCGCAGGCGTTCAAGGGAAAGACCGGTTTCGGAGAATAGATTATCAAACATGACTATAGAGTCGTATGATCTGCAATAGTCGTTGTGGCAAGCCCGCAGCGATCTGGTATGATACGGACATCAACAACTGACCGACCGAAACAAATCTAAGAAAACTTCAAACAGCCTCTTGATTTCTCCGTCCGATCTTCCGTTGTAACCAGTAGAACCATCTAACGTCCCACTCTTCACATGAAACCTTCACATAGCATATCCGCACCTGTCGTCCGTAGAACGGATAGGCACGGGTCCTATGCGACCCTATGTGCGGGAGCGACCTTACGGTTGCTTACAAATTCGGGTAGTTTTCAACCCGAACAAACAAATCTCAAAGGAAGTGGAATAACCTGACGCTGAGGACTATCTGTAGCCTCCCGCAGCCCACTTCCACCCGGAAGTGGGTTTTTTAATGCCTGAACGGCCGCTTCCGGGAACCGAGACAATCTCGTTTTCCATATTCCTTAAGCGGCTTCACTGCTGAGCCCAGCCAATCAGCCAACGTCCGCATAAAATCCTGCGGGCGTCCAAACCGTAGCGACCTAGTCGCTGCGAGAGGGACGACGGTGTGTGTTCTTTTTTGTAAATGCAGGACCGCTCTCATGTGGTCCTGCTCAAACGCGCGGTGCGCCCCTGGGGCGTTAAACGGCAAGGCCGGCCGTGCGTTTCATTTTTCGCCTCGTCGTCTAAGATGAGAGGATGCCGGTCTTTCAAGCCGGCGATACGGGTGCGAATCCCGTCGAGGCGACCAATTTCCTTAAGGAAGCGCCGGTTGTTGATCCGAAACCGGAGTACGCTTCTGCCCTGTCGGATTTTTTCTGGAGCTTGCCAGCAGCCAGAGCTGGCAGGGGCTAATTTAGTTATGCGCGCGTAGCGTAAGAGCAACGCGGCGGTCTGCCAGTCCGCAGTTCCGGGTGCGATTCCCGGCGCGCGCACCATGGAGCTGTGGTGTCAACAGTCAGCACAGCGGACTTTTAATCCGCCAGGTGCGGGTGCAAATCCCGCCAGCTCCACCAACAATTGCCACCTGTCAGTCATCGAGGGCGGACGCACGGAGAAATCTTCCGGCGCCGAGCGACCTGGAACTGCAGCGTGTCACGACGTGCCCGAGCAGCGAAGGGGCCGGTCTGCAAAACCGGTGTTACCGCGGGTGCAAATCCCGCCGTCGTGTCCATTTCCTTTCGGGGCTGTGATGATAATAGCAGCATGCCGCACTTGCAATGCGGACGAGACGGAGCGTAACCGTCCAGCTCCACCAATTTGCCCGGGAGGTGTTGATAGATGCATGACTGCCTTCCAAGCAGAAGGAGCCGGCGCGCTACCGGCCCCGGGCACCACAGGTCCTAGATGTCCAAGCGGACGGGTTGGTTTCCAAGTCCGACCGGGAGGGTGCGAATCCCTCAGGACCTGCCATTTTTACGGAGGTTAGGCCGATCTAGTGATGGCGCGTGGGTGAAGACCACGAGAGCGCGGCGCAAAACCGCGAGCCTCCACCATTTTTCATGCGGGTAGAACTAGGTTCCACTTGGTTTCATAAGCCAACGTGCCAGTCGGTGCGATTCCGGCACCCGCACCCATTTTTTCGGAGTGTAGCGTAGTAGCTAACGCGCTCGGCTTGGGACCGAGAGATCGCAGGTGCAACTCCTGTCGCTCCGACCAATTTTTTCAGGTGCGTGGCCCAGTTAGCAGGGCACCGGCCCGTGACGCCGGGGAAGTGGGTGCAATTCCCACCCACCTGACCACTTTTGCTCGTGGAGATGAAGGAGTCGAATCAGCCCTCTGTCGAAGGGAAGTCAGTCGGTGCGAGTCCGATCACGAGCGCCATTTCGGGCGGGTCGTCCAACAGCCAGGACCCCTCTCCTACACAGAGGAGATCACGGTGCGAATCCGTGCCTGCCCACCATTGTCAGGTAGCTCAACAGCAGAGCGGCCGTCTGTTAAGCGGCAAGATGTAGGTGCGAATCCTACCCTGACAGCCAATTTCGTCGGCGAGTGAGCCAGTGACCACGCCTGCCCGACATGCAGGAGGGCCGGGTGCGACTCCCGGGCTGACGACCATCAGGGTGTGGTGCCAAACAGTCGGCGACTCCGCTCGGAACGGAGATTATGCAGGTGCAAGTCCTGTCACCCTGACCATTTTTTGCGGTGTCGTCTAACAGCAGGACAACGGGCTTTGAACCCGTGAATGGAGGTGCGAGTCCTCCTGCCGCAGCCAATTGAAGCATGGGACTAATAGTGCCCGCAGGCTCCGTCACTTTCATGGGTCGCAAGCTTTAATAGTGAAGCCGCCGGCTCTTAACCGGCAGAACTCGGAGCATTACCGAGGCGGCCCACCATGGCTCGGTGGCGCAGTAGTGAGCGCAGCTCCCTCATAAGGAGAAGGTCGCGGGTGCGAATCCCGCCCGAGCCCCCATTTTCGAGGCGTGGCAGAGCAGCAATTGCAACGCGCTGTAAACGCGTCGCCCCAACGGGCTGCGGAGGTGCAAGTCCTTCCGCCTCGACCAATTTTATTCCGGCAAAGCGTAGGTAGCGACGTATCCCAGTGGTATTGGGAAGAGCGGAGCGCAACTCTCCGTGCCGGATCCATTTTATGCGGACGTGGCGAAACAGCATACGCGCCGGCGCGAGAAGCCGGTGGGCGCAAGCCCGTGAGGGTGCAATTCCCTCCGTCCGCACCATTCTCGCGGCGTGGTTGGAACAGCAGACACAGCGGGCTTAAACCCCGCTGGACCCTTGGGTCCGTGCCGGTGCAACCCCGGTCGCCGCGACCAATTTTTGCGGCCGTGCGTGGAACAGTAGACCGGGCGGTTTCAAAAACCGCTGCGCCCCTGTGGCGCGTGGGCGTGCAAGTCGCCCCGGCCGCACCAATTTTTCGATGGGTGGTGGAATGCATACACGCGAGTCTCAGAAACTCGTGGGCGAAAGCCCATGCAGGTGCAAATCCTGTCCCATCGACCACTTTAGCGCCTCGTCCTCTAGCGAGCAGGAGATCCGTCTCTCAAGCGGGCAACGCGGGTGCAAATCCCGTCGGGGCGAATTCTCATCAAAGGACCGATGTTCTTCGCGAAACCAATTATTTGCCGCGTAGTTCAAAGTGAACCGTCCGCCTTATACACGGAATCGCGCTAGATAAGCGCCAGGCCCGGGAGCGTTACCCGGCGCGGCAACCATGCCTGCCAAACGTAGAGAGCGACGTGCCGGCCTTGTACTCCGGACAGGCCGGTGCGACTCCGGCGGCAGGCTCCATTTAATTTCCGGGTAGTGAGACTAGGGTTACTTCGCCTGATAAGCGCGTGGTTGTCGGTTCGAGTCCGACCTTCTCCAGCAATGGAGCAGTAGCTCAATGGTAGAGCACGTTAACATGCCTTGGCCGATTTTCTCCCGGTTTCCATTTCTGGGCAGTGAAGATAAGGCTACTTCCGCCACCATCAGTCCCCGTTCCCTTCGGCAGTAAGGGATGCGAAAACGAGCGCCAGTGAGCGGTGAAAACCGCGCACCGGAACGGCTCCAGGGGAAGCCGGGGTCTCCCGCGCTTTTGCGCCGGCAGACTTCGGTTTGTTCCTTGTCTGATTTTCTCCCAGAAAAACTTTTCGGTGGCAGTGAGCGTGCGGTTACTTCGGAAAACGCGCCCGTCGAAAGACGGGAGTTGCAGGTTCAACCCCTGCCCAAGCCGGCAACGGCCTGGTGGCGGAATCATCATAAACCCGCTCGCAACTTTCTCCGCCGATTCAATTTCGAGGGCAGTGAGGGCACGGTTACTTCTGGTAAAGCGCGCAAGCGCCTTATGGTTCAACTCCATCAACACCGCGTTCGTTTTCCTCCCTCGATCCCTTTCGCCCGGGCAGTGAGGGCCGGGTTACTTCATCCAAACTGAACCAATCCCCGGCCCGTTTTTTCTCCCGGGCGTTGTCCCTTTCATTTTTCGCAGGCAGTGAGAATACGGTTACTTCTAGTCGCCGGTTCGACTCCGTCTCTCTCCATCAACGGGGAGGTAGCTCAGTGGTAGAGCAGAAGCCGCCCGGGCCCTTGGTCCGGTGCGGTTTGTTCCGTGTTCGCGGTTCTCCTGCGATTTTTGCCACCGTTTCCCGGCGTTTCCGGGCTATCCCGCCGTGCCATTCTTGGCGCGGCATTAATCAAAAATAAGGAGGCCACCATGGCCAAATTCAGTATTCTCCCATTTCTTTCGCGCAAGTCCACCGTGCCCAACACGGTGAACTACGAGGGCGGTCTCGCTTTCACCCAGACCGCCAAGCTCGAACTCGTTTCGATTCTGCTCACCACGTTTCTCGAGGATGAGTTCTATCGCACCGAGAAACAAACCACTGCTCGCATCCGCGAGCTGATCGACAAGGTCGGTGATCCTCGCTTCGTCGCCAAGGCGGCGATCTACGCTCGTCACACTCATGGCATGCGTTCGGTAAGCCACCTGGTGGCCGGTGAACTCGCCAAGTCCGTCAAGGGCGCGCCATGGACCAAGCGTTTCTACGCCCATGTCGTGCGCCGTCCGGACGATGTGGTCGAAATTCTCGGCTACTATCTGGCGATCTACGGTCGCCCGGTGCCAAACTCCCTGAAGAAGGGTCTCGGTGTCGCGCTCGCACGCTTCGATGAGTACCAACTCGCGAAGTATCGTCGCGATCACGCCCTCTTCAAGCTGGTGGACGCAGTGAACCTGGTACGTCCGCGAGCCACGCCGGCGCTCTCGAAGCTGGTGCGCGGCGAGCTCGCTCCTGCCCAAACGTGGGAGACGAAGCTCACGCAAGCCGGTGTCGCTGAGTCGGCCGATCAAGCCGCTGCGGCCAAGTCGCAGGCCTGGGCTGAGCTGGTTCGCGAGAACAAGCTCGGTTACCTCGCCCTTCTGCGCAACGTGCGTAACGTTCTTACGCACGCGCCGGAAGTTGCGTCGGAACTGTGCGCGCAACTCGTGGACGAGAAAGCGGTCCGCCGCTCGCTCGTCTTCCCGTTCCAGTTCCTCTCGGCCGTCGAGGTGCTCAAGCAGGGCAACCTGCCGGGCGCTGACCGCGTGATGGATGCGCTTAACCAAGCCATTGATCTCTCGCTCGCCAACGTGCCGAAGTTTGAAGGCAACACGCTGATCGCGCTCGATTCGTCGGGCTCGATGGCGGGTCGCCCGCAAACCATCGGTTCGCTGTTCGCGGCCGTGCTGGTCAAAGCCAGTGGCGCCGACCTCATGGTCTTCAGTGACGAGGCGCGCTACCTGACGCTTAACCGGCGCGACACCACGCTGACGGTAGTCAACAGCATCTCGTTCGCCTCGGGCGGTACGAACTTCAATGCAATCTTCGAGCGCGCGAACCGCGCTTACGGTCGCATCGTGATCCTGTCCGACATGCAGGGCTGGGTGGGCGGTGGCGCACCGGTCAAGCCGTTCGCGGCTTACCAGAAGCGCTACAACGTCGCGCCCCGCGTCTTCAGCTTCGACCTGAAGGGCAACGGCACGCTCCAGTTCCCGCAGGAGCGGGTCTTCTGCCTCGCCGGTTGGAGCGACCGCGTGTTCGAGATCATGCAGAAACTCGACCGCGATCCGGAGGCGCTGGTGCGCGAAGTTGAGTCGGTCCCGCTGGAGGGCTGACTCGGTTGGTATTCTGTCGGAGCCGAATGTCGTTCGGCTCCTTTTTTCCCTTCATCGTCCAAAAGCTAGGACGCGAGCGTGCGAAGCTCGAAATCGAGGTGCAAGTCCTCGTGAAGGGACCATTTTCCTCGCGTAGTGAAATATAAATCACCCCGCGCTTCGGACGCGGCATTGCGGGTGAGAGTCCCGCCGCGAGGTCCATTGTTCGTTTACCATTGATTTGCGTAGCCTGGAGAGAGTCACCCGCTCTTGCACGTACGCACCGTTGTTTCTCCGCGTGGCCGAGAAGCTCAGGCCTCCGCCTTCTAAGCGGATCGACGCAGGTGCAAATCCTGCCGCGGGGACAATTGGAGAGTGAATCCGCCAAGGCGCGGACGCTGTCTCGAAAACAGATGGATCGGCCAGACCGATTGGGGCGCAAGACCTCCGCTCTCCGCCATTTTCTTATCCGCTCGTAGCTCAAAAGCAGAGCAGCCGACTGATAATCGGCCGATCTTGGTGCAATTCCAGGCGGGCGGACCATTTTCCCACAGAACAGATTCAATCGAAGAAATTCTTGGAGGGTTAACTCTGGAAGCCAGGGGCCGCGGTGCTAACGCGTGTGGCGACCAAAAGTCGCTGAGGGGCGGAACCTCAACCCTCCGCCATTGCCGGGTCGTCTAAAAGCAGGACGGCGGTCTCTGAATCCGTAGATGCACGTGCGACTCGTGCCCCGGCAGCCATTTTCACGCTCCGCAAGCATAGGCAGCGATGCAGCGGTCCCGTAAACCGCACAGGCCGGCGCAAGCCCGGCACGGAGATCCATTACATTACAAAAAAGAACACACACCAACGTTGGCTGGGGCCAGGCCCGGCGTGAGCCATCTCATTTTCCAACATTTCCCATCATGAACACCGAACTTCTCGATAAGCCCATCGTCCTGTCGCTCAACAGCGCCTGGCAGGTCATCGGACACCGCACCGTCAAGCAGGCGCTCATTGCGCTCAATGGCGGCTCGGCGGGGCTGCCGCCTGCCCTCGGCCTCGACATCGCCTATCCGAAGCTGGAAGACAGCTCCTGGAACTTTGACCGGCCGCTCTACTTGAACCCAGTCGCCTGGGACGAGTGGATCAAGCTGCCCGTCCGCGAATTCGATTTCGTCGTTTCCACGACGAAGCTCCGCATCCGCGTGCCGACCGTCATCATCTCCACGCAGTTCAATCGTATGCCGATGCGCGTCCCGCGTGTCAGCCGCACCGCGATCTTCGCGCGCGACGGTGGCGTCTGCCAATACACGGGTGAACACGTCGGCAAGCACGGCGGCAATCTCGATCACGTCATTCCCCGTGATCGCGGTGGTCGCGATTCGTTCGAGAACCTCGTGTGGGCCAAGCGGGAGGTCAACTCCCTCAAGGCCAACCGTCTCCCTCACGAAGCCGGCCTGCGCCTGCTCCGCCGTCCCACGACCCCGGCAACGCTTCCCGTGGCCGCAACGATCCGCGAACCCAAGCACCCCGACTGGCGCCACTTCCTCACTCTCTGACAGCAACACGCAGGTGAGGGAGTCGCCAGACTCGGTTCACCCAAATCTTTAACTCCTTCTGCGCGCTGCTGCCCTCCCATGACCTGCGTCAATTCCAGTCCAATCGTCCTCGCCGACCTCCTCGATATCGTGGAGACGGCGCTGGTTACGGTCTCTCGCCACCTGCCAAACCATGTTGGCCGCGACGACCTTGCCTCCGCCGGCAAGCTCGCGCTCATCGTGGCCATGGCGCAGGTCGAGGGCTCGGAAGATGAAATCCGTGCGTACTGTTTCGTGCGCGTGCGTGGCGCTATGCTCGATGAGCTGCGTCGCCTCGATACGCTTTCGCGCGGACGCCGCACGCAAGTGAAGTCGATCGTCCAAGCACAAAACCGGCTCGCTGGTGAGCTCGGTCGTTATCCTGGTCTCGAGGAGATTGCCGCGGACACACAACTCCCGGTCGCCACGGTTTCGTCCGTTCTGCGCGCACAGGCCGCCGAGGCTGAGCAAACCGAGATCGAATGGAACTCGCTGCCCGACACCGAGAGCCCGTCACCCTTGGACAACGTGGAGCTGGCCGACCTGCAATCGAGCCTGCTCGCCGCACTCGCTCGCCTTCCGGCCAACCAAGCCCTCGCACTCCGCCTCTACTATCTGGAGGACGCATCGCTCGACGATATCGCCGCCCAACTCGGCGTGTCACGCGAGCGCGCCCGCCAGGTGCGCGAGGCCGGAGAGAAAAAGCTCCGCGTCGATTACATCGTCCTGTCCCTGTGGCAGAGCGTCCTCGCCCAATCCTGATTAGCCATAACACCACGGCCTGCTCCTCCGGGAGCAGGCCATCATTCCACCCAACCATGTCCAATCCACCTACCATCCGTCCGACTTCAGTCCCGCTCAAGCTCACACGCCTTCTTCGGCCAAGCCGGAAGCGGATTCCCTTCAATCAATCTCTCGCCCCACCGGGGTTCATTCCGATTTTTCATTCCCGTGAAATTCCTTTTCCAAAATTCCACCGTACCCACTTCGCACTACCTGCATCGCACGCTGTGCGGCGTTGACTATCCCCACCCAGTACTCGAACGCGGCTGGCTTCACGGCCGCCAGCTGAAACTCGCTTGGGATATTGATCGCATTGCCGCAAAGATGGGTGATCGCTGCTGGCTGAGCCACTACGATAACGATTCCACCACCCATAGCCACCTGCCACGCTTGACCACTCTGGCCGGATATTGGCCGAGTGGCGGTTTCATCGAGGTGCTGGCGCAGAACACCAATTCGCTTGAGGATCATCCCCGCCGCGTGCTGGCGGTCTATGCGGCCACATCAGCCGAGGCCGAGACCATCCTCGCCAAATTGCTGGCCGGTTACCTGCATGGTAACGAAACCTCAACCGATGCACCGCGCATTGGCATACTCAACCATTCCCATGGCAGCCTGGAGGTGCAGCGCATTTCAATCAGTACCGATCAGACCGTGAAGCGCGATCAACTCGCGTTGTATTACGGCGCGGGCATGCCGGCCTGGGTCGATCGATGGCTGGAATTGATCCACCAGCGCCGTTATGGACTGACCGTGCTCACGGGGACGCCCGGCACGGGCAAGACTACGTTGATCCGGTCTCTTGCCCAATGGCTCTGCGCCACCCACATGTTTTATTTCATGCCAGCCGCCCGGTTCGTTGGCATTGAGTCAGGTGATATCGTCAGCTTCTGGGCCGATGAAAACCGTCACTCGAAGCTCCGCAAAATTCTGATTCTGGAGGACGCGGAGAGCGTGCTGCAGCGTCGGGCCGAAGATAACCGTGAGAAAGTCGCGTCACTCCTCAATCTCACCGACGGCATGATGGGCGACGCTCTCGGCCTCCATGTGGTCTGCACCCTCAATTGCGATCTGTCCGATCTCGACCCGGCGCTTCTGCGGCCCGGCCGCCTCATCGGCCAGCGTGAACTCGGGCCGCTCCCAGTCGAAGAAGCTCATCGTCTCGCCACGCATCTCGGTCGTCCGCTGCCCGCCGGCGTCGCCACCATCGCGGAAATTCTGCACGGCCAGGTCCAGCCAACGGTCGCGCCACCGGTCTCGCGTCGTCGCCTCGGCTTCTATCATCAAACCGCCTAATCCAACCACACATGACTACCCAGTCATAAATGCTGTCACCTTCTCTCTACCTCGATTCATCCAAATCCGCTATCTTCGACTCATACAAAAACAAAACATGAAGACCATCACTCTATCCCACGCCCTGAAGCACAAGAACCGCCTTGCCGGTGAAATCGCGCGTCTGCGCGAAATTGTGCAGCGCGAAAATTCCCGCAAGGAATCCCAAACCGCCCGTGCCGACGTGCGTGCTGCGTTCGATGAGAACGTTGCCCGTTCGCGCCAACTGGCCGCATTCAAGGGTTCCATCGCAGCCGCCAACGCGGGCGTGACCGGTCTTGATCGCGGTATCTACGGCAAGCTTAACCTCCAGGCCGAACTTCGCGGAATGATCGCCTTCATCAAGGCCCTCAACACCAAGGAGGGCGAGGAAGTGGAACGTGTCGGTTTCCTGAGCCGCGATGAAGCCGTCCGCACGGTGTTTGTCGCAACCATCACTCGTGATGAGGTGGACCGCCTGACGGTAGCTTACCAAACTGAAATCGAACGTCTGCAGGATGAGATCGACGAATTCAACGCAACGACCCGCATTCCTCTCACCGCTTAACTAAATAATTTCGAGCCCGGCTTGAGCGAAGGCTGGCCGACAACAGGCATTCTAGGGCACCTTCGGGTGCCCTTGGACGGTCCTTAACTGGACCACCACTAATGATACCGACCTGATTGTTAACCCACATCGTTCATAGTCTCAAAATCCAACCCTCAAAGCTAAAGGATTAAACCTTTGCCGCCTGTTTCTGTCTGTCATCGTCTCAGGCCGGTGTCTCGATCCCCCTTTTTATGAACATGGAAATCAAAGCCCGCGATCTGATCGCTGCCGGCTGGCACGAAGGCCGCCGCCTGGGCCCGGCCCTGCGCCGCGCCCGCGATCTGGAATCGACCGGGCTCACCCGCACCGATCTGCTGATCGCCCTCGAACAGGAATTCCCGAAGCAACTTGCCGTTATTCTCCCACGCTATGAGCCGGCTCCGCTGGCCGAGGCCATCGAAACCGATACACCCGAGGAGCAGGCCAACGTTGCCACGGTCCGCACCCGCATGCACGAGCTGCTCCACATTCCCGTGGTGCAGCGCGGCGTGATTATGCCCGATGCCTGCCCAACCGGCGGCGGTCGCGCCACCATCCCAGTTGGCGGTGGTATCGAGGTGGCCAACGCCATCATTCCCGGAGCGCACTCGGCCGATATCTGTTGCTCGATGTTCGCTTCCTTCTTTCCCGCCAACCATCCGGTCGGCGAAATGATGGATCATCTCCAAAAGGTAACGCATTTTGGCCCCGGCGGGCGTCCTCGCGGCTATCAGCTCTCTTCTCCCGTCTTGGAGGAGCCAGTATGGGACAACCCGTTCCTAGCACGCCTGCGCAGCCGCGCTCAGGATTTTCTCGGCACCCAGGGTGACGGAAATCACTTCGCCTTCATTGGCCGCATTAATTTCACCGAACCGCAACGCGTGGCCATCGAAGCCGCCGGTTATAGCGAGCTGTCCGACTGGATCACTCGTCGCGACGGCAAGTTCAATGTCCTCGTGACCCACCACGGTTCGCGTGGCCTCGGCGCTGACCTTTACAAGCGCGGTCAGGTGGCTGCGCGCAAGTGGTGCGACGAAAACGCCAAGGACATTCCTGACGTCGCCGCGTGGCTACCCGGCGATTCGCCCGAGGGTCTGGCCTATTGGGACGCCCTGCAATACATCAGCCGTTGGACGCGCGAGAATCACTCGCAGATCCATACTGCGCTCCTGCGCCGTCTCGGCCAGCGTGCGCTCGTGCAAATCGGTAACGAACACAACTTCGTCTGGAAGCGCGGTGACTCGTTCTTCCACGGCAAGGGAGCCACGCCCGCCTGGCGCGACACCGAAGGGCGTCCGCTGCTTGGTTTAATCCCACTCAACATGGCGCGTGAAATCCTCCTCGTCCTCGGTTCCAACAACGACGACTACCTGTCATTCTGCCCGCACGGTGCAGGACGCAACCTGTCGCGTTCGGCGATGCTGCGTCCGTACAAGGATTCCGAAGGCCTGATCGATCCCGCCCGCGTGCAGCAATCTCTCGCTAAAACCACGGCCGGTCTCGATATCCGCTGGTTCTGCGGTGGCCCGGACCTCTCGGAGTCGCCGCTCGGCTACAAGGACGCGACGAAGGTGAAGGCCCAAATCGCCCGCTTCGGCCTCGCGAATGTGGTTGGAGAAATCCAACCGCAAGGTTGCATCATGGCCGGCGAGGCTCCCGAGCCGCCATGGATCCGCGCCCGTCGCGAAAAGAAAGCCCGTCACAAAGACGAACGCCGCGAAGGCCAGACCGAGACTGAAGTTTGACCAATTGCCAGCCCAATGAACGACCAACACGACGACGCTCATTTCATAATCACGGAGGTCATCCGGCTTGCGAAACTTAGCGACGAGGAGCGAAAGGCACTTTTGCGGGCAGACCCGTTCGAGTTTCTTCATCACCTCAGCCGGCCCGACGGGAGCGTGGTTTCCATCGGCAAGGCAGGCACCGAAGCACTGCGGCGGATTGCGAAGCGCTATCTCGACCAAGTTTCCGATTTCCGGGATCGGGTGAACGTGGAGACATTTCTCGAGGCTTTGCGCTCTGAGTTCGCCAAGCATTTCTTCGGAACCGAAGTTCGCGAAAATACTTCTGGCCTCGATGACATCCTGAAAGCCGCCCGAATTAGGACGGAGTCAGAGTTCAGGGCGCGGAGATTCTTCATCCCAACCGAGATGTTTGTGGCGGAACGGCCGTGCCGTTTCGCCGTCGGTCCAGTCGAATTCATCAAGACGAACACCTTCTTTCAGGAACATGCACTGCAGTTGGAGGCTTTGGATCGGTCTGAATTAGGCGGGAAGGATTCCCGCCTCCGGCAATACTACGAAAACTTCGAGTGGGTCGCAGTTGTCGCGATTCCGGCCGCATGTCCGAAGGCTTCGCAAGCGAAAGCGGAATTCTTAGCAGTCGCTGCATTGAACGTGATCAGACTCGTGTGCGGACGCTCCCACACTTATCGGTCGCGCACGGCTGATGAGCGTGGCCGCGATTCGCGATGGTCGAAGGTTTGGGAAGAGGGCGAGAAGGGCTTTAGGCATTCGTTCAGCCTTGGGGGAGGCGGACACGCCGTAGGCGATGACTGGGATCTGATCTTTGTTAGGGAAAAGGAGGTTTTTGAACCCGCGGTCGCGGCGGTATCTGCATTCGGCAATTTCTCAGAACCACCTCCGCTCTGCCGCCGGTTCGTTGACGCCCTTTCTTGGTATGGGGAGGCAGTCACCGACAAGCTGCCCGCGCCACGGATAGTCAAGTTGGTGACTGCGTTGGAGGTCATGGTCGGGACGGGACCCGAATTGGACAAGAAGGGTAAACGCCGGCGGGGCGTGACGAAAATTGTCTGCAACCGGGCCGCGAAATGGCATTCATTTGCGATCGGCGGGAAATTCCCGGATTCGTATAGGCTGCTCGAGGACCTCTACGCTTTGCGTTCGGGGATCGTTCATGGGACGTTGTCGCCGGGCGACGAATCGCTGATTGGCAAGTCCCACGACGCCGAGGAGCTTGTCCGAATGGTGCTTCTTTCCGGCTTAAGCTTCTTCGCTATGCTCGGCCTTTTTGATCCTCAATTCACGCCGGGGCGATTGGGAGATATCTTCCGGAAATCCCTTGAAGCTACCCCGTGAGGCGCCAAAATGTGGATTCCTGGCGGAATCTGCGGGATGTCCCAATTCAAACGGTCTCAGTCCACGCTCGCCCATGCGTGTCTCATCGGTAACGTGGGACAAAGAAATGAGCGAAGCGTCACCAATTTATCACATCGTCCTTCGGGTTCGTCCTACGCCGACGCATAGCCGCTATTGGGAGGTGCAGTTCGGTTACTTACATGTTTGGCTACCGGCAGTCAGTCCTGACGACGCTGCGGACAAAATAAGCGTGTTGATGAAGGCCTTGCCGTATGACACACCCTAATTAAGCGGGCTCCGACAGAGCGCGCCGATGACCGGAGGTCTGCCATAGAAGTGCAGGTAAATGGAAGTGTACACCTCTCTGGCCAGTTACTCTTCATCGCGCTTCCTCGCGAGTTTTTCGCTGACGCTGCGGTTAGGGACGCCGTTGAGAATCACTGGAAATGCGACGCTATTTGCTACCCAACGTTCATCGGTGGTGCGCCAGCCGAATACTATTCCGTCGTGCGAGATCGCATTACGCAGTGGCTTGAAGAAAAGGGCTACCTATGAGTGAGGCAAAGCATCGGATGCTTGGAATATATCGACCTCGGCCTGCGCGCCCAGGGTTTGGCATTCCAGTCTTCTCCGCGGACGGTGCAAACCGGTTGTTCGTGCAGGTCGCGGACGACAAGGGTGCCATATCTGGTTTTCGACTGTGTGCCCCCGAACGAGCCAGCATTCGGTGGGTGAATGGAGAACACGTCGAAAAAGACCTTATCGGAACGGGTTACTGCTTCCGAGCACAAGCGGAGCCCTGCACTGAGCTAATCGACGATCTGCCAGCTTCGAGTATCGGTGACGCCCTTTTGCACGCATTTGAAACCGATGACGGTAGGATCCTCGTAGGAGACCACACGACGCTTTCGAGATTGGTGCGCAATGAAATCGGTGCGGTGAGGTCTGCCCCCTTCGTCCTCCATGATCTGGGAGAATTTATTGGCGATCAGGTGCTAATCAGAGAAGCCATGGCGTTGTATGAGCCTCTTGTAACACGCGAGCGCAGAGAATCCGAATTCATTCCATTGGAGGCCGGCGTCATCGTCTATCAAGTGAACTCTCCGTCTCGGCGTGGTGTAACAACTGGTCGTAAGAGGAAGATGGGCCCCGTTACGGCTTGGGAGGTGAACTACAGCGCAAACGACCGTCAATTTGTCCCAGAAACCGCATTAAGGCGGGTCGAATTGACAGGCGACTCGCTGGAGGACCGGATCGCTGCTGGGCAATTCGGGAGATCCGACGATCTACGGCGGCGCATGACTTTTGAGAAACTGAAGGGGTCGCTGTCGGAGTTCATCTACTCGATGGATGCTGCGGAGATCGACTTTCTCGAATACCAGTTCAAGCCGGTCCTGAAATTCGTGGAGTCGCCCAACGAGCGGCTCTTGCTGGCCGATGAGGTCGGTCTCGGCAAGACGATCGAAGCGGCGCTAATCTGGCTGGAAATCCAGGCCCGTCGAGACGCCCGGCGGTTGCTGGTGGTTTGCCCGAAGATGCTGGTGCGAAATTGGCGCACCGAACTGCGGGGCAAATTCAATGTGCCGATCGAACAATGCACCGTGGCCCAACTGGGCGAGCACATGCGCGATTTGAAAGCGAACGGCCCAACGCATCGTTTCGCCCTCATCGCCACCTACAGCTCTCTGCGTGCTTCCCGTGAGGATTTCGCGGACCTGGATAGCGAAGAAAAACTGGGACCGAAGGGCGAGTTGGTGCGGGCTTGGGACCGCTGGGATGAGGACTACCCGTTTGCCGACTTGGTGATATTCGATGAGGCGCATACTATGCGCAACGCGGGTTCCTTGGTGTCACGTACCGGGAGCGCTTTAAGCAAAGCAGCGGAGGGAATTCTTTGTGTCTCGGCCACACCGGTAAATAACCGTAGTGAGGATCTCAGGACACTGCTCCGGCTCCTTGATCCCGGAGTGTTCGATGACGAATTTCTGTTTAAGCAACTGCTGGCCGAGAATACTCCGGCCGTTCGATTGGGGAATGCGCTGGCGGCCATACCACCCAAGCTCGCCGAGGCGAGGTCGGCCTTGCCGGAATTGCGGGCATCAAGCCTGATCGGCAAATCGGAGCTTTTGCCGAGACTGGAGGAAATGCTAAGCGGTCCGAATGCGAACAGCCACGAGGTCCTGATTGAGGCCCAACGCCTCGCGGAACAGCTCAATGTCCTGGGTCGCTATGTGGCGCGGACACGGCGCCGCCAGGTGGCGGAAATGAGGGCTGAACGAAAGCCCATGGTTGTGCCGGTCGTATTCAACGACATGGAGTTCAAATTCTACTGGGCGATCACCCGGCTTGTCCGCCAGCGAGTCGAGCGGGACGGTAAACGCTTTTCCGCATTCCATCTGGTCGGGCCGCAGTTGCGGATGGCCAGTTGTATCCCCGCCATGGTGGATGCCTATCGGCAGGGCCAACTCGGGGATTTCGAGGACGTGTTGTTCGATGTCTTTGATCTGGATAGCGACGCCTTGGATGAAAAGGCGGCACCGTTGGGCGACCAGGGGTTCGAGGAGTTCCTGAAGGATTATCGCGCCTATGATTTTGAGGCGAACGACTCGAAATATAACCAGTTCCACGAGGTCGTGATAAATAGATTGGGGAACGAGAAGATCGTCGTGTTCGCCTTCTTCCGGCCCACATTGCGCTATCTCGAAAAGCGGCTCAATGCTGCTGGAGTGGAAACTGCAACGATCCACGGTGGAATAACCCTGCAATCTGATCGCGACGCCGAGATCGAGCGGTTCTCTCGGCCTGACGGGCCCCGGGTCCTACTTTCCTCGGAAGTGGGCAGTGAGGGTATTAACCTACAATTCGCACGCGTCGTCATCAACTACGACCTGCCTTGGAATCCGATGCGCGTGGAGCAGCGGATTGGTCGTATCGATCGCGTGGGTCAACAGGCAGCGGTACTGCATGTGGTCCATTTCAAAGTGCATGGCACCATCGAGGAACGCCTTTATGATCGCCTGCACACCAAGTTGGAAATCTTCCGGAACAGCTTGGGCGACCTCGAGGCCGTGATCGGCGAGGAGGTGACGAAGCTAACGGAGGATCTCTTCCGTCGGGATCTAAGTCCAGAGGAAGAAGATTTGCGCATCAGGCAAACTGAGTTGGTGCTGGTCTCCCGTCTCAAGGCACAAGATGAACTGGAGCAGAGCGGACAGAATCTGTTGGGGCTCTCCGACTACATTCGTGATCGCATTAAGGAAACGCTGATTTAATCCCGAGGCCTTCGATTTATTGCAGACGGCGAGGCGGGGATTACTCAAGCTGCCTCGCATGATCCACCAGACCAGTTTTGCGCAGGCCGAGTTTGCGGGGAAGAAGAA
>Ga0265320_10000389_pt1 | contig 35533 bp, 30 predicted proteins | sample 4827metaG_FD_202087 | JGI IMG/M metagenome (GOLD analysis project Ga0265320, IMG submission 202087) | Rhizosphere microbial communities from Carex aquatilis grown in University of Washington, Seatle, WA, United States - 4-8-27 metaG | ecosystem: Host-associated > Plants > Roots > Rhizosphere >... | reverse complement strand
CACGCCGGAAGAACTTTTTGCGCACCGCCATCTCGAGTCGTCCGGCAGTCTGGTGGCAGGGGTCACGAATATTTGCAATGCCAAGTGCACCTTCTGCGCTTATCCGAAGGTTGTCGCCAACAAAACCCTTCAGACCGGCGTCATGTCGTTCGAGGTTTTCAAAAAGGCGGTGGACGAATGGGCCGTGCTTGGCGGCCAGAGCCTCGACCTCACGCCCGTGGTCGGCGACCCGCTCGTGGACCCGGGCATCCTGGAAAAAGTGGATTACGCGGTGAATCGCGCCGGACTCAAGGACGTTTATCTGACGACCAATGCGATTCTCATCAACAAAAACGACACTTACAAGAAATTGATTGACCTTGGCATCGCCGCCGTTTTCATCAGCACCCAGGGCGCGAGCAAGGAAGTTTACGAGAAAATTTACGGGGTGAAACATTATGACGAGGCGATGTCCGGCATCCGGAATCTGATGGCCTACAACCGCTCAAAGGGCGAGCCGGCCCGCATTGTCGTCCGCTTCCGCAATCATGAGAAACCGGGCCAGATCATCCGCTCGCCGGATTTCAAAAAAAACATCCAGCCGTTTTTGTCCGAGCGTGTTCGCGTCAATTTCACCGTGGACTTCGACAACTGGGGCGGGACAATCAAGCCGGAGGACATGAGCGGCTCCATGCGGATGCGGAAACTGCCGCCGCTGCTGAACGTGCCGTGCAAAAATCTTTTCAATTTCGCCGTGCGTCACGACGGCAAGGTTCGTCTCTGCGGCTGCCGCCTTACGACCAACGACAACGACGATCTGGTCGTCGGCAACATCAAGGAAAAATCGCTGGTGGAAATTTCCAAAAGCGATGAGGCGTGGGCCATCATCAAGGGCTTTTACGAGGGCAAACGTCCGCATACCTGTCTGGAATGCACGTTCTATCAGCCCATCAACCAACCCTGGTTCGATCGGCGGGTGAAGAACAACGGCGTTGCCTCGGCACCAGAATAGTTCCCGGGCTGCCCGGCGGCATCCGCAATAATGCTGGCGAGCCCCGCGCTTCCACATTAAGCTCCATCCCCGATCATGGATGTCTTTTTTGTCACCGGCGCGGCGGGTTTCATCGGCAGCAACCTGGTAGACCGGCTTTTGCGCGACGGCAAAACCGTTGTCGGTTGGGATAATTTTTCCACCGGCCAGCGCCAGTTCCTCCAGTTGGCGCTGGCGAACCCCCGGTTCAAGCTGATCGAAGGCGACAACCTCGATCTGACCGCCTTGACGAAGGCGATGGCCGGTTGTGACACGGTTTTTCACCTCGCGGCCAACGCCGATGTTCGCTTTGGCCTTGAACACCCGTCTAAGGATCTGCAGCAAAACACCGTCGCCACCTTCAACGTCCTCGAAGCCATGCGCGCCAACGGCATCCGGTGCATCGCGTTCAGCTCCACCGGCAGCGTTTATGGCGAGGCCGATAAAATTCCCACGCCCGAGGATGCGCCGTTTCCCGTCCAGACCTCGCTTTATGCCGCGTCCAAGGTTTCCGGCGAGGGCATGATTTCCTCCTATTGCGAAGGCTTCAAATTCGAGGGCTACATCTTCCGTTTCGTCTCGATTCTCGGCGAACGCTACACGCACGGGCACGTTTTCGATTTTTATCAGCAGCTCCTCGATCATCCCGACCGACTGAAGGTTCTCGGTGACGGCTCGCAGCGAAAAAGTTATCTCTATATCCAGGACTGTGTCAGCGCCATGTTGCATGTCATGAATCTCGGCACGGCCAAAAAGGCGAGACACAGCGTGGAGATCTACAACCTCGGCACGGATGAATATGTTCAGGTGAACCAGTCCATCGGTTTCATCTGCAGCGCGCTGGGTCTGAAACCAAAATTGGAATATACCGGCGGCAACCGCGGCTGGGTGGGTGACAACCCGTTCATCTTTCTCGACACCAAAAAAATTTGCAGCACCGGTTGGAAAACGTCGTTGACGATTGAGCAGGGCATCAAGCGCACGCTGGAATGGCTGCAGCAAAACAAATGGGTTTACGAATCGCGCCCATGAACGTCACCGTCCTCGGTCTCTGGCATCTCGGCAGCGTCACGGCCGCCTGCAGCGCGAAACATTTTCAAGTGGTCGGCTTGGATTTTGATCCGGGCAATGTCGCGAAACTGAACCAGGGGCAGGCCCCGTTGCTCGAACCCGGCTTGAACGAACTCATCGCCGCCGGGCTCGCGGCAAAAAAACTTTCGTTCACGACCGATCCCCAATCCGCCTGCGCGAATGCCGACGTTCTTTGGCTCGCTTATGACACGCCGGTCAACGACAACGATGAATCGGACGTGGAGTCCGTTCTCGCCCATCTCCGCCGCGCCCTGCCGTATCTGCCAAAAGGCGCCTTGGTGTTGATTTCCGCGCAACTTCCCGTCGGCACCTGCGCCCGGCTCGAAAAGGAATTTCCGCAATTTCACCTCGCTTGCTCCCCGGAAAATCTTCGACTCGGCAAGGCAATTGATGCCTTTGAAAAAGCCGAGCGCGTCGTCGTCGGAATTCGCAACGACACAAAAAAGCCCTTGCTGGCAGAACTGTTCACTCCGTTCACTCCGCAAATTTTGTTCATGCGCACCGAATCGGCGGAGATGGTGAAGCATGCCCTCAATTCCTTCCTGGCACTGTCGATCACCTTTATCAACGAGGTGGCGCGATTGGGCGAGCACGTCGGCGCGGATGCCAAAGAGGTTTCCGCTGGCTTAAAAAGCGACCCGCGCATCGGCCCCAAGGCGTATCTCGGCCCGGGTGGTCCGTTTGCCGGCGGCACGCTCGCGCGCGATGTCGTCACGCTCACGAAACTGGCCGAAGCCAAGGGTGAAAACATTTCCGTCATTCCGGCCATCAAGCAAAGCAACGACCTGCATCGCGGCTGGGCATTTCGCCGGCTGCAATCGCGGCTGGGGGATCTGCGCGGCCGGAAAATTGCCGTGCTCGGCCTGACGTACACGACCAACACCGACACGCTTCGCCGCAGCGCCGCCGTGGAATTATGCCGGCAGCTATTGGACGCCGGGGTAAAAGTCAGCGCCTTTGATCCGGCGATAAAAAAACTCCCGCCGGAATTGAGCGCCGTCTCGCTCGCGGCCGACATTCCGGCGGCCTTGGCGGGTGCGGAAGCGGCCGTTATTTGCACCGAATGGCCGCAGTTCCGGCAGGCGAATTGGGCCACGATTGTTCCGCAGATGGGCCAGCCGGTTTTTGTGGACGCCAACCGGTTTCTCGAAAAGGAATTGAAAAACCTGCCCGGAGTCGAACATCTTTCCGTCGGACGTAAATGAAACCATCCCTTCAGGAACGCCGGCCTCCGGTCCGGCTCGTTGCGCAAGTCAATCGTCGCGCCGGGTCGGAGACCGGCGCTCCAGCCCTAGCATGAAACTCAAAGGCATCAACGCGCTCATCACCGGTGGCAGCCAGGGACTCGGCAAGGCCATCGCCGGGCAATTTCTGGCCGAAGGCGCCAATATCGTCCTCTGTGCCCGCAATGAAAAAGATTTGTCCGCCACCTGTGCTGAACTCGCCAAAAAATTTCCGGTGCAAAAGGTTTGCGCCAAAACATGCAATGTTGCGGACGAATCGCAGACAACCGAGCTCGTCGCTTTCGCCCTGCGCGAACTGGGTTCGCTGCAAGTATTGGTTTTAAACGCCGGCATTTATGGGCCGATGGGAGCAACAGAGTCGGTTTCGCTCGAAGAATGGCGGCGGGCGATGGATATCAACGTCTATGGCGTATTGCTCCCGTCGCGCGCGGTGATTCCGCACTTCAAGAAAAACGGCCGCGGAAAAATCATCGTGTTGAGCGGCGGCGGGGCGACGAACCCATTGCCCAACATCAGCGCCTACGCCGCGTCGAAAGCCGCCGCGGTGCGGCTCATGGAAACCCTGGCGGAGGAATTGAGGAGTTTTCACGTGGACGTGAACGCCATTGCGCCGGGAGCGCTGGCCACGCGGCTGGTGGACGAGGTTTTGGCCGCCGGGCCGGAAAAGGTCGGCGCCGCCTTTTACGAAAAGAACAAACAGTGGAAGGAAAAAGGCGCGACGCCGCTCGAACTCGGCGCCCGGCTGGCGGTTTATCTGGCCAGCAGTGAGAGCGACGGAATTTCCGGCAAGCTTATCAGTGCGCAGTGGGATCCGTGGGAAAAATTGCACGACTTCAAGGCGGACCTGAACAGCGACATCTATACCCTGCGCCGTATCGTGCCAAAGGACCGCGGCAAAACCTGGGGGGACAAGTGAAACCACGGACAAACACGGATAAACACGGATGGATGGGCAGGGCGGACATTCCTCTGCCCGTCATTCATGAACTGGCAATGCCCGGCGCGCACGTGGTGACGCGCCCTACCTGTGATCAGTTAATTTTTCGTCCGTGTCCATCCGTGTCCATCCGTGGTTAAAAATATGAACTACGCCATCATTGGATGCGGATTGATTGGAAAAAAGAGGCTGGCCGGTCTCCCCGCCGGTTCAAAACTCACGGTTGCCTGTGACACGAACCTGGCACGCGCCGAGGAATTGGTCAACCTGGCCAAAACCGGCCGCCCGCTGGCTGATTTTAAACAAGCCGTTGCCGATCCGCAGGTGGACGCGGTGATTGTGGCAACGATTAACGGTGCGCTGGCCGAAGTTTCCGCCGCGGGCATTCGCGCAGGCAAACACGTCATTGTTGAAAAGCCGGCGGGTATTTCCGTGAAGCAAATTGACGAATTGATTGCCCTGGCGGAGAAGCACGGCGTTTGTGTCCGTGTCGGTTTCAATCACCGCTATCATCCGGCGTTCTTCAAAGCGCGGGAAATTTTTGAATCCGGCGTGATGGGAGAACTGATGTTCATCCGGGCGCGTTACGGTCATGGCGGGCGCGTGGGTTACGACAAGGAATGGCGCGCCGACCCCAAGCTTTCCGGTGGCGGCGAATTGATTGATCAGGGGATACATTTGATTGATCTGGCGGGCTGGTTTCTCGGCGGGTTCAAACAGATTGACGGCCACGCCACGACGTATTTCTGGGACATGCCGGTGGATGACAACGCTTTTTTGAGTCTGCGGACCGCCAAAAAGCAGACCGCCTGGCTGCACGTCAGTTGCACGGAATGGAAAAACCTTTTTTCCTTCGAGATTTATGGGCGATACGCCAAGCTGCACATCGAAGGTATTGGCGGGAGTTACGGCGTCGAGAAGCTTTATCACCATCAGATGAAACCGGAGATGGGCATTCCCGACACCAAGCTTTATGAATTTCCGGGCCCGGACGAATCCTGGCGAATGGAGATGTTGGAATTTGAAAAGGATGTTGCGAAAGCGGAAAGCGGGAAAGCGGGAAAGTGGAAACCATCGGATCGAAAGTCCGGCGCGGGCCTTGCGGAAGCGCGCGCGGCAATGGTGGTGGTGGAAGAAATTTACCGAAGAGCGAAAAGTGGAAACAAATAAACCCACCCCCAAACCAGACCAAAAAATGAAAACCGAATTGGAAGGAAGAACAAAGGAATTCAGCGTTCGAATTGTGAGATTGATCAGGACTTTTCCCAAGACCGTGGATGGAATCGAAATGGGACGGCAGTTGCTAAAATCCGGAACATCAATCGGTGCAAATTACCGTGAGGCCAATCGCGCGGAGTCAAAAGCTGATTTCATCCATAAAGTCGGTATCGCAGAGAAGGAGGCTTCCGAAACGGTCTATTGGTTGGAACTATGCGAGGCGTCGCCTTTGGGCAACCCGGTAGAGGTGCGTTCACTTTTGGCGGAAACCAACGAGATTCTTGCCATCTTGACCACCATTGGACGCAAAGCCAAGGGACGAACCCGCCGGATTATGCACGCGGTCACGTCGTTCGCAGCGCTGGCGACTGTTTTGTTTTCGCTTTCCCGCTTTCCCGCTTTCCGCTTTTAATTTCATTTTATGATCATTGCGCGTTCACCTCTTCGCGTCACCCTCGGCGGCGGTGGCACGGATTTGCCGTCGTATTACGAAAAATTTGGCGGTTTTCTCATCGCGGCGGCGATTGACCGGTATGTTTACATTACGTTGCACGAGACGTTCGTGCCGGACCTGATCGTGAAGTATTCCGAGCTGGAACGCGTGCCGGAAGCGGCGCAGTTGAAACACCCCATCATCCGCGAAGCATTTGGACTGCTGGGCATGAATGGACATTCGCTGGAACTGACTTCGATGGCGGACATTCCGGCCGGCACGGGCCTGGGTTCGTCCGGCAGCTTTACCACCGCGTTGCTCAAGGCGTTGCACGCTCACACCCGAAACCTCGTTCACCCGGCTGAACTCGCCGCGCAAGCCTGTGAAATCGAACTGGGGCGGCTCAAGGAACCCATCGGCAAGCAGGACCAATATATTGCCGCGTATGGCGGCCTCACCTGCTTCAAATTTCTCGCGGACGGCAAGGTTGAGGCGTGGCCGTTGAAGCTGGCCGATGAAACACGGGATAATCTGGAGGATAATTTGTTGCTGTTCTTCACCGGCTATTCACGCTCCGCCTCAACAATTTTGAAAGAGCAGGACCAGAAATCAAAATCGGCCGACGCGGGGATGATTGAAAACCTGCACTTCGTCAAGGATCTCGGCCTGCAAAGCCAGCGCGCGCTGGAAGGCGGCGACCTGCACGAATTTGCGCGGCTCATGGATGTGCATTGGCAGCGTAAAAAACAACGCAGCGGCGGCATGAGCAATCCAAAAATCAATGAATGGTATGACCGCGCCATGGCCAATGGAGCGCTGGGCGGCAAGCTCATCGGTGCGGGCGGCGGCGGTTTCCTGATGTTTTATGCCGAGGACAAAACGAAGCTGCGGCACGCGATGACCCAGGCCGGGCTCAAGGAAGTCCGCTTTCGCTTTGATTTCGAAGGCACCAAACTGGTCATCTCGTGAGTGCCGCGCTCGATATTCCGGTAGCGATTCTGGCCGGCGGACTCGCCACCCGGCTGCGGCCCATCACGGAAAAAATCCCCAAATCGCTCGTGCCCGTCGCCGGCCGGCCGTTTTTGGCGCATCAGCTTGAGTTGCTTCACGCCCGTGGCATCCGCCACGCGGTATTATGCATCGGGTATCTCGGCGAGATGATCCAACGCGATTTTGGCGACGGCAGCGCGTTTGGCGTCCGGCTGGATTATTCCTTCGACGGTCCGAAACTGCTGGGCACGGGCGGCGCCCTCAAACGCGCGCTGCCATTGCTTGGTGATGAATTTTTCGTACTCTACGGAGACTCGTATCTACCGTTAGAATACCAGCCCATCGCCGAGTTTTTCCGGCACAGCGGCAAGCTTGGTTGCATGACGGTTTTTCACAACGAAGGCCGCTACGACACCAGCAACGTTGTTTTTCGCGACGGGGAAATTGCGGTTTATGACAAGAAGAACCGCCCCCCGGAGATGCGGCACATTGATTACGGGCTGAGCCTGTTCAAGTCGTCCGCGTTTGAATCTTATTCCGCCGACCAGCCGTTCGATCTGGCCGAGGTCATGGGCAAACTGGTCCGCGAGAAACAATTGGCCGGTTATGAAGTGCGCGAACGCTTTTACGAAATCGGTTCACCTGCGGGCTTGGCGGAACTCGAATCGCTGCTAATATCAAAATCAACATGAGCTTTACCAAACAATTCCTCGACGAAGTCCAGCAGGTCACCGCCCAACTGAATGCGGACGCGATTGAAAAATGCGCCGATGAACTGGCGCGCGTGCGCGAACGCGGCGGGCGGTTGTTCATTCTTGGCGTTGGTGGCAGCGCCGGGAACGCCGGCCACGCCGTGAATGATTTCCGCAAAATCTGCGGTTTTGAAGCTTACGCGCCAACGGACAATGTTTCCGAACTCACCGCTCGCACCAACGACGAAGGCTGGGCGACGGTATTCTCCGAGTGGCTGAAAGGCAGCCGCATCAATGCCAAGGATGGCCTCCTGGTCTTTTCCGTAGGGGGCGGCAATCTCGAGAAAAACGTCAGCCCGAACCTCATCAGCGCGATTCATGTCGCCAAGGAAACCGGCGCGTCAGTGATTGGTATTGTCGGGCGCGACGGTGGTTATACGGCGAAAGAAGCGACCGCATGCGTGATTGTGCCGACGGTCAACCCGACCCATGTTACGCCACACAGCGAGGCGTTTCAGGCCGTGATCTGGCACTTGTTCGTCTCGCATCCCAAACTCAAGGTTGCGCACACCAAATGGGAATCGACGAAATGACTTTGTGGCAGCCGACGTAAGGAGGCTCAAACTTTTCCGTTGAACCCAACTGAACAAACCAGTCAGAGCCTCCTCACGTCGGCTGCTACAAAATTGCGTCGCGCCGTTTTTCTCGATCGCGACGGCGTCATCAACCGCGCGTTGGAACGCGACTGCAAACCGTATCCGCCGCGAAGCCTGGCTGAATTTGAAATTCTTCCCGAGGTTCCCGCCGCCTGCGCCAAGCTCAAGGCGGCGGGGTTTTTGCTCGTGGTGGTGACCAATCAGCCGGATGTCGGGCGCGGCACGCTCAAACAAGAAACCGTTGAAACCCTACACGCCGAAATGTGCCGGCGGCTGCCCATTGACCGTGTGGAAGTGTGTTATCATCCGGGTCAGAGTGCGTCCAACTGCGACTGCCGCAAGCCGAAGCCCGGCATGTTGTGGCGAGCGGCGAAGGCACTGGGCATTGACCTCGCGCAGAGCTGGATGGTGGGGGATCGCTGGCGGGACGTGGATTGTGGGTACGCGGCCGGGTGCCGCACGATTTTCATTGATCGCGGTTATGCGGAGGAACTCCGGCAAAAACCGCACTTTTCGGCTGGTAATCTGGCCCAGGCTGCGGACATCATCTTGCGCGAATCGAAACATCGCTGAAATTCACCGGCTACTTTGACGCATGAGCACACTGAAAGATTTGAAAGTAAAAATTTTCGCCGACGGGGCCGACAAGGCGGGAATGTTGCAATTGAACGCCCATCCCCTCATCAGCGGTCTGACCACCAATCCCACCCTCATGCGCAAGGCGGGGTTGACAGATTTCGAGACGTTCGCGCGCGACATTTTGCAGCACATCACGGAAAAGCCGGTTTCGTTCGAGGTGTTTTCCGATGAATTTCCCGAAATGCGGCGGCAGGGGTTGAAAATCCGGGACTGGGCGAAAAATGTCTATGTCAAAATTCCGATCACCAACACACGCGGCGAATCCTCATTGCCGCTGATCCGTGAACTCGCCGCCGAAGGCTTAAAGCTCAACCTTACCGCAATTCTGACTTTGGAGCAGGTGGCCGGGGTCGCCCAGGCGCTGAATCCCAGGGTGCCGGCGTTTGTGTCCGTGTTTGCCGGCCGCATTGCCGACACCGGAGTGGACCCGGTGCCGCACATGCGCGAGAGCAAGAAACTGCTGGCGGGTCTGCCCCAGGCGGAGCTGCTCTGGGCAAGCGTCCGCGAAGTGCTGAACATTTTTCAGGCGAATGAATGTGGCTGCGATATTGTGACCGTTCCCCACGACATCCTGAACAAGGCGATGAAGATGTCCGGAATGGGTTTGGAGGAATTGTCGCTCGACACCGTGAAAATGTTTGCCGCCGACGCAAAGGCGGCGGGTTTTTCGCTGTAGGCGGCATGGGCTGGTTTAGTTCAAGACATCAGTGATGGCGGCGAAAACGTCATCCACCTTTACCGCTTCCATGATCTGACGGAGTTCCTGCTCCGTGCCGCGGATGCCTTTGCCGTCGTAGCGGTAGTAATCCAGATTCCGGCCATGCACCGCCGGATTCTTCACGAGCCGATACGGGCGGCCATAGGGTTCCAGCGTCGGGCCAAACGTCATGGACTCAATGAGGACCTGCTTCGGTACCTTCATGGCTGCGGCGAAATGCATCATCGCATTGTCCACGCTCAAGAACACTTCGCAATGTTTCATCAACGCGGCCGCTTCCCGGATGCTCCGCGTCTTTGGAATCACCAGGTTCGGATGAGCCGCTTCCGCCGCAATGCGCGCATTTTCTTCCTTTTCTTCGGGGCCGCCGAAGAGCAGCACGGTTGCCTCGGGCCGGGCCGAGGTAAGCTTCCGGATCAACGCGATGTAATTCTCCACCGGCCAGCGCTTCATCCGCAGGTTTTTCGTCTTGCCCGAACCCACATGAACTCCCACGATGCGGCGTGCGCCAAGCTGGTTTTGTTGGACGATGACCTCAGCTGCCGCGATTTCCTCCGGCGTCAGAAACAACTCAAACTCGTGCTGCGCCAGCTTTGGCGCTTTACCGAGCAGTGACAGCAGTTTGAGGTTGTTGTCGGCCGAGTGGATGGCGTAGTCCTGCGGCAGGCTGTGGGTGATCAGCAGTTTATCAAGGAACGTGGAGTTGTCGTAGGCATGACTGAGGCGCCGGGGCGCGCCGATGATGCGCGCGACGACGCGATATTCGAGCTTGCTCTGGGGATGGGCATTGATGGAAACGTCGTAGTGCTCCTGGCGCAGGTTGAACAGGAATTTTAGAAACGCCCGCCCGCCGACCTCAGAGAAATCACACGAGTGGACACGACGCAGATACGGATTGCCCGCCAGCAAATCCTTCGCCGGCGACCACCGCACCAGCACATCTATGGTCGCGTCGGGAAAGTTTGCGCGCAATTCATGGAGGAGCGGCGTGGCGATCAGCGTGTCGCCGATGCCGGCCATGGAAATGACCAGGATTTTCACAGCCGCGAAATTTTTTCCAGGAGGCCCGTCGTGGATTTTCCCGGTACGAATGGGATGATCACAATTTTTCCACCCGCCGTTTCCACGGCCCGTCGTTCGTCCTGGTTCAGGGTTTCCAGGGTGTAATCACCGCCTTTGACGTAAATTTCAGGCTTGGCCTCCGAGAGGAATCGGGTCGCCGTTTTCTCGGCAAAAATACAGACCCCGTCCACGCTGGCCAGCGCCGCCAGCACGGCGGCCCGGTCGGCTTCGGAATTCACGGGCCGGCCCGGCCCTTTCAGCTGCCGCGTCGCTTCATCGCCGTTGATGCCGACGAGCAAAACGTCCCCGAGATTGCGTGCGGACTCGAGGTAGCTCACATGGCCCAGATGCAAAAGGTCGAAGCAACCGTTGGTAACGGCGAGTTTTTTGCCGGTGGCGCGAACCGCGGCGCGCCATTCCCCCAATTTGTCGCCGGCAATGATTTTGCTGCGGAAATTCATGGGGCTATTTTGCCCGCCGGCTGCCGCTTGGCAACGATTTAGCGATTGAGTTCATTTAACCATTTCCAGACGCGCAAGGCCTCGGTGGCGCCCCAGGCCTGGGCGTCGCAGCCGCGCTGCGTGTGGGGTGCGTCGCCATCCACAATCTCCGGGATCTGGCCAAGACACCCTTCGTTCATCAATCGTTCCATGCCGCCCAGATAGGATTTTGCCGCCGCCACAGCTTCCGGCGCTCCCGCCTCTCCGGACCACGCGCAGGCCAGGGCCTCGCAAAGGACCGGAAACGTCCAGGTCCAGGCCGTGCCGTTGTGATACGCCGGTTTGCGACGGGTGTCCTCGTCACCTTCGTAGCGCGGCCAATATGGTTCGACCGGATTGTTCAGCAGCCGACCGTCGTTGCCGCAAATCGGCAGCGGGACCGAAACCGGCAACGGCGCAAGCGAGCGGAGCGCGCCGGGCACCACCAGATATTTCAACGCGGCCTCGACACAACGTTTGGCGCGCTCACCGGTCACCAAGCCCAGGCTCACGGCAAACAGGCAATTGCTGCGGAGCGCGTCATCCGGGGCGGCATCGCGCGCAATGACGCGGGGTTTGGCCAGCAGCACGTCGGCGAACCAGCCCCGGTTTTCAAGCCAGAACAACTTTTCGAACGACGCCAGGGCGTGCCCGGCGAGTTCCGCCCATTTTTTTTGCTCCATACCTTCGCTGATTGCTTCCAACTGGCGCAACAGGCGGATCCACAAGACCTGAATCTCAACCGGATAGCCTTCGCGGGGCGTGCCGGCGGGGAAGTTAGTGTCCATCCAGGTGAAGTGGCTTGGGCTCCAGATGAGCGCCGAATCCGGGTCCATGCGAATGCCATTGGGCGTCCCTTTCGCGTAATGGGTCGCAATGCTCCGCAGCACGTCACGGACGCTGCGGCCGCTTGGGCCGGCAACCAGATCGTAAAACTTCGGTCCCGTTTTTGGATCCTGGGCCGCCACTTCGTCGCTCACAAAACCAAACCACAACGGCGCGTCGGTCGTGTCACGATTCGACACGTCGTTGCCGTGAATGGTGTTCGGCAAGGTGCCGTTTTCCTCGAAGCGCGCAAACGTGAGCAGCAATTGTTTCACTGCCTCGGTCATGCCCGCCGCCAACAGTCCGCGCGCACAGATCAGCGAATCACGGCCCCAATCCAAGAACCAGGGATAGCCGGCAATGACGGTTTTGCCTTCGTCGCGCCGGACGACAAATTGTCTGACGGCGTGTTGAAGTTGCTTTTCAAATGCGGTGCCGGGGTCCGGACTGGCCTGCGGGAGTTTGCGCTTGGGCGTGCCCTCATCGCAAGCCAGAGCTTGAACTCCGGCTGCAGCCCCGTCTATCTCTGCCGTCGCGACGAGGGTGACCCCCGTGCCTTTGGGCAACGGCAACTCAAACCAGCCGGGACTGTAAGCATCGCCATTGCCGGTTTGACCGCGGCTTTGCTCCAATGGATGCGGGATGTTCTCGCACCATTCGGGTTCGGGATGAAATTCGCCACTGTTGGCAACCACGCGAAGTTGACGGTCGGGGGCCGGTGTGAAAGCAAAGCCGGGCTGGCCATCGAGCCGATGCGTATTGGTTGAAAAATGATAATCCGCGCCGCCGTTGCGTTTGGTTTCGCCATGAAAATTACGGTCTTCGATGTCGAAACGGACGGTCAGCCGCACATCGGCCCCGGCGGGCAACTGTTTGCCGTGCGCGTTTTTTTCAGCCGGCCGGCTGAAGTGAAAGATCGTGGTGTTCCGGCCTTCCGTCATTTCGGCGCGCAACTCGATTTCAACCGTACGGCCGTCGCCCGCATTGGCGATGAACTGCCAGACCGCCGGCGGACCGGTTTGGAAGGAGCCAAGATTTTTCGCGTTGAGCGGGGAAAGAAAGCCGTCGGCATTGACCCAAACCCGGATGCGTTTGACGAGGATATGGCGGTCCACCGGCACGGCGGGATTCAAATTGGCGCCGAGCACGCAATCGTATTTGGAATTCACGCGGCCCAGGTCCACGCACAGGCGCGCCATGCCGCCAATGCCGTTCGTCAGCAGCACGAGATCATCGGGTTTCGGATTGCGGGTTTCCGCTTTTGGACCGGGCGCCAGAAAGCGAACGGCGGCGGTGACATGCTGCGACAGGGTGGCATAACGTTCCAAAATCAATCTGGCTTCCGCGGCGGATTCGCACGGGGGAAAGCAGGCGATGTGTGCGTCGTTCGCGGCAACCGATTGGACATGAAAGGCGCCTCCGTTTTCTTGCGGCATTTGCAATGTGACCCGGAACGGCATGCTGTCCTGAATGAGCAACCAGTGGCCGGATGGAACGAGGGCCACCCGGCGTGTGTCCAGCAGGGTCCAGATGACCACCCGCGGGAAGATTTTTCTTTGGGCGACATCCTCCACCAATCCGGCCAACGAGGCTTTGGGCTTGCTGGCGGCAAAGGCGCTGATGGCGGCAAGAAAATTGGCCGGTGACTGCTCGACCTGCCTGGCAAGCCAGCGCCAGTCGAGTCCGCCCATCGTTTCCACGGGTACGATTTTGCCGAGGGCGGCAAGCGCCCAGGCGGCCTGGGCGCGGGCGCGACGATAAGCCTCACCCGCCAGACCGGCGGGTTCGGGCGTGGATGCCAGGCAGCAACACGCGCCGGGTGTGAGGGTGAACGTCAACTTGTCCTTGATCAGGCTGGACTTCGGCAACGGCTGGCCGAGCAGATCAAACTTGAAATCCGAAATGGGAAATTGGACATCGGAAACGGGAAACGCGACGGAATTCGCTTTTTCCGCATCAGTGTTGACGAACACCAGGACGGAATCTTTGCCTTCGGCGGATTCGCGGAGCAACACGTAAACCGGTGAATCCGGCCCGCTCAGCCGGGAAAGTTTTGCGCCATCGAAAAAGCACGGGTGGTTGGCGAGCAGACGGTTGAGTTCCGCGAGTTCGGAAACGATGTTGTCCGGATTGTCCCACGCGAGGCCGGTGCAGCCGTGGACCTTGATCTTCTCGGCGGCCAGCCATTCGACGCCGCAGGTGAAACCAAACCCGCCGCTGGCGCTGGTCAGCGCGCAAAGCCGGTTGCGCAGCAATGACCACACCCGCCCGCGGGCTGCGAGGCGGTCGTTGTCATGCGTTTCGCTGTAATGCACGTAGGTGCCGACCCGCGCGCTTTGGCGGCCGGCGTAGTCAAGGTAATCAGCCACCTGACGGCCGGAGTAATTCTGGAAAAGCTCGGAATAGGCCCATTGCATTCCGCCATCGGTGAGCAGGCTTTCCGTGGCTTCCCACGAACCGCCGAGGCCCTCCAGCAGGAAGATGGTTTCGGGGAATTCGTCCTGGACGCGGGCGATGATGTATTGCCAGGCGGGCACGGGAATTTTGTAACCGGCGTCACAACGGAAACCATCCACGCCCCGCCGACACCAGGTTAGGAGCGCGTCGGCCAGCTTGTCCCAAAGCACCACGTCGTCTTGTTTCAATTCGACGAGATCTTCCCAGGTGTTGCCCCACGCGCCGGGGCTGGCGAACCGGCCATCGGGATGCCGCAGGAAAAACCCGGGATGATTTTCCTGCAAAACCGAACCCCAGCCGGTGTGGTTGATGACAATATCGATGAACACGCGCGCGTCGTAGGCGTGCGCGGCCCGGGCGAGTTCGCAAAATTGGTCCACGCCCGTGGTGCGCTGGTCAAATTCGACGAGCGCCGGATCCACCGCGGTGAGATCGAGCGCGGCATAGGGACTGCCGAAACACCCGAACCGGGCATAGGTCGTTGGCGTGGGATGGATCGGCAGCAAATGGAGAATACGGCAACCAAGTTTTTGGACGATATGGGGCAGCTGGCGGGTCAGGTCGCGCAGTTTGCCGGAGGGGGGAATGACGGCGAAATTCTTTTTATCCAACTGCTGGAGCTGGACTTCGAGTTTTGCATCGCTGGTGGCGGGCAGGTTCCGGGTCGGGCCGAACAGGCGCGTGAAGGCGCAATAAATGATGTTGGCGGTGCGGGCGAAGCTGGGATGAACACTGATGCCGACGTCCGGACCGTCCGGCCAGTATTGCCAGCCTTTGGCGTCGAGCAGATACGCCTTGGCTTTGAAAAAGCCGGTTTCGGTGAGCGGCAGGTCAATTTGCCAGGCGTCGCCATTTCTTTGCATCGGCACATCGCGCCAGGAGGCGCCGGCATTGGCCGGGCCGCCGGCATGCGCCGTGATGATTTCGCGCCGCAGGGCGGCGGCCCGGCCAAGATTGGTGCGGAGCAAGGCGCGTCCGCCGTTGCGCCCGCCATCGCCACTTAACGTGAAGCAGACGTGGTCGCCGACAAAGCGCGCCCGGCGCTCGCCAGGCACAGGTTCCATGATGAGGGTTGCTTGCGCCACTTTAACTCCGGCATCGACCGCCGGACGGCGTTACAATTCCGCAGACGGCGGCGGAAAGCAATCCTGCAGGTGCCGGTGCCGGCGGGTCAAGCGGAGGTTGCGTTGCGGCATTTCTGTGCTTAGATTGGCGCACAGATTGCTGTTTTCGACTGGTAGTTGTTGGAAGACATGACCACAGCCGCCCAAAATCAAGGCGAAGAAGCTCAATTGTTGCAAACGATTGAGATGTTCGAAGTTATTGCCCAATCGCAGCCCAACGATTGCCAGTCGCTGGAAATTCTTAAGGAGGCCTACACCAAGCTTGGTCGCGAAGAGGATGTCGTCAAAACGTCCAAACGCATCGCCCAGGCCTACATGCAATCGGGACAGCTTTCCTCGGCGATTTTGGAGTATGAGACGGTTTTGCAGCGTCGGCCGGACGATGCCGACGTGCAGACGGCACTCCGGCAAATTGAGGACAAGGCCAACAGCGCGTCGGGGCAAGCCAACGGCGTGGAGGTGGTGGCGTCGGTGTCAACGCCCCAGTCTGACACCGCGAAATTACACAAGAAAACGCATGCGGCGTCGGTGGAAATTGATGATGGCCGCAAGACCATGCACAAGATTTTTGTGGAGGGCAAAATCATCAAGGAGGGCGATTTTGATTTATGCTGGCGCGCAACGGACCTGGCCGCGGCGGCCTCGGACGTGACGGAGCCATTCATCCATGCCCTGGCGGAAAAAAGCATCCTCCCCGTCGAAAAGTCCCTCAAGTTGCTGTCCGACCGGTCGCACACGGCGTATTTGTCGCTGGAAAAATATGACGTGGACATTGATTTGACGCGCGGTTTTCCGTCGGAGGTTTGCCGCCGCTGGTGCGTCCTCCCGTTCGACCGCATGAGCAAATCCATTTTGGTGGCAACCGCCAACCCGTTTAACCAGCAGGCCGTGAAAGATCTGGCGGAAGCCACCACCCATCGATTGCTGTGGTATCTGGCGCCGCCGACCGACTTGATGTCCAATCTCCGCAAAGCCTTCCGCTAAAATCATGGCCAAAGTCAAGTCATTCGGAGAACGCATTGCCGATGCCCTCGTAGAGGATGGTTTGCTGTCGGCGGGGCAGATCGAGGAACTGCTGGAACAGCAGAAAAAGGAGGGCGCGCGCCTCATCAAGCTGATCGTGGACAAGGCCTACGTCAGCGAACAGGATCTGGCGGTTTCCATGGGACGTGTGTTGAACGTCCCGCCCATCAACCTCCTGCGCGCGAACATTCCGGCGGAAATCGTCGAATTACTGCCACGCGACACCGCGCATAATTACAAGGTGATTCCGGTTTCGCGCCTGGAAAACAAGTTGTTCCTCGCGATGGCCGACCCGCTGAACGTCCTGGCCATTGACGACGTCAAGCGCATCACCAAGCTCGAAATTGCCCCGCTCATCGCGTCCGAGAAATCCATTGTCGATAAACTGAACGCCGCGGATTCCTCCAAAAGCGGTTCGATGGAAGACATCATTCAGGACGCCCAAAATCAGCAGAACGAAGAAGACGCTGACGCCGATACCGTCGAAGCGGTTCGGGAGGGAATGGAGGAGGTCAACCTCGATCAGCTTGCCGCTTCCAGCGGGGAGGCGCCGGTCATCAAACTGGCCAATCTCATCATCGTCCAGGCCATCAAGGACCGCGCCAGCGATATTCACCTGGAACCGTTCGAAAAAAACATGCGTTTGCGGTACCGGGTTGATGGCGTGCTCATGGATGCCACGCCCCCGCCAAAGGTGATGCAACTGGCGCTCGCGTCCCGCTTCAAAATCATGAGCAGCCTGGACATTGCCGAACGCCGTCTGCCCCAGGACGGCCGCATGCGCGTCAAGGTCAGCGGCAAGGATTTTGATTTGCGCGTGTCGGTGCTGCCGACCGTTCACGGCGAGAAGATCGTCATGCGCGTCCTGGATAAATCGAACCTCACCGCCAGCATCGACAAGCTCGGACTGGATGCGGACACGTTCAAGCAGGTCAAAAGCGCCATTGATGCGCCGCACGGGTTGATTCTCGTCACCGGCCCGACGGGTTCCGGCAAGACCACGACCCTTTACTCGGCGCTCAACGAGCTGAACAACCCCATTTACAACATTATCACCGTTGAAGACCCGGTGGAATTCCAGGTGCCCGGCATCAATCAGGTGCCGACCAAGAAGGAAATTGGCCTGACTTTTGCCAACGCCTTGCGCTCCATTCTGCGCCAGGATCCGGACATCATCATGATTGGTGAAATTCGCGACACCGAGACGGCCGAAATCGCCATCGAAGCCGCGCTGACCGGGCACCAGGTCTTGAGCACCATGCACTGTAACGATGCGCCCGGTGCCATTGCGCGCCTCGACGACATGGGCATCGCGCCGTTCTTGATTTCCTCATCCGTGATCCTTTCCTGTGCGCAACGCCTCATGCGCCGCATCTGTTCGCATTGCAAGGAGCAGGTGACCTATCCGGCCAAAATGTTTGAAGATCTCGGCATTGACCCCGCGGCTTTCAGCGGGGTGCAGCTCTTCCGTGGCCGTGGCTGTGATCGTTGCAAAGGTTCCGGTTACGCCGGCCGCATGGCCATCATTGAAGCCATGACAATTTCCGATCAGATTCGCAAACTCATCATTGGCCGCGCCAACACGCGCGAACTCGGCAAGGTGGCCATCACCCAGGGAATGCGCACCCTCCGCATGGTGGGACTCGACCGGGCGCGCGATGGCATGTCAACGCTGGAGCAAGTGCTGCTGATTACCTCAGCCCATTGACCCCGAGGCCGGAGCCGGGGTTAAAATTTCCGTTGCGGAGCACCCAAGGGCTGTGGTCCGGGCGCCAACCACGGCGCCTGTTGGGGAGCCCAGCCGGCTGCCGGGGGAGCTGACGTGTAACCCGCATTCCAGACCGTGGGCAATTTTGGCAACCCGGGAGGTTTGCTGATGCTGCTGCTCAACGGAGTGAATGAGGCGCCAATCCGGTTCGGGGAAGGTGGGTCCAGGTTGATACCCAGCATTGTCCGCGGCAGGGAGGTTTTTATGCCGTCCGCAGAAGCGGTTGCCGCGAACGGGGCGGAGGCGGAACCGGGATTCAGCAATTGTCTGAACCGCTCCATGTCCGCTTGTTGCGCCAGGTCGGAGGCCGAGGCCGACATCGCGGCCGATGGGTCGAATGATTTTGGCCAGGGGCTGTTTTCATTTTGCCGGTCCAGGGGGGAATTAAACAACGGGTTGGCCATGGCCTCGGGATTCCTCCATCCGCCGCTGAAGGAGTTCGACATTCCGTACGGGTCACCTGAAAAATTCCAGGCCGAAGACGAATCTTCAGCCAGCAAGGCATTGGTTTTGGCCAGACGCATTTGCAATTGGCTCTGCCTTTCCGCGTAACGTTCCAGCGCCGTTAGATTTTTTGGCTGGCCGAAGGCGTTGCGTTCCGAAATGCCCATCATCTTTTCCGGCGTGGCGGCGCCCAGGATTTCCGCGGGCGTCAACAGCGTCCAATTCTTCCGCAGGTCCAGCTGGCGCGCGGATTCACCGGAAAAACCCGGCCCGGGCGGCAACGGCGGGGTGTCGCCTCCGCGGTTGAAGCCGAAGCTTTCCGGAGCGCGCGTAACACCCTCGAGGTCCAACGACTCCGGCGGCTTGGGGGAAAGCGATGGCAGGTTGTTGGTGTCAGCGTCGCCGTCCGGGGAGGAAAATAAAATGGCTTGTCCCGGACGCGGCTCCGCGCCCCGGGTCTGAACGCAAATGGCCACCCCCGCCACGAGGGCGGCCAAAGGCAACCCGCGCTTCCAATATGCAAGGCTCAAACCCATCTCAAATTATCAGGCTAAACTATTGGACACCCGGCGTCAAAAATGAATTCAAAACCCGTGAATCCGGTTGGATTGATTGGCAATTCGAACAATGAAATCGGCCCGGGGGGATAATCATACCTGTTTGCGTTCAATGTGACTGAAAGGCTCAAAGTCAACACCGCTAAACCTCACCTAACCCCGCCCTCTCCCCTCCATCCGACGGAGCGGAGAGGGAGAATCATCGGCCGGTGGGTTTGAAAAGCTACGACGATCATGGGGATACGTCATAGAATGAGGCCAAATGTCCGTTTGCCGTTCCCTCTCCCCGCAACGAGGCGAGGGTCAGGGTGAGGGGTGAACCCGCGGCTTGACGCCCGTGTTTCATGTTTCTGTAATGGCAAATCAGTATCACACCCTCAACTCTCACCTCCAGCCTTCAAGCAGTCTTATTGCCGCTCGTACTCGCCCTTGCTGACTTTTTTGAGGACGGTGAACCCGGCTTTCTTGGCGTCGGTGATGGACAACGGCTTGAGCTTGTGCGGCGAATTGAAGGTGGAAATGATTTTGCGCACCGGCTTCTTGCACGCCGGGCAATGCGTGAGCGGCTTGGCCGAAAGCGGCCGGCGCAAGGTGAATTTGCCCCCGCACACCTTGCAGTCGCCTTCGCAAAGTTCGTATTCGTAAAGCGGCATGGCTCAATATCAGTTTCCTGCTGCCGAATGTCGGATTGGAAGCTCAATCCGTCAATCAAACAAATTGACCAATTGGCGGGGTGCATTGGAGCATTTTCAAAAAATATGTAACCGCCGACGTCACTCGGCGCAAATCGAATTAAGGGAAATGATATGGCGCGAACTGACGTTCGCGGTTCCGAGTTTGCTTAAATTGCTCTAACGGCGATGGCTTCGGCCCGGTTGCCATGCTGCCAGTTTGGCCCGGGCATTTTGGATCTGTTCCGGGGTAAAGCCGGCATGGATTTCAATCTGGCGCACGATCTTCCTGGCTTGCTGGATATTCCCGCAATGCAGGCCGTGAACCTCGGCCAGTTTGATCCGTGAATCAAAATCTCCGGGCTGCTGCTTGATTTTCTGTTCCAGGATTTCAATGGCGGTGCCAAAATATCCGTGGGCGAGCAACTCATCCATGGACTCCGGCAGGGCGGCAGCGGCTTCCGGCCCGGGTTTCCCCCGGCTCCATTCGGCAATGGAACGACGCGCGTAGTCGATATGGGTGGAGGGAACATGAGGCTGCTGTTCGAGAGCCCGGAGTGTGGCCGCGGCCTGGTTGGGTCGGCGCACGTCCTCCGCGTACAGCCGCATCAGCATCATGGCCGCATCCACATTGGCCGGATTCTCCTTCAACAGCGAAACCAGGATTGCTTCCGCTTCCGGGAATCGTTCCTGTGAGCGCAAGCGACGGGCTTCGACCAGCGGCCTGGGTTTTTGAACCGGGTCCGGTTTGACCCCGAGGTGCTCCAGCATGGTTTCCAGCGTGAGCACGCTGACGTCTCCGGATTCCTTGAGCGCCTGGCACATCTGGATCGCCTCTTCCTTCCGGCCATTCTTGATCAGGCTGGCGACCAGATCCAGTTCCCGAAGATTCTGGTTGGGGTCATATTCCCGTTTGTCCGGGGGATCAATCAGATGATGAAACCAGCGCGCGAACAATTCAACCACACAACCGCACCAGACCAGGGCCAGCAACCCGCCAATCAAAAGCACCATCGGCATGGCCTGCAACACTCCGGGCAGACAAAAAAGCACCGTTAGCAGGAACAGGGTTATGCCGCAGCGCGCGGCTCGGCGGACGAAGTCGTCCCCTTTGTTCTCACCCGTTACCTTGGTGTCATACCCGCTCAACCACCAGGCCGCCAGGATGGTGAACCCGATGGCGGTGATGGTAGTGACAATCGCGGGCATGATGGCGGAACCAACGATGAAACGCGGGATCTCCCCAAAGCGGGAGCCCCGACGTTGCCGGGCAAATTTACGCCGGCTACTTCTTTAGAAACGCGCTGAACAAATCAATCGGCAACGGCAGGAACGTGGTCGTATTGTGCTCGCTCGCCATTTCGCGCATTGTCTGGAGATAACGCAATTGCAATGCAATCGGTTCCTTGGCGATCATCGCGGCGGCCTGCACCATCTTTTCGGCGGCCTGGAATTCACCCTCGGCGTTCACGACCTTGGCGCGGCGTTCGCGTTCGGCCTCGGCCTGCTTGGCCATCGCGCGCTTCATGCTGTCCGGCAGCGCCACGTCCTTGATTTCGACGGCGGTGACCTTGATGCCCCACGGCTCGGTCTGGCGGTCAATGATTTCCTGCAATTTTTGGTTGATCACGTCGCGTTGCGAGAGCAGGTCGTCTAGCGACGCCTGGCCAAGCACGCTGCGCAGGGTCGTCTGCGCGATGAGCGAGGTGGCCTTCCAGAAATTTTCCACCTTCACCACCGCCGCATTTGGGTCCACGACGCGAAAATAAACCACCGCGTCCACCGTGGCGGGTACGTTGTCGCGCGTCATCACTTCCTGTTTGGAAACGTCAATGGTGACCACGCGCAAATCCATTCTTACGAGCTTGTCCACGACGGGAATCAGAAAAATCAGCCCCGGTCCTTTTGCGCCCTGGAGTTTGCCGAGGCGGAAAATGACACCGCGTTCGTATTCGCGCAGGATGCGCATCGCCTGTGGCAGTATGAAGATGGCGAGGACGGCGATAACGATTACAACCGGGCCGAGCGCGCCAAACAATTTGATCAGTAAAGCGATGAGGTCATTCATAATTTATTCCGTTATGTTTTTTTGGGTTTTACTTTCAGCGTCAATCCATCAATGCCGGTGACTTCCACGGCTTGTCCGGCCTCCACCGGCGTTTCGCTCACGGCGTTCCAATTTTCGCCTTCGATAAACACCCGGCCGCCCTGCGTGTCAATCCGGGAAAGCGCGTTGACCGTCTGGCCGAACATCATTTCCTTGCCGGTTTGGGCGGGTTTGAGTTGCGCGCGCAGGCCCTTGCCGACCACGAGCACAAAAAACGCCGCCGTGACAAGCGTGGCCGGAACAATCCAGGACAGCGGCAGTCCAAAGCCCGGCGCAGCGTGACTGAATAACATCATCGCCCCCAGGAAAAAGGCCACAATGCCACCAACCGTCAATATGCCGTGGGTCGGCGAATAAACGTCCACGATGAACAGCGCAATCGCCAGTCCGATCAATACCAGTCCGGTGACGTTGACCGGCAGGATGGACGACATGTAAAGCACCAGGATCAGCGCAATCGCCCCCACAATGCCCGGCAGGACCGCGCCGGGACTGCTCAACTCGCCGATGATCCCGTAAATCACCATCAGCATCAGGATGAACATGACTTCCGGCCGCAAGAACAACTGGGAAAATCGTTCCCACGGGTTCATGGAGATTTCCACGATCCGGGCGTCCGCAGTGTGGAGGGTTTTATCACCCACTTCGCGTCCGTCGAGTTGTTTGAGCAAATCCGGCAGGTCGTCCGCGATCAGGTCAATGACGCCGATGTCGAGCGCTTCTTCGCTCGTGATGGAAGCGCTTTCACGCACCGAGGAAATGGCCCAGTCGGCGTTGCGATGCCGTTTGTCGGCGATGGACCGGGCGAACATGGCCGTGTCGTTCTCAATCTTCGTTTTCATCGTGTCGTCGGTTTTTTCGACGTTGCCACTGGCGCCAATCTCGACCGGGTGCGCCGCGCCAATTCGCGTGTGCGGGGCCATGGTCGCCACGTCGGCCGCCATGGTGATGAACACGCCCGCACTGCCGGCGCGGGCCGGGGCGGGCGCCACAAAAACGACGGTCGGCACCTTTGCGTCGTAGAATTTTTGGACAATCTCCGAAGCTGAATCCAGCAGGCCGCCGGGGGTGTTGAGCTGGATGATGAGGCATTCGTCGTTCTGAGCCGCTGCGGCGTCCACGGCGCGTCCGATGTAACTGGCCGTGGCCGGGCCGATGGCGCCATCGATCTTAATCAGCCCCACCTGCGCAGCTTGAGCGGCCGCCACTCCCAGAAGCAGTCCCACAATTGCGATGAAAGGCCAAAGCTTCATAACTTTCCCAGTTAAAAATCATGTTAACCTAAAGCCTGGCTTCAGCAAACATTTTCGCTGCTGGGTGGTTGGCTAATTTGCCTTCGGAGCGCGGGCTTCAGCCCGCTTCGGCGCAGAAATGGAAAGGGACGGTGAAGCGGCATAAATGCCGCGCTCCTTAAATTAGGATACTACCCGCCGTCGCGTTCAGTGCCCGAAACCTTCGGCCATCGCCACCGCCTTGAGCATGGCCTTGGATTTGTTGACGGTCTCCTGAAATTCGCCCTCGGGTGTGGAATCATTCACCCAGCCGCCACCGGCTTGCACATAAGCTTTGCCGTCCTTGAGCAGCGCGGTGCGGATGGTGATGCAGGTATCGAGATTGCCGTTGAAGGAAAAATAACCCACGCACCCCGCATACGGCCCGCGGATGGTCTGTTCGAGCTCGGCAATGATCTGCATCGCGCGGATTTTCGGCGCGCCGCTGACCGTGCCCGCCGGAAACGTTGCGCGCATCAGATCGTAAAGTGTCTTGCCGGCGGAAAGGCGGCCCTCGACCTGTGACACAATGTGCATGACGTGGCTGTAACGCTCGACGATCATCAGGTCCTTCACCTGCACGCTGCCGAAATCGCACACGCGCCCGATGTCATTGCGCGCTAGATCCACGAGCATCACGTGCTCGGCGCGCTCTTTCGGGTCGGCCAATAATTCCTTTTCCAGGGCCGCATCTTCCTCGTCGGTTGCGCCGCGCCGCCGGGTGCCGGCGATGGGGCGGATTTCCACCCGGCCATCCTCGCAGCGCACATGAATTTCCGGCGAGGCGCCCACCAGCGCAAACCCGTCCAGTTCGAGCAAAAACATGTAAGGCGACGGGTTCACCGAGCGCACGGCGCGATAAACGTCAATCGGGGACGCCTTCACCGGCGTGGAAAACCGTTGCGAACCGACGACCTGGATGATGTCGCCGGCGGTGATGTATTCCCTGGCCTTGAGCACGTTCGCAAAAAACTTTTCCCGGGTGACGTTGGATGCAAACGGGACCGGCGGCACCTCGGAGGGCAGGCTGACCGGGTGATGTTCGCTGGGCTGTTCGAGCAGCGAAACGAGCCGCTCGATTTCGCCGACGGCATCTTCGTAAGCCTCGGCCGGACTGGCAGCGCCGTCGAGAAAGGCATTGACCAAAACCGTGATGGTTTGGGCCGCGCGGTCAAAAATCAAAAGCTGGTCGGCGATGAGAAACACCATCACGGGCGTTTGCAATTCGTCGTGGGGCGGGCGCGGCACGACCGGTTCGACGTCGTGAATGAATTCGTAGCCGATGAAGCCAATGGCGCCGCCGGTGAATCGCGGCAACCCCGGCAGCAACACCGCGCGATGTTTTTTCATGATGCGCTCGACCACTTCGAGACCGTCACGGACCTGGAACGCGGCTGTCCCAGCCGCAGCACTGCCGCTGACGGCGGGACTCTGGAGTTCGTGGGACTGTTGCGATTGCGCACCCGCTGCGGCTGGGACAGCCGCGCTCCGAACTTCGAATTTCTCCACCACCTTCCCGTTTTCGATGACTTCCACCCGGTCGCCGGTTTGTTTGATGACGGCGCGTGGATTGCAGCCGACAAACGAGTAGCGGCCGATGTGTTCGCCGCCCTCGACCGATTCAAACAAAAACGATTCGCCCTGCCCGCGGATTTTCCGATAGGCGGACAGCGGGGTTTCAATGTCGGCCAGCAGGCGGCGGGTGACGGGAATCACGTTGCCCTGCGCGGCCAGTTTTAGAAATTCGTCCAGCGTCGGTGAATGCATTGATCAAATGATCTTGTCCGGTGCGCGGATCTCCACGCGGGTCCAGGGTTCAACCTTCAAGGTTTTGCCGTTGACGTAACCGTTGTGGCGGGCGTCCAGCTTTTTGGCCGCGCGCCGGATCCGCCAGATCGCCAGTAACGTATAGAACGCCACGGCCACTGCGTAAGCCACCATGCCCATGCCGATGGCGAACGGCAGCCGCAGCCGCAGGTGGCTGGAATAAATCAGCGCGGCGCCGATGCCGGCGGTCAACAGCGTGTTGCCGGCCAGACAGAACAGGTAAAGCGTGATGCGGGTTTCCTGCACTCGCTCGACATGCCACCGGCGGTAATTTTCCTCGCCCAGCGAATGCATGAGCCACGCGGACTGGAAATTACGCGCGGCCACCAACACGCTCGCGGTGGCCACCACGATGGCCGACAAAGGCCACAGGGCCAGAACGCCCACCAGCACGACATTCAGCAGCAAGCCCCATCTCCAGCCGAGTTTTTTGGCGATGGGATTGCCTTCGAGCACGAGGTTCGGGGTCGCAATCCACGTGCTCAGAAAATCCATTCCCCGCGCAAAAACCAGCAACAGCAGCAACAGAAAATAATCGCGGCTGGCGAATGGCGCCGTGTCGTCCATCACTTCTTCCTTCCGTAAATCTGTTCCGGCGTTTCGAGTTGCGCCTCCGTGGTCTTGAAGGACTGGCCGTCCTTTTCCACCGAGCGGAAAAAGCACGACTGGTAGCCTTCGTGACACGCGGCCCCGATCTGGTCCACCTGGATCAACAAGGTGTCCCCATCGCAATCAAAGGCGATGTCCTTGACCGTCTGGGTGTGGCCGCTTTCCTCGCCTTTCATCCAGAATTTCTGGCGCGAACGGCTCCAGAAGTGCGTCTTGCCGGTGGCAACGGTTTTTTCGAGCGAGGCGCGGTTCATCCAGGCCATCATGACGACACGCCCGGTTTTTTGTTCCTGTACGATGGCCGGAATCAGGCCGTTCGCATCAAATTTCAGTTTTTCGTAAAAGCTCATGGTTTGGCTCAAATTGTGCCCGGCAAGGTAACAGAAATGGTGCGGCAAACCATGAAAAAGTTTATGGCCCCTGGCCGGGCCCGTTGGTGGGTGCCACCGGCGGGTTTGTGGCAAGGCCGGCGGCAATGGGATTGGTCGCGTCTTTTTCGCGGTCGGCAATGCTGCGTTCCAACCGGCGCCGGGCGTCGGCGAAGGCCGCATTGGTTACGTCATCCAACTGGCAGCGGGCCTCGGCGAAACGGCCGGCGGCCATTTTGATCCGGGCCAGATGAATGCCAACCCCGGCGCGTTCGTTGTCGTCATGGGCCGCCTGCAGCGCGTTGGTCCAGGCCGCCAGCGCATCGTTGGTGCGCAGCGGGTGGATGCCGTAATAGCTTTCCGCGTAGTCGGTCGCGAGCAGGAAATTCTGTGGATCCAATTGCATGGCCTTGCGATACAGCGCGAGTGACTTGTCAAAAACCTGCGGCTCATCGAGGCCGTAAAATTCCTTCGCGTCCTTGCGGAAGAGATAAACCGTGGTGGCCAGATTTCGATAGTACACCGGCTCGGAAGGGTCCAGTTCGATGGCCCGGGCATAATCCACGAAGGCATTGGTGATCGGGCCATGCTCACCGCAGTAATTGGCGATCTGGTTCCACGCCGCCGGGTTCCGGGGATCGAGCTGTGCCGCCGTTTCGCATTGGGCCACGGCCGCGTCTTCCTCGCCAATGTCATTCAAAAAGGTGCCATAGGCCAGATGCCCGCGCGCCGAATCCGGATAACGCTTCAGAAAATCCTGGTAATCCTTGCGGACCGAATCCAGCCGCGCCCGGATGCGCCGATTCAATGCTTCCTTGGATTCGCCGGCCCCCTGGGCGGCAAAGGCGCTGTTCTCGCGGATCCATTTGTCCACCTCGTCCAGCGCCGCATCGTCCCCGGCCATCAACCGGGCCAGTTCCTTCTCCGCCGGGTCGTCGGGATTGACCACGGCGACCGAGACCCCGGTTTTTTGCTGGATCAAATTACTGACGGCCAGCGGTTGATTGGTGGCGATCAAGGCGCCCACCAGGCCAATAAGGAGCTCATTCACAGGAACAACGTATCACTCCGGCCGCGTCCGTCGAGCCGCAAGCGGGTTGGTGAATTGGAAGGACAGCGCGCAGAGGACAAACTTCTCCGCCTCCGCCCCGGTGATTCTTATCACGGGCGCAAGTTATCATCTGACTTCAAGCATCTTCCCCGGTCAGTTGACGGCGCTGACGTTCACGCCACCTGCCGCATCATGTCTTCGCTGCCGAATGGATTTGGCGTGCGGAGGGCGCATTCCGGATCGTCACGCCACTGACCATCCACGAGGAAACGATAGTAGTGCATGCCCGGTGTCAATTCGACGGTGGCCCGCCATGTGCCATCGGTGCCTTTATGCAAATTGATGGGACGCTCCTGCCAATGCGTGAAGTCTCCCGCCAATTGGACGCTCCCCGCACCGGGGGCGGAGAACGTGAAGGTTTGTTTTTGGCCATGGCTGCCGTTGGGTGAGTTCATTTTCTTTGCCATAACTGTCTTTCCTTTCCGCGGGCCGCAAACTCCAAGCCCAAGCGCAAACTAAGCCCGCGATGGCGGCAATGTAACCCTTCACCGGCCCGGGGCGCCCGGCGTCTCAACGGCGGCCGGGCTGGAGGGGCTCCAACTTTGATGCAGCGCGGGTTTCCAAACCCGCGGGCGCTCCCGGCGTTGCGAGGCTCCGCCGATTTGGAAATCGGCGATACAGCAGTTTTGGAATCCTGCGCGACCACGATTTCGTGCCGTCGCATGGAAGCCACTATGAAATATGCGGGCTAAACCTCCTTCACCACGCCCCAATAAACATCGAGGTGTTTGCCCAGATAGATTTTGACGGCTTTGACCAGCACGGCGGCTTCGAGTTTCTGGCCTTGCGCAACCAGTTCCTTGAGCGCCATGCCGGGACGGATGTGGAACGAGCCCTGGGAAATGATCGGGCCTTCATCCAGCCGCATGGAAACAAAGTGCGCCGTGACGCCAGCGATCTTCACGCCGCTTTCATAAGCCTGCCGGTACGCCTGCGGGCCGGGAAAACTTGGCAACAGCGACGGGTGAATGTTGATGATCTTGTTTTTGTAGCGCCAGACGAAATTGGGCGAAAGGATCTTCATGAAACGCGCGAGCACGACGAAATCAATCTGGTGATCCTCAAGCAGGCGCAGGGCGCGGACTTCGGCCCGGGCGCGGTCGTGCCAGGGAACATGAATAAACGGCAGACCCGCTTTTTGAGCGCGTGCCGCAAAATCGCCGTAATTGCCAATGACCAGCGCCGCGTCGGCCTTGAGATTTGCGGCCAGGAGCGCATCGAAGCAATGAGGTTCCCGGGTCACCAGGATGGCGAACCGCTGGCGGCGGTTTGGCTCCGTGAAGCGGATTTTGATTTCCATGCCCAGCCTGCGTGCCAGGGCATCGAGTCCAGCGCGGAGACTGGCGCCGTTGCAATCCACCGGGCGCCAGGAGGCCTGCAAGGTCATGCTGAACTGGCCGCGGGTGACCTGTTCCTCCAGCGCTTCAATGTTGGCATGTTGCTCAAAGAGAAAGGCGGTGACGTGGGCGATGACCCCGGTTTTGTCCCGACCGATGACGGTTACCGTGGCGAATTGTTTCATATTGAGGCAGGGAATAGCCAAAATTCGACCAAATTGCACGGATTAAGGAAGGCGGGCAGGCATGGTGTGTTGTGTGCTTGAATTTTTCACGTAAAACCGCAACTTTCCCGGCTTTTCGCTGTTGAATGAAGGAACCTGAAATGAAGGAAACACATGGGTTTTAGTTCGGTAAAAAGTCTGGTGGCATCGGTCGCCGACGCCACGCCCGTCCAGTTTGACACCTGGCGCGAGTCGTGGCGCACCGCCGTGAACGCCGGCTCGGCGGAACCATTGCTCGGGTTCATCGCCCGGGAGCGCGGCCTGACCGAGGACGCCTTTCTCCAGAAGCTGGCGCAAACGCTTGAATGGCCGTTTCTGGATCTGCCGAAACACACCATCCCTCCGGAAACCCGGAATAAGATCTCCACCAAGATTGCATTCCAATATTCCGTGCTGCCCACGGACGTGACCGACGGCACCCTCCAGGTGGTGGTCAGTGATCCGTTCGACGCGGCGATGATGAGCTCGGTGCGGTTCAATGCGCAGATGCCGGTGCAGTTTGCCCTCGCGCCGAAAGCGGAAATCGAGAAGGCGCTGAAAAAATATTTCGGCGTCGGCGCCGAAACCCTCGACGAACTTGGCGAAGGCGAAGCCCTGGACCTGGAGATTGCCAATGACAAGGAAATCACCGAGGACGACCAGGAAGCCAGCGTCATCAAATTTGTCAACCAGGTCATCTGGGAAGCGTTCAAGGACCGCGCCACGGACATTCACTTTGAACCGGCGGAAGACGAATTGCGCATCCGCTACCGCATTGACGGCATTTTACATCAAACCCCGATGCCGCCCCAGCTCAAGCGTTTTCAATCAGCGCTCATTTCGCGCATCAAGGTGATGAGCGGCATGAACATCTCCGAAAAGCGCCTGCCGCAGGACGGCCGCATCAACGTCCGCATCAAGGGCGAGGAAATTGACATCCGCGTTTCGACGGTGCCGACGGTGTACGGCGAAAGCGTTTCGCTGCGGTTGCTGACGCGCGGGAAAATCTTCCTGAGCCTGGACAAACTCGGCTTCTCCCAGTTGGAAGAGACAGCCATCCGCGAAATCATCGTCAAACCGCACGGCATCTTCCTGGTCACCGGACCGACCGGTTCGGGCAAATCCACATCACTTTATGCGTTTTTGAGCGCGATCAACTCGGTCCACAAACGCATCATCACGATCGAGGAGCCGGTTGAATATGAGCTCAAAGGCATCAATCAGATTGCCGTGCGCACGGAAATCGGTCTCACGTTTGCGATGGGGCTGCGTCATATTCTGCGCCAGGATCCGAATGTGGTGATGGTGGGTGAAATTCGCGACCAGGAAACGGCGGAAATCGCCATCCGCGCCTCCCTGACCGGCCATCTGGTGTTCAGCACGCTGCACACGAACGATGCGCCCAGCGCCTTCACCCGGTTGATTGACATGGGCATCGAGCCGTTCCTCGTGGCGTCATCGGTTGAGGCCGTGATGGCCCAACGCCTCGTGCGCACGATCTGTTCGCACTGCAAGACGGAACAGAAGGTGGATGCGGATTACCTGCGCCGGATCGGATTCCCCGAGGATGAAATCGGCACGGCGAAATTCTGGCATGGCGCCGGGTGCGAGGAATGCCGCCAGCAGGGTTACCAGGGGCGCAAGGGCATTTATGAACTGTTGCTCGTCAGCGAAGCCATCCGTCCGCTCATCATGAACCGCGCCAACGCCACCACCATCGCCCAGCGCGCGATGGAGGCCGGCATGCGCACGTTGCGCACCGACGGCTGGAACAAGGTCAAAGCCGGCTCCACGACCATCGAGGAGGTTCTCCGTGTCACCCAGATGGAGGAACATCTGGAGGCGCTGGCCGGCGGCGAACGCACGCAAATCACCCCCCGCACCTAACCCTATTTTTTCATGGCCCGCTGGCATACCTGCAACATTCTGCAACTGGCACCCGACGCGAGCCGGCTCTGGCAATTTGACGCCAAGGGCGGCGGTTTTGCCCTGAATCGCGAGCACCGAACCGCCATTGACCAGCAGTTGCCGCCCCGGTCGGTGGCCAAATCCTGGAGCTCGTTGTGGCAGCCGCGATTGAATGTCGCGTGGCTGCCGCCGGAAAAGGTCTTTCTGCGGGTGCTGGAACTGCCCCGGAGCAGTTTCGACGAAACGTTTGCCATGGTGGAACTGCAACTGGAAAAATTTTCTCCCATGCCGGTGGCGCAAGTCGTCTGGACGATTCATATCCTGTCGCGCCACGGCGAATCTCCGCGTCAGAATGAAGCCGCAACGGCCGGGGAAACCAAGGCGGAGGATTTGCAGACCGTTGTGGTGGTCATCGTCGAGCGCGGCGTGGTGGAGGAATTTCTCGGCAAGCTCGAAGGCCGGGGTTATCTCGCCGACCGGTTGGAAGTGCCGATGCTGGACCAGTTGGAAGCCACACCGGCGACGGAGGACGGAGCCTGGATCTATCCGGTGCAGCTGGCGGGCCAGAGTGCGGCGCTGGTGGCATGGTGGCAGGCGGGCACGTTGCGAAATCTCAGCTATATCGTGCTGCCGTCCGCGGGTGACCGCGCGAAAAATCTGAAGGCCCAACTGGCCCAACTGACTTGGGCCGGCGAGTTGGAGGGTTGGTGGAGCACGCCGCTCATTCAATGGCATCTGGTCGCCGATCCGGTCAACGCCGCGGAATGGGAAAAGACCTTGCGCGAAAGTCTTGGGGAACCGGTGCGGGTGGCGCCGCCCCTGGCTCCGGCGGAACTGGCCGCGCATACGGCGCAACGCGCGGCAGCAGCGGGTTCGCGCGCGACGTTGTTGCCGGCGGAATTTCCGTTGCGTTATCACCAGCAATTTGTTGACCGGCTCTGGTTGCATGGCCTGGCGATGACCGGGGTTGTGTATGCCGTTGGCGTGGCGATCTATTTTTGCGCGGTTGGCCTGCTCTCCGTCAAAACGCTCAAGGCCGAGCAGGTGCTCGCGGACCTGGGCGGCAGTTACACGAATGCGATGCTGCTCCGGGCGCGTTATGACGTGCTCGAAAAACGGCAGGTGTTGAAATACGCGGCGTTGGATTGCTGGAAAATTGTTGCGGAACAACTGCCTCAGGATATTACGTTGCAACGGTTCAGCTTTGCGGACGGCCAGAAGCTGGCGTTGAGCGGCACGGCCGCACCGGAACAGGTCAACCTGATTTTTGACTTTTACACCGCCATGCAAAAAGCCCCGCTCAACGATCGGCCCATGTTCGATGCCCGCGCGGGAGAACCGCCGAATCCCCATCCGGCCGGAAAAAACGAAATCTGGAGTTTCAGCCTGCAACTGCAGCATGCGGAGGGTGCGCCGTGAAAAAATACTTCGTGCATTTGCGTCCCATGGAACGGCGCCTGGCGGTCGGCGTGCTGGTCGTAGTGATCATTGTGCTGAACGCCTGGCTGATCTGGCCGCATTTTTCCGACTGGGGCGACCTGCGGCACCGCCTCGATGGTGCGCGGCAGAAGCTGACGCGTTACCAGACGACCATTACGCAAAGGACGAATTATGAGGCCCAGGTGAAAAACCTGGAAGGCGAGGGCGAATTTGTGGCGCCGGAAGACCAGGCCATCAATTTCATGCGCACCATTCAGGCGCAATCCGCCGCCAGCGGAATCAACGGGGTCAGTTACTCACGTTCCACAATGGTCACGAATGAATTCTTTGTCGAGCAGCGCCAGAATATCACCCTCGCCGCCACCGACGAGCAACTGGTGGACTTTCTTTACAAACTCGGTTCCGGCCCCTCCATGGTTCGAGTGCTGGATCTCGAGCTTCAACCCGACGGCCCGCGCCAGCATCTCAATGCGAACATCCGGCTCGTCGCCAGTTATCAAAAAAACCCGACCGCCCCGGCGCACGCTGCCGCCCCGGCCGATTCCAAGCTTTTAACCAAAACCGCAAAATGAAAACGACCACGCTTGTCCTGATTTTATTTCTAACCGCCCTGGCGTCCTGGGCGCAGCCGGCGCCCGGCCCGCGTCATTTTCCCCAGCGCGCCAACCTGGCAACCAACACCCCCGCCGCTTCAGTCATGCCTCAATTTCCCGGCGCCCCGCCGGTGGGTGCCCCCGGGATGCTGCCCGTCCCCAACACCCCTCCGGCAAATGTGCCGTCCGCCTCCGATGCTCCCGCAGCCCCGGCCCCGGCCCCGGCTCCGGCTCCGGCCGCGCCGCCCGAGGAGATGATTCCCGCCGGCAACATCAATTTTCAGGGTGTGGATGTGGGTCAGGTGCTCGACGTTTATGCGAAGCTGGTTGGACGCACGCTGTTGCGCGCCGGACTGCCGTCCGCCCAGATTGTTCTGCGCACGGAAACGCCGTTGACCAAGACCGAGGCGGTCCAGGCGTTGCAAGCCGTGCTGGCCCTCAACGGCATCGCCGTGGTGAATGTGGGTGAAAAATTCGTGAAAGTGTTGCCGGTGGACCAGGCGAATTCAGCCGGCGCGAAAATGGACCAGCGGGATGTGAGCCAGTTGCCGGAGATGGGTTCGTATGTGACGCACATCGTGCAGTTGAAGTACACCAAGCCGACCGAAATGATCCCCATCATCCAGCCGTTCGCCAAGCTGGCCAATTCCATTCTGGCCATCGACGGCAATGGCATCCTGGTGCTCCGCGACAACGCCGAAAACGTCAAGCGGATGCTGGAGATGATTGATCAAGTGGATATCGCGGTGCCGGCGGAATACATCTCGGAGGTGATTCCAATCCGTTACGCACTGGCTGAAGACATTGCCAACGCGCTGAACACCCTTGGCGGCAGCGGGGGCAGCACGGTCAGCATCGGGAGCACGGGGGCCTCGACACCCGTCAGCGGCATTGGCCGCTCCACCGGCGTGGGGGGGGGCGGCATGGGCGGCCAGGGCGGCCAGGGCGGGGGTTATAATCAGGGCGGCCAGCAGCGGCCGTTTGGCGGGCAGACGACGCCCGGCGCCGCGCCCGGCGGCCAAAGCACTTTTCAACAACGGTTGCAGTCCATCATTCAAAAGGCTTCCGCGCCAGGCGGGCAGCAGGACCAGATCCAGGTTTTTGGCCAGACCAAAATCATCGCCGACCAGCGGAGCAATTCATTGCTCATTTTTGCAACGCAGGCGGACATGGAACGGATCAAGGCCGTGGTGGCGAAACTCGACGTGCTGCTCGCCCAGGTGCTCATTGAATCTGTCATCATGGATGTTTCCCTGAACAAGGGATGGAATCTGGGCGTGTCGGCGGAGCAAAATCCCAGCAGCATCAGCTCCAGCAAGCGAATCGCCAGCGGCGGTGGCTTCAACAACGGCCAGCCGTTTGCAAATTTCATCAACAATTCGGCTTCCCTGGCTGGCACCAACGTGCTCAGCGGGCTTTCCAGCGGTTTCAGCTATTTCGGCAACATTGGTCCGACCTGGGACGTGGCGCTGCAGGCCGCGGCCTCCGACAACACGGTCTCCATCATCCAGCGCCCGCGCATCCAAACCTCACAGGCCAAAGCCGCGACGTTCTTCGTGGGAAATACGGTGCCCTACGTCAACAGTGTGTATTACAACAGCGGCGTCGGGTCCGGCGCCAGTTCCTCCTATTCCCAGCTGTCCGTCGGTGTGGAATTGGATATCACCCCGTTCATCAATCCCGACGGACTGGTGGTCATGGATATCAACCAGGAAATTGATGACATCAACGGTTTCACCACCATTCAGGGCGTCGGAGATGTGCCCAACACGGACAAACGCACGCTCCAGTCCGAGATTGCCGTGAAAGATCGGGACACGGTGATTTTGGGCGGGTTTGTCCGCTCCCAAAAGTCCAAAAACCGGAGCGGGGTTCCTTTGCTGCAGGATATTCCGATCCTCGGCGCCTTGTTCAGCACCCGGAGCGACACCAAGACCCGCAGTGAATTGATCGTGCTCATGCGCCCGACCGTTTTAAGAACCCCCGAAATCGCCGCCATCCAGGCCATCAAGGAGGAACGCAGGCTGCCCGGCATTTCCGCCTTCGATGCGGAAAACACGGAGACCGAGCGCAAGCAGATGGAGGCCGAACGCCGGGCTGAGCTGAAACGCGCCAAGCTCCGAGGGACCGCCGACGGTCCGTTCAACCGTGTGGTGCCACCGGACATGCCGGTCAATACCAATGCGGTTTCACCCAGGAACCCATGACGGGCGCGACGGTTCAATTGTCCGGCGGAGGATCGGAAAAAGATTCGCCGCCGGGGAAAATTTCCTCCAGGGTGCGGATCGGGTGCAGCGGCAGCAGCAGGAGTTTGGGGACGTAAACTGGATCGCTTTTCGGGTTTTTCAGCGTGCCGGTGACCTGGTATTCAAACAATTTGCTCACCGGCCACAGCATCGTGCTGACCAGCGGGCCGATCATCCAGGTGTTGCGCAGCAATTGAGCGGTGACCCGCGCGTTCACGTTTTGCCTCAAATCCACCGTGCCGGTGTATTCCAGCCGCATCAGGGTCGAACGGATTTGCAGCGAGTCGGAATAAATCACGCCATTGGTCATGCTGAATTCGACCGTGGCGTCCGTCGCCCGGCTGTTGCCCAAACCCGATGAAAACGTGTTCAACACTGGCGATAAAAAGCCAAAAACCGGGATGTCCCAAAGCAGCCCGTCATGCAGATTGGCGTGGCCGGAACCATCCCACGTGTGCCAATCCCGCGAATCCGC
>Ga0265320_10000388_pt1:2500-35663 | contig 35663 bp, 31 predicted proteins | sample 4827metaG_FD_202087 | JGI IMG/M metagenome (GOLD analysis project Ga0265320, IMG submission 202087) | Rhizosphere microbial communities from Carex aquatilis grown in University of Washington, Seatle, WA, United States - 4-8-27 metaG | ecosystem: Host-associated > Plants > Roots >... | reverse complement strand
TGTTGTGCGGTATCTAATTTGCGTTTTGGCAACCATCGCAGGAAAATCCATATCATGGAAGAGACGACCAGGCCGACAATCAATCCAGGATACATTTCAGCGCGCCCACTGGGATTAAAAAGCAAGAAAAACATTGGCCAAACCAGTGGTGCCACAAAAACTCCTAAGAAAACTGCTAAGTCGACTGGATGCCCTGGCAACATTAGCGCCGAAAGATAACTACATAGCCCAGGGATCGCATACAGCATGAGGGTGAACAGACATCCCGTTTTCCCAACAGGCTCTTCTTTCGCCATCGTGCCAAACGTTTGCAGTACGCTGTGGTGGCGTCCCTCGATGGCCTGCCTAGTTTCCCGGGCCCGAGATTGCTGCTCGTATATCGGTTCAAGACGAGCCAGCTCCGCAATCGCTTCTCGAAGCGCCTTCGCCGAATAATCAAGCTTTAAGCAATCCGTGTAAGAAGCTGATTTCAGTTTGGCTTCAGCCTGTTCCAAATACTGTCGAGCCTTCTCCAGTAAGTCCCGATATGAGGATACAAAACTTCCCTTCATTGACTTCTCAAAAGCTTCGCGAAGGCTGTTAATTTGCTTCCGGGTGTTGGCATAAGCCCTGGCGGCGATTTCAGATAGCAACTGCAGCACCCGGGGGCGAACATTCTCGAGGTCTGGATCAACTGCGGTCTTCACAAAAAATGTGGCCTCGGCATCAATGGCGGAGCGAATTTTATTGAGACACTTATCAGTGTTCCCGGCGAGTGCAGCATAAACGCCAACCGTAAACAGCGAAACTCCCGTCGGACTTTTTTCAAGGGCAAGTGCTTGTTCAGCGATTTCGAGTGCCTTGTTATATTGATACTCCGTATAATGGAGACGCGCCAATGCCCACAAAGCGCGCGCCCTCTCTTCATCATCAAGCGAGTCCGGAAGAGTCAGGGACTTGCGGAAATACCCAAAAGCCGCTTCAGCGCTGTTTTTGTGAATTTCGATGAAGGCGAGACTCAACAATACTTGGTAATCAGTCGTGTCGTACTTCAATGCAAGGCCAAACCGTTCCTCGGCTTCTGCGTACTCGCCGTTGTCCATGTGGCGTCGGCCTTGATGGACGAGTTGCTTTGCCTCGTTGTTCCGATTGTTGAGTAGAGTTGTGAGAATTCGACTCAGCGTCTCGCCCTGCTGCGCGAGCTGCCACCTGATTTCATCGAGTGATCCACAAATTCGATCGCCGAGATTGGCCACCGCCCAACGAATATCTGACGAAAGCTGACTGCCCATTTTTACTATTGTTGTCGCGAGCAGGTCGGTCTGTTGGCTGATTTCGCACGCAATGACTTCCGCCGCTTCAATGTTACTCGCGGCTATCTCAACAGCGGCCGCTTTTTGGGCTTGGATTTGTCGATCCGCAAGCGCGATCATTTGTCGTTGATGCTTTGGCCCTGCATAGAAAAGCTCCGCAGTATTGGTGTAGGGACCGGGCCAATTGGACGTGTAGCGAGAGATCAGTGGTTCCTTCATATTTTTAACAGTAACCAAGGCCAAACCCATTGCAATACTCTCTAAACTTCCCTTGGCCGACCTGCTAAGTCCGGGGACGGATGGACGGAAGATGTAGCGAATGTGGAATGCACGTCCGGTAGTCGCTCCGGTCTGCGGGGTAGGTGCCCAAACTATGGCCCATTTTGGGGTCAAAGGAGTAGCTTGTGCGATGTCCCTGGACTTAAGGATTGGCAAAATCTCTTACAATGCCATTGCTTGGAATGGGTCAGCTTAACCCTGTTTTGCCAGGAGTTGTTTCGTAACAGCTTGCCGTGGAATCACTAACCGCAAATGGCAAAAAGTGTCCGTAAGCCCACGGCTATTTTCACCGCCTCGCTACGCGAGGCTGAAGAGGCGGAGTTAAGAACATGCCATAAAATGTTTATGGGGCTAGCGGAGTAGTTGATGGAAAATCAGGCCATCCGCCAGCTTCCGCGACCGATTTGACGATGTGTCCGGTTCCTTCGCGCACTTCCCGCATAATGCGTGTGTCGATTGCATCCCGGCGAGGCAGCGACGCGCCAGCCTCCGCCAGCACATGATTATAGGCGACCTGGGGTGGTTCGGTCGCCACCACTGGCGCGGAAAACGGTTTTGCGGCTTCGACAATCTGGCGATCATAATAATACCCCAGGCCGCGCCAATTGTCCTGATTGACCCGCGCGTCTCCTTCCAGCACATTGTCCGCGACGAACAACGACGCCGGAGCCACAATTTCCTTGCCGTTGTGAAAAAGTTGTGGCCTTTGCGTGGTTGATGGCCCCGCCTTTAGGTAGTTACCCACATAATTGAGCCGGTCAAATTCCCCGTAAGCCGCCGTATCACCCCAATCATAGATCACATTGTTGCGGAAATCCGCATCCACCAAGCCTTGAAAGCGCACATTGCGGCTGAGGTTATGGGCGAAAAGATTGTGCTGCCAGGTCACGCGATTGCCGCCGGCGATGGAGGCATAGCCGTGGTCGGCGAAATTAAGGCTTTCACTAAGAATGCACCATTGGATGGTGATCAGATCACTCATCTTGGTCACCGACAGAATCTTGTTGGTGGACCAACTCAGGGAGAGGTGATCGGCCATGCAGTTTTGAGAGCCTTCGATGAAGTAGAGGGCGTGCTCGCCGTCCCCGCCTTGATACCTTACGCCTTGGTTATCCAGGTGAACATCATCGTCACCGATGCGAATCCGAAAATAGCGAAGCACCACATCATGAGTCCGCACTTCCATGCCATGATTGCGCAGCATAATCCCTGCGCCCGGAGCTTCCTGCGCATCCATGGTAATAAATGGCTGTTTTATAATCAGGGTGGACTTCAGCGGGATCACACCCCCCACCCGAAACACCAGTATGCGCGGCCCGGATGCTTCCACGGCTTCCCGCAGGCTGCCCGGTCCGGAATCGTTGAGATTGTCCACGTAAATGATCTTTCCACCCCGACCGCCAGGAGTAAATGCGCCAAAACCCTCTGCACCGGGAAAAGCGGGCTCGCCCGTGAGCATCGTGAGTGGGAAGAGCCGATGCTCCTCCCAGAGTGGCGTGGGCGATTCCGGAAGCGGACGCACATGGTTAGCCGGGGCATCAGCGGCGTATTCGCTTTGATTTTTCAGCACCAAGTCGTCGCCATTGGGGCCGCCTCGGTAAGTCAATATCCAGTGATAAGTGCGACCCTCGAATTGCGCCGTAACTTCGCCTCCCTCCGGCAAGCCGTCAAAAGTCCCGAGAATGGGCACATGCCCCGAAACTAGGGTGACGGCCTCCCGCGGAGGAACCGCGCTCAAACTGATTTCCAGACGGCACTGGCCCCGCCCGTCTTTGATGATGCGCAGGCCGTCGCGATGGGACTGTATGGTAATCGGCGTGACACCGTGTTCATCCAGAGTGAAGGAAAGCGTGGAATGGCCCGGTTTCCCGGTGGGATCATCCAATCCCTCCAAATAAAAATAATCGAGGACATGGATGGCGGAAGCCCGCGAACCCTCAATATCTAAATGAGCTTCGGCGCCCAGGCCGAGGCCAACCGTTAGCGTTCGGCCCAAAAAACTGCCGCCGAGAATCCGTAGCGTGGCTTTCGTTTCCCGCCCCGGCACGGCGCTCGCTCCACCCACAAAAACATCCATGGCGCAATGCATGGCCCCGTCTTTCAATACGAATTCGCCCTCACTCCCCTTGTATTCGCCGACCCGCAACGAGTCCTGCATCAAAATCAATTGTCCGCCATCCACCTCGACGTGCGCACGGTCGCCTTCCGCCAGCCCGACTTCCAAATCGCCGGCCAAATAAGTGCCGGGCGGGACTACCACACTGCTATCGCCATGCACGGCCGCTTCGACAAACCCCGTCGGCAAACCCGATGACCAATGGGCTGAATCAGTCCACCGGCCAGAATTGGCCGTCCATGCAGTGGGGCCTTGCGCATCGCCCGCCACCGCGGCACCCAGGGCTAAAACTTTCATCAAGCCCATGCACAAACTGGGTAAGGCCAGTTTGACGACTGTTCGCAAAGTTCGCATGGATTAGTCTTTTTACGTCCGAAGGGATTTTGCGTCAACCATACGCCGCTGCCTTTTGCAGGCACTTGACGTGGAATAACTAAACGCAGGCGACAAAAAAGCGTCCTTCAGCCCACGGCTATTTTCAATGGCCACGATGGGGCCGGCGGATTGACGCTGATTAGAGGCTGAACTTAAAGCACCTCTTTAATCTTCGCCGCGAGGCGATGCGCGGTGGCGCGGTGCGTGGCTTCGTCGGGTTTGGATTCCGTCGAGAGCGCATATAACGCCACTTTCCCCGCCGGGGCGCGGGAGCGCAGGCTCGCGGCGGCGGATTCATCCACTTGCCCGGCAATGACGACAAGTCTTTTGTGGTGCTTGATGGCCAGTTCCGCGAGCGCGCCGGCGGCTTTGCCGGAAAGCGAGCCACCGTCGAAGCGGCCCTCGCCGGTCAGCACCAAATCGGCGGACTGCACCAGTTCCTCCAGGTTCAACCAGGCGTTCAGCAGGCCAAACCCCGGCACGAGCCGCGCCGCGCAGGCCAAGCGCAGGCCGAAGCCGGTCCCGCCCGCCGCCCCCGCGCCGGGTTCCATCATCAGCGTTTTCGGCTGGTCGAAATGCGCGCAGAGTTTTTTCGCCATCGCGCCGACGGTTTTTTCCAGGCGCGGGAAATCACCCTCGGGCATGCCCTTTTGCGGGGCGAACGTCGCGGTGCAGCCATTCGGGCCGAGCAGGGGATTGCGCACGTCGCAGGCAATACGCAAATCGGGCAAGTGCGGCCAAGGTTCGCCCGCGATGCGGGCGACGGAGCCAAATTTTTCCGGCGTGACATGTTTGATCGGCTCGCCGTTCGCATCGCGAAATTCCAGGCCCACGGCTTCGAGCGCGCCGAGGCCGAGGTCGTTCGTTGCGCTGCCGCCAATGCCCAGCAGGATGGCGCGCGCGTGGGCGTCGGCGGCGCGGCCAATCAATTCCCCGGTGCCCAACGAGGTCGTGTGCCACGGGTTGCGCTCGCCGGGCGCGAGCAAGCCCAGCCCGCTGGCCTGCGCCATTTCAATGATGGCGAGGTGGCCATGGTCGGGCAAATCGAGCAAGTCACGTGCGGCCGGCGGCACGTGCGCCAAGTCCACCTCGCCCCACTGGGCTTCGATTTTTTTCAGGCGCGGGCCATGCACGATATGCTTGTGCAGTTTCCCCCGGGCTGCGTGCGTGAGGATTGCGCAAAAACCCTCGCCGCCGTCGGACAGCGGCGCCTCGTCCGTGCGCGCGTGCGGGAAAGCCTCGCGAATCGCCGCCGCTGCGGTCGCACACGCCGCCGGGGCATCCAGCGCATGTTTGAATTTGTCGAAAGCCAGGAGAACGCGCATGCCGCTAGGATGTACGACGAACGCGAAAGCGTGAAGAAAGAAAATGCCTACAATAGCGTCTTTGCGACCTCGACCAGGTGCTCGGTCGTGATGCCGAGTTCCTTCATCACCACATCGCCGGGTGCCGACATGCCGAAGCGCTCGATGCCGATGATTTTGCCATCGGTGCCGACATATTTGTGCCACAGCCCGGTCACGCCGGCCTCGATGGCGACGCGCTTCTTGCACCACGAGGGCAGGATGCTTTCGCGGTATTCCCATGGCATGCGCTCGAAACGCTCGAAACACGGCAGTGAGACGACGCGCACTCCGTTGCCGAGCTGGCCCGCCGCGTTCATCGCATGTTGTAGTTCGGAGCCGCAGGCCAGCAGAATCAAATTCAAATAGCCGCCTTTTTCATATTGCGCGACGTAGCCGCCCGACAGCACACCGCCGCGCCGCCAGAGCAGGGGAATGCTGGAGAGCAAAGGCACAACCTGGCGCGTCAGGCAAATCGCCGTCGGGCCTTTGGTATGTTCGAGGGCGGCGACAAAGGCACCCGCCGTCTCTTCCGGGTCGCCCGGGCGCACCACATCGAGGTCGGGAATGCAACGCAGCCCCGACACGGTCTCGACGGGCTGGTGCGTCGGGCCGTCTTCGCCGACGCCCACGCTGTCATGCGTAAAGATGTAAAACACCGGCAGTTTGGCGATGGCGGCGAGGCGGATGCTCGGGCGCAGATAGTCGGCAAACGTCAGAAATGTCGCCCCCGAGGCGCGGAAGATTCCGTGGTAGGCGATGCCGTTCATGATCGCGCCCATCGCGTGCTCGCGGATGCCGAAATAAATATTGCGGCCCGCGCGGTTGTCCCGGTCGAAATCGCCGGCGTCCTTGATATAATTAAGCGTCGAGCCATGGAGGTCGGCGCTGCCCGAAATAATGAGCGGCATCCGCTTCGCGAGGCTGTTGAGCATGTCCGCCCCGGCCTTGCGCGTGGCCAGCGGCGGCGTCCCCTCCGGATAAACCGGACAACTGTCGAGCAGGTTGGTGGGGATGACGTGGTCGAGGCCGGAGCGCAGCAACTCGGCCTTGTCCGGGTTGGCTTTTTGCCAGGCGTCAAAGGTCGTCTGCCATTGCTGGTAGGCGGCCTTGAGATTTTTCCCGTGCTCGGCGAAATAGCCGCGCACCTCGGGCGAGACGTAGAACTTTTGCTCCGGCAGGCCGAGGGTCTTGCGCGCGGCGTCCACAAATTTCACGCCCGCTTCGCCGTGGGCCTTCGAAGTGCCCGCCACTTCGGGAATGCCCTTGCCGATGAGCGTCTTGCAAATAATGAGATGCGGCTTCCCCTTGCCGTTGACGGCCCGGTAGTACGCCTTGTGCAGCTTCTTCAAGTCGTTGCCATATTTGACGGTTTGCACCGACCAGCCGTAGGCCTTGAAGCGCGCGGCCGTGTCTTCGCATTGCGACTTGGCGGCCATCGCATCGAGCGTCACGTCGTTCGAGTCGTAAAAGAGAATCAGATTGTCGAGACCCTGGCGACCGGCCAGCGCGGCGGCCTCGCTGGCCACGCCTTCCTGCATGCAGCCGTCGCCGCACAGCGCGATGATGTGGTGGTCGAAAATCACGTGTTCCGCGGTGTTGAAGCGCGCCTCGGCCATTTTTTCGGCCATGGCCATGCCTACGGCATTGCCGATGCCCTGGCCGAGCGGCCCGGTGGTGGCTTCGACGCCCGGCGTCTCGCCAAATTCCGGATGCCCGGGGGTCTTCGAGTGCAGTGCGCGGAAGCGCTTAATCTCGTCGATGGAAACATCAAAGCCCGCCAGGTTGAGCCACGAATACAGGAACATGCTGCCGTGGCCGGCGGAGAGCACAAAGCGGTCGCGGTTGATCCATTTCGGATCGGCGGGGTTCACGCGCAACGCGTGGCCGAAGAGGACGGCGCCAATTTCGGCGGAGCCCAGCGGCAGGCCGAGGTGGCCCGACTTGCAGGCGGCGACGGCGTCCATCGCCAGGCCGCGAGCCTCGGTGCAGGCGCGGGTGAGCAAAGCGGTATTCAGACTCATAGAGTGGTGATGTTAAAAAATGAAAAAGGACGGCCAACATAATGCAGGGCCGGCCCGAAACGCCAACGCAAAATGTCGCCGCCGGGCCTTTGGGCTTGCTCCGCTGCCGGACGCGGCCATGCTGGCGGCACTTCATTTCTCCATGCATTCCTGGCACGATGTCACCCCGGGCGAACGACTGCCCCGCGAATTTACCGCCGTGATCGAAATCCCCATGGGTTCGAGCGTGAAGTATGAATTGGACAAAGAAACCGGCCTGCTCAAGCTCGACCGCATCCTCTATTCGGCGGTCTATTATCCCGCGAATTACGGTTTCATTCCGCAAACCCTCGCCGAGGACGACGATCCGCTCGACGTGCTCGTGCTGTGCCAGGAGGCCGTCGCGCCGCTCACCCTCGTCCACGCGCGCGCCATCGGCTTGATGACCATGATTGATAGCGGCAAGCGCGACCACAAAATCCTCGCCGTCGCCGTCAACGACCCGGAATACAACGGCGTCAACCAGGCGTCTGAACTGCCGGTCCACCGCCTCTCGATGCTGCGCCGTTTTTTCCAGGATTACAAATTGCTCGAAGGCAAAACGGTCGAAGTGGACGAAATGCAGCAGGCCGAGGCCAGCGAGAGCGTCATCAACGATTCCCTGACGCGCTACAGCACCCAGCGCCGGCGCGGCTTTGGCGGAAGTTCCAGCAAGAAGGGTTAGGCGTATTTCAGTTCGACCCGCTGGCCGGAGGCGGCGGCCCGGTAAATGCCTTCGATGATCACCATGTCGCGCCGGCCGAGTTCGCCCGGCACCGGCGAATCTTTCTTGTCCAGGATGGCCTGCGCGATGCCGTCCATGTGCGCCGCCTGCTGGATCATCGGCGGAAATGTCACCGGGCCGTTGCTGGTGTTCATCTTGATGCCGCCGTAGCCAAAGGCGGAGGGAAAATCGATCATGCCCTTCGCGCCTTCGACGTGGAAGTGGCCGTAGTTTTTCACGTAGCTCGTCTGGCAGGTGGCGACCGCGCCGCCGGGGAATTCCATCGTCCAGTCGAGCGCCTCCTCGACATCGACAAAAATATTGGGCCGCGTTTTCGGATGCTCCTTCGCTGTCACGGCCACCGGGTTGGCATTCGCCGCCATGCAGGCGGCGTGGACGACATAAATGCCCATGTCCATCAGCGGGCCGCCGCCGGAGAGCGGGTGGTGGATGCGCCATTGGTCGCCATTGAGCGTGAAGCCGTTTTCTCCGGCCATTTTCGTGAACGGCCCGAAGTTCGGATCCGTCGCCAGTCGCACCATTTCCTTGTGATAGGGGTCGAAGTGCAGCCGGTAGCCGATGGAGAGCGTGCGCTTGGCGGCGCGGCAGGCGGCGAGCATCGTGTCGCACTCGGCCACTGTGTTCGCCATCGGCTTTTCGCAAATGACGTGTTTGCCCGCCTTCGCCGCCTTGATGACGTGCTCCGCGTGCACTCCATTGGGCGTCACGACGTAGACGATGTCGATCGCGGGATTGTCCGCCATCTTCGCCATCGTGTCATAATTGTAAATATTCTGCGCGGGGAAGCCGACCTCCTTCGCCCATTGCGCGCCGACATCGGGCCGGCCAGTGACCACACCGACGAGTTTGCAGAGTTGCGTCTTCATCAACGCCGGGCGCAGTTGGCCCGTCGAATAGCTGCCCAGCCCCACCAGGACGACGCCGAGTGTCTTCGCCGGCGCGGCGTCCGCGGCCCACACCCGGCCACCCATCGCCCACGTCGCGGCCGTGGCCAGCGAAGTATTGCGGATGAATTTTCGGCGGGAAATCCGACGGCCAAGTTCACGGAGGGTGGATTGTTTCATGGGCGGGGCGGGGTAGGGGGGTGGAGTTAGGGCCGGATTCTGAAGGTTATGGCCGAAAATGCCAAGCCTAGGATGGCTCACTGCTGGTCGGCCACGCGTCCGTTGGCGTTCGTATAATTTTCTTCTTCATCCCGCCGCCTTCCTTTGCCATGCTGGGCCATCCATGTCCACTCGTGTTGACTATTACGAATTGCTCGAAGTCGCCCGCGACGCCTCCGGCGAGGAAATCAAAAAGTCCTACCGCCGCCTGGCCGTCAAATTCCATCCCGACAAAAATCCGGGGGACCGGGCGGCCGAGGACAAATTCAAGGAAATCGGCCACGCCTACGAGGTCTTGAGCGACGAGCAAAAGCGCGCCGCCTACGACCGCTACGGCCACGCTGCCTTCCAGAACGGCGGCGGCGGCGGCGGCGCCGGCGGGTTCCACGACCCGATGGATGTCTTTCGCGAAATGTTTCGCGGCAGCGGCTTCGAGGAATTTTTCGGCCAGGGTGGCCCGCAACGCGGCAACGATTTGCGTTACGACCTCGAGCTGACCCTCGAAGAAGCCGCCGCCGGCGTCGAGAAGGAAATCAAATACCGCCGCGCCGCCCCGTGTGGGACGTGTGGCGGCAGCGGCGCCGAGCCGGGCACCAAGCGCCAGACTTGCCCGACCTGTCGCGGCGCGGGCCAGGTCGTCGCCTCGCGCGGATTTTTCAGCGTCCGCCAGGCCTGCCCGCACTGCCACGGCCAGGGTTCGCTCATCGCGCACCCGTGCCAGCAATGCCAGGGTGCCGGTCGCGTCGAGGAGACCGCCAAAGTGAAAGTCCGCGTCCCCCCCGGCGTGGACAGCAGCCAGAAATTGCGCTCGAGCGGCGGCGGCGAGGCCGGCGCACCGGGCGCCCCCGCGGGCGACCTCTATATTTTCCTCCACGTCCGCGAACACGAACTCTTCCAGCGCGAGGGCGACGACCTGCACTGCACCATCCCGATAAAGTTCACCCTCGCGTCCCTCGGCGGCCCGCTTGACGTGCCGACCCTCACCGGCAAGGCGCAGCTGAAAATCCCGCCCGGCACCCAAAGCGGCGCCATGCTGCGCCTGCGCGGCCGCGGGATGCCCTCGCTGCGCGGCGGCGAACACGGCGACCAGTATGTGCGCGTCGAAATCGAAGTACCCAAAAAACTCACCGCCGAGCAAAAACTAAAACTCGAGGACTTCGGCAAAGCCTGCGGCGACGCGGAGCAACCCGTCAGCGAATCCTTCTTCGAAAAAGCGAAGAAGTTTTTCGAAATGTGAGGGCGTGGCGGCAGGGCTCTTCCAAAGACAATTAATTTTTCCTGTATTCCATTTCCCGATTCCGCTAGTGTGTCGCGCTTGAGCTTTAATCAAAAATTTTGTGGACTTGATGCGGCCGTTCGGCGTCGTAAAAGATTACGCGCCGAGGGCAAGGCGGTGGTGCTTACCAATGGGGTTTTTGATTTGTTGCATCGGGGGCACCTCTATTGTTTGTTTTCGGCCGTACAAATTGCGCGTAACACCACGGGAAAGGATACGGCCCTTTTTGTTGCGCTCAATGGCGACGCCAGCGTTCGTGCCCTCAAAGGGCCGACGCGTCCGGTGCAGACCGAGGAGGATCGCGCCTATGCGCTCGCCGCACTGGGGTTTGTGCACACGGTTTTTGTATTTAACACCCCAAGGCTTGATCGGGAAATTCTCAGGCTGCAGCCGGATGTCTACGTCAAGGCCGGCGACTACGCCGGCAAACTCGACCCCGGCGAACATGCGGCATTACAAAAAGTGGGTGCCAAAATAAAATTTGCGCCTCTGCTCGCGGGTTACAGCACGACTCTTCTAATCCAAAAAATTGCCGCGGCTGCGAAGGCGGGAGCGATCTAAGTCAATTTTTCGCTCCATGGTTGAACTTGCCATCATCCCCGTAGAAAGCATTCAGCGGCGCATTTTCATTCTGCGCGGCAAACGGATCATTCTCGACGCTGATTTGGCCCGTTTTTATGGCGTGACCACGGGAAATCTGAACAAGGCTGTCGGACGAAATCGAGAACGGTTCCCGGAAGACTTTGCCTTCCAGCTTACCCGGACCGAGACGGCGGCTTTGATGTTCCAATCTGGAAGATCAAAGGCGGGTCGGGGCGGCGTTCGCAAGCCCCCCACGGTGTTGACTGAACAGGGTGTGGCCATGCTGGCCAGCGTGCTGCGCACCTCGCAAGCGGCGCAGGTCAGCGTGGCAATTGTGCGGGCGTTTGTTCAGTTGCGGGAATTAATGGCCAATCATCGCGGATTGGCTGCCAAATTAGCCGAATTAGAGCAAAAACTCGGACGCCATGACTCCGCAATTCGGGAGATTTTTGCGACCATTCGACAGTTGCTGGAAACTCCTCGGTCATCAAGCAGGCGTGAAATGGGCTTCCCTACCCGCTTGTTGACGAAGTCAAAGACAAAGTAGCCCTGAAGCGCTTACGCCTGATGGTGCGGGAACCAGCGGAAGAGCATGAAGTAGACAATCACGCCGGTGACGGAGACGTAATACCAGAGCGGGAAGGTCCATTTCGCCCAGGCGCGGTGGCGGATATAATCGCCTTTCAGCGCGAGCCAGAGCGTCCGCAAAATCAGCGGCACGATGACGATGGCGAGAATCGTGTGCGAAATCAAAATCGTGAAATACAGCGCGCGCCAGCCGCCCTCGCCGTCAAACATCGTCAGCCCGCGCACAAATTTCCCGGTAAGGTAGCTGATTAAAAAAACCACCGAAATCGTGAAGGTCGTCAGCATCACGGCCCGGTGCGCGGCGATGCGCTTTTGCTTGATCAGCACAAACCCCGCCGTGAGCAGCAACGTCGCCGAGCCGTTCAGGCAGGCATTGATTTCGGGAAACGGCAGGTCGGCGAGGGCCATGGAGGAAATCAGAATGCAGAATTAAGAATGCAGAAAAAAGCCAGTGTCCGCCGTCGCACAGCCAGGGGCGACAATCCAACATTTCATAATTCTTAATTCTTCCTTCTTAATTCAAAAGCAGCCGGTCCGCGACGAGGGCCGCGAGCGTCAGCGGCAGATAGGCGAGGCTGGCGAGGAAGAGGCGCCGGGCGGGCAGGTCGCGCGTGGTCTCGTCAGCGCGGGCAAATTTCCACGCGCGTTGCAGGAACCAGCCGCCGATGCCGAGCGCGACGATGCCATAAAACCCGCTGGCCAAACCAAGCGCCACCGGCAGCTCGCTGCACACGACCAGCGCGACGGTGAACAACAGGCTGTCCCGCGCCGCGCGCTGCCCCGTCGGGTCGGTCACCGTGCTCATGGGCAGGCGGGCGAGGGCGTAGTCGCGCCGGTAAGTCCACGCGAGGGCGAAAAAGTGCGGAATCTGCCACGCGAAAAGCACGCCGAACAAAATCCAGCCGAGGGGCTTAATGTCGCCGCTCGCCGCCGCCGAGCCAATGAGGGGCGGGAGCGCGCCGGGAATCGAGCCGACAATCGTGCACCAGGGTGTGCGCCGTTTCAGCGGCGTGTAAACGAGCAGGTAGCTGGCCAGCGTCGCGAGCGCCAAAAACGCCGCGAGCGCGTTCACGCCGCCCCACAACACCAGCGGGCCGAACGCCGCCAGCGCCAGGCCAAAGACCAGCGCCGCCGCCGGCGACACCGCGCCCGAGGGCAAAGGTCGCCCGCGCGTGCGCGCCATCCGCGCGTCAATTTCGCGCTCAATCCACTGATTCAATACGCCCGCGCCGAATGCCGCGCTGGTCGTGCCGACGATGAGGCAGGCGAGCACCGCGAAATGCGGTTCAGGACGCGCCACCAGGTAGCCCACCACGGCCGTGATCACCGAAAGAAAACTCAGCCGCGGCTTGGTCAGCTCCCAGTATTCCCCCAGCAGCGCGCGCACCGCCGGTTGGACGGCGGCGGGCAGCGTGGCGGCGGTGGCCTTGGAACTCATCGGAAGGAAGACGAAAAAGGGTGGGACAACGGGACGAACCATGCGTTACGCCGCCGCAGTCGGCCACCATTTTGACCTATGGGAAAGAAACGTCAGCACCCACGTCGAGGCAAGCAAAAAGGCCCCGGTGAGCAGGTGCGCCGTCGCAACATTAGTATTCTTGTTGCTCCATATAACTTCGGCCCCGAGGCCGATTTGCATCGCCAGCACCAGCAGGACGACCACCATCCACGACCCCAGTTGCCGCCGCGCCGACCCGTCGCGAAACACGCTCGCCGCCAGCCCGGCGATGGCCACGGTGACCAGCCCCGCGCCCACCCGGTGCGCGAAATTCACCGCCACCGGCCCGCTCCAAGCTGGGGGCAGCAACGCGCCCTCGAGGGTTGACCACGGAAACGTCGGTATCGCCAACGCGTAGCCGCCGTGCCGCATTACCGCGCCGAGAAAAATTTGCAGGAAAATCGCCGCGCACGCCACATGGCCCCACCGCCGCACGCCCGGCGCCACCGGCTTCGCCCCCACGCCGCGCACCATCCACCCGCGCGACAGCGCGACCGCCAGCGTCACCCACAGCAGGATCGTAATTTCCGCCACCATCGCGTGGGCCACCCGCAGGCACAGCGCCACCGTGTTGGACGACCAATGGGTGTTCGAACTGTCCAACAGCACGCGCAAACCGCCCAGCAACGCTTGAAAGAAAATTGTGCCGACCAAAATCCACGCCAGCCAGCGCACCCAGGCCCGCGACTCGGTGAACTGGATCCACAACGCGGCGGCGATGGTCAGGGTCGAGAGCGTGCCCGCCAGCAGGCGGTGGCTGTGCTCGCAAAACATGCTGAGGTTCTCCAGCCAGCCCGCCGGATTCAACGACCCATTCGACAACGGCCAGGTCTGGAACGCCATCCCCGCCTGGTTGCTCGTCGTCTCGCCGCCGGCCAGCAGGACGAACCCCGCAAACACGAGCGCCAGATGGCAAAAACGCTCCAGCCCCGGCTGGTGGCGTTCGGTGCGGTGGTCGGTGAGGGACATAAGGAGGGACGATGATGCAGGATGGGGGGAGCGGGATGAAGCAAATTCGGAATGCGGAGTTCGCAATGCGGAATGCTAACGGAGTCGGTTAGCCGGCCAGGCCCCGATTGCATTTCAAGTTTGCCGAATAGGGAATTATGGCCGCAGTATTCCGCGCTCCGGATTTAGCATTCCGCATTTCCCCATGTACCGCGGCCGCCTCGCACCCACGCCCACCGGGCGCCTTCACCTCGGCCATGCCCGCACGTTTTGGCTCGCGCACGCCCGCGCCCGCGCCGCCGGGCCGGAGGCAAAAATCATCCTGCGCCTTGAGGACCTTGACGCCGCTCGTTGCAAACCGGAATGGTCGGCGGCGGTGTTCGACGACTTGCGCTGGCTCGGCCTCGATTGGGATGAAGGCCCCGATGTCGGCGGGCCGCACGCCCCTTACGAGCAAAGCCGCCGTCGCGCAGTCTATCTTGAGGCCTGGCGGTGTTTGCGCGATGGCGGCTATATATATCCCTGCGCCCGCTCCCGCGCCGATGTGCAGCGCGCCGCCCAGGCTCCGCACGCCGACGAGGAGGACGCCGAGCCGCTGTATCCTCCGGCCTGGCGTCCGCCGCCCGGCACAGGCCGCGATTTGTCCGCGCCTTCCGCCGCCGCCGCCAACTGGCGCTTTCGCGTGCGCGACGGCGAAACGATAAAATTCCACGACGCCTGGCAAGGCCCGCAGTCTTTTGTGGCCGGAAAAGATTTCGGCGATTTCCTAATCTGGCGGCGCGACGACGTGCCCGCGTACGAACTCGCCGTCGTCGCCGACGACCGCGCGATGGCCATCAGCGAAGTCGTGCGCGGCGCGGACTTGTTGAAAAGCACGGCGCGGCAACTCCTCCTCTATCGCGCCCTTGGCTGGCCGCCCCCCGCGTGGTGCCACGCGCCCCTGCTGCTTGATGAAAACGGCCGCCGCCTCGCCAAACGCAACGATGCGTTAAGTTTGGCCGACCTGCGCGAACGCGGCGCCGACCCGCAAGAGTTTATCCAAGCCTGGCGGCCGGAATTTGGCGCTTTCGTGACCCGATAAAAAACCGGCCCCGGTTTTTTACCGCCGCGCCGCAATGGTCGGCGCACCGGTTTCGATGGCGGCTTGCGCGGTGCGATACTGCGAATCCAGGTCTGGCAGGGACGCGATGCTCATGCCGAGATTGCGGATGAGGCCGTCTTGCAGGCCGTAGATCCAGCTATGCACGGTCAGGGGCTGCCCGCGTTCCCAGGCGTCGCGCGCAATCGAGGTGTGGCAAACATTGCTGACTTGCTCGATGACGTTGAGCTCGCACAACAAATTTGTCCGCTTTTCGTCGCCGTGGACGCCGTGCACACACGCCTTGTGTTTTTCGGAGACATCCTGCACGTGGCGCAGCCAGTTGTCGGCCAGCCCGATGCGGTCGCCGCGCAACGCCGCGCGCACGCCGCTGCAACCATAGTGCCCGCACACGATGATGTGTTTCACCTTCAGCACATCGACCGCAAACTGCATCACCGAGAGACAGTTCAGGTCCGTGTGCACTACGACGTTGGCGACGTTGCGGTGGACAAAAAGTTCGCCCGGCAGCAGGTTCACGATTTCATTCGCTGGCACGCGGCTGTCGGAGCAGCCAATCCACAAATACTCGGGCGATTGCTGCCGCGAGAGTTTCAGGAAAAATTCCGGATCGCGCGCCCGGATGGCGTCCGCCCAGGCGCGGTTCTGCTGGAAGAGATGGTCGAGCTGTCCCATGGCGGAGCCAATCCTCTGGGACTGCGCGAAGTTGTCGATAGCATTTTTTGGCCGGGCGGCTGGATGAGGGCGGAAAAACGAGCTGACGAGGGCAAGCGAAAGCGGGAACTCGATGACACCAATATCACCGCCCGCAGGGAATTCATTTGTCTTTGCTTCCGCACCGGATGCGCCGGGTAGGCCCGCAACGGGCCGAGCGGAGGACGGCGTCAAGCGCCGGCAAGGCGCCGCCTCCACTGGCCCCTCCTCATTCGGGGTTGGAGTCCAGGATAGGACGCAACCCCGGAACTTGGAATGTTTGGTGCCCGCGGGTGTGACGCGCGACAGGTGGGAATGGCAACTGCGCGGCTTCGGCCGCGGATGGAATCGGTGGGAGCATGTCTATGGCTTCATGGCTCCGGCGGTGGGAAGATTCAACGGGCGGCAAAATCCGGCGCTTCATACCTCCCCATCTTAGCGGATTTTTTCGAAACGCGTAATTGGGGGCGCGGCTGCAATTCGGTAAGCAAATCCCTTAGCTTGGCGGGCCAAACCTAGGCATTTTCCCTAGCGAAGTATGGGCGCGCTCCCCATTTACGTTTGGCGGAATTGCGGTAGGATGTTCCCAGCATGAACGACACCCTTGACCTCCCTGCAGGCCGGACCTTCTTGCTGGCGGCTGGCGAATCTTTCGTCCCGTCCCGTTAATCAGGGCGATAACGTCAAAGGCTTCCCCAACCCCCATGAATACCGCCGTTCTTACACCCCCGACACCTCCGGCAGCGCCAGTCCCTCGCCAGCTGCGGCCAACGAAGCGTGCGTCTTTGCCCCGCGCTACCGTTCTGGAAGCGCCCGGTGCGGGCAGCGCCATTTCCGACCGGACCAAACTCATCGTTGCCCGGGTCAATGTCGGTTGGGGTAACACCGTATATTTGCGCGGCGAAGGCGGTTGCCTGACGTGGGATCAAGGCGTGCCCATGATTTGCTCCGGCGATGATCGCTGGGTCTGGGCCTGCCATGCCGACGAAGCGCCGCGCCAGTTCAAGTTCCTGCGCAATGATCTAGACTGGGCGCTGGGCGAAAACGAAATCATGACCGGCACCGACATCATGGTGTGCAGCCCAACGTTTCCGGGCTGACGGCTACACCTTCTCGGGCACGACAAACGGTTTGCGGTATTCGCGCGTCAGGAGCGCGTTGGCCGCGTCGCTGTTCGTGAAGCGCTCCGTTTTCGGATCAAACTCCAGCGCCGCGCCCAACGTCACGGGCGTTTTTTCCAAATTCACGCCGTTGAGGCTCAGGTGGGCGGCGAGCCGCTCGAAGGCCTCGCTCATCGTCGCGTTGCTTTTGATTTGCTCGCGGATGGCGTCGGGCGGCTGCGTCTTGCCCACGCGGTGGGAAATATTCGCCATATGGCTGAGCGAGCTGGAAATGTGGCCTTCGGTGATGGGCGCGTGCAAGTCGCCGACCTTCCGGCTGCGCACCGCGGCGATGAAGTTGCCCTCATGGTTGGACGCCCCGGCAAAATCCTTCAGCACGTTGCCGTCCTTGTCCGTGGCGCGCGCGGTGGTGTAAGTGGGGACGACGACGCGCCCGCCCTCGCACTCCACAATCACGCCGATGCTCGCCCCATAGTATTTGTCCATCATGGTGGTGCCCAGGCGCACCGGCAGCCCGCGCACTTCAAAAATCAGCGGCGCGGTCTTGTAGTCATGCACGACGGTGAGCGTGTTCGGCGTCTCGCCATCGTCCACATAGGTCATCCGTCCGCCGACCGTGAGCACGCGGGGCGAGATTTCCTTTTCGCCGAGGAACCAGCGGGCGATGTCCATCTGGTGCACGCCTTGGTTGGCGACTTCGCCGTTGCCGTAGGGCCACTGCATGTGCCAGTCGTAATGCACCCGTGCCCGGCGCAACGGCGCCGTGGGCGCAGGCCCGAGCCACAAATCGTAATTGACGGTCGAGGGAATCGGCTGCGGGCCGGTCGTCAGGCCGATGGAGGGACGCAGTTTGTAGCACAGGCCGCGCACGGAGGTGATTTTCCCGATATTGCCCGCCTGCACCCACGCCACCGCCTCCGCCAGGCTGTCGCTCGAGCGGCATTGCGAGCCAACCTGGATGATGCGCTTATACTTGTCCGCTGCCTCGATGACTTTTCGCCCCTCCCAAATGTTGTGCGACACCGGCTTTTCCAAATAAACATCCTTGCCCGCCTGGCACGCCCAAATTGCCTGCAGCGCATGCTGGTGGTTCGGCGTCACGATGAAGACGGCGTCAATGTTGCCCTTGGCCAGCAAATCGCGGTAGTCCGTGTAAGTATCGATGGTCAGGCCCTGGTCGCGCAGCGTTTTCGCCATTGCGTTGAGCGGCTCCGAATCCACATCGCACAGCGCGGTGATGCGCACGCCGCCGACTTTCGAAAGCTCCTTGTAGACGATGTCCTTGCCGCGGTTGTTCATCCCGACGATGCCCACGCGCACATCGCCGTTCGCGCCCGCCACCTGCGCCCACGACTTGGGCCGCAACGCCGCGCCGGCGGTCACAACGCCGGTCGTTTTCAAAAAAGCTCGCCTGGAAATCCGGGGCATGGGGTGGGGTGGTCGCGCCATCATAACTCCCGCCCGATTCAGCGCAAGCCCGCGTTGCGCGGGAGGGGTTTCGCAAAATTCATAAATAATAAAAAGTAATATTTTGAATTGACACCGCGGCCGCATCCGCTCCGGGCTGAGTCTGTGTAATCCGTGCCATCCGTGGTAAAAATCCCACCCAAATTTCGCCCGATTCCCCCAAAAAGTTTTTCACAAGTTATTCACTTCGCGCTTATTCACCGGTGTGAATAACCGGCGTGCCGGGTTATTCACTTTTTAGCCAACACTAAGCCTTTGTCTATGGCGAAGTTGCGGACTTATTCACCGACCCGCGATTTTCTCCTCACATTTTTTCCACAAGTTATTGGCCGCCAGAATTATTTTGGCCCGACCCCTTGCGAAAAAAATACCCTTATGCGATACTGTGCCACGGTTCTTTGAGAGAACGGAAGGCTTGCGCAGGGGTTGCCTCGGAAGAGGTGGCCCACCGGCGGGGTTTTCTGGGATAATCCCGGGTAACCGGGGAAAGGTCGGGGTTAGTTGGTAGTCCCGGCCCCTCGCGGACAGTTCCCGTCTTCGGATGGCGAACGCCCGAGGCATGTTTCACCCCTCCCGCCTTGGCGAGTCGCATCGCCGGGGTTCCATTGCGACCAAAGGGAGGCGGCGGCCAGGCGCGCAAGCGAATGCGCAGCCGAGCTGAATGAGGACTGTGGCTGGTTCGTAGCCGCAGTCAACACAGGGTGACCCCAAGGATCGGGTCAAATTTGACTACCCTGCATACCAATCTGCCGGACACGGAGTCACGAGGGCACCTCGTGGGAAGGCTTTTCCCGGTCGGGAAAAGTACGTAAAGCTCCGGGCCAGGCGGGAGGCGCGACGGTTCCAGAAGCGGGAGCCGCCCGGCCTACAACACAGCCGTGGGCGCGCGAATAACGCGTCGGCGGCCTGCACCATCAAATGTCGATTGAGGGATAAGAGGCAAGACCCGTACCTTCAGGCCAACGCTCCGGGGGCAGTTCCCGGGGGCCGACCTGAAGGACCGCGGTGACGAGGCTGTGTCGCAGCAGTCTCACCACCATGTGCGGCGCACTTCCCCGGCAGGGGATGGGCGAACCGTGCTGAAAGGCCTCACCCAACAATCGCCGGGAGCAATCCTGGCGGCGGTCCTGCCAAGAGACCGACAATTCCGCGTTGCCGCGGGAACTGGCGTCGAGGAGCCGGCCGCCCACCTGCGAAGGTGGAGCGCCCAAGGACCGGCGAATGGGAAAGAGCGTGTGGCGAGCGCCCACCCCCGTTTTTAGGCCCCGGATGTTACAAAACATCCGGGGCCTTTTAATTTGCGTGTGTCGCGACATGGGCTATTGACATATTGGGACCCCGATATATACTGAACATAAGAACACCAATCATGAGTGCTTCCTCAAAAATTGAATGGACTGACGCTACTTGGAATCCCGTGCGCGGCTGCACCAAAATCAGTCCGGGCTGCAAGCATTGCTACGCGGAAACCTTTGCGGAAAGATTTCGCGGCGTGAAGGGGCATCCCTTTGAGCGCGGCTTTGATATCCAGATGGTGCCTGAAAAACTGGGAGAACCCATCCGCTGGAGCACCTCGCGCCGAATTTTTGTCAATTCGATGAGCGACCTTTTTCATCCCAAAGTGACCGATGAATATATCGACAAGGTCTGCCGGGTGATGCTCGCGGCCAATTGGCACACCTATCAAATCCTCACCAAGCGATCCGAGCGGATGCGTGACCTGTTGCAAACCAAGCTGCGGGCCGCCGCCCAGGCTCCGCACATCTGGTGGGGCGTGAGCGTGGAGGACCGAGAGTATGGGCTGCCCCGCATTGATCATCTGCGCGCGGCCGACGTGAAGGTCGCATTTTTATCCATCGAACCGTTGCTCGAAGATTTGGGAAAATTTAGCCTGAAGGGCATCAATTGGGCCATCGTCGGCGGTGAAAGCGGCCCCGGCGCGCGTCCGATGAACGCAGCTTGGGTTCGCGCTATTCGCAAGCAATGCCGAGTGGATAATGTCCCCTTCTTTTTCAAGCAATGGGGTGGCGTGCAAAAAAGCAAAACCGGCCGCACCTTGGACAAGCGGACGTATGACGCGCTTCCGGAAAGAATAGAAGCGCCGGTTCCAGACGCCGAAACTCGATCAACACTTTTTGGGGAATTAATGTCCGCATAAACATTTCGAGATTTTCCGGGCTATGCCAAAATTTAACGACACTGCGAATTTTTCCTGGAAAGAATGGAAAAACGGTAAACTTCCGGAACTTGCTGATCATAGCGAAAAGAAGCTCGAATTGTTGCGAGACTATTTGGTGCTTTATCTGCAGATTGTTTTAGCGAACGCTCAGGGAAAGGAAATTCAACAGCTCACATTAATTGATGGCTTTGCAGGCGGCGGAATTTACCAAAACAGAAAACTAGGATCACCTTTGGTAATTTTAAAGGCCGTTAAAGAGGCTGAAGCGCTAATAAATCTTGGACGGGAAAAGCCGGTACAAATTGTGCCTGTTTGCTATTTTATTGAACAGAATAAAGACGCTTTTGCTTGTTTGGAGTACAATCTTCGCGAGGCGGGTTTTGCGGCCTGTCTTGGCCAAACAATTCATCTAAGGCAAAAAGATTTTGAGACATGCCTACCAGAGATATTGTCAGACATTCGTACCAGACACAATAGGGGTGGGAATCGCACGATCTTCTTTCTCGACCAATGTGGTTATACTGAAGTGCCAGTCCGTGTAATTCAAAATATAGACCAACAACTTAACGGCCGAGCCGAATTTATCATCAATTTTTCCATAACTTGGTTAAGCGATTTCTTTTCTGAGGCCACAGTTAAAAACTTCGACAAAACACTTGGAAGCCTCGGGCTGGCTGGCCATGTGAACACGGCTGAGCTTTTGCGTCAACGACAGGCCTTGGGCGGAAACTGGCGACACGCAGTCGAGTCTCATATCGGTTTGGGGTATCATAATGCAACTGGCCTCAAGTTTTTCTCCCCCTTCTATATTGAGCCACACGATAACCACCGCGGCTATTGGTTATTGCACCTTGCTCAAAATCAAAGAGCGCGCGCTGCCATGACCCAAATTCATTGGAGCAAAGCTAATCGATCAAAACATTATGGCCCGCGTGGGTACGGCATTCTCAGTTATAAGCCGGATTTTGACCAAACGGTGTATATTCAGGGCATGTCATTTGATGAAGCCAGCCGAAAAGAATGCCAAACTTTGTTGGCAAATGATTACGCAAAAATGGTTAATGAAAAATTCAAAAACGGAATTCGTTACAGCGAACTTGCAGATTATACAAGCAACGACACAATTGCCGACGGTGCGATGCTGGATGAGGTTTTATGGAATTTATTTAGCTCTAATGAAATAGATGTGAAGAGTCCTTCTGGACTTGAAAAGCGCTCTCAGTCATTTGCTGCTGACGATTTGATTACTCCAAAACAACAGCTAATTTTTACTTCTTTAGGGGATGCGGTTAAGCCTCCTCCTAAAAAACACAAGTAATGCATGCAGGTTTTTATTAAGTCCATGAAGCCACATGTATGAGCAAAGCAGCATTCGTTTTTTGATTGTGCAACAATTCTTCGGGCTTTTCTTTTGGGTTTAGCTGCGACATCTTGCAGCTTGCTTTTGTTATGTCTGTCGCATCAAAAATTGACGAGGCCCCCGCCCCCCGCCAGGTTCTCCTCACCTGTGTGCAGCCCACGGGTGGTTTCCATCTGGGGAACTATCTGGGCGCGGTGCTCAACTGGCGCCGCATGCAGGACGACTACGAGTGCTACTTCGGCATCGTGGACCTGCATGCCATCACCCAGCCCCAGGACCCCGCCAAGCTCCGTGCCGCCACGCTCGAACTCGCCGCCTGGTATCTCGCCAGCGGGCTGGATCCCGCGAAGGCCAATTTCTTTATTCAGTCCCACGTCATCGGCCACACCGAGCTGGCTTGGGTGCTGGGCTGCCTCTGCCCGGTCGGCCAGCTTGAGCGCATGACGCAATACAAGGACAAGTCGGCCAAACAGGAAAGCATCGGTGCCGGGCTGCTCTATTACCCCGTGCTGATGGCCGCCGACATCCTCCTCTACAACGCCCACGCCGTCCCCGTGGGCCAGGACCAAAAGCAGCATCTCGAACTCGCGCGCGATTTGGCCGAAAAATTCAACCGCACCTACTCGCCGACCTTCAATGTTCCCGAGCCGTTCATTCCCCAGACCGGTGCGCGCATCATGTCGCTGGCCGACCCGACGAGAAAAATGTCGAAGTCCGACGAAGACCCCTCGGGCACGCTGTTCCTGAACGACTCGCCCGCCACCTTGCGCAAAAAAATCATGTCGGCGGTCACCGACTCCGGCAGCGAAGTCCTCGCCCGCGACGACAAGGCCGGCGTCACGAATTTATTGCACATCCTTGGTGCGTGCACCGGCCGCGCCCTGCCGGAACTCGAGGCCGAGTTCGCCGGCCAAGGCTACGGCGCGTTCAAAAGCGCGGTCGCCGACGCCGTGGTCGCCGCGCTTGAGCCCGTGCAGCAAAAGTACACCGAGCTGATGGCAAACAAGAACCATTTGCTCGCCGTCATCAAGACCGGTGGCGACGCCGCGCAGAAGACGGCCTATAAAACCCTCGCGAAGGTTTATCGGAAGGTTGGCTTTTTGGAGCGCATTCGATAATGCTCTCCATCCGGTAATGCTCCACTCATCCTCTCTCGGGTAGGGTCCACCCCGCCTCCCCCGACCATGTATTTAATCTACCGCACCCTCCGCATGGCGCTGCATGCCCTCCGGCGCAACATCATGCGCTCGATGCTGACCTGCCTCGGCATCATCATCGGCGTCGCCGCCGTCATCGCCATCGTTGAAATCGGCAACGGTTCCGCCTTCGCCATTCAAAAAGCCATCTCCACCCTTGGTGCCAACGTCATCCAGATTGACCCTGCCGACAGTTCCATTGGCGGCGTGAGCACGGGGGCCGGCGGCAAAATCACCCTCACGCCGGCGGACGCCGACGCGGTGCTGGAGTCCTGCCCTTCCGTGCTCTGGACGGCTCCGAGCGTGGATTCACACGCGCAAGTCATCTACGGCAATCGCAATTGGTCGCCGCGCAACATCCTCGGCACCACGCCCTCCTACCTGTCCATCCGGGATTGGGACGACCTCGCCGCCGGTTCGCCCTTTACCGATCAGGACGTGCTCAACTCCGCTCCGGTGTGCCTGATTGGGCAAACGCCCGCCCGCCAATTGTTCAAGGGCGAGTCCCCTCTGGGCAAGGAAGTTCAGGTCAAAAACCTCCGCCTGAGGATTGTCGGCGTATTGAAGGCAAAGGGCGCCAACACCTCCGGATTTGACCAGGACGATTATTTCCTCGCCCCATGGACGACCGTTAAGTTCCGCTTGTCGAGCACTCGCAGTATTTCCAGCCAAGCCAGTTCTTCTTCCACGGCCCAGTCCACCAACAAAGCCAGCCAGGTTTACCCCGACCAGTCCATCGTGCTGTATTCGCAACCGTCTTCGACGGAAGCGCAGGATTCGCCGCAAATCACCCGTTTCACCGACATCGACGATCTCTTTGTCTCCGCCAAGTCGGAGGCGGACATTCCCAAAGCCATGAGCCAAATCACCGAGCTATTGCGCGTGCGCCACCATTTGAAGGACGGGGAACCCAACGATTTCAACATCCGCAACCTGACCGAAATCTCCGAAGCCCGCACCTCGACCAGCCGCCTGATGGCGAATCTCCTGCTCTGGGTGGCCTTCATTTCACTGGTGGTGGGCGGCGTTGGCGTGATGAACATCATGCTCGTGTCGGTCACCGAGCGGACGCGCGAAATCGGCCTGCGCATGGCCGTCGGCGCCAAAGCGCGCGACATCCTCCTGCAATTTCTCATCGAAGCGGTGCTCCTTTGCCTGGCCGGGGGAATCACCGGCATCTTGGTTGGCCGCGGCGTCTCCAAGGCGGTGACGTTGATATTACACTGGCCGACGCTGCCCTCACTGTCCGCCGTGGTGGTGGCGGTGGCCGTCTCCGTCACGGTCGGAGTAGTCTTTGGTTATTATCCCGCGTGGAAAGCCTCGCGGCTCGATCCCATCGACGCGCTGCGCTACGAATAGCCGCCGCGAATCCGGCAAGTTAGTTTTTTGCCGGCACGCTGGGCTTGGTCGCGTAAGGATTGGGCAGCACGCTCTCCGGCGAAGGCCCGCCGCAGCACGATTCGCCCGCTGATGCCGCTGCCGGAGTCAAACTCGTGGCATTGCCGCTGTTCGCCGCGGCGCGCACATAAACCACCACGCCGGTTGCCAGCGCGCCCAAGATCACCGCCCAAAGACGAAACGTCGGTTTCATGCAGCGAATCTACGCGATTTTCCCGCCCGGGGCAACAGGGAAGATTCGCTGCGGTTGGGCTTGACATATAAGCTCTGCAATGCAAAGCTAACAACTTTTCCTCCTCTCGCCATGCCTGTGCCTTTGTTGATTGCGCCACCCCCGCCGGGCTGGGAGCTTTTCACCCGCCCGGCCGATTTGAATTCGGTCACTCCCGCGGCTCCGCACTTTTCCGGGCTGTCGAATGACGGCATGATTCCCCCGGCGTTGTTGTGGCCCCTGGCGCCTTTGTTTGGCCCGGCCCCGATCAGCCCTTCGGAAAATTATCTCTCGGGCTTGCAGGCCGATCACCTGCTGGGGGCGCGTCAGTTGCCCGCGTCAGGCCGGCGGCTTGCTCCCTTGACCTGGATCGGCCTCGTGCTACGCGACCACGGCCGCAAACTTTTTGCCGACCTCCGCGGCGGTTGCTGGATTCCCGGCTTCCCGGCGATTGGCCGGGGCCGGGAAATTCTGCGGGCGGCGAACCTGGCCGATTCGGCGAATTTTTGTGCGGCGATGGCAGAACTCGGCGCGCCCAGCCAGCCAGACCCGGAGTTGTATTTCAACTTCCACGAGACCCAGCCCGCGACGGCCTGCGCGCGCATTTATGTTCTCGACGCCTCCGCCCGGCGGCTCCACGCCTTCGCCCTCCCGCCATCCAGCCTTGCGCCCTTGGGGGCGAAATGATACCAAGCAAGTGATAAGTCCAATCCTGTGAAAACCTCGCTCCACGAAGCACTGCGGCAGGTGCGCGACCTCCAGCAAGCCATTCTGGAAAAACAGCGCTTCAAGGGCTACTCCGGCCGGGCGCGCGCCTTGGGCGGGTGCGCTGCGCTGGCGGCCGGCCTGGTTTTAGGCTCCGCCCTCGTGCCGGATTCCTCCTCGGCGCATCTGGCGGGCTGGGGCATCGTTTTTGCGCTTGCGCTCACTTTCAATTATTGGGCGTTGATTTACTGGTTTTTGCATGACCCCGAAGTCGGACGCGACATGCGCCGGCTGCGGCCCGCCATGGAAATCGTCCCGTTGCTCGTCGTGGGCGGGGTGCTGACGGCGGCACTGGCCCTGCACGACGAATTCAACCTCCTCTTCGGCATGTGGATGGTGATGTATGGACTGGTCAATTTCTCGGCGCGCGCCGTTTTGCCCCGCGGGTTGTCTTGGGTTGGGCTTTATTACTTGTCCTGCGGCGTCCTCTGCCTCCTGGGTTTGCCCGCGCTTTCCTTCACCCGCGATTCCTGGCTGATGGGTGGCGTGTTTTTCCTCGGTGAATTTTTCGGCGGACTCGTGTTGCATTACGATGAAAAACCATGGCCTTCCTTGCGCACCTTTTTTGGTTTCCCTGCGCCCGCCCGCACCGAGGAATCCGACTGAGAATTATGAGAAAATACTACGAACTTAAAAACTGAAAACCAAGAACCGCAAAACTTTTGCCCCCCCATGTCCGACAACCCCTTCGCCGCGCTATCCCGCGTAATGCACGAGCCTAACCGGCTCGCGCTCGTCTCCGCGCTGGCGGCGGCGGTGGACGGCCTCTCTTTTGGCGAACTCAAAGCCGCCTGCGATTTGACCGATGGCAACCTCAACCGCCATCTCAAGGCGCTGGAGGACGACGGCATCATCGCGCAACGCAAGCACGCCGCGCGCGGCGGCCGCCCGCACACCACCATCACCCTCACCCCGGCTGGGCGCCGACGCTTTGTCAAATATCTCGAAACGCTGGAGGAAGTGCTTGCACAGGCGGCCGCGGCCGTTGGCGCACCCGTCCCGGCGGCTCCCCTGGCCATCGCCCGCCCCAGCCGCGCCTGATTTCACCCCATGGAGCCGATCGACGACATTTTAATCCCCCCCCCGCCCGCCAAAGCGGAATCCAAGCGATGGCGCGCGCGGCACATTTTGCGCACCCTGGCGTTTGTCATCGTCGTGGCCGCGTTGCTCTACGCGGGCAAGCTGATGAAATTTAATGTCGACGAGACCCCGGCCCAGCGGTGGACGGAAGTTTTCGGCGTCGCGCCCTTGTTCCTGTTCGGCTTGGTATTGTGGTGGTATGCCGGTCGCAAGGTGGACGAGCTGGATCGCCCCTTGTTCTCCCGCCCGGCGGCAGATGATCCGGATTCCCGCCTTGGCTCGACCAGTCAATTTCTGGCCGGCGCCAGCGTCGTCGCTTCCTTCACGGGCCTGTGCTCGATGATTTTTGGTGGAATTATCGCGTGGCGGCCCGACTCGCTCGCCCCGGTTTTTCCCGGCCTGGCCGCCATTCCCCTGCAACCGCGGCCATTTCTCCTGCTGGGTTCCCTGTTGATTGTGCTCGGCGCGGCGGCGCTCGGCCTGGCCCGGAATGGTTTTTGGGTGGTGGTGAGCTTGCTGGCCGGCTTCATCGGCATCGTGGCGGTCGCGTTTGGTTCGGCGGTGGCCTGGCATCGCGACGTGTTGGTGCATGCTTTTCCCTTTTTGCAGAACGCGCAACTGGCTCCGCGCCCGATTTTGGGGATGGGCGCGCTGCTCGTGCTTTTGGCCGTCGCGGCGCTCGGCTTCGCGCTGCGCAAGAAAACGCCGCGGGCGTGACGGCGCGGGCGGGCGGTTACTTCGCCGTGCCGGCACCGGCGGTGGTGGGCGTCTGCGGCAGCTTCAATTTGTCGAGCTTCGGCGCAATGATTATCCGGCAATAACCCTGGTCGGAGTTGTTGTTGAAATACTCCTGGTGGTAATTCTCCGCCGGGTAGAAAACGCCGGCCTTGGTGATTTCCGTGACAATGGGGTCCTTGAAATTCTTTTGCGCGGCGGCCTTGGACTTTTCGGCGGCGGCCTTTTGATCGTCGCTAAAATAAAAAATTGCGGAGCGGTATTGCGTGCCCATGTCCGCACCCTGGCGATTGAGCGTCGTCGGATCGTGCATATGCCAGAACCACTCGAGCAATTGCTCATACGAAATGACCTTGGGGTCGAATTTCACCTGCGTCACCTCGGCCTGGCCGGTTTTACCCGTGCAGACTTGTTCGTAGGTCGGTTTGGCCACCGTGCCCCCCATATAACCGCAAGTGGACTCCCAGACTCCATCAAGCCGCTCAAAAACCGCCTGCGAACACCAAAAGCAGCCGGTGCCAAAGACCGCCGTTTCCAGGTTTGCGGGCGGCGGGCCTTTTTTCGGCGAAGCGGGTGAAGTAGTGGCGGAGGGAGGCGTGGCGGACATGGCGCTCGACGGGTTGAAGAGGTAAGCGAAGGCCAACCCGCCGACGAAAACGGCCGCGGCCAGCCAGCCCAGCAAAGGGCGAGATCCGAAGGCGATGGGCATAGTGTTTGCCAAAACAGCGTATATCGTGTAAGGTTCCCTTTGCAACGAGCAAAAGCCATTATGCTCCCTGATGGCGGCCCCTTTCCCCCGGATTATACCCCCTCGCCAGTGGATAAAATACTCCAGGACAGCTCAGACTGGCTCCGCTATGCCATGGAGCATTCCGCCATTGGCATGGCACTGGTGGGGTTGGATGGTCGCTGGCTCAAGGTCAACCCGGCGCTGTGCCAGATCATCGGCTACACGGAGGCGGAATTGCTGGCCACGGACTTTCAATCCATCACCCATCCGGATGATTTGCATTCCGACCTCGCCCAGGTGCAGCGCATGATACGCGGTGAAATCACCTACTATCATATGGAAAAGCGCTATTTCCACAGGGATGGGCGCATCGTGTGGATCCTGCTGGCGGTCTCGCTCGCCCGCGATCAAGCCGGCGAGCCGCTGCACTTCATTTCGCAAATCCTCGACATCACGGTGCGCAAACTGGCGGAAGCGACCATGCGGCGCGATTTGCAAATATTCGCCCAATTGGAGGATTGCGTCCTCTGCACCGACTTCGCCGGACGAATCACCTACTGGAATGAGGCTGCCACCCGGTTGCACGGGTGGACTTCGGCGGAAAGATATGGCCATTCCCTCCTTGAATTGTTTCCGCCGGAGCACCAAGCCCAGGCACAGCAAGATTTCGCCACGCTGGTCGAACAACAGGAATTCAGCGGCGAGCGTTTGGTTTGCAACAAGGACCATTCCCGCGTCTGGGTGCAAATTGACATCACCCCCTACAAGGGGGACTCCAGCGCCTCCCTCGGGTTCATCGTGCTGGCGCGCAACGTGACCGCCCGTCGCGCCGCGGAGGAAAAAATCCGCCAAAGCGAAGCCATGATGGCGGCGGCCGAGCGCATCGCGCATTTCGGCAGTTGGGAGATGGACCTCGCCAGCTTCGAGACAAATGCCAACTCGTTGCGCTGGTCGGACGAATGTTTTCGCATCTTTGGCTTCGAACCGGGTTCGGTGAAAGTCACCAACGAATTGTTTTTCGGCCGTGTCCCGCTCGACGACCACGAGGCCATCAGGCAAGCCGTGGCGCGGGCCATCGCCGAGCGCGGCATCTATTCGATCGAGCACCGGGTTCTCCTCCCGGGGGGCGAGGTGCGCCATGTCCACGAACAGGCCAAGGTGGTGGTGGATGAGGCCACCGGCCAGACGCGCAAAATGGTCGGCACCGTGCACGACATCACGGAACGGCGACTCGCCATGGAGGCGATGATGAAATCCAAGGACGACGCCGAAACCGCCACCCGCGTGAAATCGGAATTCCTGGCCATGATCAGCCACGAAATTCGCACCCCGCTCAACCCCATCCTCGGCGCGGCGCAATTGCTGCTCGACCAGGAATGCGCCCCTGAGCAGCGCGAATTGCTCAAGATCATCCAAAACGCCGGCGAGCACTTGCTCACGCTCCTCAGCGACATCCTTGACCTCGCCAAACTCGAATCCGGCGGCGCGGGCCTCTCCGTCTCCCCCTGCCAAATCGAACATTTGGTGCAGGGGGTGCTCGAAATCAAAAGCGAAGACGCCCGCCGCAAGGGCCTCGCCCTCGACATGCAGTTGGATGAAAACCTGGCTTTTTGTTATCTGCTGGATGAGCCTCGCCTGCGCCAGATCCTGCTCAATTTTCTCGGCAACGCCGTCAAATTTACCAACGAAGGCGGCGTCACCATCCGCGTCGAGCGCCAGGAAACCAGCCACCAGCGCGATTTGTTGCGCTTTATCGTGCGCGACACCGGCATCGGCCTGAGCCAGGAGCAAACCTTGCGCATCTTCGAGCCATTTTACCAGGTGGATAGCTCGGCCACCCGCCGCTACGAAGGCGCCGGCCTCGGCCTCTCCATTTGCCGCCGGTTGGTCGAAATGATGGGTGGGGATATCGGCGTCGACAGCCGCTTGCACGAAGGCTCCGCCTTTTGGTTCAGCGTCTGGCTCGAACGTCGGCGCTCTTTGCAAGGCAGCGGCACCCCCTGGCCGGTGCCGCTCACCATCTCGCACCGCCGCAGTGTCTTGCTCATTGAGGACAACGAACAGTCCCGCCTGATTCTTACGGCCATGCTCGAAAACGCCGGCTGTGACATTGCGCATGCGGAGACCGGAGCCGGCGCCCTCGCGCTGTTCCGGCCCGGCCTCTTCGAATTGGTCCTGGTGAACATGCGCCTCCCCGACCTCGACGGCTGCGAAACCGCCACCCTTCTCCGCGAGCGCGAGCGCGCCGCGGGAGTGAAACGGGTGCCCATCGTCGTCCAAGCCACCGACCCCCTCCATCCGGACACGACCACCTTGCGGCTGGCGGGGGTGGACGATGTCCTGCTCAAGCCCATCCGTCAGGTGGATTTGCTCAACATGCTCAAGTTGCACGCACCCCCGCCCGCCGGCACCACCAAGCCCAGGACGGCGGCGCCCTCCGGCCTCACCAGCGCGGGATGAAATTCTGCCCACCTGCGCCCTCTCATGACCCCGCCCCCGCTCGACATCCAACTCATCGGCCGCGAAGTCGCGCTGCGCTGGCCCGACGGCCGGGAGGATTATTTGACCGCGGAATTTTTGCGCACCCGTTCACCCAGCGCCGATAACATCGGCGAGCGCGACATCTTTGGCCAGCAATACGGCGGCGGCGGCCCCAAGAATTTCTCCAACGTGGAAGTGCAAGGCTGGCAACCCGTCGGCAATTACGGCGTGGCCTTCACCTTCAGCGATGGCCACAAAACCGGCATCTACACCTGGCAATACCTCCTCGCCCTCGGCGAGGAATTGCGGGGCGAGTGAGTGAAAATATAAGCTCCCGCAATAATATTCAGGGCAGAAATTCTCAGCCTACCGCGGCCTTATTCTCCGGCGCCTTTGCGAACTTTTCCAACTCATCAGCCAGTGTAAGATAGGCCTCCTTGACTTTGGTTGGCAAAACAATGTCGAAGGTATGGGCGACACCCCGAATCTCAAGCGCTCTTAAATTCAAGCGCCGATCATGGACCGCAGTCGCGGAGATTTTAATTTTTTCGCCCACCGACTTAATCATTGCCACAGCATCACCTTCATCAAACCGCATCCATCCTTTGGCTGACTCGGAGCGGTTCCCTTCCTCTTCAAAATTATGATAATACAAGGCCGGGCCGTATAGTATGCTGAACAGGAACGTATAATAAAAGGGCAGAACGGGATCCTCAAGACCATGCCAAAATTCTTGAACCGTCTTCACGGACAAATCAATAAACTGCCCGTTGATTATTTCCAGAATGCCAGCCTGATCCCCCAGTGCCGTTCCGAGAACCTTCTGGTGGATATCGTGGGCCTTGGTGGCGGTGGAATCGTCCTGGAACAGCTTTGAGCCAAGCATCACCCGAACGAGGCCGAGGCGAAAAAACTTTTTGCCAGCTTCGGATCTGTATTTATCGATAAATGACTTAATAAAATTATTAATCTCACTGGGCTGATCAAAAAACACGCTCAACAGCTTGTCAAAAACTTTTTCGCCATTTGCGGCAATAATTGCATCAATTTTTTTAATGTTACCTTGATCAACTAAATCGTCAAACCAATGGACAAAATACATCATCTCGGACTTTTTAGTCACTTCTTCAGTGTGGTTTAGTGAGGCATAAGCCGGAAGGAATGCTTGAGAATGCAAGTCGTGTACGGAATGTACTTGGCTGATGCACGGGGACTCATATCGCGTCATGTCGATCATCTTCCGGCGAAATTCGTGCAAGCCAAGTTCGCATCGCATTTTACAACCCTCCAAGTCGTAGCTCGACAGGGCAGCGGCAGTGGAGTCGGGATTAAGCATCAGCTTGTCGCCCGCCATGTAGGTTGTTAACTGAAACGGAAAATTTCTCCCCCAGCCCAGCCCCCCCTCCATCTTCGATGCGCAAAAGATGGTGGCTATGATGCAGCAAACCATGACAAATATATTGGCGGATGAAAAAATCACCACTCCGTGACTGTGTGGCACCGGGGTGTCTACAGACGACGCCCCAAACAGAAAAATTATCAGCCCGATCCCAAATATGATAATGCTCACAACCACAGTGCCTATTGCCCATTTAAGCACGCTATTTAATTTTTTGTTATGCCTCAATTTAAGCCGGGCTATGAAAAAACGCACGCCAACCAAGACACAGGCAATTAACACTACCACCGGGAATATCTGGACGTTTTTCCAAATCCCGGAAGCTACGGCAAAACAACCCAGCGTAGCAAAGTCATAGGCATACATGAACAGCCCTCTGGCCGGGTCGTAACGCCCAAGCACAAATCCATACCACCACCAAAGACAAACGATTACGCCCAAGGTTAAGGCGCATTGGGTGATTTTTATAATGTTTGCGAACTGAAAGTATAAATAGACTTCATGGGAAGTATGAATTTTGAGGAAATCTACGACGGGGCGCGCCCATTCCGCCACGTAAATGCCGAAAATAATCGAAACGAATGCCAGGAAGAACTCGTTGTGTTTGTCGTCTTGCATATTCAGCGGAAAAATGGGGGGTTGGTGGCGAGGCTACAGGGCCAAAAATTTCAGTCAATTATAAAATCCTAACAATATTAGCATGTCATAAAGTTGATTATTTGCGCAAGCATTGATCATTCACATAATCGTATGCACGTTATTTGAAGCTGAGCACGAACTAATTAATCTGCTCGCCCTTGGCGAGGAACTGCGCGGCGGGGCCAAGGCTTGAGGCATCTCTCCCCGCGCCGGAATGGATATTATTTCCGGTGCCTCCCATCGGTAAAGTGCGCCCCGGCGGCAATCACCAGCACCCCCGCCAGCAAAACGCCGCCCACGGCCAACGGCTTCATCATTCCGCTGATTTTATCCGACACGATAACTTCATACATCGCACCGGCGGTTACGGCGAGCGCGAACATGCAAAGCAGGCGGGACGGAGTGGTGAAGGGCGGTTTCATG
>Ga0265320_10000387_pt1 | contig 35669 bp, 26 predicted proteins | sample 4827metaG_FD_202087 | JGI IMG/M metagenome (GOLD analysis project Ga0265320, IMG submission 202087) | Rhizosphere microbial communities from Carex aquatilis grown in University of Washington, Seatle, WA, United States - 4-8-27 metaG | ecosystem: Host-associated > Plants > Roots > Rhizosphere >... | reverse complement strand
TCTTGGTGACCGCCGCTCTCCTTGTGCCGTACAAGCACGAGGCGACATACGACATCCTTCCGGATTCAGACACGGGAGCGTACTTCGCTGGTGGCGTGCTCATCGGCAGTACGTTGAGCAGCGGATCTTCGCTCGTTGTTACGCCGACCAGTCCAGCCGAAGTGGCCGCGCCCACCTGTGCGCCGTAGTCGTCACGTCCCTTGCCGCTGGATCAGGTTGGTCTGCATAACTCCAAATTCTGCCGCGGAGCATGCCGGTTTTTTGCGGCGGGATCTACGGTGGCGGATGCGCGGATTTCGCGGGCGGTGGGCAGTTGTTTGGGCGGGTCTGCCTTTTTCGCGAATGGCCGTGGAAAGGCTGCGGAAGGAGGACGGGAGGGGGTGCAACTGGCGTCGTGGTCGCGTCGTGTGCAGTGATCGTGACAGTGGTTTGGCAGTCGGCGCTCGCGCGACCGAGCTCAAAAGGGTTCGAAGGACTCGGGGGTGGCGATCGCCGGTGCTGGTTCCAGGGCGCCATGTTTGCAGGCGTGAAAGGACTGCGGAACGGCCGGAGCGAACCTGGTCGTGCCGACCTCGACAAGAGCGGCATTGGCGCGATTGCTGGGCGTTCGGGACTTGAGCGTCGACGCTCGCGTGATGGTCGCCGTGTGTGGCACAGGGCGTGCGAGTGACGTGGCTCGATGCCGCAAGATCGTCCGCTTCTCGACCGGGTGAGGGACGCTCTTGCGGTGCGTCACTACAACCCACGAACGGCGGATACGTACGTGGCGTGGATCCGGAGATTCATCCTGTTTCACGACCGGAGGCATCCCGTGGGCATGGGTGCGAGGGAGGTGTCGGCATTTCTGTCGAGCCTCGCGACCGCCGATTCGGTGAGCGCGTCCACGCAGAATCAAGCTCTAGCGGCTCTGCTGTTTCTGTATTCGGAGGTGCTTCACCAGAAGCTCTCGTCTCTCTCGAACGTCATTCATGCGAAGCGGCCAGCGCGGTTGCCGGTGGTCATGACGAGTGAGGAAGTCGCGGCGGTCTTGTCGAAGCTCCAGGGTCCGTCGCGATTGATGGCGTCCTTGCTTTACGGTTCCGGGCTCCGCCTGCTCGAATGCGTGGGCCTCCGGATCAAGGACGTCGATTTTGGCGCGGGCCAGGTGTTGGTGCGTCGCGGCAAGGGGCAAAGGGACCGCGTGACCCTCCTACCACGGAGCTTGATCACTCCACTGGAAGCTCATTTGGTCGAAGTTCGTCGTCTCCACTACGGTGACCTCGAGCGAGGCGCGGGCCACGTGGAATTGCCGGATGGGCTACGAGCCAAGTATCCCAATGCTTCACGCGAGTGGCCTTGGCAGTGGGTATTCCCGGCGACTCGTACGTATCTTCATCCGGCAACCAACGAACGACGTCGACATCACTTGCACGAAACGGCGTTGCAGCGTGCGGTGCGTGTGGCCGTTCAAGCGGCGGGGATCAGCAAGCCGGTGAGCTGCCACACGTTCCGGCATTCCTTTGCGACGCATCTGCTCGAGTCTGGGTACGACGTGCGCACGATCCAGAAGCTGCTCGGTCATCGCGACCTGCGGACGACGATGATCTACACGCACGTGCTCAATCGAGGTCCGTTTGGAGTGAAAAGTCCGCTCGATTCGGTGCTCGAGCCGTAGACGAGCGTCCCGCCGCGTTTGTTCCCTCGCTCCGCGCCGTCCCGAGCAGCTGGCTGCCTCCATTTGCTCAGTTCGCGCCGTCCCGAGCAGCTGGCTGCCTCCGTTTGCTCGTCGTTAGCGCCCTCGAGCAGCTGGCTGCCTCCCATCGCTCACTTCGAGCGGCGCGGAGCAACTGGCTGCCTTCCGTCGCTCGATTCAAGCCGTTCGTGTGCAGTTCCCGCCTTGGCACACAACAGTGGCTCACCATTCGCAGAAATACCGAGATCTTCGTATAGGCACGAGATGTGCGTTGACGACGTCGATGGCACAGACCGGGGCGATAACGGAACGGGTTCGAGAGGGAAGCAGCGCGGGCGAGTGCGCGCTCGGCAGGGACGCGCGCGCTCGGCGGAAGCGCCGGTTCGTCCGGCGCGGGCTGCGCGATGGGTCGGGGTGGCTCGGACTACTCGCGGTGCCGGTGGCGGCGCTGGTGATCGGGTGCTCGAGCGACACGACGTCAACGGGACGTTCGAGCGGCGATTCGGGAGGAGCGACGAGCGGCTCGGGCGGTAGCGCGACGGGCGGTTCGGCGGGCAACGTTGGCACAGGTGGGACTCCGGGCGGCTCGGGAGGCCGTGGCGGCACCGGCGGCAGCATCGGCACCGGCGGCACCAGTGACGCGGGCATTCTCGACGGTTCGCTTCCAACCCACGATGGTCCGTACTCGTACTTCTATGCGAACCCGGTGAACTTCGGGCACGTGTATGGCGTTCCGGCGGGCACGACGACCTCGGTGGTGTTCGCCACCGGTAGCGATCCGCACAACATCGGCGCGCCGTTCACCTTCGACGCGAGCCGCGTCTACTACGGCGATGCGGTGTTTGTCGGAGCCAACTTGAAGACATCGTTGGTGGCGTTGCCGACGACCGGGAGTCATCGCATTCCGACGACACTCGTTTCGGACCTGCACACCGTGCAAGACATCACGGTCGATGACTCGTTCTTATACTTCGTCGACGTCGACGACGAGGTCGAGGGCGGCAACGTCCGATTTGCAACGTCGGTCGGGCGGGTGCCGCTCGCAGGCGGAAAGCCGACGATCTTGGCGACGGACACCGCCGTGTCCGGCGTCGCGTTGGCCGTCTTCGGCGGCTACGTTTACTGGACCGAATCGGGCACTGCGGCGAGCGGAGTGGTGCGCCGGGTACCAGCGACGGGCGGAGCAGCGGAAACCCTGGCGGCGGATCAACGGAACCCGGCGGCGATCGCAGTCAATTCGTCGGGGGTCTTCTGGATCGACCAGGGTGATCTCGGCGTGGACTGCGCGCCGACGAACGGCAGCGTGCAGTATCGTGCGGCTGACGCGGGGGACTCGACGACGGACGCCGGAACGACGGTCACGGTGGCGTCGAATCTCGCGGGCTCGGGTTCGCTCGTGCTGAACGACGGCAACGCGTACTGGACCACGACCGGACCCGAATGCAACGCTGCAGTCAGCACCACCGGAACGATCTGGAAGCTGCCGAACCCCTCGGCAACGGCAAGCAGCCTGGTCACGGACCTCATCGACCCCAGCAGTCTTTACGTCGATGCGACGCACGTGTTCTTCACGGTCGTCACCGATCCGGAGAATTACGTTCTCCGCGCCGCTGAACATTCGAAGTAGCTGCCCTCGTGCCCGCCGGTTCGGCCGCGCGAGCCCGGCGCTCTCGTGGTTCAGGGCGCAGCGCCGAACAACTCCGCGAGCACCTTCCCCGTCGGTGTGTTCTTCTTGGCGACGGTTTTCGGCGATCCCGCGGCGATGAGTTTGCCCCCGCGTTCCCCACCCTCTGGTCCGAGCTCGATGAGGTGATCGGCGCCGGCCATGACGATGGGGTGGTGTTCGATGACGACGAGGGTGTCGCCGCGGTCGACGAGACGGCCGAGGACGTGGACGAGCTTGGCGACGTCGGCGAGGTGTAAGCCGGTGGTGGGTTCGTCGAGGACGTAGAGGGTGCGTTCGTGGCGCGCGGTGGCGGTGAGCTCGGCGGCGAGTTTGAGGCGCTGGGCTTCGCCGCCGGAGAGGGTGTGGGAACCCTGCCCGAGCTTGATGTAGCCGGCGCCAAGGTCGACGAGGGTGCGAAGGGGGTTCGAGACCGTGGGGTGGTTCTTGAAAACGTCGGCGGCTTCTTCCGCGGTGAGCGCGAGGACGTCGCCGACGGAGAGACCGAGGTAGCGCACTTCGAGGGTGCGCGGTTCGAAGCGCTTGCCGTCGCAGGCAGGGCACTGCGAGACGACGTCGGGAAGAAAGCTCATCTCGTGGGTGATGACGCCCTGTCCGTCGCAGGCGGTGCAGCGGCCGCCGTGAGGCGTGTTGAACGAGAAGCGCGCCTTGTCGAAGCCGAGCACCTTGGCGTCGTTGGTGGACGCGTAGATGCCCCGGAGGGTGTCCCAGAGTCCGAGAAAGGTCGCGGGAGTCGAGCGCGGGGAACGGCCGATGGGCGACTGATCGACGGAGACGGCGCGAGCGAGCGTGGAGAAGCCGGTGAGCATCTTGTGCGGGCCGGGTGGGGCTTCGACGACGAGATCGAGCTTCTTGCGCAGGGCTGGCAAGAGGACTTGTCGGATGAGGGTGCTCTTGCCGGAACCGCTGACCCCCGCGACGACCACGAAGCGGCCGAGCGGAATCGACACGTCGACGGACTTCAGGTTGTTCGCGGTCGCGCCGGTGAGGACGAGCTCGGCGGCGTTCTTGTCGATGGCGAGCTGGGACCGATATTCGGGCGGCGCGGAGAGCGCGCGTCCCGTGGGCGAGTCCTTCATCGCCAGGACTTCGCGCGGCGTGCCCTCGGCGACGACCCTGCCGCCGTGCGATCCGCCGCCGGGGCCGAGGTCGATGAGATGATCGGCGGCGACGATGGTCTCGGCGTCGTGTTCGACCACCAGGACGGTCGAACCGATGTCGACCAGGCGACGCAGGTTGCCGAGCAAGCGACCGGTGTCGCGCGGATGGAGGCCGATCGTCGGTTCGTCGAGGACGTAGAGCGCGCCGGTGAGGCCCGCTCCGAGCTGCGCGGCGAGGCGCAACCGCTGCATTTCGCCGCCGGAGAGCGTGCGCGCCGCGCGATCGAGCGACAGGTAATCGAGACCGACCTCGACGAGGAATTCGAGGCGTCGCCGGAGCTCGGCGAGGGGCGCTTCGGCGATGCGCGCCTGGTCGCCCTTGGGCTTCCACTCCTTCATCTTGGCGAGCACGCCGCCGACCGAGCGCTGCACGATCTCGTGATAGCGCTGGCCGTGGAGCCGCACGCCGCGCGGGAGCGGCGCGAGCCGCGCGCCGTGGCAATCGGGGCAGAGTTCGCGTTCGGGTTCGGGCGCGTTCTTGCGACGCCGCGCGGTGCTCTCGATCGTGCCGTCGCCTTCGCAGGTCGGGCAGCGGCCTTGCGCGGTGTTGAACGAGAAAAATCGCGGGTCGAGCTCGGGTACCGAGAAGCCGCACACTGGGCACGCGCTGGTCGTCGAAAAACGTGCGCTCGAGCCGTCGGCGGCGACGAGCTTCACGGTGCCGCCGCCCCAGCGCACCGCTTCGCGAATGCGTGCTGCGTCGAGCGAGCTCGCCGGGACCAGCTCCGAGAACACGAGGTCGATGTCGTGCTCCTTCGTTTTCTTGAGCCGCGGCGGAGCGTCGGTCGCGACGACCGCGCCGTCACAGATCGCCGTCTTGACGCCGGCGCGCGACGCGGCGGTGAAGACGTCGAGGTACGTGCCCTTGCGCGCCTCGACGATCGGGGCGACCAGGGTCCGCTTGCCGCGCACGGAGAGCACCGCGGCGACGACCGCGTCTTCGCTCTGCGTCGCGATCGGCTCGTCGTGCGTCGGGCAATGCGGCACGCCCAATTTCGCGAACAAAAGCCGCAAATAGTGGGCTACTTCGGTGACCGTCGCGACGGTCGATTTCGCGCCGGCGCGCGTGGTGCGTTGCTCGAGCGCGATCGACGGCGGTACGCCGACCACGCTGTCCACGTCGGGCCGCGGCATCGTCGGCAAAAATTGCCGCGCGTACGGCGTCAAGGTCTCGAGGAAGCGCCGCTGCCCTTCGGCGAACACGACGTCGAACGCGAGCGTGCTCTTGCCGGAACCACTCGGACCGGTGACCACCGTGAGCGCGCCGTGCGGGATCACGACCGACACGTCGTGGAGGTTGTGCTCGTGCGCGCGCGTGACCGTGAGCGCGAGTCGGGCCTTTTTATTTTTGGGGGGCAAACTGCGCGACACAGACGGCAAAGAGATGTCGCGGAGCGCTCGCCCGGTGCGCGAATCGCTCGCCGCGACGTCGTCGGGAGTGCCTTCCGCGACGACCACACCCCCGTTTTTGCCGGCGTCGGGGCCCAGATCAATCACCCAATCGGCGTGGCGAATGACGGCGAGATCGTGATCGACCACGAGCACGCTGCCGCCGCCGTCGGCGATCACGTCGAGCGCGGCAAGGACGCGCTTCACTTCGTCGGCGTGGAGACCGGCACTCGGCTCGTCCAGAATGAGGAGCGACCCTTTGTGCTCGTCGCCGAGCGAGCGCGCCAATTTGAGCCGTTGCGCCTCGCCGCCGGACAGCGTCGAGAGCGGCTGTCCGAGGCGCAAGTACCCGAGCCCGAGCATCTGCAGCGGCCCGAGCGCGCGCTGCACGGCGGCCTCGTCGCGAAAGAGCTCCATCGCGTCGTCGACCGTCGATTCGAGGATGTCGAAGACGTTCTTGCCGCCGAGCTCGACGCTGAGCGTCTCGTCCTTGAAGCGCCGCCCGCGGCACACCGGACAGACGAGGCGCACGTCGGCGAGAAACTGCATCTCGACGGTCTCGTACCCTTCCCCGCCGCACGTCTCGCAGCGACCGCCTTCGACGTTGAACGAAAACGCCGACGCGCCGAGGCCGAGCGCGAGCGCGCGGGGCGCACCGGCGAACCGCTTGCGAACCGCGTCCCAGGCTTTCGTGTACGTCGCGGCGTTGCCGCGCGAGGTCCGGCCGAGCGGCGATTGATCGACGAGCGCGATGCGCTTCACGGCGTCGAGGCCGCCGATCTTGCGAACCGCGCCCGGCAGATCGACGTCTTTTTCGCCGAGCCGGCGCGCGAGCGTCCGATAGACGACGGTGTCGATGAGGGTGCTCTTGCCCGACCCGCTCGGGCCGCTGATCGCGCACACGACGCCGAGCGGGATCTTCACGCTCACGTCGCGGAGGTTGTTTTCCGTCGCGCCCTGCACGTCGAGAAACGACGTGGCCTTGCGCACCGGGCGCGCTTCCGAGCGCACCGCGGCGAGCGCGCGCGCCGTCGCGCCGTTTTTCTTGGCGACCGCGGCGACCGTGCCGTCGGCGACGATGTTGCCGCCCGCGGCGCCCGCACCAGGGCCGAGCTCCACGACGCGATCGGCGGCGCGGATCAGCGCCGGATCGTGCTCGATGACGAGCACCGAGTTGCCGTGCTCGCCGAGCTCCCGGACGATCTCCGCGAGCGGCTCGACGTCGGTCGGATGCAACCCGACGGTGGGCTCGTCGAGCACGAAGAGCGCGTTGTGGAGCGACGTACCGAGCGCGGCCGTCAGGGTCACGCGCTGCGCCTCGCCGCCGGAGAGCGTGCGCGCTTGCCGATCGAGCGTCAGATAGCCGAGCCCGACGCGTTCGAGATATTTCAGACGACTCGCGAGCTCGCGGCGCGCAATTTCGCCCTGCCCGGTCTTCAACGCGAGCGCGTTCAACCGCAGGAGCGCGTCCTTGATCTCGAGCGCGCGCCACGCCGCGATGTCGATGCCGTCCACGTGATACGCGAGCGCGTCCTTGCCGAGTCGCTTCCCGCCGCATTCGGGACACGGATCGTACGAGCGGTAGCGCGAGAGCAAGACGCGAACGTGCATCTTGTAGGTGCGCGTCTCGAGCCAGCGAAACCAGCCCATCACGCCGGGGAATTTGCCTTTCCCCCACGGCCCGTCGCCCTCGAGCACGAGCTTCTGCTCGGCCGCAGAGAGCTGGCTCCACGATTTATCCATCGGCACGCCGTGGCGTTTGCACAACTTGCTGAGCTCGTTCCGCTCCCACGTCGTGCTCTTGCCGGCCCAGGGACGGATCGCGCGCTTCTCGAGCGACAGATTCGGATCGGGAATGACGCGGTTGATGTCGACGCCGATGACGCGACCGAAACCGCGGCACGTCTTGCACGCGCCGACCGGCGAATCGTACGAAAAGAACGTCGCCTGCGGTTCGGCGAGTGGGCGCGCGCACTCGGGACACCCGAGCCCACGTCGGAGCAGGATCTCCGAGTGCAGGCCGTGCGTCGCGTCGCCGTTGGTCGCGCCGTTCGCATGAGCGTGCTTCGCGCCGTTCGGACGGTGAACGCGCGCGAGGCCGGCGCCGCGTTGCCACGCTTGCTCGATGCCCGCCGCGAATCGGCCGAGCTCGTCCGTCGTCAGGCGCAGGCGATCCACGACGACGTCGGCCGTCTTCGCCTTCGTCACGATCGACGGCTTCACCTCGTCGATGTCTTCTGCCCGATCGGACAGCCAGAGCCGCCGATAGCCGTCTCTCGCGAGCGATTCGCGCACCGCGAGATACGCCTCGGCGTTCTCGACCGCGACGCGATACGTGATGGCGACGGGCTCCGCGCCGAGCGCCGACTCCGCGCGGCTCGCGGCGGTCACCGGATCGAGCGCGATCGCTTCGAGCCCGTGCTCCGGACACGTCGCGACGCTCTCGCGCGCGAAGAGCGCGACCACGTACGGTTCGAGATCGGCCATCGTCGCGACCGTCGAACGCGAGCTCTTCACCGGCGCGCGTCGATCGACCGCGATGCCCGCCGGCACCGGCTCGAGCGAGTCCATCGGCGGCCGTTCGAGCCGTTCGAGAAATTGCCGCGCGTACGGGCTGAAGCTCTCGACGAATCGTCGCTGCCCCTCGGCGTACAGCGTGTCGAGCGCGAGGCTGCTCTTCCCCGAACCGCTCACGCCGGTGATCGCCACGACCTCGCCCGGTCGCAAGTCGAGATCCACCCCCTTCAAGTTGTGAGTGCGCGCGCCGCGGAGCTTCGTCTCGAGCATGGGCCGACGGGCTTAGCGCAATTTGGGAAAGGTGCCCGCCCTCATCGCCCACGGCGAGGGGCGAGTGGCGAGGACGCGACGCTCAGGGCGGCAACACCGGATTCGCGCACCCGATGAGGATCACCGTGAGCGCGCCGCTCGCGGTCAGGGCCCTGCACGATGCATCGCAAAGACGGACCGTCGTGGGGCTCTTCGGGTCGTCGAAGTACCAGCCGCCGGTGTTCGGATCGCACGCCCCCTTCGAGACTGGGTTCAAGATGGCGTCACCCGTCGAGTTCCCGCCGACGACCAGGACGTCTTCGTTGGGGCGCGGCGCGGCGCTCCCGAGATCGTACGCGCACGGCGGCGCCGGAGGCATGAACTGGTTGGCGATGGCCTGTATCGCCGCGAGCGCTGGGGCGCGGAGCGCGGACGGCGGTTCGAGCACGTTGGCCTTCTGGGTGCCTCCGGCTGCCGCGACGGCGTTCAAGTCGACCGCGCTCGAGACCGCGTTCGGAGCGCACGTGTTGGATGGAGCCGCGGTGGAGATGACGAATGTCTCGACGCCGCCCATCAGCCCGGCGGCGGCCGTCGCGACCGGAGGCGTGCCGCTACACACGTCGAGTTCCGTGCCGGTCATCAGCACGACGGCGTATTTCTTCGTCGGATTCTGCGCCGCGAGCTCGACCGTGACGTTCATGGCCCCCGCGAACGCCACACTGAGCGCCCCGTCCGTGGACGGCGCGTGCGCGCCCACCTCGCCGGTGATGTTGTCGAGCCTCGCCGGAACCGGGACCGGCGAGAGCTCGAGGTTCTGGTAGTCGCTGGCGAAGCACGACGAGGTCCGGCCGGGCCCCGCGTCGGTCGCCGGGGGATGCCCGAAAAAGTCGAGACCGATGTCCACGAGCGGCAGGGTCGGGTTCTGCGCGAAATCTTCGATCGCGCCGGTCATTCCGGACCATGGGGTCTCGTTCGTGTTCGGTGCTGCACAGCCCATCGCGAGCGACTGATCGACGACGAAGACGAGATCGAGCTCGGGCAGGGCGACGGTGTTGCTGCCGTTGATCACCCGGCAGGTGCCGGCGTCGACGTTGGGTAGTCCACCGGCGCTCGAAAAGCCGCCGACGGCGGGCGCTCCTCCGGGCCCCAATCCACCGAAACTCGTTCCACCGGCGAAACCGCCGAAGCCCGTCTCTGCCCCCACCGCGCCGGACCCGCCGAAGCTCGTGCCCCCAGACAAGCCGCCAGAACCGGCGAAGGTCGTGCTCGCGCCGCCGCCGGCTGTGCCGCCCGTCACGGGCGAGTCGCTCTGATTTCGCCTCTCGATCACGGTTCCGCCGCACGCGGCAACGGCCACGCACGCGCAGGTGGCCCCGACGAAGAGTTTTCTGAAAGGCATCGACGCTTGGGTCAGAACGGCGGCGCGGGGCCGACCGAGTCGTTGCACCCGATCTGGATCTGCACGGAGCCCCCGGCGCTCGCGGCCTTGCACGATGCGTCGCACAGGTCGATCTTCGTCGGGCTCTTCGGATCGTCCCAGTACCAGCCGCCCTCCGTCGGATCGCACGAGCCCTTCGTGACCTCGACGACCCCGTGTTGAACGCCGGACGCATCGTCATACGAGACCGTCACGGTTTCGTCGAAACGCGGCGCGTTGTTTCCGAGGTCGAAACTACACGTCCCCGGCCCCGAGAGGTGATCGACGATGGCGTCGATCGCCGCGACGGTCGCCGCGCGGAGCGACCCCAACGGATCGAGCACGTAGGGAGTGCCCGAGCCTCCGAGCGACGCGATCCCGGCCAGATCGGTCGATCCGGGAGGGGCGGTCGCATCGCAGGTGTTCGAGGGAGTCGGCGTGGTAATGACGAACGTCGGGACGCCGCCCATCGAGCCGGCGGCGGCCGTCGACGTCGGAGGCGTCCCGGCACACACATCTGGTTCGGTCCCGGTCACGAGCACGATCGCGTACTCGTTGAACGGATTTTGTGCCTTGAGCTCGAGCGTGGTGGTCATGACTCCGGCATACGCCGCGCTGAGCGCTCCATCGGTCGAGGGCCCGTGCGTTTCGAGTGCCGCGAAGAGGCCGCTGATGTTCCCTGGGGCGAGCGTGGGCGCCACGGCGAGCGGCTCGTAGCTGGTCGCGAAGCACGACGTCTGGCTGGACCCGGCGTCGCCTGCGACGAGCTGCCCGAAAAAATCGAGCCCCAGGGCGACGTCAGGCCGACTGGGATTTTTTGCGAAATCCTCGATGCCACCCGTCATCGCCAGCCACGGCGTGGGGTTCGTCGACGTGATGCACCCCATGGCGAGCGACTGATCGACGACGAAGATCAGGTCGACCTCGGTGAATTGGCTCTTGGAGCTGATCAAGACGCACTCGCCCCCATCCGGAATGCCCCCGCCCGAGCCCGCGAACCCGCCGGCGTTGGCCGCCCCACCGGGGCCGAAGCCGCCAATGGCCGTTCCGCCCGCGGTCCCGAAGAAACCGCCGGTCTCGCCAATGGGCCCAAAACCACCGGAGCTGACGGTTCCGCCGAGCAGACCCCCGCCGGGGTTCGTTCCACCCGCGTAGCCGCCGAAGCTCGTGGCTGCGCCGTAGCCCGCGGCGCCGCCCGTCGCGTCACCGTCGCCCACGCGCTGGAGCACGCGCCCGCCGCACGCAACGACGACCGTGCACGCGCACACGACGCCGATGCGAATCCCACTGCTCATGGCCAGGCGAGCATACCGCGGCTTCGGGATGGACGCCGCGCCCATCGCCCGTGACCGACTCGCCTTAGTTGGGCGCAGGCCCGGGCCAATCGACGCACCCGAGACGGAGCGACACACCACCTTCCGCGGCGCTCACGGCCTTGCACGACGGAGGACAGAGGTCGATCGTCGTGGGGTTTTTCGGGTCGTCGAAGTACCAACCACCGGTGTTCGGGTCGCACGTGCCCTTCGACACCTGGTCCACGATGTGGGAGCCGGACGAATCGGTGTAGTCGAACTCGACGGCTTGACCGGCGTGAAGCACCGGGCCGGGGCTGTAACTGCATCCGACCGGAGCGAGCAGATCGACGACGGTGTCGATCGCCGTGACCATCTGAGCGCGAAGCGGCGCCGACGGATCGAGCACGATGGCTTTGCCGGACCCGCCCTGAGCCGCGATCTCGTTCAAGTCGATCGAGCGCGGCGGCGAGTTCGGAACGCAGGCGCTCGATGGGGCCGCGGTGGAGATCACGAACGTCTCGATTCCGGAGTTCAACCCGTCCCCGGCGGTCGACGCGGGAGACGACACCGAATCGGAACAAATGTCGGGCTCCGTCCCGGTCACGAGCACCACCGCGTATTTTTTGCCCGGGTCGGGCAAGCCGGCTTCGAGCGTCAGCATCGCGCCCGCATAGGCCGCGCTGAGCGTCCCGTCGGTCGACGGATGGTGCGTTTCGAACGACGCGGTGAGGGCACCGTCGTTCACGGGCACCGATGCGAGCGGCACGTCGAAGGTTCGATAGTCGTTCACGAAGCACGACGACGTCGCACCGGGGCCCGCGTCGTCCATCGGGCGCCCGAACAGCGCGAGACCCATTTCGATGTACGGCCTGCTCGGAGCCTTCGCGAAATCTTCGATCCCGCCGGTCATGCCGAGCCACGGCGTGTCCATGTTCGGGAGCGCACACCCGAGGGGCAGCGACTGATCGACGACGAACAGGAGCTCGAGTTCGATGTAATCGCTTTCGAACTCGATGCCGGTGCAAAACCTGCGTCCGGGCTGCTCGGAAAACCGCCGGAGCCGATCGCTCCGCCCGGGCCGAACCCGCCGAAGCTCGTGCCCCCGCCGGCATTTCCGAATGCGCCGAAGCTCGTCGCACCGGCGCTGCCCGCCAACCCGCCGAAGCTCGTGCTCGCAGCGTAGCCGGCGGCGCCGCCGGTCGCATCGGCGTTGCCCACCTGCTGGATCACTCGCCCGCCGCACGCGGCGACGGCAACGCACGCACACACGACGCCGATGCGAATCCCACCGGCCATCGCGAGCCAAGCGCACCGCGGCTTCGGGGTCGACGCTGCGTTCATCGCCCGTGACCTTAGGGAGCCAAGGCCCCGACCGCACCACCGCACGCGAAACGGATCGTCATGCCGTTCCCGACGCCCACGGCGTAGCAAGACGGAGTACAGAGGTCGATCGTCGTAGGGTCCTTCGGGTCGTCGAAGTACCAGCCACCGGTGCTCGGGTCGCACGCGCCCTTCGTCACTTGGTCCACGACGTGGGAGCCGGACGAATCGGTGTAGTCGACCTCGATGGCCTGAGCGGACTCGGGCGCCAGCGTCGCGCCCACCTTGTAACTGCACACCGGCTCGGCCATCTCGACGACGGTGTCGATCGCCGTGACCATCTGAGCGCGAAGCGGCGCCGACGGATCGAGCACGATGGCTTTGCCGGACCCGCCCTGAGCCGCGATCTCGTTCAAGTCGATCGAGCGCGGCGGCGAGTTCGGAACGCAGGCGCTCGATGGGGCCGCGGTGGAGATCACGAACGTCTCGATTCCGGAGTTCAACCCGTCCCCGGCGGTCGACGCGGGAGACGAGGCGGACATCGAACAGACGTCGGGCTCCGTCCCCGTCACGAGCACCACCGCGTACTTTTTGCCGGGGTCGGGCAAGCCGGCTTCGAGTGTCAGCATCGCGCCCGCATAGGCCGCGCTGAGGGTCCCGTCGGTCAACGGACGGTGCGTCTCGAGCGTGTTGACGATGCTACCGAGATTCGCGGCCACCACTGCGGGCGCCACGTCGAAGGTTCGATAGTCGTTCACGAAGCACGACGACGTCGCACCGGCGCCCGCGTCGGCCATCGGGCGCCCGAACAACGCGAGGCCCACGTCGATGTCCGGCCTGCTCGGAGCCTTCGCGAAATCTTCGATGCCGCCGGTCATGCCGAGCCACGGCGTGCCGTCCATGTTCGGCAGAGCACACCCGAGGGGGAGCGACTGATCGACGACGAACAAGAGCTCGAGCTCTGTGAAGCTTTCGTAGGTGGTGGCGATGCAAAATCCCCCATCCGGGGTGCTCGCAAAACCGCCGGTCGAGCTGAAAAAACCACCGATGCCCATCGCGCCGCCGGGGCCGAACCCGCCGAAGCCCGTGCCTGCGCCGGCATTTCCGAAGCCGCCGAAGCTCGTCGTCCCTGCGTTACCGGGGGAGCCGCCAAAGCTCGTCCCACAGGCGCTGCCCGCCAACCCGCCGAAGCTCGTGCTCGCAGCGTAGCCCGCGGCGCCGCCGGTCGCGTCGGCGTTGCCCACCTGCTGGATCACTCGCCCGCCGCACGCGGCGACGGCCACGCCCGCACACACCGCACAAACGAAGATTCCCCGACCCATCCCGCCGCGGAGCATACCTCGGCGCGGTAACTCCGCAATCGCCGGGCTGCGGGTCCCCCTAGCTTGCTTCTTCGGGACGTCGAAACGACGCGCAACGTCACGGACGCGTCGCGGCCATGCCCCGGGGAGCGAACTAGGATCGGACCATGGGATGGTTCACCCGCGCGCGATATTCGCTGCGCGACGCCCGGCGGCGGCGGCGATTCGACAAGGCCTGGAACGAGGGCGCGAGGACCGCAAAAGCCGGCCCGCATTCACTCGTCCTGGTGCTCGATCATCCGAAGCCGGGCCGCAATCCCGGCGCCGCGGTGCGAAGCGCGGACGTCTTCGGGGCGCGCGCGGTCTACATGATCGGCACGGACCACTTCGATCCGACACCCGCGATGGGCACGCTGAACAACGTCCCGGTACGACGGTTCGAGACGTTCACTTCGACGTTCGCTGAGCTCGCCCGTGAGGGGTACACGTTGCTCGCGCTCGAACCCGCCCCCGATTTCGACGCACCGCAATTTCTCCACCAGGTGTCGCTGCCCGTGAAGACCGCGTTCGTCGTCGGCAACGAGCGGCACGGCCTCAGCTTCGACCCCGCCGCGTTCCCGAACGTGGTGCGCGTCAGCATCGCGCATTACGGCGCGACGTCCTCGCTCAACGTGGCGACCGCCGCGAGCATCGCCATGTACGAATACGCACGCCAGCACGGTCGCCTTGGCTGACGCCGCGTGGCGACTCAGGGTCGGGCGGGCGTCGACGGAGCCGGCTTCGGCGTTGCCATGGCCATCATGATTCGTCCGATGGCGACCACGCCGCCGACCAAGATCGCGCCGCCCACGAGCGTCATCGCCATCCAGAGGAACGGATTGGGGTTCGGGAGCTGAACCGCGATGCCGGTGACGGTGAGGTACATGAAGGCGTAGTTGTTGAAGAGGATCGGCACCATCTCGCCGAACGCGACGATCGCGTACACGAGCGCGAGGATGTACACGAGCCGTCCGAGGTCGGCGCCGATGAGCGGCGCCAGCGCCGTGATGATCGGCGTGGCGAGCAAGATGAGCCCGATGCCGAACGCACCGCCGACGAGGATATGCGGCGCCTTTTTCACGTCCATATGCGCTTCGAAGAAGAAGATCATCGCGATGAACGCCGGCCACGCAGGAAGGTGCAACTTGCCGGTGACGATCTCGAACGCCGCGATGAGCACCAAGAGATACAAACCAAAAATGAGTCGTTGCTTGTCGAACTTCATGTGAATCGCCCCTCTGCAGTGAGTCGCTCTCCTCGTGTCACATCCCGTGCGAGCGGACGCAAGTGATTCGGCGCCATCGCACGCCGCGTTACCAACGACCGCAAGCGTCAAATTGACCGAAAGCCCCGCGCGCGTTCGACCGGCGTTCAATTTGACGTTGGAGGTTTGCGAGAGCTCACCGGGGTGCGTTCGCCGACACCGCGCGAAATGAGGCCGGGCATTTCGTTTCGGGGGGACCCGCGAAACCTCGGAGCCGATTCCCACGTCGCCCGGAGTGGCACACGCGTTGCTCCATCTCCGGTGCGGCAGGACGCGACGGTGAAGGCTCCGCGGACCGGCCCGCAAGATCACGAGGAACCATGAACAACAACACTCCCGTACTCTGGATAATTTTAGGCCTCGCGGTGCTCGCGATCGTCGTCATCGCTGCCATAGCGATGCGACGCCGCGCGCAACTGCAAAGGGCGGGGCTCAGAGAGCGCTTCGGGCCCGAATACGAACGAGCCGTCGGTGAATACGGCAGCGAGGCGCGCGCGGAACACGAGCTCGCGAAGCGTGCCCGGCGTGTCGAAAAATTTCACTTTCGCGATCTGACCGCCGCAGAGCGCACGCGCTTCGACGCGGCGTGGAGCGCCCTCCAAGCACAGTTCGTCGATGACCCAGTCCGCGCAACGGCTGGGGCAAATCAGCTCATCACCGAGGTGATGCGGGCGCGCGGCTACCCCATCGAGGACTTCGATACCCGCGCCGCCGATCTCTCGGTCGATCACCCCGCGGTCGTGCAGCACTACCGCGCGGCGCGTGCCCTCGCTCAGTCGAGCGGCAACGGAATGGGAAGCACCGAAGATCTCCGGCAAGCGATCGTGCACTACCGCGCGTTGTTCGCGGAGTTGCTCCAAAACCTGGAGCCTTCGACGCACGCCCTCCGCCAAGCGCACGGGTAGCGCTGCCGGAGAACTCCGTCGCTCGGCATGCGTGACGGCTTTGCTCGCGATCCGCGAGGGGAGCCGTTCACGCGGCCGGCGCTTTGGCACCTCCGCGGCGAACGAGTTCGACGACCTCGAGCAAGGTGCCGCGATCGACGAGCGCGAGCAGCGCGACGAACGTCACCGCGGACACGAGGACCGCGAGCACCAAGGTAAACCAGCCGGTCACCAGCGGCGCGAAGACGAAGCGCGCCGCGAGTCCCTCCACGGTCGCCGCGAGCGCCGAGCTCCAGCAGCGGCGGAGGACGCGCGCCGTCGGGAACGTGCGTCCGGTGAGCCAAATCACCATGGCGTTACCACCCACGGTTTGACTCACGAACCCCAAAGCGAACCCCACGATACCCCAGCGCGCCGTGGCCAGCGGAACAGCAACGCACCCCACTCCCGTCCAGAGGATCGCCATTTTCAAGAAAACCTTGGGCCTGCCGATCGCGTCGAAAGCTGCCGCGACGAGCGGCGAGAGAAAGCCGATGCCGAGCGCCGCCGAAAAAATGTAAAGAAGCACCAGCGCGTCGGTCCACTTCGGATACGCGATGTGGATGATCTGCGGACCGAGCCCGAGAACGATCGCGACGAACACGAACGTGCCGGCGGCGCACACCTGGACAGACCGACCCAGCGCGTTGCCGAGCGCTTTCGGATTGGTCTGCAATCGAGAATAGAGAGGGAAACCCACTCGGCTCATCGCGTCCACGAGCTTGAGCGGCGTGTTTGCGAGGTTCCGCGACCATCCGAGTAGCCCGACGGCGCGGACGCCGAGTACATGACCCGCGTACACCGGGACCAAAGCATTGAGGACGAAGGCCACCAGATTTTTCATCTGGTAGGTAATGCCGAACCGCACGATCGGACGGAGCGCGGCCCAGTCGAACGCTCGCACTGGACGAAAAGGTCTCAGTACATATGCGAGCAGAACGCCGGAGAACGCACGGACCAAGACGCCCGCGACGAGCGCCCACACATGGTATCCGAGGAGCGCTAGCGGAACGGCTGCGAAGTAAAATACGAGCTGATTGCTCACTTCGAGGGCCGACAGGCGCCCGAACTGGAGCTCTCGTTCCATCAACAGGCTCGGCACCGTGCGAGCGGCAGTAAGAAGCAACTCGAGCGACAAGGCACGCAAGAGCCACTCGGAACCGTCGGGTAAGTCCGTCCAAATGCGATGCGACAGCGGTGAGACGATCCAAACGGTGACGATCACCGCCGCGGAAATCGTGAGCTGCAACCAGAGCGCACTCGAAAGCAGCCGAACCGAAGGCTTTTCGTGTTGTTGCACGAGCCGAGCCGCGAGCCCTGCATCGCCGAAATAGACGAAGAACATCAACGCGAACTGGGAGATCGAGAACACGCCGAAGTCGCGTGGATCCAAAATGCGCGCGAGCACCAGATTGCCCGCAAACACCAGAAACTGCAGAGTGAGCGCCCGCGCGACCAACGCGACGGCACCCGAAACCGCTTTGTGGCGGAGCGAGGCGTGGTCGATCGCAGGGTCCGGAGGTGCTGCGCCGCTCGTCATCTTGGCAGGGAGCGGCCGGCGCGAGGGGTCATGCGTAAAACGTCCGGTCTATGCCGGAAAAAGTGCCACGCCGCAACGGCTCCGCACCCAATAGCGGGGCTTACGGGCCCTTCCCCAACCGTGCCCGTGGACGTAGATGCACGGCCCACGGCGAGGAGTAAGCTCCGCGCATGGGGAAATCGTCGGTAGCTTCCGCATTGCTCTCCGCCTCTCTCGTCGTTTCGACCGTCGCGTTCGCCACGGCCTTCGCCTACAAGCCGGGCTCCGAGACGTGGACCGACCCCGCGGGAGTCGCCGGCGCCCAGCACAAGGACCTGGTCACCACCGCGGACTACTACGGCCTGCAGGTATTCCAGCTCCACCAATTCGACAAGCGCGCTTGTCTCATCGAGATGGACGAATCGACGTTCGCGACGCGCGACGTCGGTCGCCTCGACCCGCTGAAAATCTGCGAGCCCACCGGCGGCGACATCTGGAAAACCGCAGACGTCGGCTCCGGCAAGTACGTCACCGCCATCGCGGTCTGCACCGGGAAAGACAAGGACGACAAACACCTCTTCGGGCTCGAGCTCTGGAGCGCGAGCCTTCACGACGACGGCGCGCTCAAGGCGTCCGCGAAATCGACGAAGCTCGAATTCCCCGAGTGCAAGAAGTGGCAGCCGAAGCAAGCGTGCCCAACCGGCTCCGTCGCGACGGGCATCCGCGGTTACTTCGACGACCCGAACCAAGGCCTCGACGGCATCGCCCTCCGCTGCAACGCGCTCGAGCCTCGCGGCAAATAAGTCGTCGCGCGCCGCACCGTTTTTCGCCCGCACCCGCGCCACGGAGCGAGCCGTCACCGTTTTCCGAAACCCGCGGCCTTCGTCAGCTCGTCGCGCAACGTGGCGAAGCTCGCGAGCTGCGCGACGGTTTTCCGCGTGAGCAGCACGACGTTGCGTTCGACGCCGGTGAGCTCGCGGTAGCTCTCTCTCGAAAACCCCATTTCGAGCACGAGGCCGAGCGGCGCGAGGCCGTCACCGAAGCCCGCTTTTGCCATTTGGGCGACCGCACCGAACGACTCGACCGGCACGAGCCGTCCTCCGAGAAGGTCCGGATGGTGCTGCTTCAAGAGCGGCTCGATGGCGCGAAACGTCGCTGACGTGGGCTCGATCGAGATGAGGGGACGCCGCCGATCGGCGCGCGGACCGAGCCCGGCGTGGACGAGCACCATGGGCTCGGTGACGACCGGGTGCTGGATCAGATCCTTCGCGGCGGGCGGTGCCGTACATAAACCGACGTGATAGCGCCCGAGCCGCACGCTCTCGACGACCAGGACGCTGCGATGCGCGTGCAAGTCGACGCGAAGCCCCGGCAGCGCCGCGAGCGCGCGACGGACGACGCTTGGGCCCCACGACGACGCAATGGAGTCGGCGAGCGCGAGCGACAAGCTCGACAAGGTCGGGCCTTCGACCGGTGACGTCAGCGCGCGGAGCTCCGCAACGAGCGGGCGCGCGCGCTGCAAGAAGTCGAGCCCGCGCGCCGTCAGCCGCACTCGGCGCCCGTCCGGCTCGATGAGTCGAAACCCGACCGCGTCTTCGAGTGTCTTCAGTCGCTTGCTCACCGCCGACTGCGTGAGCCGGAGCCGAGTCGACGCTTCGCTCATGGTGCCGAACTGGTCGAGAGCGGCGAGGGCTTCGATACTCTCCAACATATTCCAATCGGGACTTTATTCTATGAATCCTATTCGCTTATTTCTTTTGTTGGAGGGGACCATGTTGAGGCCATGGACACCCTCGAATCCACGCCGAAAATGGCAGAATCCGTGTACGAAACCCTCGCGAAGAACCTCGACGTCGTTCGGCGCCGATTGAATCGTCCGCTCACCTTGGCCGAGAAGGTGCTCTTCGGTCACCTCGACGATCCGTCGACTCAGGAGCTCTCGCCCGGCAAGAGCACGCTCGCGCTTCGCGTCGATCGCGTCGTGTTCCAGGACGTGCTCGGACAATCCGGGCTCCTTCAATTCATGCAAACCGGTCGCGACCGCGTGGCGGTTCCGACGACCATCCACTGCGACCACCTGATCCAGGCGCGCACCGACGGCCTGTCGGATCTGCGCGCGTCGGTGAACGAGAACGACGAGGTCTACGGCTTTCTCCGCGCCGCCGCGGCGAAGTACGGCGCGGGGTTCTGGGGGCCCGGCGCGGGGATCATTCACCAGGTCGTGCTCGAGAATTACGCCTTCCCGGGCACGTTGCTCATCGGAACCGACTCGCATACGCCGAACGCCGGTGGTCTCGGCGCGTGCGCGGTCGGGGTCGGCGGCGCCGATGCCGTCGAAGCAATCGCCGGGCTGCCGTGGGAACTCCTCTATCCGCGACGCATCGCCGTTTATCTCACCGGGGAGCTCGGCGGCTGGACCGCACCGAAGGACGTGATTCTCTTCGTCGCAGGCGCGCTCGGCGTCGCGGGCGGCACCAACGCGATCGTCGAGTACATCGGACCCGGCGCGCGCACGCTGAGCGCCACCGGCAAGGCGACGATCGCGAACATGGGCGCCGAGCTCGGCGCGACCACGTCGATGTTCCCCGCCGACGGGCACATGCTCCGGTATCTCGACGCGACGGGGCGCGGCGAGCTCCGGGCGATCGTCGCGACGCACCTCGACCTCCTCGCACCGGACCCCGAAGTGGAAGCCGACCCTGACCGGCACTACGACCGTGTGCTCCGTCTCGATCTGAGCACCCTCGAACCCCACGTCACCGGGCCGCACTCGCCCGACCGCGCGCGCCCCATTTCCGAGCTCGCCGCCGAAATGCGAGCGCCGGGAAACGACTTCCCGGACGTCATTTCGAGCGCGCTCATCGGGAGCTGCACCAATTCGTCGTACGAAGATCTGAGCCGCGCCGCCGACGTCGCAAAGCAAGCCCGAACGCACGGCGTTCACGCCGCGACACAGCTCCTGGTCACCCCCGGATCGGAGCGCGTGCGAAAGACCGTCGAGCGCGACGGCCAACTCACGGCGCTTTCCGAGGTCGGCGCGGTGATCCTCGCGAACGCGTGCGGCCCGTGCATCGGGCAATGGAAGCGCGACGCGCCGGACGCGCCGAACACGATCGTCACGTCGTTCAATCGCAACTTTCCGGGACGAAACGACGGACGCGCAGCGACGATGAACTTCATCGCGAGCCCGGAGATCGTGACCGCGCTGTCGCTCGCCGGACGGCTCTCGTTCAATCCGCTGGTCGACACGCTCGTCGGTCAGGACGGCGCGCCGTTTCGGCTCGAACCACCCGCAAAGGCGCCCGAAGTGCCCGCACGCGGATTCGAATCGGGTCGCGAACGCTACGTCGCGCCGCCCGCCGACGGCCGTGACATCGCGCTCCCGTTCAACTCAAGGAGCGAACGCTTGCAGCCGCTCGAGCCCTGGCCCGCCTGGGACGGCCGCGATCTCGTCGACCTTCCCGTCCTCATGAAGACGCGCGGCAAGACCACGACGGATCACATCTCGCCCGCCGGGCCGTGGCTTCGTTTTCGCGGACATCTCGAGCGCTTCAGCGACAATCTGCTCTCCGGCGCGACGAACGCGTTCACCGGACAGATCGGCAAGGGCGACGAGGGCAGTGCCATCGCGGACATCGCCCGCGAGTACCGGAGCCGTGGCCAAAAGTGGGTGATCGTCGGCGACGCAAACTACGGCGAAGGCAGCAGCCGCGAACACGCCGCGCTCTCGCCGCGCCTCTTGAACGGCGCAGCCGTCATCGCGCGGAGCTTCGCGCGCATTCACGAGACGAACCTGAAGAAGCAAGGGCTGCTCGCCCTCACGTTCACCGACCCCGCCGACTACGAGCGCATTCACGAAGGCGATCGACTGAGCCTCGTCGGGCTCGCCGCCCTCGCGCCCGACGCCCCGGTGCGCTGCATCGTCCGACACCGCGACGGCACTCGCGAGACGCTCGCGCTCCGGCACTCGTACACCGTAAAGCAGCTCGCGTGGTTCCGCGCGGGTTCGGCGCTCAATCTGTGCCGAACCGCGGGTGATCGCGAAAGGTAGAGCGAGAGCGAAGGCTGAAGGGAAAGGGGAAAAAGCGAGAAAGAGAGGGGAAGAGAGGATTGGCACGCGGCCGACGCGGCGCACGGTGTGGGGACGCGCCTCGACTGCGCGACGCTCCGAGCGGCGGGCGCCGTCCGTGAAATTCTCGTCACCGCCCGCGCCTTCGAGGGCGCCCCCAAATAAAATTCGTCCAACATCGAGAACGGGCGCTCGTGCACGTACGTGCACAATCGGCTCGGCACTCGAGTCGTGACGTGCACGGATGCGACTCGGCGACGTGCACGCGATGAAATCAGCGCTGCGGGGAAAGTGACCCCGATCTTCGTTTCCTAACGACCCTGCGCCCGATCGACGAGACGACGCGAGTCGCTTTCGCGGCCACTCTTCGCCGGCAGCTTCGAACTCGGGCCCGCGATTCCTGCGCGGCTTCGCGCTCGACCTGGCCGACGCGGACATTTCTGGCCACCCGAGTTGCCACATACCTGACGCGACGAAAATGACATCGTCTGTCGCGGCGTCGGCGAAAGCGACGTCGCGCTCGCCGCTGGCTCGAGCGGCACCCTTATTGCTCGGTGCGCGCCGCGACGGACTCGTTCGTGTCCATTCATTCGGGGAGATCCAAATGCGCTCGAAAATTACATCTGCCTTCGTTGCCTCGACGGCGCTTGCCTTCGTCGTCTTCACTCCGACTCCGAGCTTCGCGAACACGTCGATCTTCGGCGCGAACGTCGGCGCGGTGCATTCGAACGACGGCACGAGCTGGTGCATCCCCACGTTGACCGCGAACGGCGCGACGAGCTCGCTTCAGTTCGCTCCGTCCGATTCGACTCAAGCAAAGACGAACAACTACGTCGACACGTTCGCGCGTCAAAAGGTGCGCGTGCTCTGCAAACCCCTGTTCGGTTCGTCGACCATCGTCACGAGCGCGTCGTGGTCCACCAACGCCGGCGGCGACACCAGCTCCGCCACGTGTCCCGGGGGCACTACGCCGACGATGGCGCAATGCGAGATCGACGGACAGATCGACGGCGGCCAAACGACGACCCTGCCATTCGTGTATCAGGGCAGCGCGTGCGGTACCGGCGTCTCGAGCATCAGCACCACGAGCTCGATCTTGGGCGAGTTGCTCTATTCGAAGCCGAACAATCCACCCACGAACCCGCAAACCGACGACCAGGGATTCCCGGACTACGTCAGTCTACCGGGTTATCCGATCCCCTCGCCGCTCGCCCACGGTCCCAACAGCGGCGACAACAGTCCGTTCATCGCCGGCGCGGACATCGGCGGGATGTTTCTCGCGGGCGACACCATGAACTACTTCTTCGGGGACTCCTTCAACAACTCCAACGGAGCGGTTTGGTCGCATGGCGCACTCGCCAAGACGACCAATCTGGATCCGACGGCGATGGTCCAGAGCACCAGCGGATTGCAGAGCTGGGAGATCGGTCCCTTCGGAGGGCCGGGCATCGGTGCGACGTCGATGTTTTCGCCGCAGTCCGGCGAGTTCACCACGATTCCCGGCGCCGGCTTCGGCGTCACCGACTCTTCGGGCAATGGGTGGCGGTTCCTGTGGTTCTTTTCCGTCACGAGCTTCGGCAATCCCGGATCCTTCACGACGCGGCACGCTTCGCTCGCGTACACGGAGAACACGACGCTCGCCACCAACGTGACCTGGACGCGCGGCGACGCGAATCTCTCCGCGCCGACCGCTCCAGTGTGGCCTTCGATCAGCAACTTCTCGCCGGGCGCCGTCTGGTACGACCGATTCAACCGCATGATCTACTTCTTCGGCATTCGGCCGCAGCTGCTCGCGACGGTGTGGGGCACGAATCAGTATCCGTTCAGCGGCGTGCGCCTCGCGCGCGTGCCGAGCACGCCGACGTCGATCCTGAACCCCGCGAAGTATCAATACTGGACCGGCTCGGCGTGGGTGAGCGACCCGGGGAACTACTCCGTCGCCACTCCGCAAACGCCCCCTGGATCCGGTGGCGTGTATGGCACGGCCGCGGACATCATTCCCTCGGTCGTCGACCCGCGGAGCGAGATGTCCGTCGCGTACGACGCGGAGGCCGGCTCGTTCATCATGATGTTCGTGAACATGGTCGACGGCGGGATCCGGCTCTATCAGTCCACCGCCGTCACCGGGCCGTGGAGCGAAGTCCTCTTCGACACCTTCTCGCTCCCGAATACGCTCGACGGCGGGTCGACGCAATCGGGTGGCCAGAAGACCTACGCGCCGTTCACGAACGACCAGCTCCTCGTCAACGGCGGCAGAGACGTGTACTACACGCTCTCCGAGTTCACTCCGGTCTACAACGTCGGGCTTTGGCACTACGCGATCACCGCGTCGTCGCCGTCGGCGATGTGCAATTGAGTTTCGGCGCGCGGGCAGGCGCGAGAGCTAGGGCGAGAGGCGAGAGCTAGGGCGAGAGCGGCGAGAGCGAGAGCGAGAGCGAGAGCGGGGGGGACGGTGACGATTCGGAATACTTCGATGCATCGAAGTATCGCGGACCGGAGCGACGAGGGGGCTTCTCCGGGCGCGCTCTCCGCCCCCTCGAGCCTGCCGCGTGACACCTTTTCTTGCGCGCGACGTCGATTCGCTTGCGCGGCGGCGGGAGATGAGGCTGATTCCCGCCCGTGATTCGCCTCGACTCGGTCAGCAAGCGCCACGGGCGGCAAATTTTGTTTCTCGAGGCGTCGGCGGCGATCGAGCGCGGTGAGAAAGTCGGGCTCGTGGGACCGAACGGCGCGGGCAAGACGACCGTGTTCCGATTGGTCACGAAGGAAGAGGAGCCGGACGGCGGACAGATCGCCGTCGATCGCGGCGTGGCGATCGGATACTTCAGCCAGGACGTCGGCGAGATGCGCGGCAAGAGCGTCGTCGCCGAGACCATGGACGGCGCGGGCCCGGTGTCGGCCATCGCCGCCGAGCTCGCGGAGCTGGAGCACGCGCTCGCCGATCCGGCGCGCGCCGACGAGCTCGACGACCTGGTGACACGCTTCGGCGATCTCCAGACGCGCTACGAAGAGCTCGGCGGGTACGCCCTCGACGCGCGCGCGCGTGAAATCCTCGCGGGGCTCGGGTTCGCGGCGGAGACCATGGACGGCGACGTGGGTGCGCTCTCGGGCGGCTGGAAGATGCGCGTCGCGCTCGCGAAGATCCTCCTGCTCCGCCCGGATGCGCTGCTGCTCGACGAACCGACGAACCATCTCGACATCGAGTCGATCCTCTGGCTCGAGGAATATCTGAAGAACTTCGAGGGCGCCGTGCTCATGACGTCGCACGATCGCGAATTTTTGAATCGCCTCGTGACGAAGATCATCGAAATCGACGGGGGCGATCTGGTCACGTACTCCGGCGACTACGATTTTTACGAACGCCAGCGCACGTTGAACGAGGCGCAGGCGGAGGCGCAGTACGAACGGCAGCAGGCGATGCTCGCCAAGGAGCAGCGGTTCATCGATCGCTTCAAGGCTCAAGCGGCGAAGGCATCGCAAGTTCAGTCGCGCGTGAAGAAGCTCGAAAAGATCGAACGAGTCGAGCCGCCCAAGCGCCGAAAAACGCTCTCGTTCACGTTCCGGCCGGCGCCGCGATCCGGCGAAGACGTCGTGGTGCTCGATGGGATCGACAAGCGATTCGGGAACCGCGTCATCTACGACGGGTTCGACTTTCGCATCCGCAGGAAGGAGCGCTGGTGCGTGATGGGCGTGAACGGCGCCGGCAAATCGACGCTCTTGAAGCTCATCGCACAATCGGCCGAGCCCGACGCCGGCACGGTGACGCTCGGCGCGAACGTGAAGGTCGGCTATTTCGCGCAGCACGCGATGGATCTGCTCGATCCGTCGGGCTCCGTCTGGAGCGAGCTCATCGGCGCGTTCCCGCTCGCGACGCAAGGCTCGCTCCGCACGCTCGCCGGCGTGTTCGGCTTCTCCGGCGACGACGTGGAAAAGAGCTGTCGCATCCTTTCAGGAGGCGAAAAAGCGCGCCTGGTGCTCGCCAAAATGCTCTACGACCCGCCGAATTTCCTCGTGCTCGACGAACCGACGAACCATCTCGATCTCGCGACGAAGGAAATGCTCATCGGCGCGCTCGCCGATTTCGACGGCACGATGCTCTTCGTCTCGCACGATCGCCATTTTCTCGGCGCGCTCTCGAGTCGCGTGCTCGAGCTCGGCGCGAACGGCCCGCACTCCTACGGCGGCGGCTACACCGAGTACGTCACCGTCAGCGGCCAGGAAGCGCCCGGCGTGCGTCGCTGACGGTCCGGGACGCGGCAAACCATCCCGTTTGAGCTGCAGGAGAAAGACGGACGGCGAGCGCGTCATGAGCGGGCGGCTGGCTCGTTGCGCGCCGGCGGAGCAGGGCACGGTGGTGCCAACTTGTGCCAATCGGCGCTGGCGTGCAGATTGCTACTTGGTTGCCCGATGAGTGCGCTTGACCGCCTCGTTTTCGCGGCATTCGCGGCGGTAGCTCTGCTGCCCGCGTGCTCGGGCAAGGTCGTCGATGGGTCCGAACCCGGTCGGCGAACACCGGATGGCGGTGTCACCGGGGCGCCGATCGAAGGCGGCGCCGGCCGAACTCCGCCGCACCACGACGGAGGGTTCTGTGTCGACGGCGAGAGCTACGACGTCGGAGACGGCTGCAACGTGTGCACGTGTTCTCGAGGAGCCTTTACGTGCACCGTCGGATATTGCTCGCCGCCCGCCGTCTGCACGGACGGAGAATCACGGTCGGGTGATTCCACCGATCCGCCGTGTTCGACGTGCACGTGCGCCGGCGGGCAGTGGAACTGTGTGAGCACGTATTGCGATGGGCTGGAGTGCATACCCGGCTCGCGCGCGACGGATCGATGCAACACCTGCACGTGCGGCAACGGCCAGTGGACTTGTACACAAACTTGTAACGTGGACGCGGGGGTCGCGTGCGGCGGGGGCGCGGGCAACACCTGTTCGTCGAGCGAGTACTGCGCGTACTCGGAAGGGACGCTGTGCGGCGCGGGGGGTCCGTCGGCGTTCTGTTTGCAGAGGCCCGTCGCGTGCCCCGACAATTACCAGCCCGTGTGCGGCTGCAACGGCGTCACATACCCGAACGACTGCTACGCCGCCGCGGCCGGCACGGGTATCATGACGTCGGGCCGATGCAATCACGACTTTTGAAGCGCGTGCACCCGAGCGTGACGGCGCTCGTCGCCCTGCTCGCGCTCGTCGCGTGTTCCGGCAAAGTGCGCGACGAAGGCACCGCGGCGTCGAGCGGCGGAGCCGCAAACGGGAGCGGCGGCACGTCGAGCACAGGCGGCACGTCGAGCACGGGCGGCACGTTGGGCTTCGACGCAGGGCAATCGTGCACGACGCTGTCGAGCGAGGCTGCGGCGATCGTCGACGACGCGACGGCGTCCGCTCACACCGGGTGCACGGCCGACGACGACTGTGTCTACGGACCCACGCCGCCCTGTATTCCGAGTTGCAGCGGTCCGATGATCGTGAAATCGGCGCTTTCCAGGGTACAAGCGGCCGTCGATGCGACGGCGAGCCTGTGCGCCCAGAGCACGCGTCAGGGGTGCCCGATGCAGGCGCTCCCGTGCATCGGCTTGATCGGCGGCCCGGCGTGCGTGAACGGCACCTGCGAAAACTTCATTCCCGAAAAATGGGCCGCGCTCGGCTTCGTCGAGTCGACGCGCTATCAATCCGATTGTTCCGCGGGCGGCGACTGCAAGCAGTGGGTCGTCACGCCGGATGGGCGCGTCACCATGACCACCGATGGCGATGCCGGCGCGTCTCGGGTGCTCTCGGCGAGCGATCTGAAAGCGGTGACGACCTTCATGGAGAGCGTTCCCTTTCGTCAGGACTTCCAGGTCGGCTTTTCGTGCGGCGCACCCGACGTCGCCGAATTCATGACGATGACGCGCAAGGATCTCGACGGCCAGGAGTTCAACCAAGACGTCAGCGGCTGCATCTTCGGCCCGACGCCGAGCAACGACGCGCTCACGCTCTGGAACGTCGTCCAGGGCGGCTGAGCTCGCGCCGCTCAGCGCGATTCGTACACGTTGCCGGCGGGGAGCTCGACGGCCGTCAAGAAGCCGCCGTTGCCGCAGCCGGTGTCGATCCCGATCACGCACTCGCCGGCCCACAGATCCGTCGGATCTTCCGGCGTGTAGCCCGACAACTCGGGCGGCAGATACTCGGTGCGGGTGTGGCCGAACACGACGCGTTTCCCGCGGTAGTTCGCGAAGAAGTCCTCGTCGCGGAGCCAGAGCAGCGCGATCGGCGCCTTGACGTCGCGCGGATGCATGAACCCTTCGGGTCCACGCGGAAGGCCGGCGTGCACGTAGATTGCGTGGTCGTCCTCGTACCAGTAGGGGAGCGAACGAAACCAATCCACGACGTCCGGCGGGAAAAAATCGCCGGTCTGAATGAGCATGCGCTCCTTCACGAGCGGCAGCTCTTCTTCGCGCGCGGGCTTCCCGCCGGTGAACGAGCGAAAGGTCTGGAGGCAACCGTTGGTCGGCGGTGACACGAAGCCGTCCCAGCCTTCGTCGATCACGCGGAGCCAACCGTCCTCGTGATTGCCGCGAAGCGCGACGACCTTGGCTTTCGTTTCCTTCGGCAGCGTGCGCACGAAGTCGACGACTTCCTTCGAGTGTGGGCCGCGATCGACGTAGTCGCCCATGAACACCACGGTGTCCTCCGCGTCGAGCGTGGGGAGCAGCGAGAACAGCTTGAAGAGATGTCCCGTCTCCCCGTGGATATCGCCTACCGCGAACGTCCGGTGCGCCACCTTTCCATCATGGCAGAGCTCGCCAGGAAAAGAAAAGCGTCTCCCCCCTTCCCTTCCCCGGGGACGATCGCTAGATCTCACAGCGGAATTTGGCTCGAAATCGAGCGAACGCCGCAGATGTCGCCCAGATCGGCGGAACCGGTCGCGCCGACCAAGAGAATCGACAGCCATGGCCCGAGGTAAGTCAAAAGACCCAGGGGTGGTTGCGGCGAACCGACGAGCGACCTTCGATTACGACCTCGGCGATCGGTACGAAGCGGGATTGAGTCTTCTCGGCAGCGAAGCGCGGTCGCTCCGCGTGAACGGCGCGGACGTCTCGACCGCGTGGGTGAGCATCGACGGGCGCGGCGAAGCGCACGTGAAGGAGATGCGCATCCCGGTCTTGAACCACGCTGCCTTCGGTCACGAGGAGAGGCGAACGCGGAAGCTCCTTTTGCATCGCGAGCAGATCGACACCATCAAGGGTCTGATCGAACGCGAGGGTATGACCTTGGTCGTCACCAAGTGCTACTTCAAGGAGGGCCGCGCGAAGCTCGAAATGGCCGTCGCGCGCGGCAAGAAGAAGCACGACAAGCGGCAAGCCCTGCGCGCGAAAGAAACCGAAAAAGAAGCGCGCCAGGCAATGCGGCGGGGGCGTTGACGAGCGACGTGGCGCTTCATCTCACCCTCGAAGGCGGCGGCGCCGCCGAGATCCGCGAGAGCGACGGGGCGTTCGTCGTTTTGTATTCGTCGACGGCGTGGCCGCCGGGGTCTCTGCTCTCCGGCAGTGCCAAAGAGACGAGCCGGCCTTATCGAGTGAAGGTGCGCACTTGTCGTCGAACGCCGGCAGAGACAGCCCCCGGCGCGACCGGCGCGACGGACTTGCCGTTTCGCGTCGAAGGCCGATTCGTCGATATCACCCGCGAACAACGCGACCTCTTGGCCGCGATCCTCCGCCCATGACCCCCGACGAGACGCTCACCGGCGAACACAAGGACCTCTATGACGAGGCGCGCGCAGGCATCGAACGGCTCGCCGCGCATTCGTCGGGTCCGATGGACGACGTGGTGTTCCTCGTCGCGGACGCCGACAGCGCGCTCGGCAAGGTCATCATCGGGCTCGGCGTTCCGCGGCCCGCGCGCCGGCGCTCGGTCGTCATGCCGCTCACGCGCGCCGACGCGGTGCGCGCCGCGGGCCCCCTCACAGGCCCGAGCCTGACGGCCAAGCTTACGAATCACCCGGGTCCCGTCGTGCTCGTCATGGCCGGCGGCACGGCGCGCCTGGTCGGGCTTCCGCCCAAGTAGCGCACCCGGCCGCCCCACGCACCAGCGCCGTAACCGTCAGGGTGTGCTCGGAGCAGCGAGGCGCCGGCGTTTTCGCGCCGTCGAGGCCACGCCGAGACACGCCGCGCTCGCGACCATCGCGACGACGAATCCGAGCGGCGCCTGCGCGCGGCCAGCGGCGAACCCGAACGAGGACCACCCCAGCGGGATGAGAGCGTCAAGCGGGCTCATCTGACCGCGCGCTCGTCGCGCCGCCACGATGAGCGCGAGGCTCGCGACCGGCGCGAGCAGCACGATCGGAGCGTGCACGGCGCCGAGTACCGAAGCGAGCGCGAGCGCCGCCCACAGGGCCCAGACCACGAGCGGCCATCGCATCGCGAGAAAGTAGAAGTGCAAGTAGGCGCCGAGCCACTTGGCGACTCGAAAATTGCTTTGCCCGGCGGTACGATCGGTCCACGTCACGGGGACCTCGTCGACCACGTACCCACCGAGGTGCGCCTTCACCGTCGCTTCCAGGCCGAGCGTGAACCCGGTCTTGCTCTCGAGCTCGACCTCGCGGAGCAATCGCGGGCTGAAGCCGCGAAAACTCGTCGTCGCGTCGTGCGTTCCAACCCCGGCCAGGTAGTAGAGCGACAGCCCGGCCATTCGCGAGAGCAACGTCTTGACCGGAGGCCCACCGATCTGTCGTCCGCCCGACATGTAACGCGAGCCGCTGACGACGTCCGCGCCGCCGCGGATCTTCTGCGCCATGACGGCGATCGCCGGCGGCGGATCGGACAGATCCGCCATGGTCACGACGATCACGTCGCCGCGAGCCGCCTGAAAGCCGGCGCGCATCGCGCACGACGGCCCGGGCCCGAGCGTGTTCTTCACGTAGCGCAGCGCGCGAGGTTTTTGCTCGAGCGCTTCGATGGCGGCGAGCGTCGTGTCGTCGTCGGAGTCGTGACAGATGAGGATCTCGGTGTCGACGTCAGGAAGGCCGCGTTCGAGCCCGTCGAGACACCGCCCGATGTTCTCGTGCTCGTTGCGCACGGGAATGACGATGCTCACGAGGCCGCTCATGGTTTCTTCGCTCGGACGAGAAATTGCGCCCCGAGAACGCGCCAGATCGGCGGAAAGGCCAGGTAGAGCCGCACGAGCCACGGCGCCTGAGGGAGCGCGGAGCGCGTCGTGTAAGGAAGGAACTTCGCCTCGGAGTCGGTCACCCGAAAGCCGCGAGTCTCGAGGAGCTCGTTTAGCGATCGGTCCGAGATCGCGACGTGATGGTCCCAGAAATCCCAGTACGCGCCGGGAACCGCCCGCACGTTCGGCCCGAGCGCGATGAAGTGGCCGCCGCGTTTGAGCACGCGAAAGACCTCGTCGATCATGCCCTCGACGGCGGCCTTGTCCGGCAAGTGCTCCATGAAGTTGCTCGAAAAGACGACGTCGACCGTGCCGTCGCCGATCATCGAAAGGTGTGATGCGTCGGCCTGATGAAACTCGATGCCCGGCGCGAGGTGATGTCGCGAATCGGGGTTCAGATCGACGCCGATTCGACGCGCGCAGTCGACGTGGTTCAAGAACTCGCCGAACCCCGACCCGACGTCGAGCACCGTGTCGGTGGGCTCGACCCATCGCTGCAACCGATGCTCGACGATGACCCGCCACACCTCGGATTTTCGGCCGCGTGCCGACTCGTCGAAGCGTCGGCCGTAAATGCTGCGGACGACGTCCGCGGCGGAGCGACGTCGGTCATTTTCCATCTAGATGAGCCCGCTCTCGATGGCCTGGCGTATCCACGGGACCACTTCGTCGAGCATGTCCGAGAGCGACGTCTCGGCGCGGAACCCGAGGACGCGCTCCGCCTTTCGGGTGTCGGGGATCCGCTTCTGAACGTCGTGCTCGAACGGCGTGTCGTGAACCAGCTCGAGCGGGCGATCGCCGTGCACCTTCTTCCAGATCACGCGCGCGAGCTCGCGCACGTTCGTGCCGACGTCGGTCGACAGGTTGAAGTCGTCGTTGACGGCGGCGTTGCTCTCGAGCGCGAGGCGAATGCCGCGAGCGAGGTCGCCTCCGTACGTGTAGTGACGCACCTGCTCGCCGTCGCCGAGGATGTGAAGGGGGTCCTGACCCTTCAGCGCCTTCTGGCAGAGATCCGGGACCACGTGACTCATCGCGAGCTTCACGTTGCCGGACGGGATGTCCGCGTCGCCGAGCGCGCGCGCCTCGCCGATGCCGACGCAGTTGAAGGGGCGAGCGATCGTGTACGGAAGCCCGTATTGCTGGAACGCGCCCTGTGCGAAGTACTCGCAGGCGAGCTTCTGGAACCCGTAGGTCGACGACGGCGGCGGGCACAGGCGTTCGTTGCCCTCCGGCGTCGGAAAGACGCTCGCGTTTTCGAAGACCATCGACGACGACACGACCACGATGCGTTTCAGCGTCTTCTGGCGGTAGAGGCGGAGCGCGGCGTCGAACGTCGAAGCGACGATGCGCTCGTTTTCGGCGAGGAGATCGTACGCGTACTTGTGAAAGTAGGAGATGCCGCCGATCTTCGCGGCGGCCGCGATGACCATGTCCGCGCCGGTGCCGAGCTTGACGAGCAGGTCCGTGTCGCGCACGTCGCCGGTCGTGAACTCGTAGCGCGGATGGGCGTCGTAGCTCTTCGCGAGCTTTCCGTACTTCTCGAAGTTGTCGATGCCGACGACGGTGTGTCCCGCCTCGAGCAACTCCGGCACGAGATAGCCCGCGATGAACCCGGCCGAGCCGGTGAGCAAAATCCTCATGAGGTCACCTGCTTGCCGGCGCTCGAGGAACCGTGGATCCCCCAGACGTCGATGACGACCTTGTCGGAAGGGATCGCGAGATCCCGGTAAGCGCGATGGGGGGTAGCGAGCACGATGGCGTCACTCTCTCGGATGAGCTCCGGTAGCGGCGTGAACGAGGCGTCTCGGACGAACGGGTCGTGGCAGAGGGTACGCTGCGCCTCGAGCTGGAGAAGCTTCTTCAGCTTGTACGACAGCGAATCCCGGATGTCGTCGGTCTCGGCCTTGAACGCCATGCCCAGGATCCCCACCGTCGCCGAGGCGAGCTCGCACCGCTTCGCGACCTGATCGACGAGGAAGCGGGGAAGCCCCTCGTTGACCCAAACCGCGGCGAGGCCGAGCGAGAATTGGTCCTTCGAGAACGCCGAGAGCTGCATCGTATCTTTGAACAGGCACGGGCCTGCCGCGAGGCCTGGACGAGGCATGGCGGCGAGGCGCGGGTAGTCGTGGGTCATCGCGGCGTGAATGCGATGGTAGTCGGCGCCGTAGGTCGTCGCGATCGTGTAGAACTGATTGGCCGTCGCGAATTGAACATAGCGATATGTGTTGCTGTAGAGCTTCGCGAGCTCGGCTTCGAGCGGCTCGAGCACCACGACGCTCTTCGCGAACGACCCGAAGAACGCCTTCGCCGCAGCGAGACCGCGCGCGGAAAACGCCGACACGATCTGCGGCAAGCTCGAAAGTTCGACGATCGCGTGCCCCTGCGCGATGCGCTCGGGGCAAAAAGTAACGGCCACGTCGAGATGCTCGCGCTCGAAGAACCGCTGCACCTTCGCGCTGACGCCGGGATAGACGGTGCTGCGAAGCACCAGCACCTGTCCGTCGCGGAAGTGCGGCCGATATTGAGCAAGCGCCTGCAGGATGACCGACGGCCGGGGCGTCAGATGCTCGTCGATCGGCGTCCCGATCACGAGCACGACGATGTCGGCCTTGCTGACCACGGCGGCGTCCGTGGTGGCCGTGAGCCGACCCGACGCGAGCGCCGCCCGGAGCAGCGGATCCGCGCCCTCCTCGAGGAACGGCATTTCGCCGGAACGAACCTGGGCAACCGCCGCCGCGTTGACGTCGACGATCGACGTTTCGAAACCGTGAGTGGCGGCGACGATGGCGAGCGGCAACCCGACGTGGCCGCACCCACCAATGACCGCGACCGTTCCTTTGTCGTTCATGGCATAGCGCTGGACTACCGACCGTTCGGATCGTCCGCAGCGCCTCCTCAAAATGGCGCCTGGTTCTCGGGCGGCGTTGTAGCATCGGCCGCGGGGAAATGGGATCGCTTCTGGCCCGGGCACGGCGTGCAGTCGCCGAGCGGGAAAAACAGCCGAAATTCGCGGAACCCGCTCGATCTTCGAGCCGGCCGCCGCTGGCGTCTGCGAGCGCTCGCAAGGCCTCCTCGGACTCGTCGAAGGTTTGGGAAACGTGTGCCCTCGTCGTCGTAGGGGTGGTGCTCTGGCTGGCATTGCTTTGGTTTCCCGAGGCGGCAGAAAGCGTGAGACTCGACGAAGGCTGGGGCCTCACCTACGGGCGTTTCATGTCGACGCGAGCACAGGCGGGCGTCGACTACATCTTCACGTACGGGCCGCTCGGGTACCTCATGGTGCCCCTCTATTTTCCGGGTCTGTTTTGGTTGAAGTACGGCTGGGCGGCGGCGTTCTCCCTCGTCGAGACGCTCCTCCTGCTGCGCCTCATGACGCATCTCCCATCGCGCTGGCTCTGGGCGCCGTTCGTCGCGTTCGTCCTCATGGCGCTCCCGCATTCGGAGGTGCAGTTCATTCTCGTCTTGATCGTCGCTGCCCTGTTGTGCGCCCTCGAAGAGAGACGAACGTTCCGCCGTTTCGCGCCCATCGCATTGCTCTTGGCGACGCTCGCTCTCGTCAAGTTCACGTTTCTAGTGCTCGGCGTCGCCTGCATCGCGGTGTTGGTTGCATTCGCGCCACGGAAAGAGCGCGGGCGGACCGCGCTGGTGCTCGCGTCGAGCTTCTTCGGTGCTTCCACGGCGCTGTGGATCGCTATCGGCCAGTCGCTCCGAAACGTTCCTCGATTTCTCTGGGGCTCGCTGCAAATGGCTGGCGGCTACTCCACGTCCATGGGGGTCGAAGGACCCGTGTCCTATCTCTCGACCTCATTCGAGGTGCTGATCTTTTCGTGTCTCGCGTGCCTACTCGGGGCTCGAACGGAGCTGCTCTCGCGGCGCAAGCTTTCGGCCCTGGCGATCCTCTTCGGGGGGCTTCTCTTCACCTGGAAGGAAGGCTTCGTTCGGCAGGGCGGCCACAACGCCTCCTTGTTCTTCGGATACGCCGCGTTCTTCCCGGCGTTGCTCCTCGCGATCGACGACGCGAAGGGCAGACCGACGGCGGCGCTTCGGAGCGCCTTTCTCGGCGTCGCGTGCTTGCTGTCGATCGGCGTGCTGGAAGCCGTTCCTCTGGAGGCACCTCGCCAGCCGCTCGAACTCACGGCGACATGGAACCGAATCGTGTCCAACCTCCGAGTCTTGAAGAACCCCCGCGCATACGAAGATGACTTGAGCGTCGCGTGGGCTACTTGGCACAAGAAGTGGAAGTTACGCGCCGTTCGCTCCCACGTCGGCGCCAGTCCGGTCGACGTCGTCTCCTTCGACCTGAGCACCGGGTTCTGGAATGACTTCAACTGGCGCTCGCGTCCCGTCCCACAAGGTTATGCGGCCTACACGCCAGCCCTGGCTGCGCTGAACGGCGACTTCTTCAAGCGCTCGAACGCACCGCGATTCATCCTGACTCGATGGGCCGCCATCGACGACCACTTCGCGCCGGCGGACGATCCTCGAGTCTTGCCCGAGCTCCTGCGCAGATATCGACTGGTCCTCAAGGAGCGATGGTATCTCCTCCTCGAGCGAAGGCCGGACGCCGATGCCCCCGACCCCGAGGCTCGCGTCGTGCTCAAGAGGCAAGTAAGGTTCGGGGAGAAGATCGCACTCGCGCCGCTGGCTGGCGGCATCGTCACCCTTTCCGTCCAGGTCTCGTATACGCCCCTCGGGACGCTCAGAAGGCGCCTC
>Ga0265320_10000379_pt1 | contig 35990 bp, 39 predicted proteins | sample 4827metaG_FD_202087 | JGI IMG/M metagenome (GOLD analysis project Ga0265320, IMG submission 202087) | Rhizosphere microbial communities from Carex aquatilis grown in University of Washington, Seatle, WA, United States - 4-8-27 metaG | ecosystem: Host-associated > Plants > Roots > Rhizosphere >... | reverse complement strand
GGTCGGCATCAGCGCCAGCGACGTCTATCTGAATGTGGCGGGCGGGCTGAAAGTGAGCGAGCCGGCGGCCGATCTGGCGTCGGCCGCGGCGCTGATTTCGTCGCATATCGGGCGGCCATTGCCCCGCGAAACCGTATTTTTCGGCGAGATCAGCCTGTCCGGCGACGTGCGGCCGGCGCCGCAGGCCGAGCTGCGCCTCAAGGAAGCCGCAAAGCTGGGCTTTTCCACCGCCGTGGTGCCGGCGGGCACCAAGGCCGAAGGTGCGGGCCTGAAGCTTCGCCCTATACGGGATGTTACGGAGTTGGCCGAACTGGTCGATACACCCTCTAGTGCAGCGCGCCATGATAGAATGAGGATATGAGTCTCGCATTCTCCTTCGTCGATCTCCTGGTGGTGCTGATCATCCTGGCGTCGGCGGGTTATGCCGCATGGCGCGGTTTCGTGTCCGAGACGCTGGGCATCGTCGCCTGGGCGACCGCGGCCTTCGCCTCGCTCTATATCGGCCCCTGGGTCGCGCGCATGGCGCATTCGCTGATCGCCACGCCCTGGATCGCGACCGTGACCGGCTATGCGCTCGTCTTCATCGTCGTCTTCATCCCGATCCAGTTCGCCAGCCATCGCTTCTCCGAAGGCGTCAAGCGCTCGCCGGTGGGACCGCTCGATCGCGTGCTCGGCGCCACCTTCGGCATCGTGCGCGCGCTCGCCATCCTCGGCATCGCCTATCTGACCTTCACCGCCTTCGTGCCGATCCGCGATCAGCCGCGTTGGCTGAACGACGCCTATACCTTGCCGCTGATCCAAAGTTCCGCCGAGGTCGTTCTGGCGCTCGTTCCCGAAGGCGATCGCCATGGGGTCGAACCGCCACCGCCCACGACCATCGACGATCTGCTGCGAAAGCCGCAGCCTTTGGTGCATCCGGCGGTCCACCCCGCGCCGAAGCCGCAGATCAAGAAGAAGCACGTCAAAAAGCGCTATGGCGCCAAGGATCGCCACGCGCTAGACAGGCTCTTCGAGGCCACCGGCGGCAAATAGTGATGGGCCTTCAAAAAGACGAATATTTTCAAGACGATAAGCTGCACGAGGAGTGCGGCGTGTTCGGCGTTTTCGGGCATCCCGATTCCGGCGCGCTGACCGTGCTGGGGCTGCACGCGCTCCAGCATCGCGGCCAGGAAGCGGCCGGCATCGTCACCTTTCACGACGGCCAGTTCATTGCCGAGCGGCATCCGGGCCTCGTCAGCGACGCCTTCGCCGGCAAGAACGCGGCCCGCGCCCTCAATCTCAAAGGCTCCTTCGCCATCGGCCACAACCGCTATTCGACGGCCGGCGGCTCGGCGTCGCGCAACATCCAGCCGCTGTTCGCCGATCTGATCGGCGGCGGCATCGCGCTGGCGCACAACGGCAACCTCACCAATGCGCGGATGCTGCGCACCGAACTGGTGGGCGAGGGGCGCATCTTCCAGTCGACCTCCGACACCGAGGTGATCATCCATCTCGCGGCGCGCAGCCCGCACAAGCAGATCGTCGAGAAGCTCGTCGCCGCCCTGAAGCAGGTGGTGGGCGCCTATTCGCTGGTGGCGCTGACCTCCAAGAAGCTGATCGGCGTGCGCGATCCCCACGGCGTGCGCCCGCTGGTGCTCGGCAAGCTCGACCAGGCCTATATCCTGGCGTCGGAGACCTGCGCGCTCGACATCATCGGCGCGGAATTCGTGCGCGACATCGGCGCCGGCGAGATGATCGTCATCACCAAGGACGGCATCGAGAGCTATTTTCCCTTCAAGCAGCAGAAGAGCCGCTTCTGCGTGTTCGAATACATCTATTTCTCGCGGCCCGACTCGGTGGTCGAGGGTCGCAACGTCTACGAGCTGCGCAAGCTCACTGGCGCCCAGCTGGCGCGCGAAGCCCCGGCCTCCGCCGACATGGTCATCCCGGTGCCCGATTCCTCCATTCCCGCCGCGATCGGCTTCGCGGCCGAGGCGAAGCTGCCTTTCGAGCTCGGCATCATCCGCAACCACTATGTCGGGCGCACCTTCATCGAGCCGACCGACGGCATCCGCAATTTCGGGGTGCGCAAGAAGCACAATCCCAACCGCGCGACGCTGGCCGGCAAGCGCGTCGTGCTGATCGACGATTCGATCGTGCGCGGCACGACCTCCAAGAAGATCGTGCAGATGGTGCGCGACGCCGGCGCCTCGGAAGTGCATTTCCGCGTCGCCAGTCCGCCGACGGCGCATTCGTGCTTCTACGGCGTCGATACGCCGAACACCGCCGACCTGCTGGCGCACAAGATGGACGTCGAGGGCATGCGCCGCCTCATCGGTGCGGATTCTCTTTCCTTCATCTCGATGGACGGGCTCTACCGCGCCATGGGCGAGGGCACGCGCAATGCCACCCAGCCGCAATTCTGCGACGCCTGCTTCTCCGGCGACTATCCGATTTCGCTGCCCGACATCACGGGCGGCGCCAAGGACGCGCAGCTCTCGCTGCTGGCGGACGTGGCCTGAGCGAATGGCCAATAGCGAGTAGCGAGTAGGGTTTCCTTTCCTGTCCCCATTCGCTATTCGCTATTCGCTCCTCGCATCGGTTTCGCCATGACCAAACCTCTCCAAAACAAGATCGCCCTCGTCACCGGCGCGTCACGCGGGATCGGGTATTACGCTTCGCTGGCGCTGGCCAGGGCCGGCGCGCACGTCATCGCAGTGGCGCGCACCACCGGCGGGCTCGAAGAGCTCGACGATGCGATCCAGAAGGAGGGCGGCACGGCGACGCTGGTGCCGCTCAACATCCGCGACTTTCCCGCGATCGACCGGCTCGGCCAGTCGATCCATGAGCGCTGGGGCCGGCTCGACGCCTTTCTCGGCAATGCCGGCTCGCTCGGCGTTCTGACGCCGCTCGGTCATCTGGATCCCAAGGTGTTCCAGGAGTTGATCGAGGTGAACGTCACCGCCAATTGGCGCCTGATCCGCTCGCTCGATCCCTTGCTGCGCGCATCCGATGCGGCGCGCGTGCTGTTCGTGTCCTCCGGCGCGGCGCGGTCTCATCCGGCCTATTGGGGCGCCTACAGCCTGACCAAGGCGGCGCTGGAATCGCTTGCGCTCACCTACGCGGCCGAATGCGCCGGCACGAACGTGAAGGTCAATCTGCTCAATCCGGGCGCTGTGCGCACCGCGATGCGGGCCAAGGCTTTTCCGGGCGAGGATCCGCAGACCTTGCCCAAACCCGCCGCGCTCTCGTCCTTCATCGTCGATCTTCTTTCTCCGGCGAACACGAAGAGCGGCGCGTTGGTGACGTTCGAGGCCAATTAGTTCTCTCCCGCGAGCGGGAGAGGTTACTTATCCGCGTACGGATTCTTTCCCCCGCGCATCAAAAAGCGCAGCGGCGTGCCGTAGAGGTCGAACGCCTCGCGCAGCCCGTTGGTGAGATAGCGCACGTAATCCTCGGGCAGGGCGGTCAGCTGGTTGCCGAACAGGGCGAAGGTCGGCGGGCGGGCCTTGACCTGGGTCATGTAGCGGATGCGCACGCGCCGCCCGCTCACCGCCGGCGGGGCGTGACGCTCGAGCGCCGTCTCGAGGAAGCGGTTGAGCGCCGAGGTGCCGACGCGCTTGTTCCAGGCGGCATAGGCGGCGAGCACGGCGGGCACGATGCGCGCGATGCCCTCGCCGGTCAGCGCCGAGATGCCGACCAGCGGTGCGCCCACGATCTGCGGCAGCGATTTGTCCAGCCGCTCGCGCAGGGCGCCGACCGCGCCGGCGCGGTTCTCGACCAGGTCCCATTTGTTGGCAACGAAGACCACGGCGCGGCCCTCGCGCGCGATCAGGTCGGCGATGGTCAGGTCCTGTTTCTCGAACGCCTGCGTCGCGTCGAGCAGCACGATCACGCAATCGGCATAGCGGATGGCGTCCAGCGTGCTGTCGACCGACATCTCCTCCAGCGTATGGCCGGCGGAACGCGCCCTGCGGCGCAGCCCCGCGGTGTCGTGCAGCAGGAATTCCTGGCCGTCGAAGACCCACGGCGCCGCGATGGAGTCGCGCGTGATGCCGGCCTCGGGCCCGGTCAGCGTGCGTTCCTCGCCGAGCAGGCGGTTGAACAGGCTCGACTTGCCGACATTGGGGCGCCCGACGATGGCGAGACGGATCGGGCGCGCTTCGAACTCCTCGTCTTGCGCGAACTCCGCATCGTCGGACGGGGCGAGGTCTTCCTCGGCGTCGCTGTCGTCGACATGCACGATCGGTTCGATGTGCTCCGCCAGCGCTTCTTCCAGCGCGCCCAATCCCAGCGAATGTTCGGCGGAGATCGCCACCGGCTCGCCGAAGCCGAGCGTATAGGCCTCGTGGAAGCCGGCATCGCCGGCGCGGCTCTCGCATTTGTTGGCGACCAGCACGACGGGCTTGCCCGATTGGCGCAGCGCCTGGGCGATCACCTCGTCGCCGGCCGTGATGCCGGCGCGCGCATCGATCAGGAAGAGGCACAGATCGGCTTGGCCGATCGCGGCGCGGGTCTGGCCGGTCATGCGGCCGGCCAGCGAATCCGGCGCGTCATATTCGAAGCCGGCGGTATCGACGACGCGGAAGGCGAGATTGCCCAGGCTCGCCTCTTCCTCGCGGCGGTCGCGCGTCACGCCGGGCGTGTCGTGCGTCAGCGCGAGCTTGCGGCCCACCAGCTTGTTGAACAGCGTGGACTTGCCGACATTGGGCCGGCCGACGATGGTGACGAGAGGCGTGGCAGCGGCGCGCATGTTTCCTGGAAAAGCGAATAGCGAATAGCGAATAGCGAATAGGGAAGGGAAAAGCCAATTTCCCCCTACTCGCTACTCGCTACTCCCTATTCGCTACTCGCCCTAGCGCAACGCCACGAGCTGCGCGTCGCTCGTATAGAGAAAGAGCGTGCCGTTGGCCACGACCGGCGGGATCAGCGTGCCGGCGGGGATTTCCATCTTGGCCAGCAAATCGCCGGTATAGGGCGAAACCGCCGCGGCGATGCCCTTGGAGGACACCACCACCAGCCGGTCGGACACCAGCACGGGCCCCGCCCAGGTGATCGCGCCGCTCTTGTCGTCGGGGTCGTCCCAGCGCTGGAGCTGATGGATCCACTTCACCTTGCCCTCCTTGCGGGTCAGGCAGATGAGCTGCTGGTCGGAACTGAGCACATAGACATAGTCGCCGGCGGCCCAGGGCGTCTGGATGCCGCCGATGTCGCGCTCCCACAGCCGCTCGCCATTGTTGAGGCCGATCGCCGCCATGACGCCGGAATGGCTGACGGCATAGACGATATCGCGGTCCACCACGGGGCGGCCGGCGATGTCGTCGAGCTCGGAGAGCGCGGTGGCGACGCCCGAATGGGTCAGCATGTCGTTCCACGCCGGGCGGCCGTTCTGCACGCGCAGCGCGTAGATCTCGCCGGACGAATAGGGCGCCATGACGAACTCGCCCGCCACCGCGGCGCTGGTGCTTTCCAGGATGCCGGCGGATTCGGAGATGCCCTGGTGGTCCCACAGCCGGCGGCCGTCGGCCTGCGCCAGCGCGTAGAAATGATTCTCCTGGGTGGAGACGAAGACGCGGCCGCCATTGGCGGTCGGCGCGTTGACGATCGGCACGTTCAGATCCTGCGTCCACAAGACCTTGCCGCTGCGCGCATCCATCGCCACGACCTCGCCGAAGCCGCTGGTCGCGAACAGCTTGCCGTCGTCATAGGCGACGCCGCCGCCGAAGCCCTTGGAGGGATCGATCTTGTTGCCGGCGCCGAGCAGGCCCCACATGTTCAGCCAGTTCACGTCGCGCTCGACCGGCGCGATGGACTTGTCCCACAAGGGATTGCCGCTTGCCGCGTCGAAGGCGAAGACATGCGCCGCGGAATCGAGGACGAAGATGCGGCCGTCGGCGATCACCGGCGCCGCCGTCAGGCGCGAACTGGTGTCCGAGCCCTTGCCGGCATCCTGCGCCCAGATCTGGCGCAGCGGTCCGGTCGCCTCCAGATGGTACATCGCGTTGGAGGCATAGCCGCCGGGCTCCGGCCATTCGTTGTTCTTGTAGGGCGGGGGCAGCTGCACCGGCACGGCCTTGAGCGTGGGATCGATGCGCAGCGTCTCGTCGATCGTCATCACCGAGATGCGCTCGCCGCGCAGCTTGGACTTCTTGCTGCTCGAACTGAACAGATCGTCGACCGTGTTGGTGACGGTGTCGCAACTGGCGACGAGAAGGGCGAGCGCTACGACGACGGCGACACCGCGGACGCGGAGGAGACTCATGGGGGTGTACCGATCGGCGCGGGCGCGCCCGGCGGCGCGGGGGTTGCGGGCGGCAGCGGCGCGGGCGGCGGCACCGTGCCGTAATTGGCGAGACCGCCGCTCTTGATGAGGGCGGCGAAGGCGCTGGCGCGCTGGCGCATCGGATCGGGCGCATCCTTGTCGTCGGCGATCGCCTGGAACTGGACGCGCGCCGCGGCGAGACGGCCGGCGCGGTAGTCGGCATAGGCCAGAAGCTCGCGCACATTGTGGCGCCAGGGGCTGGCCGGGTCGCTCAGCGGACCAAGCAGCGCCTGCAGATCGGCCCGCGACGCGATGTCGACCGACGCCCAGCCGGCCCGCAGCAAGGCGATCTGCCCGATCGGGCCGCTGTCCTCGGCCGCGACGGATTTGTAGACGGCGACGGCCTCGTCGCGCTTGCCGGTGGCGAGCAGGACGCTGGCCTCCGACAGGCGCGCCATCTGCGCATAGCCGCGCGGCGCGTCCTTGGCGATCACGGCGAAGGCGGGCGCGGCGCGGCCGAAATCGCCGGCTTCCGCGAGCTGCTGGCCGGCCATCAGCGTCTCCGACGCCTTGATGCGCTGGTTCTGCTCGTAGCGCTGCCAAAGCTCATAGCCCGCGATGGCGATGACGATCAGCGCCACGCCGGCAATCACATAGTCGCCGTACTGCTTCCAGAGCTGCTCGAAGCGTTCGCGGCGGACTTCCTCCTCGACCTCGCGGAAGATGTCGCTCAATGGGTGTTCCTCGCTTGCGGGGGCGGCGCCGATCGGCCCCAACTGGGCCAAGATATTGACCGCGCGGGATGATTTAGCCGCTCGGGGGGCGGCGCGCAACTGACGCGAAATTCACCTAGAAATCGCCTCCCCCTTGTGGGGGCCGGTAGCGGCAGCGTACCGGCGCTCCTTGAGCGACAGCGAAAGGAGCAGGGCCGAGCGGCCTGCGTTATCCCACCTTTTTCATCGCGTAGACGTTTTCCTTGCCCGGGAAGCTGCGGTCGCGGACGTCGGCGGCATAGGCCTTGACCGCGGTCTCGATCTGCGCGCCCAGGCTGGCGTATTGGCGGACGAATTTGGGCGGGTTGGGATTGAGGCCCAGCATGTCCTCCATGACCAGGATCTGGCCGTCGCATTGCGGGCTGGCGCCGATGCCGATGGTGGGGATCGCGATCTGCCGCGTGATCTTGGCGGCGAGCGGCTCGGCCATGCCTTCGAGCACGATGGCGAAGGCGCCGGCCTGCGCGACGGCGGCGGCATCGGCCTCGATCGCCGGCCATTCGGCCTCGGTGCGGCCCTGGGTCTTGAAGCCGCCGGTGACGTTGAAGGCCTGCGGCGTCAGCCCGACATGGCCCATGACGGGGATGCCGCGCTCGCTGACATAGCGCACGGTCTCGGCCAGGCGCTTGCCGCCTTCCATCTTGACCGCGGTGCAGCCGGTTTCCTGGATCACGCGCGCGGCGTTGCGGAACGCGATCTGCGGGCTCTCCTCATACGAGCCGAACGGCATGTCGACGACGACCAGGGCGTGGCGGCTGCCGCGCATCACCGCCTTGCCGTGCGCGATCATCATGTCGAGCGTGACGCCGAGTGTGTTCTCCATGCCGTGCATCACCATGCCCAGGCTGTCGCCGACCAGCATGAGGTCGACATGGCCGTCGAGCAGCCGCGCGGTGTGGGCGTGGTAGCAGGTGAGGCAGACGATGGGCTTGGCGTGCTTGTGGGCGCGGATCTCGGGGACCGTGACGCGCTTGACCTGGGGCTCGACCGACATGGCGCAATTCCTCGCTGGGCGAATTGTTGTTTGGGAACTGGCCTGTCCACGACGCTGGGCGTCAGGTGGGCGGCGGCGGTCCTCGACCGGTCGGGGCGGGTTATAGCCGAAAACGGGTTGCGAAACGACTGCTATTGTGAGGGCGAGGAGACCCGAAATGATCCGAATTGCTCACATCGCCCTGGTCGTGCGCGACTATGACGAGGCGATCGCCTGGTTCACGCGCAAGCTCGATTTTGAGGCGTTGGAGAATACCGATTTGGGCGGCGGCAAGCGCTGGGTGCTGGTCGCGCCGAGGGGCGGCGGGGTGCAGCTCCTGCTGGCGAAAGCGGTCGGCGACGAACAGGCCGCGCGCATCGGCGACCAGACCGGCGGGCGGGTCTTCCTGTTCCTGGAGACGGAAGATTTCGCCCGCGATCACGCGGCATTCGAGGCTCGCGGCGTGAACTTCGTGCGCGCGCCCAAGACCGAGCGCTACGGCACCGTCGCGGTGTTCGAGGATTTGTATGGGAATATGTGGGATCTGATCGAGCGAAAGACCTGATGCCGGTCCGACCGGCAGTGTCATGTTTTCGGACGGTCGAATTCATGATATCTGACAGTCATGAACGCGCTTCTGTCCCGCATCGCGATCGATCCCGAAATCTGCGGCGGCAAGCCCTGCATCCGGGGCACGCGGATTTGGGTGTCGCTGATCCTCGACAATCTGGCAGGCGGCGTGAGCGAAGCCGACATTCTGGATGCCTATCCGCAGCTTTCGCATGACGACGTGCTGGCGGCTGTCGCCTATGGCGCCGAGGCTGCGCGGGAACGCTTTGTCCCGCTTCCGGCTTAGCCGTTGCTGGTGAAACTCGACGAGAATATCGGCACGCGCGGCGCCGGATTGCTGCGGCAAGCCGGTCACGACGTCGCGACGGTCCGCGATCAGCATCTGGAAGGCGCGAAGGACGGGACGCTCTATGCGGTCTGCAAGGCCGAAGGTCGCGTCCTGGTGACATTGGACCGGGACTTCGGCGAAGTCCTGCGCTTTGCGCCTGAACAGACGGCGGGGATCGCCATCCTGGAGGTCAGCCGCGGCGCAACCCTGGCCGCGATCGAGGGACGGTTGCGGGATTTCCTCGCGATGGCGGACAGCCACGCCATAGACGGCAGCCTGTGGATCGTCGAGCCAGGTCGCGGGCGCATTCATCTGCGCGACGATTAGGCCGGCGTCCCCTCGGCAAGAAAAAGGCGCGCCGGCTTTCGCGGGCGCGCCCTTGGTTTGATGCGCGGTGAGAAGGGTTACTCCGCTTCCGCTTCTTCCTCTTCGCCTTCCGGCTTGGGTGCGGCGCCTTCTTCGAACAGTTCCTCGGCGGCGATCTTGGCCTCCTCGGCTTCCGTCTTCTCGGCCAGCACGTCCTCGCCGCGGGCCTGGCGCTCGGCCTCGTCCTCGCTGCGCGCGACGTTGATCGTCACCGACACGCGGACTTCCGGATGCAGCCTGACGCCGACCTTGAACAGGCCGATCGTCTTGATCGCGGTGTCGAGCGGCACCTGGGTGCGGTTGACGGTCACGCCGCCTTCGGAGATCGCGTTCGCGATGTCGCGCGTCGAGACCGAGCCGTAGAGCTGGCCGCGGTCGCCCGCCTGGCGGATCAGCACGAAGGTCTTGCCGTCGAGCTTCTTGCCCACGGCCTCGGCTTCCTTCTTCTGTTCCAGATTGCGCGCCTCGAGCTGCGCCTTCTGGCCATGGAAGAATTCGCGGTTGGTCTTGTTGGCGCGCAGCGCCTTCTTCTTGGGCAGAAGGAAGTTGCGGGCGAAGCCGTCCTTGACCTTCACCTCGTCGCCCATCTGGCCGAGCTTCTCGACGCGTTCGAGCAGGATCACTTGCATGGTCTTGGCCCGCCTAGCTGATCACATAGGGAAGCAGCGCCATGTAGCGCGCGCGCTTGATCGCGTTCGCCAGGATGCGCTGCTTCTTGTTGGACACCGCGGTGATGCGCGACGGCACGATCTTGCCGCGCTCGGAGATGAAGCGCTGCAGCAGCTTCACGTCCTTGTAGTCGATCTTGGGCGCGTTGGCGCCGCTGAACGGGCAGGTCTTCTTCCTGCGGAAGAAGGGGCGGCGCTGTCCGCCCTCGCCGCCGCGGCCGCCTTCGCGTCCGCCGCCGTCACGTCCGCCGTCGCGGGCACCGCCGCCGGCACGATCTCCACCGTACGACATTATGCGGCCTCCTGCGCTTCGGCGCCTTCGGGCTTGCGCTCGCCCTCGGGGCGGTCGTCGCGGCGGGCCTTGTTCGAGGAGACCTCGAACGCATCGACCTTCACCGTGATGTAACGCAGCACGTCTTCGTTGATCTTGAGCTGGCGCTCGAGCTCGACGACGGCCTTGGACGGCGCGTTGATGTTGAGGAGCACATAGTGCCCCTTGCGGTTCTTCTTGATGCGATAGGCGAGGCCGCGCAGGCCCCAATATTCCTGCTTCTCGACCTTGCCGTCCTGGCCTTCGACGATGGTCTTGAGATGGGTCGCCAGCGCGTCCACCTGCTGCGCGCTGATGTCCTGGCGCGCGATCAGGAGATGCTCGTACAGAGCCATTCCTATAAGTCCCTGTTTAGGCTGCGGAATCTGGCGCGGCGGGACGCCGATGCCGGATCATGGTTCGCAGGGACGCCGGCCATCCGGCATGGACCCCTTCGGGCCTCCCGCGACCGCAGTCGCTGTGAAGGCCGGGCCTATAGCCGAAGGACGGCAAGAGGGCAAGCGAACGGGCGGCCCGAGCCGCAAACTAAAGAACGCGCGGGACGGCGATCGCCGTCCCGCACGTCCTAGAGGCTCAAAAGAGGCGGCTTACCAGCCCCAGCCGCGGCAATAGCGGTCGTGGTGATGGTGATGCCAGCCCCAGCTGGTGCAATGGCGATGGCCGTGATGATGGTCGCCGATAGAAATTTCGAGAGCGGAGGCCGGTGCCGCCGAAGCGAGCAGGCCGAGTGCGAATACGGATGCGATCAAGGCTTTCATGCGAGTTTCCCCCTTTTAGGAGTTATCCGTCCTACCAACCCCAACGGCGGCAGAAACGGTCGTGATGATGGTGCCAACCCCAACCAACGCAGTGGCGGTGATGATGCCAGCCGGGGTGCCATGGTCGCGCCTCGACGGCCGTGGAGGACAGACTCACGGTTGCGAGGACGAGCAGTGCTGCTGTGAGAAGTGATTTCATGATGGTTCCCTGGATCGATCTTGGAGTCGATGACGCATCATTAACGTCAGTATGTACTCCAAGTTCCAAGCCCCTCACAGCGCAATGTTCCACTTGTGCGGATGAACGCAGGATGAATGACTGCCGTGTCATTTTATTAAACGCTTTGAATTCCGCGCGGACTGCGCATAGTCGGTGTCAACAAGTGGTGGGGCGATGGGCGAGGGCGAACGCGGCGTTTTTGCGAAGGCGACCTGGCGGCTGATTCCCGTCATGGTTCTGCTATACGTGGTCGCCTTTCTCGACCGCGTCAATGTCGGTTCCGCCTCCCTGACCATGAACAAGGATCTCGGCCTGTCGCCGGAGATCTACGGCTTCGGCGCCGGCATCTTCTTCCTGGGCTATTTCATCTTCGAGGTGCCGTCCAACATCATCCTGGAGAAGGTCGGCGCGCGGCTGTGGATCGGCCGCATCATGCTGAGCTGGGGCGTGCTCTCGATGGCCAACGCCTTCGCGACCGGGCCGTGGAGCTTCTATGTCGTGCGCTTCCTCTTGGGCATCGCGGAGGCGGGATTCTTTCCCGGCATGGTGCTCTATCTGACCTACTGGTTCCCTTCGGCCCACCGCGCCCGTCTGATCGCGCTGTTCATGGTGGCGCTTCCGCTCGCCAACGTGGTCGGCGGGCCGGTGTCGGGCCTGATCCTCGGCATGGAGGGCGTTCGCCATCTGCACGGCTGGCAATGGCTGTTCCTGCTGGAGGGCGCGCCGTCGGTCGCGTTCGGCCTGTGGGTGTTGCTGCGACTGCCCAACGGGCCCGGCGACGCGAGATGGCTGGACGACGGCGAGCGCGCCGCGATCGACGCCGCGCTGGCCGCCGAGCCGGCGCATGTGCACACCAAATTGCTGCCGATGTTCCTGGACCCGCGCGTCTGGCTGCTCGCCATTCCCGATTTCGGCATCGTGCTGGCGCTCTACGGCGTCAATCTGTGGCTGCCGCAGATCGTGCGCGAGATGGGCTACAGCATCATCGACACCAGTTTCATCGTGGCGCTGCCCTATCTCGCGGCGATGGTCGCGATGGTGCTGTGGGGCATGTCGAGCGATGCGCGGCGCGAGCGCATCTGGCACATCGCGGCGGCCTCGCTGGTCGGCGCGGCGGGGCTTTTGGGCGCGGCACTGTTCCACGGCCATCTCGCGGTTCTCGTCTCGGTCAGCGTCGCGGTGTCCGGCATCTATGCGGCGCTGGCGGTGTTCTGGACCTTGCCGCCGTCCTTCCTGGGCGGCAGCGCGGCGGCGGGCGGCATCGCGCTCATCAATTCGATCAGCAATCTGGGCGGCTTCGTGGGGCCGGCGGTGATGGGCGTCGTCAAGGGCCACACCGGCGACTTCACGGCGGCGCTGGGCGTTCTGTCGCTCGGCATGGTGGTTTCGGCGGTGCTGGTGGTGATGATCGGGCGCACGATCACCTTCGCCGCGCGCGCCCACGCGCTGGAACGCTACACGCGCCTGAACGCCTGACGCGGCAAAAACCGCTTGCCTTGCGCGGCAAGTCCGTCGCGCTATCCTCCGCACAAAAGGAGCGGGAGGACGCCATGAGCGGGATCGAGGTGCGCAAGCATGACGGCGGCTGCGGCGCGGACGTGCTCGGCGTCGATCTGCGCGCGCTCGGCGAGGGCGAGATGGCGGCGCTACGCCGCGCCTATGCCGATCACGGCGTGATCTTCTTCCGCGATCAAAGTTTGACCGAGGACGATCACATCGCCTTCGCCAGGCGCTGGGGCGAGATCGACATCAACAAGTTCTTTCCCCACATCGAGGGCTATCGCGAGATCGCCGAGGTGAAGAAGGAGCGCGAACAGAAGACCAATATCGGCGGCGGCTGGCACACCGATCATTCCTACGACCAGGTCCCCGCCATGGGCTCGATCCTGGTGGCGCGCGTGCTGCCGCCCGCCGGCGGCGACACGCTGTTCGCCGACATGTACGCGGCATACGACGCGCTCGACGACGACACCAAGCGGGAGATCGAGGGCCTGCAAGCCGTGCATTCCAACGCGCACGTCTTCGGCTCGAAGGCCTATTACGACAATCCGGAACGCAAGCACTTCTCCAATGACGAGGCCGTCGGCAAGGCGGTGCATCCGGTGGCGATCACCCATCCGCTGTCGGGACGCAAGGCGCTCTACGTCAATCCGGGCTTCACGGTCGGGATCGTCGGCAAGACGAAGGACGAGGGGAACGCGCTTCTGCAAAAGCTGTTCGCGCACGCGATGAAGCCGCGATTCCATTGCCGCTTCCAATGGCGCCCCGGCTCGGTCGCGTTCTGGGACAACCGCGCCACCTGGCACTTCGCGCTCAACGATTACCACGGCGAGGAGCGGCTGATGCACCGCATCACCGTCAAGGGCGTGGCGCTTCATTAAAACCTGTCATCCCGGCCAAGCGATGCGTCAGCATCGCGCCGAGCCGGGACCCATCGGCGCAACCCCGCCGTGGGTCCCGGGTCTCGCTGCGCTCGCCCGGGATGACAGTCGCGAGTTAAAAAATCGCCGCTTCTTGCATCCCTGCGCCCGTCGCTATAAACCGCCGCGCCATGACACGCGCGTTCCTTTTTCCCGGACAGGGCAGCCAGGCCGTCGGCATGGGCAAAGCGCTGGCGGAAGCCTTCGCGCCGGCCCGCGAGGTGTTCCAGGAAGTCGACGACGCGCTCGGCCAGAAACTCTCCAAGCTGATGTGGGAAGGCCCAGAGAGCGACCTGGTGCTGACCGAGAACGCGCAGCCCGCGATCATGGCCGCCTCGCTGGCGATCGTCCGCACGCTGCAGAAGGATGCGGGCCTCGATCTCGCCAAGCATGCGCGCCTCGTCGCCGGCCATTCGCTGGGCGAGTACAGCGCGCTGTGCGCCGCCGGCGCGTTCAGCCTCGCCGACGCGGCGAAGCTCCTGAAGGCGCGCGGCCGCGCGATGCAGTCGGCGGTGCCGGTGGGCGAGGGCGGCATGAGCGCGCTGCTCGGCGCCGAGATCGATCAGGCCGAAGCGCTCGCCAAGGAATGCGCGGAAGCGACCGGCGGCGTGTGCGTCGTCGCCAACGACAACGCGCCGGGCCAGGTGGTGATCTCCGGCTCCAGGGCGGCGATCGACAAGGCGCCGGAGATCGCCAAGACAAAAGACATCAAGCGCGCCATGGCGCTCAACGTCTCGGCGCCGTTCCATTGTCCTCTGATGCAGCCCGCCGCCGACCAGATGGCCCAGGCGCTGGCCGCGGTGACGATCCGTCCGCTGAGCTGCCCCGTTGTCGCCAACGTCACCGCGACGCAGACCGCCGAGCCGGAAACCATCCGCCGCCTGCTCGTGGAACAAGTCACCGCGCGCGTGCGTTGGCGCGAGAGCGTTCTGGCGTTCCGCGGCTACGGCGTGGATGCGACCGTCGAGTTCGGCGGCAACAAGGTGCTCACCGGCATGGTCAAGCGCATCGACAAGGATCTGGCGACCATCACGCTGGACAGCCCGGCCGACATCGAAGCCTTCGCGAGGACGCTCTAGATGTTCGGCGAAGAAATTTTCCTCCCCCGTTTACGGGGGAGGGGGACCCCGAAGGGGTGGAGGGGGGAGCCGTATGTTCGATCTCACAGGTAAGGCCGCTCTCATCACCGGCGCGTCCGGCGGCATCGGCGGCGCCATCGCCAAGGCGCTGCATGCGCAAGGTGCGTCCGTCGTCCTCTCCGGCACGCGCGCCGAAGCGCTCGAAGCCGTCAAGCGCGAACTCGGCGCCCGCGCCTTCGCCGCGGCCTGCGATCTGGGCAACAAGGAATCGGTCGAGGCGCTGGTGAAGACGGCGGAAGCCGCCGCCGGCGCGCCCATCGACATCCTGATCAACAATGCCGGCATCACCCGCGACAACCTTTTCATGCGCATGAAGGACGAGGAGTGGGACCAGGTCATCGCCGTGAACCTGACCGCCGCCTTCCGCCTCTCGCGCGCCGTGCTGCGCGGCATGATGAAGAAGCGCTGGGGCCGCATCGTCTCCATCACCTCCATCGTGGGCGCGACGGGAAATCCGGGGCAGGCCAACTACGCCGCCGCCAAGGCGGGCCTCGTCGGCATGACCAAGTCGCTTGCGGCCGAGGTCGCCTCGCGCAACATCACGGTCAACGCCGTGGCGCCGGGCTTCATCGCCACCGCGATGACCGAAGCGCTCACCGATGCTCAGAAAGAGGCGATTTCCACGCGCATCCCGGCCGGCCGGATGGGAACCCCGGCCGAAATCGCTGCCGCGGTGGTCTATCTCAGCAGCGAGGAAGCCGCCTATGTCACCGGCGAGACGCTTCAGATCAACGGCGGAATGGCTATGATCTGATTGTCGAATCAGAGACTTAACCCTGTTGTGGCGGGGCGCGACCCTTTGTGTTACGAAACCCGCGAACCCCACATGCTTTATCACCAGAGGCCCAGCCTGCGGGCCGACCCAACCCAAACCCCGGCAGGACCCAAGGAGAGGCTTACAATTCCATGAGCGATATTGCCGAACGCGTGAAGAAGATCGTCGTCGACCATCTCAACGTGGACGCCGACAAGGTTGTCCCCACCGCGTCCTTCATCGAGGATCTCGGCGCGGACAGTCTCGACACGGTTGAGCTCGTCATGGCATTCGAAGAGGAGTTCGGGATCGAAATTCCGGACGACGCGGCCGAATCCATCGTCACCGTGGGCGACGCCGTCAAGTTCATCGAGTCCAAGGAAGGCGACGACAAGGCCTGATCCTTTTCCCGCACATGCGTAGAGTCGTCATCACCGGACTTGGCCTCGTCACGCCGCTCGCCTGCGGCGTGGAAGAGACATGGTCGCGCCTGCTTGCCGGCAAGTCCGGCGCGCGGCCGATCACCAAGTTCCGGACCGAGGACCTGGCGACGCGCTTCGCCTGTCAGGTGCCGCGCGGCGACGGCGCCGACGGCAGCTTCAACGCCGACCAATGGGTGGACCCCAAGGAACAGCGGCGGATCGACGACTTCATCATCTTCGGCCTCGCCGCCGCCAAGCAGGCGGTGGTGGATTCCGGCTGGGTGCCGAAGACCGAGGAGGAGCGCTGCCGCACCGGCGTGCTGATCGGCTCGGGCATCGGCGGACTTCCGGGCATCGAGGAAGGCGCGCTGCTGATCGAGAGCAAAGGTCCGCGCCGGCTCTCGCCGTTCTTTATTCCCGGCCGCCTCATCAACCTGGTCTCGGGCTATGCGTCGATCGAGCACGGCTACAAGGGACCCAACCATTCGGTGGTCACCGCCTGCGCCACCGGCGCGCATGCCATCGGCGACGCGGCGCGCCTCATCGCCTATGACGACGCCGACGTGATGCTGGCGGGCGGCGCGGAAGCGGCGATCAGCCGGCTCGGCATCGCCGGCTTCAATGCCTGCCGCGCGCTCTGCACCGAATTCAATGACGCGCCGGAGAAAGCCTCGCGGCCCTACGACAAGGATCGCGCCGGCTTCGTGATGGGCGAGGGCGCGGGCGCGGTGATGCTCGAGGAATACGAACACGCCAAGGCGCGCGGCGCGAAGATTTATGGCGAGGTGAAGGGCTACGGCCTCAGCGGCGACGCCTTCCACATCACGGCGCCGGCGGAAGACGGCGACGGCGGCTTCCGCGCCATGCAGATGGCGCTGAAGCGTTCCGGCCTTGCGGCGTCGGACATCGATTACGTCAACGCCCACGGCACATCCACGATGGCGGACGGTATCGAGGCGGGCGCGGTGGAGCGCTTCCTCGGCAACGCCGCGGCCAAGACCGCGATGTCCTCGACCAAATCCTCGATCGGCCATCTGCTGGGCGCCGCCGGCGCGGTGGAAGCGATCTTCTGCCTGCTGGCGATGCGCGATCAGATCGTGCCGCCGACCATCAACCTGGACAATCCCGACGTCGAGACGCAACTCGATCTGGTGCCGCACACGCCTCAGAAGCGCGACGTGGCGGTGACGATGTCCAACTCCTTCGGCTTCGGCGGCACCAATGCCTGCCTGATCCTCGCCAAAGCGGATTGATAGCCTCTTGAAATATCGTTCATAGTACTATAGTTCGTGGTGCTAGATGTGCGGATCTTCAAGGCCAAACCATTTGCACGTTTTGCGCAACGCGAACGAATCAAAGATTCTGTCCTGCGGAACGCCGTCGAGCGTGCGGAAAAGGGATTGGTGGATGCCGATCTCGGCGGCGGTGTGATCAAGCAGCGGGTTGCGCGTCCAGGGCAGGGCCGCTCGGGTGGCTACAGGACGTTTATCGCGTTTCGGCGAGGAACAAGAGCAATATTTGTCTATGGGTTCGCGAAGAACGAACGCGACAACATTGACGACAAGGATTTGATAACTCTGAGAAAGGCTGCGGAACGATGGCTCGGGGCCACCGATACGAAGATCGAGATTGAAGTGTCGCTGGGCAATCTGCAGGAAATCGGCAAATGACCAAACAAAAGAAACCAACGCGTCTAACCAAGGCGCTGCTTGAAATCGCGGACGGTATGCGGCGGTCCGGCCTTATGACGAAGGCAGAGCACGAGAAGATCACCAAGCGTCATCTGGGCGGGGTCACCTCAGTGAATCCCCTTTCGCCAGCAGAAATCCGTGCCATGCGGGAACGGGCCAAGATGAGCCAGTCGGTGTTCGCCCATCATCTCAACGTCACGACGGGCTATGTTTCCCAGTTGGAACGCGGCGCCAAGCATCCCAGGGGCGCCGCGCTTGCGCTTTTGAACGTCATCCGGCGCAAGGGTATCGAGGCAATTCTATAGGGCGAGTATCGCATGTTCCGTTTCTTCGCCGTCCTCGTCCTGCTCGCGCTGATCGTCGCGGGATTGTTCGCGTGGGAAACCTTCAACTTCCAGGCGCCGGGGCCGCCGGCCGCGAACGGCGCGCCGCAGACGGTCGTCGTGATCAAGCCGGGCATCGGCCTGCACGGCATTTCGCAGACGCTGGCCGATGCCGGCGTGGTCGAGAATCCCGATCTCTTCTTCTGGGGCGTTCGCCTGCGCCGCACCACCGCGGCGCTCAAGGCCGGCGAATACGCCGTGCCGTCGCGCGCCAGCATGCACGACGTCATGCAGATCCTGATCGCCGGCAAGTCGATCGAGCACAAGATCACCGCGGCGGAGGGACTGACCTCCAACATGATCGTCAAGCTGATCAACGACGATCCCGAACTCGCCGGCCCCCCGGTCGCCGAGCCGGCGGAAGGAACGCTTCTGCCCGAGACCTATCTGTTCCAGCGCGGCGACACGCGCCAGCAGATCCTGGAGCGCATGGCGGCGGCGCAGAAGAAGCTGATCGCCAGGCTGTGGCCGCGCCGCGACGACGGGCTTCCTTACAAGACGGTGCGCGAGGCGGTCATCCTGGCCTCCGTCGTCGAGAAGGAGACCTCGCTGCCGCAGGAGCGGCGCCATATCGCGGCGATCTTCGTCAACCGGCTGCGCACCGGCATGAAGCTGCAATCCGATCCGACGATCATCTATTCGCTCACCAGGGGCTATCCCTTGGGCCGCGGCATCCGCATGAGCGAGCTGACGCGCGTGACGCCCTACAACTCCTATGCCGTCGCGGGCCTGCCGCCGACGCCGATCTGCAATCCGGGCAAGGACGCGATCGCCGCGGTGATCAATCCGGGTGCGACGAAGGACCTCTTCTTCGTCGCGAGCGGCACCGGCGGGCATTATTTCTCGGCCACCATCGCCGACCAGCAGCGCCACGTCGCCGAACTGCGCGCCCGCGAGCGCATCGAGAAGATGAAGCCGCCCATTCCCGCGCCGACCGTGCCGCATCTGTAGGGGTTGCGCCCCCTCACCCTTCGACGGGCTCAGGGAGAGGGTCTGGGCAAAATCCTCGTGCTGAGCCTGTCGAAGCATGAGGGGCAAATGCGTTGCGCTTTGCGGCGGGTCTGGGCTGGGTCTATCCTCACAACGAGTTTGGAGTCGCCATGACCATCGTCAGCATGACCGGATTCGCCGAGGCGCATGGCAGCCATGACGGCGCGCGCTGGCGCTGGGAAGTAAAGAGCGTCAACGGCCGCGGCCTGGATTTGCGGCTTCGCGCGCCGCAGGGTTTCGACGGACTGGAGCCGGCGGCGCGCACGCTGGCGGGCGAGCGCTTCAAGCGCGGTTCGATCCAGGCGGCGCTGAACCTGGACGCGGGCGAGGGCGCGCGCGGCCTGCGCGTCGATCCCGCCGCGCTCGCCTCCGCCATCCGCATCGCGCGCGAGGTCGCCGCCGAGACCGGCCTGGCGCCGGCGCGCATCGACGGCCTCCTCGCGCTCAAGGGCATCATCGTGCAGGACGAGCCGCTGGCGGCGGACGAGCGCGCGCGCGCCGGCCGCGACGCCGCGATCCTGGAGAGCCTGGCTGCCGCCTTCGACGCGCTGGTCCGTGCCCGCGCGATGGAGGGCCACAAGCTCCATGCCGTGCTGGCCTCGCAGATCGACGAGATCGCCAAGCTGACGGACGACGCGGCCTTGCTGGCGGCGGCGCAGCCGCACGCGCTGCGCGACAAGCTCGCGGCGCAGGTGGCGGAATTGCTCGCCGGCGGCACGCTGGCGGAGGATCGCCTGGCGCAGGAAGTGGCCCTGCTGGCCGTGAAGGCCGATGTGCGCGAGGAGCTCGACCGGCTGCGCTCGCATGTCCAGGCGGCGCGCACTTTGATGGCGTCGGGCGAAGCGGTCGGGCGCAAGCTCGATTTCCTGAGCCAGGAGTTCAACCGCGAATCCAACACGCTGTGCTCCAAATCGTCCGACATCGCGCTCACGCGCGTCGGCCTGGCGCTGAAGGCGGTGATCGACCAGTTCCGCGAGCAGGCGCAGAATGTTGAATGAGTTAAGGGGCGAATGAGCGGCGAGATCAAACGGCGCGGACTGATGCTGGTGCTGTCGTCGCCGTCCGGCGCCGGCAAGACCACGCTGGCGCGCGGCCTTCTGGCGTCCGATCCGAACATCCTGATGTCGATTTCCGCGACGACGCGGGCGCGGCGGCCGAACGAGGTCGAAGGCCGCGATTATTTCTTCGTCTCGCCCGACACATTCGAGGATATGGCGAAGACCGACGCCTTCCTCGAACACGCCACCGTGTTCGATCACCGCTACGGCACGCCCGCCGCGCCCGTGCTGGACAAGCTTCGCGCCGGCGGCGACATCCTGTTCGACATCGACTGGCAGGGCACGCAGCAGCTGAAGGAGCGGGCGCGCGAGGATCTCGTCAGCGTCTTCGTGCTGCCGCCGACGCATGACGAATTGGAGCGCCGCCTGAAGGCCCGCGCCCAGGACAGCGACGACGTCGTCGCCAAGCGCATGGCCAAGGCCGCGAGCGAAATCAGCCATTGGCCGGAATACGACTATGTCGTCGTCAACCGCGACATGGACCGTGCCCTGTCGCAGATCCGCTCGATCCTCGAAGCCGAACGCGCGCGGCGCACGCGGCTCGTCGGCGTCGGCGATTTCGTGGCGGAGCTGACGCGCTGACGCTGGAACTTACCGGCGCGCGCCCTGTTATCGTCTCATGTCCCTTGTCGCGATCATCGGCACGATTGCCGCCCTGTGCTCGACCGCCAGTTTCACGCCGCAGGCCTGGAAGATCATCCGCACCCGCGAGACGAAAGACATCTCCGCCGGCATGTATCTCTTGACCGTGATCGGCTTCGCGGCCTGGACGAGCTATGGCGTGCTGCTCGTGCAATGGCCCTTGATCGTCTGCAACAGCATCTGCCTGGCGCTGTCCGCCTTCATCCTCACGATGAAGCTCCTGCCGCGGCGCGAGAAGAACGCCGTGGCGGACGAGATCGAGGAGATCGTGTGATCGATGCCCTCACCCGAACGGTGCTGCGCGCCGTTCGACCTCTCCCGTAAACGGGAGAGGTTGGGCAGCCATGACCTCTCCCGCTTGCGGGAGAGGTCGAAATTCGCGCCAGCGAATTTCGGGTGAGGGCAATCAATCCAGATTCACCCGGTACACCCGCTTCGCGGTGCCGCTGAACAGCGCGGTCTTCTCGTCCGCGCTGGCGCCCTTGGCCAGGATCTTGAACGCGTTCCACAGGCTCGCATAGTCGCAGCCGAAGCGGTCGACCGGGAAATTGCTCTCGAACATGCAGCGGTCCGCGCCGAACGCCGCGATGGTCGCCTCGACATAGGGCCGCCATTGCGCGGCCAGCGTCGCGGAGGGCGGATCGGCCTCGTGCATGCGCTTCTTGAAGCCGGCGAAGGGCATCGGCAGGCCGCCGACCTTGACCGCGACATTGGCGCATTTGGAGAGCTGGCGGATGTGTTCCTGCCAGGTGGAGAAGCGCGCCTCGCGCTTGCCCTCATAGCGCCCGATGCCGAGCGGCGTGCCGACATGGTCGAGCACGATGGTCGTCTGCGGATAGGCGCGGGCCAGATCGATGAGCTCGGGGAGCTGCGGCTCGAGAAGCCAGGCGTCGAAGGAAAGACCGAGCTTGTGCAGCACCGAGAAACCCTCGCGGAATTTTCCGTCCATGTAGAGCCCGGCGGGCACGCGGCCGTGCAGCGGCCCCAGCACGTCCGGGTCCTCGTCGTGCGAGCAGGAGTGGCGGATGCCGCGGAAGCGGCCATGGCCGGCCGCGATGTGGCTGCGCAGCACGTCTTCCACCGCGCCGGCGCCCAGGCGCAGATCGACATGGCCGACGATGCCGGCGCAGGCGCGCACCTCGCCATAGAGGCCGCTCGCGCTCATCGCCGCGACGCCGTTGACGAATTCGGTCTCGCCGACGCAGCGCAGCGCCTCCGGCCCGTCGGCGCGGTACATCGCGCCGCACTCCATATAGACCGTGCCGCGGATGTTGTGGCCGCTCCTCAGGTCGGCGAGCAGCTCGTCGAGCAGATAGCGCGGCGTGTTGCGGATGATGTCCATGAAACCGTGCTCGGACGGCGGCAGGTTCTTGAGCACGGCGACCGGCCGGTCCCACAGATGATGATGCGGATCGACGATCGGCAAATCGGGTTCGAGGATGGCTTCGCTCATGCGTCACTCCCAGGTTCCGGCATCCGCGATCACGAGGCGGTAGCCATAGTCCATTTCAAGCTTATCCAGCAGATGGCCATTCTTCCGCGCCCAGGTGCCGTCGTCCAGATCGCGCCGCAGCCGTTCGAGCCGCGCCTCCACGTCGCGCACCTTGGCGAAATAGGAGATCGCCGCGCGGACCTTGGGGTCGAGATACATGCGCGGCCGGCGCCAATAGGCGCAGAAGAACCCGTCGGTGCAGTCGTGCGGCACGGGCACCGGCACCACGCGCACCGCGCCGAACACCGCGCGCGCCGCTTCGAGCGGCAGGAGCGGGCCGAACTGCTGGCCGGTTTCGGGAAAGTAATCGGTGATCATCCAGAATTTGAGATCGCTCATCTGGTGGTCGAAGAACACGCAGGGCCCGCGCGTCACGCGCTTCATCTCGCGCAAGCCTTTGCCCAGGTCGGACCAGTGATGCGTGGTCAGGAACGCGGTCGCCGCGTCGAAGCTCTTGTCGGGGAAGGGGAGGGCTTCCGCCGTTCCCCGGATCGCCTTCGCGGCGCCGGGCGGGCGCTGGGCGATCATCGTGGCCGACGGCTCGATCGCGGTGACGTCGCGGCGGCGCGACTCGTAGGAGCCCGCGCCGCCGCCGATATTGATCACGGTGCGGGCGTCGCCCAGCGCCGCCTCGATGGCCGCCGCGATGCGCGGGTCGGGCCGGCGATACTCCGCATAGCCCTTCCCGATCGTATCGTAGAGCGCGTTCACGGCGTCAGGACGACGCGTCCCGTGATCTTGCCCTCGCGCAGATCGTCCAGCGTCCGGTTCGCCGCGGACAAGGGGCGCGTGGTGTAGGGGATCGGATCGACCTTGCCGGCGCGCACCAGCTCCATCATCTCCTGCGTCTCGCCCAGCGAGCCGGTCATCGAGCCGCCGATCGAGATGGTGCGGAACGGGAACATGGGCAGCGGCATCTGCATCGCGCCGCCGAACAGCCCGACGATGATCACGTTGCCGCCGCGCCGGACCGCCTGGCTCGCGAAGGCGAAGGATTTCTCCGAGCCCACGAAATCGACCACGGCGTAGGCGCCGCCCTTGGTGTCGGCGACGAGCTGCTTGGCGGCGCCGTCGGCCTTGGTGTTGTAGACGGACGAGGCGCCGGCCTTCTTCGCCGCCTCGAGCTTGGCCTCGTCGATGTCGGCCGCGATGGGGCCCCAATCTTTTCCTTTGGAGGGGCCGAACAGCGCCTTGGCGAATTGCACGCCCATCATGCCGACGCCGCCGACGCCCACGACCAGCACCTGATCGTCGGGGCCGAGCTTGCCGATGCGCTTCATTGCCGAGAAAGCGGTGAGGCCCGAGCACATATAGGCGGCGCCGAGCGCCGGATCGGTCTTGCCGTAGTCGATGAGGTATTTGGGATGCGGCACCAGGACGTGCGTCGCGTAACCGCCGGGGCAGCCATTGGAGCAGCCGAGCTGGCGCGGACCGCCGACGCAGATATTCTCCTCGCCGCGCAGGCAGGACGGGCACTTGCCGCAGCCGATCCAGGGGAACGCGGCATAGCGCTTGCCGATGGCGATGTCTTTCACGTCGGGCCCGACCGCGACGACTTCACCCTCGATCTCGTGGCCCAGCGTGTGCGGCAGTTTCATGTTCGCCATCGGTAGCCGGGCGCCGCCGCCCATCTCGAAATAGCCGTCGTGAATGTGGACATCGGAATGGCAGACGCCCGCATTGTGGATCTTGAGCAGGACCTCGGTGCCGGAGGGAACGGGTGTCGGCGTCTCGAGCTCTTCCAGCGGCTTGCCGAACTCGGTGATGACCTGGCTTTTCACGGCGGCGTCTCCCTTCGATTTCTTGGTGCTGATTTGTTGTCACTGTGGCACGCCGATCCGAGCGCCTTCAACCGCCGGCCTGTCTGATCTTCACCCTAAGGAAGGCGGTGACGTCGCACGGCGCCGGTCGGCGCGCCGCCTTGGCGTTCCGCGATGTCGCGGGGGCCGCGCCAATTCCGCGAAAAGGCAAGCGGCCGCCAACCTTCCGGTCATTGCAAAGGCGGCAGCCGTCATGCTCCATTCCCTCACGGGGGCGCACAAGGGTCAGATGAAAAACGGCGGCAGGACGCTGGCTAAAGCGCTTTACAAGCGCGCCAGTGCCTACGATACGCGATTGGGCGAGCGCATTTCCTTGCTGCGCCGCGCCCGCGGCCTCTCGCTGGCGGAGCTGGCGCGGCGCCTGGGCCTGACGCCGCAGCAGCTGCAGAAATACGAGCGCGGAACCAATCGCGTCACCGCCGCCAGGCTCTACGAGATCGCGCTCAGCCTCGACGTGCGCATCCAATACTTCTTCGAGGATATGGGCGAGACGTCGGTGACGGCCGCGAACGCGACGGATCAACGGGTGAGCGCGGAGGATTTCCTCTGGGTGCTCGCGCGCCTCAAGGACGAGAAGACGCGTTGGCGCGTCTTGAAGCTGATATCCGCGCTGGTGTCCGACGAGGAATGAGGCGGGCGGGCTTCGCGGCCGCCGCGCCACCGCGATGCGCGATGCCCATCAGGGCGTGAAGGTGCGGCCCGGCCTCTTCGGTCGATCCGAGTTCGGCGAACCCCTCCAGCAGCGCGAGAATCATCTCCATCATCAGCTTGGTGCGCGCCTGCGTGGCGCGGGTCTTCGATCGTGTTCGCGGTGACATGGGATGGGTCCTAAGCGGCGGGAGCAAGTCGGTCGTAATGGGCGTCGGCCAGGGAGAAGCCGGGAAAGGGGCGCGGCCAGACCATCGGGAAGGCCTCGCTGTCGAGCGCATCGCCGTCCTGGAGCGCGTGGCGCTGATAGGGCTGCTCCGGCGTTCCGGGGCGCCGCCAATAGCGCATGTCGTCTCCGGCATAGCGCAGCGACAGCGCACGGCGCGTGTGGGCCGAGCGATTGCCGCCCGCGCCGTGCACGGTGCGGAAGTGATGGATCACGATGTCGCCGGGCTCCACGGCGAAGCGGACCAGATCGTAATCCTGCGGGTTGGCTTCGATCGCCTCGAGGCTTTCGCCGGCGCTGCCCGGAATGCCGACATGGGCGAAGAACATGTTGGGCATGAACTCGCGGCCCCAGCGATGCGAGCCGCGCACATAGGCCAGCGCGCCGGCGTCGCGGTCGGCGGGATCGACGCAGATCCACATCGCGCAGCCCTGCCAGCCCCGCATGCGGAAATAGGTGTAGTCCTGGTGGAACGCGGTGCGATCCGCCGCGCCCTCGGTTTTGACGAAAATCTGGTCGTCGCAGAAATTGATCTTGTGCGAGCCCAGGATGACGGCCGCGATCCGCGGCAGATCCGAATCGAGCGCCAGGCGCCGGATGGTGCGGTCGCGCAGCCAGGTCGAGGAATCGACGAGGAAGCGGCCGTCGCCCGAGGCGCCGCTGTCCAACAACGCCGGAGCCGCCATGCTGCGCAGGTTCCGTACGACGCTTTCGGCGTCGTATTGCCGGCCGCCGCCCGCGGTCGCGGCGTCGGCCTGCGGCGCATCGTACAGGCGGCGGCGGATCGCGGTCACGTCATAGCCCGCCGCGCTCGTGCCGATCCGCTCCGACAATCCGTCCAGCGCCGCGGCGAGCGCGGCGACGGTCTCGCCGCACAGCACGGCGCGCAGGCAGACCACGCCGTCGCGGTCGAACGCCGCCGCGTCCTCTTGCGACAGCCGATACGCTTGCGGCGGGGCCGCGCCGGAACGCGCCTCGCGCCCGGCAAGCTCACGCGGCGACGGCATCGTCGTCGCGATCGGCATTCGGGGGCGGGAACGAGCTGAAGGTCAGCGTGCGCGTGCCGAGGCCCGCGCGGGCGCGCACGTCGGCCAGACGCTGCGGCGAAACCTCGAGCAGGATCGCGGCGCAGACGCCTTCGGCGTATTCCGTCGGCAGGCCCAGGTGATGCACCTTCCAGCCGGCCTCGATCAACCGCGGCAGGAAAAACGTGTCGCAGACCACGCTCATCTGGGTGAGGTTGCGCGCCACGGCATATTCGAAGAGGCCGCAGAACACTTCGGTCACCGCCTTGCGGCGCTCGTCGCCCCGCATCTCGCCCCACACGAAATACCGCGTGATTTCATAGACGCGCGGATCGCAGGGGACCTGCCCTAAGGTCACCGTGTGCGAAAACACGTCGCGCATCAGATGCGGTCCGGTGGTCGGCATCAGGCGCACGCCGCTCGTCACCTCGCCCTGGGGTCCGAGGCCGAGCAGATAGACGGCGGCGTCGGTGTCGAACTGGTCGATCTCGCGGCGATCCGGGCGTGCGATCGCCTTCCACCCGCGTGCCTCGACATAGATGCTGTGCCGGATGCGAAACATCTCTTCGAATTGAGCGCCGAACGCGGCCCTGTTGCGCCGATCTATGAGGTACAGCACGCCGATATCCCCGGGGCCTTCGCGCCGAGGATGGTCCGCGGTTTGTGCCGGGGCATTGGGTGGATCGCCCAATTGACAGGGCGCGGATCGTTCGTTTCGCGCCGAAGCGTTCAGATGGAGATCGCGCCGTTCTGAATGGCGATGACGACGGCCTGAATGCGCGTGGCGACGCCCAATTTTTGCTTGGCGCGCTCGATATGCGCGCCGGCGGTGCGCGCGCTGATCGTGAGGATCTCGCCGATCTCCCAATCGCTCTTGCCGGCCGCCGCCCATTCCAGGCATTCGCGCTCGCGCGCGGTGAGCACCGGGATTTTCAATACGCGATGCTTGTCCGGTGACAGCGCGCGCACGCGCGCCTGCACGTAGATGGCGGCGAAGTGCAGCTCGGCGCGCTCGCGCGACGTCAGCCTGTTGTTGTCGCCGGCGAGCGTCACCACCGCGGCGCCCGTGCGGATGCCGATGATGGGCACGACGAGACCGTTGTGCAGGCCGTATTCCCGCGCCTCGAACACGATGTTGCGATCGGCCCGCGTATAATTGCCGAACGCCAGGCCTTCCGCCCAGGTGTAAGGCTCGCGCGTGCGCGTCAGCGCGCGCACCGAAGGATCGCGCTTCATATAGTTCTTGGCGACGTAGCGGTCCTGCCAGGCTTTCGGCCAGGTCAGCGACAAGACGCTGTCGGGCGCGCGCCAATGCGAGCCGGGAAGATCGGCGAGCGCGCCGAAGCTGAAGCCGTAATTGCCGGTAAAGGTCAGAAAGCTGAGCCAAGCCTCTCGCGCGGACTTGAATTGCTCAAGTCGATCGATCCAGTCGAGGACGGCGGGATACGCGGTTGCCACGGCGAATACATACGTCCATGCAAGCAAATCAAGCATAGGGTGCGCCCAATTCTGATGCAATGAAACGCGTTATTGGCCGCGATTCAGCGCGCGCGCGAGCGCCGCGAAGTCGGCCACCGAAAGAGTCTCGGCCCGCGCGGTCGGATCAAGACCCGCAGCGCGGATCAGCGCCTCGGCATCGGGCGCGATGCGCTTCAGGCTCTGGCGCAGCATCTTGCGGCGCTGACCGAAGGCGGCCTTTGTCACCTGTTCCAGATCGCGCAGTTCGGCCGGCGCGACGGGCTCGGCGAGCGGCTCCAAGCGCACGATGCTGGAGGTGACGCTCGGCGGCGGCACGAAAGCGCTGCGCGAGACATCGAACAGGATCTTCGCGGTGGTGCGCCACTGCGCCAGCACGGAGAGGCGGCCGTAATGTTCGGTGTCGGGCTTGGCGACGATGCGCTCGGCGACTTCGCGCTGAAACATCAGGGTGAGACTGGACCAGAAGGGCGGCCATCTCTCGGATGTCAGCCATTTCACCAGCAGCGCCGTGCCGATATTGTAGGGCAGGTTGGCGGCGATCCTGACGGCCGCCGTGACGCCGCAGTCTGCCAGCAATCGCGCTTCGTCGATCTCCATCGCATCCGCGCCGACGACGGTGAGCCGATCCGAATGCGCCGCCGAGATGTCCGCCAATGCCGGCAGGCAGCGCGCGTCGCGCTCCACCGCGATCACGCGCGCGGCGCCTTCGCCGAGCAGGGCGCGCGTCAGGCCGCCCGGTCCTGGACCCACTTCATAGAACACGCCGCCGTCATGGGCGCCCGCCGCGCGCGCGATGCGGCGGGTGAGATTGAGATCGAGCAGGAAGTTCTGGCCGAGCGACTTCTTCGCCTGCAGGCCATGCGCGGCGATCACCTCGCGCAGGGGTGGGAGGGGATCGTCCACCGTCAGCCGGCCATCGTCGCCCGCGCATCGGCCATGTGTGCGGCCATGCGGATCGCGGCGATCATGCTGCGCGCATCGGCCTTGCCCGTGCCGGCGATGTCGAAGGCGGTGCCGTGGTCGGGCGAAGTGCGCACGATGGGAAGGCCCAGCGTCACGTTCACCCCGTCCCAGAACGACAGAGTCTTGATCGGGATCAGCGCCTGGTCGTGATACATGCACAGCGCCGCGTCGTAGCGCGCGCGCGCCTCGGGGTGGAACAGCGTGTCGGCGCTGAGCGGTCCGCGCACGTCGTGGCCCTTGGCCTTCAGCGCCGCGACCGCCGGCGCGACGATGGCGGCGTCCTCGCCGCCCAGCACGCCCTCCTCGCCGGCATGCGGATTGAGACCGGCGACGGCGAGGCGCGGCCGGGCGATCGCGAAGTCGCGCATGAGCGCGTTCAGGACGATCTCTCCCGTCTCGACGATGGCGGCTGTGGAGAGCGCGCGCGGCACGTCGGCGAGCGGGATATGGATGGTCTGCGGCACGACCCGCAACTGGTCGCTCGCCAGCATCATCACCGCGCGCGGCGCGGATGTCAGGGCCTGGAGGAATTCGGTGTGGCCGGGATGGCGAAAGCCCGTCGCGGCGAGAACCGCCTTGTTGATCGGCGCGGTGACGACGGCGGCGGCCTCGCGGCCAAGCGCCATCGCCACCGCGGTTTCGATGGCCTCGATGACCGCGGCGGCGTTGGCGCCCGAGGGCCGGCCGGCGGCGCGTGCCGCCTTGGCCCCGGTCGCGACCACGATCGCGTTCTCGTCCAGCCCGCAGGCGCCGAACACGCCGGGATCGCCGATCAGCGCCAGCGCGTGGCGGCCGATACGTCCACCCAGGGTCTTGTAGGCTTCGACGGCCACTTCCGGTCCGATGCCGGCGGGCTCGCCCATGGTGATCAGGATCGGCGCGTCGCCGCTACTTGGTTTCGACATTGGCGTTGCGCCTCAGATCGCGCAGGTAACGCCTGGACAGCATCGTGATCTGCTCGTCGAACAGGCTTTCCTCGATCTGCTGACGGCTCGGCAGGGTATATTTGGTGACCGTCGGCGCGCGCTTGTCGCAGCGGACCATCATCTCGATGCCGGCCGCGGAGGTGAAGGGCTCCGTCGCCTCGCCCGGGCCGGCCTTGTTGATGGCCTCCTGGATGTCCGGGCTGAGGTCGGCGATCTTGATGCCCATCTTGTTCAGGTCCTGATAGATCATGCCGTGCACCTGCTCGGCGATCTTGGGCAGCATCTCGCAGCCATTGACGTGCTCGTGGATCTGCGTGGCGAGCTTCATCACGTTGTCCTTGACCTGCTTGGGCGGATTGGGCCCGAGCGGCAAAAGGATTCGCGCCACGGTCAGCGGACCCACCGGCTTGAGCGTGGCGGGATCGGGAATGTGGGCGTTGACGCCCTCCTGGCGGTCGCGCAGGCCGATGATGTAGTAGCCGCCGGCCGACCGGATCGGATCGGAGACGCCGCCGACGTCCATCTTCTGCAGCGCCGCGTCGACTTCGGCGGGCAACTGGCCTTCGTGCACCCAGCCCAGATCGCCGCCCGCGGCGGCGGTCGGGCTCTGGCTGAACTGGCGCGCGACCTGGCCGAAATTCGCGCCGGCGGAAAGCTGGGCGTGGACGTCCTGGGCATCCTTCAGGACCTTGGCGTCGAGATCGGGATTGTCGACCGCGAGGAAGATGGCGGAGACGAGGAAGTGACGCTTCTCCGCGCCCTCGCTCAGGCGCGCCAGCTCCGCATCGACGTCGGACGGGGTGATGTTCACGCGATCCTGGAATTCGTCCGACACCGCCTTCTGCCAGGCGATCTGAACCGCGATCTGCGCGCGCAGGGTCGACATGTTGACCCCGCCCTTCTTGAGCATGTCGGTGAGCTGATCCTTGCTCAGATGATTGTCGCTGGTGATGCGGTCGATCGTCTTGTCGACGTCGGCCGGCGACACGGTGATGCTCTTGCGCCGCGCCTCCTGGATCTGGAGCTGCTCGGTCTCGAGCTGGCTGAGGATCTGGCCGCGCAGCTTGGCGATGATCTCCGGCGTCGGCTGCAGCCCGCCGGACGTCGATACGAAGAGCAAAATGCGCTGCTTGAGGTCGTATTCGGAGATGATCGTATCGTTGACGATCGCCGCGACGCCGTCGGAGGGGCCGCTGTCGCTCTGCACCGCCGCGCCGGCGGGCGGAATGAGGGTCGAACTCGCGGCCGGCGCCGCGGGCGCGGGGGCGGCCGGCGGCGTGCCGCCGGGCGGGCCGGAAAGATTTTGCGCCAGGCTGGGCCCGGCCAGCACGGCCAGGGCCGCGCCGAAAACCGCGAAAATGATGTTCTTGTTGGACAACGTTCGGACCTTCGGCAGCAATCTCAATGGTTTACGCGCTCGCCCCCGAACCGGCCGGGAGAATAAGCAAAATTACCGCAAGCGCAATCGAACAATCCGTGTTCCGCGACGGGCACGGCGCGACCATACAAAAAGTCAGGGGCGCGAAAAGACGTCTTGTGGGAACAAGCTAAACGGCTCGATCGCCTCGTCCCCGGTCTTCAGGTTGAAGCGCAACACGATGGAGGTCGAGGGCGGCAGGTCGCGATCGGCGGTGAACTTGCGGCGATAGGCGACGGAGATGCCCAGGCACTCGTCCTCGTAGCCCAGGCCGAGTTCGGTATCGAGCATCCGTCCCGCCAGCAGGTCGCGGCGGATGGCGCCGAAGGCCTGCCAGTTGCGATAGAAGTTCCAATCGGCCTGGCCGTTGATTTCCTCGCGCTGGCCGAGCCCCAGCGTCGTGGCCTCGGCGGGCAGCTGCACGAAGCTGATCTGCAGCGAGGAGCGGCCATAGGTCCCGGTGAGATAGACCTCGTGGCGCCGCACGGTCCCGTTGGCGCGGTCGACGTCGATGCGGTCGGTGAAATCGATATAGGGCGGAAATTTGATGCTCACGCGCCCGACGATGTCGGAGATCAGGCCGTGCTGGCCGGAGTCGGCGCCGAAGATGGGATCGGGCTTGAGGCGCAGGGTCTGGCCCAGCACCGCGTCGACCGAGCCGGACGGGAACGTCGCGCGCGCGTGGATGCCGACATTGGCGCGCGGCCCGCTCTCCACCAGATCGTAGCCGGGAAGCTGGTCGAAGCTCAGCACGTTGTTTTCGTCGAGTTCGAAGTCGGCGGTATCTTCGTTGGGGATGCCGCTGGGATTGCCGCCATAGGGCTGCAGGATCGCCTGGACGATCGGCTCGAGGATGACGGCGTGGCCCGCCTCGGCGCTGGAGATGAACGGCCAGCGCCAGTCGAGCGCCGCATAGGGAACGCCGCGGGATATCAGCTTGGGCTTGGTCGGGATCGCCAGCCCCAGATAGTCGAGCGCCGTCGGATCGTCGTTGTCGATGCGATAGGTATCGCCGCGCGCATCGAGCTGGAAGGTCACCAATTGCCCGCCGGGCAGCACGGTCGGCCAGCGTATGCGCGCCTCGGCGGAGAAGCGCTGCTCGTCGACGCCCACATTGCGCGTCAGCGCCACGCTGTTGATGTCGAACCGGAACTGGCCGCCGGCCCATTTCTGCGTCGGGATGTAGTTGAACTCGATCAGCGGCAGGGCGAGGGGAATGACGCTCGAATCGTCGGTGGCGCGCAGGCCCTGGAAGAAATAGCCGGTGACGGCGAAGCGGGTGCGCCCGCCGCTGCCCTCGATGAACAGATCGTTCACCAGCCGATCGGCCTGCGAGAAGTCGTAGCGCTTCAGATAGGTGTCGTTGCTGGTGAGCTGCGCGTCGAAGCCGAACCGCCACACCGAATCGACCGGAATGCGGCCGGATCCGAACAGGCTCGCATAGAACTGGTTCTGGCGGCCGCTGAGCCCGCCATTGGGATTGTCGGCGATGCTGCCTTGGAGCCACATGCCGCCGGTCTGCCAGCGTTGGCGATATTCGGCCGCCAGCACCTCGCCGCCGCGCGAGGAGACGATCGGCGTGATCGTCGCGTCGTTGGACGGCGACAACGCGATGTAGACCGGCACGCGCGCGAAATAGCCGATATAGGTCGAATTGCCGATCGAGGGCGTGAGGACGCCGCTGGCATAGCGCACGGAAGGGTCGGGCTCGCTCAGATAGGGCGAGTAGAACAGCGGCACGCCGAAGAATTCGAGCGCCGCGTTGTGGAAGACGATGTGGTGTTTTTCCTGGTCGTACTCGATGCGCGACGCGTGCACCTTCCACACGGGCGTGCGCTGGCCGGGCTGATTGCAGATCTTGCACGGCGTGTAGGAGGCGTCGAAAGCCTCCAGGAAGCGGCCCTGGCTGCGCGTCGCGCTCGCCGCCACCATGCGGCCGTTCTTGCCGATCAGCGCCGCGAAACTCTTGAGCACGCCCTCGCGCATCTTGTCGCTGAGCGTGACGTGGTCGGCGAAGGCGACGTTGCCCTTCTCGTCGGTCAGGCTGACATGGCCGCTGGCGACCGCGGTGTCGTGGACCTGGTCGTAGACGACTTCGTCGGCGATCAGGACGCGGCCGTCGCTGTCGATCTCGACATGGCCGCGCGCCGTGACGGTGTGGGTGTCGGTGTCGTATTCCATCTCGAGCGCCTGCATCAGCACGTCGCCCTTGATGGCGAGCGCCGGCGCCGCCGGCGCGGCGAAGGGCGCGGCCAGCAATCCCAGGAGCAGCAGCGGACGCCAGGCTCTCATCCGTCCTCCTGGTTGAACACCAGCGTCATGCCGATCAGGATCGCGGCGGTCGCCGGCGCGGTGGCGGCGAGCGCCACGGGCAGGATGCCGCTCTGGCCCAGGGCGCGGGCGAATTCGCTGAAGAAATAGATGCCGAAGCCGGCCAGCGCGCTGATCAGCGCGACGCGGATCAGGCCGCCGCCGCGGCCGACGCGGACGGAAAAGCTCGCGGCCATGAACACCATCGCGGCGAACAGCGCGGGCAGGGCGAGCAGGCTGTAGAGATAGAGCTGATAGCGCACGGCGGAGAAGCCGGCGTTCTGCGCCGCGCGGATGAAGCCGGGAAGCTCCCAGAAGGACAGCGTGTAGGGCGGCGCGAAGCTCTCCTGGATCTGCACCGGCGTCAGCGTCGTGGGCAGATCGTAGCTGGCGTGATGCGCCGGCGTGCCGTCGGCGCCGCTGACCCAGGCATCGGTGAGCTTCCACACCCCGGCGACGAGCTGCGCCGATTTGGCATCGACCCGGCCGACGAAGCGGTCGCGCGCCGCGTAGAGGAACACGACGACGGATTCCAGGTGGACGCCCTGGTTGGTCACGCGCAGGGCATGGATCACCGATTGCTGGGTCTCGTCGCCCTGGCGCAGCCACAGCCCGTTGGGCGAAATCGAAAGCTGCGACGCCTCGCCCTTGATGTATTTGGCCTCCAGCGCGGAGAACTGCGCCAGCATGCGCGAGGAGATCGGCGTCACCACCAGCACGACGACGATGCCCAGACCCGCGGCCACCGCCAGCGGCGGCGCCAGGAAGTCCCAGGCCGACATGCCGGCCGCGCGCACCGCGACCAGCTCCTGATTGCGCGACAGCCGCACGAAGGCGAGCACGCCGCCCAGCAGCACCGCGAACGGCATCAGCTTCTGACCCAGGTCCGGCAGCTGCAGCAGCGCCATGGCGATCACCACCAGGGTGGAGACGCCGCGTCCGGCGGTGCGGTTGGTCAAATCCACGACGTCGATCGAAAACGCCAGCGCCAGGAAGGTGCCGTAGGCGATGGCGATGCCCGTCAGGAACTGCAGTCCCAGATAGCGATAGAGCGTCCAGGACCAGCTCATGGCGTCGCCTCGGCTGGTGCCGCGCGCCGCAGCCAGGCGGCGGGATCGACGCCCATGAGATTGGCCAGCGCCAGCGCCGCACCCAAGAGCGGGATGAGATAGAACAGGATGTTCATCGAGGGATCGCGCACCGCCAAGCCCTGCACGCCGTAACCCGCGATGCGCACCGCGATGCCGCCCATGACCGCGAACGTGATGCGCAGCGCATTGGCGCCGCGGGCGCGCCGTCCGCGCAGGATCGCCGCCAGCGCGACCAGCGCGAAGACGATGCAATAGAGCGGCTGCGACAGCCGGTTATGGCCTTCGGCGATATAGGCGTCGCGCAGCTTGCCCGGCATGTGCGGGTCGGGCCAGAACAGTTCCGACAGATAGCGCTCGGAGGTGGCGCGGTCGGTGGCGCGCGTCGGCCCCGCGAACTGGTCGAGATCGAACACATAGCGCTGGAATTTGAGGACGGAGAGCCTGGCGCCGCCATTGCCGCTGACCTCGATCGTGCCGTCCCGCATGATGAGGCGCGCGCCCCCGCTCGTCTGCGCAAGCTGGCCGCTCTCGGCGAGATAGGACACCGGCTCGTTCTTGTTGCGGTTGTCGTGCACGAAGACGCCGTGGATCGTGCCGTCGGAGTTGAGCTCGCGGATGAACACGGTGAGCCCCGCCGCGGGCGTGTTGAACTCGCCCTCGTTGAGCAGCGCGGTGCCGATGTCGGCGCGGATGTCGACCACTTTGTCCTTCATGGCGCGCTGGCCTGCCGGCATCAGATAGAGGCCGCACAGATAGGTGAGCGCCATGACGATGGCGGCCAGGATGAACACCGGGACGGCGACCTGGAAGCGGCTGAAGCCGGCGGCCGACATCACGACAAGCTCGCTGTCGGTGTTCAGCTTCGACAGGGCGAACAGCGTGCCGAGAAAGAAGGCGATGGGCAGGATGATGACCAGGAGGCCGGGCAGGACCAGGATGGTCAGGTAGATGAACGTCGGCGCCGACTGGCCCCGGTTGATCACCAGGTCGAGAAGGCGCAGCGACTGCGACAGCCAGATCACCGCCGTTAACAGGAATGTGAACAGCGCGGTCGGCCCCAGGAGCTGGACCAGCAGATAATGCGAAAGTCGCGGCAGTTTAACGCTTCGCAAGCCGTCACGGCGCGGGCCTAAAGCCCTTCCGCCCCTTCTGTGATTCGACCTAAACTACCATTGGCGGGCGGCAGACCAACACGCGGGCCGTCCGCACCCTCCGTCTCGCCTACCGGCTCAATACCCCTTAAAGACCGGCCAGCACCAGAACCTATCGGGAGAAACTTAATGCAATTGTCCTTTGCCGCACCCAGGGAAGTTCGTTCGGGCGCCTGGGTCGTCGGCGCGTTGGATGGTTCCGTTCTCACGCCCTCGGCGCAGAAAGCCGATCGGGCGGCCGGCGGCGCGATCAGCCGGGGTCTCAAGGTCAGCAAGTTCAACGGCAAGAGCGGTCAGACTCTCGAAGTCCTGGCACCGGCCGGCCTGACCGTGTCGCGCATCGTGCTGGTGGGGCTGGGCAAGCCGAGCGCGTTCGACGGCCCGGCGGCGGAGAATCTCAGCGCCGCGGTCAACGGCCGGTTGAACGGCGCCGGGGAGACCGCGGTGACCTATGAGATCGACCTGCCCAAGGGCAGCAAGCTCAAATCCGGCGCCCTGGCGGCGCATCTGGCGCTCGGCGCCAAGCTCAAGAGCTACAGCTTCAACCATTACCGCACCAAGAACCTCGACGAATACGAGCAGCGCCTCGCCAGCGTGACGATCGCGACCGACGCGCTCGCCGACGCCAAGAAGAGCTGGGCGGCGCTCGAAGCGATCGGCAACGGCATGTTCCTCGCCCGCGACCTGGTCAACGAGCCGCCGAACGTGCTCTCGC
>Ga0265320_10000378_pt1 | contig 36023 bp, 36 predicted proteins | sample 4827metaG_FD_202087 | JGI IMG/M metagenome (GOLD analysis project Ga0265320, IMG submission 202087) | Rhizosphere microbial communities from Carex aquatilis grown in University of Washington, Seatle, WA, United States - 4-8-27 metaG | ecosystem: Host-associated > Plants > Roots > Rhizosphere >... | reverse complement strand
CGCATTTTCTGTTTAAGGTTGGCGGCGCTCTGCCGAGACGCCGCTCAGGGTTTTTGGTTTCACGGCGGCAACTTGTTGGAGTTCATGCTTTAGCATGTGCCCAAGTCCGAACAGCCCAAAGACTGAACTCCAGCATCTTGAGACGGTGAAGCAAAAAATCCTGAGACGTCCCTGCACCCAGGCTGTTTTCTCTTCGTGTCTTCGCGACTTTGCGTTAGCTTTTCCGTCCGGTGAAGCCATTTGATTTCATCATCCTTGGCAGCGGCATCGCGGGATTGTCTTTCGCCCTGAAGGTCGCGCCGCGTGGACGCGTGGCCATTGTCACCAAAAAAGACCGCGCGGAATCCAACACCAACTATGCCCAGGGCGGCATCGCGGCCGTGACCAGCAAGGAGGATTCGTTCGAGTTGCACGTGCGCGATACGCTCGCGGCCGGCGCGGGGCTGTGCAAGGAGGACGTCGTCCGCACCATCGTCGGGGAAGGCCCGGCGCGCATTGCGGAACTGATCGAACTGGGGATGAAATTTTCCGAGCGCGACGCGCCCAGCGAGGATGGCGGCAAGGAGCTCGACCTCGGCAAGGAAGGCGGCCATTCCAAGCGGCGCATCCTGCATGCCAAGGACGTGACCGGCCGCGAAATTGAACGGGCGTTGTTGAACGCCGCGGCGCAACAACCAAACATCCGGATCTTTGAAAACCACGTCGCGATTGATTTGATCACCAGCCAGAAGCTGGGCTACGTCGGCAAGAACCGCTGCCTCGGCGCGTATGTGTTCGACAAAAAAGCCCGGCGCGTCTGGACGTTCACCGCGCCGGTGACGCTGCTGGCCACGGGCGGCTGCGGCAAGGTTTATCTCTACACCACCAACCCCGACATTGCGACCGGCGATGGCGTGGCGATGGCCTATCGCGCGGGCGCCGAGGTGGCAAACATGGAATTTGTCCAGTTTCACCCGACGTGCCTTTATCATCCCCAGGCCAAATCGTTTCTCATCAGCGAAGCCGTGCGCGGTGAAGGCGGCGTGCTCAAGTCGCTCGACGGCGTCGAGTTCATGGATGCCCATCACCCGCTGAAATCCCTCGCGCCGCGCGATGTGGTGGCCCGCGCGATTGACAGCGAAATGAAAAAGAGCGGGGCGGAACACGTGTGGCTGGACATCACTCATAAACCGGCCCGGTTCATCATCGAGCGGTTTCCCAATATCTACCAGACCTGCCTGCGCTACGGCATCGACATTACCAAGGAGCCAATCCCGGTCGTGCCCGCGGCGCATTACCAATGTGGTGGTGTGGTGACGAACGTCGATGGTGAGACGGACATTGCCGGGCTTTATGCCGTAGGTGAAGTGGCCTGCACGGGCCTGCACGGCGCGAACCGGCTGGCGAGCAATTCACTGCTGGAAGCGCTGGTTTGTGCCCACCGCGCGGCGGAGAAAGTGGCGGCAGGCGTCCCCCCTGCCAGAGAGGACGGGAGCTTGCCGCCCGGCGCCTCATCCGAAATGTCTGCGCGCATGGAAACGGCGTCGAATCTTCCGCCGGGCGGGACTCCCGGCTCTACGTCAGGCAAGATGCCCGACGCCACGTTCAAAATTCCGCTGTGGCAGTCAGGCAAGGCGCACGACCCGGACGAAATGGTCGTGGTCGCGCACAATTGGGATGAAATCCGGCGCTTGATGTGGGATTACGTGGGCATCGTGCGGACGAACAAGCGGCTGGCCCGTGCCCAGAAACGCATTGCGAATTTGCAGGAGGAAATCCACGAATATTACTGGAATTTCATCGTCACGGGCGATTTGCTCGAGCTGCGCAACATCGCCACGGTGGCGGAATTGATCGTGCGTTGCGCGTTGATGCGACCCGAGAGCCGCGGGTTGCATTACAATCTGGATTTTCCGGACGCGAACCCGGACTGGGCGCAACGCGATACCGTGTTGCGGAAATGAGCCGGCGGATCCTTCCGCACCATCACTTGGCGGGCCGAAGGGAATTCAGGTTGTTCCTTCCCAGCTCGATCAATCCGTAAAGTTGCGTCATCTGGTCCGACGCCAGCAGGATTCTTGGATCGTCCTCGTATTGCAGGTAGGTCTGGATGCCACCCTGTTTCCGGGCGCTGTAGGCGGCAACCCGCAAGCCGGTTTTGGTGGTGTAACTGGCTTCAAAACCAGGCAACGGCGTGACATCATAGGTGATCTTGTTGAGATAGTTGATGCCGCTGAGCAACGAATCAATTTCGTCGTAATCCACATAGATTCTTTCCCGGGGCAGGGCGCCTCCGGCGATCTCGATGGCCAGCCCCTGGGCCTTGTGGCCGGTGCTGGCATCCGTGGATTCCTTGCAGCGCACCGAGATGACACTTGATCCAACCGACATCGAGCCGATCTGACCAAAGCCTTTGACGATGACGGTTCCGGTCTGGACCTCAAAAAGACCGAGGTTGGTTTTCAGCGCGTTTGTGTCCTGGGCCGGGGATGCCAGGGCGATCGAGCAGAATGCCGCCGCCAGGAAGATGTGCCATTTGTTCATAATTCCCTCTGATTTGGAAATTTGCGGGTTCACAGTCATCAGTTAAAACTCCGTCAGACCACGAAAGTTGCGCGGCATCGGGAAGGACGGCGTCAGAGACTGTCTGAAAATGTCGCGTCAGCCATCCTGGCTGACGTAGAGCCGGGCTTCCAGCCGGCGGAAAAAAACCGTCCGTAATCATTAACGCCTTTGAAATCCCGGGCAGCGGCGTCATGGCGGTGATTCTTCCGGGCGGCAGGATGCCACCCTCTACGGCAGGCCGGGAGGCCCGCCGCTGCCGTTTCAGACAAGATCTCAGGTCGCAGGCCAACGGGCGATCCTTCATTCCATCCATAAGGTGAACACCCCATTGCGGGTCACAAATCGAAATGATGTGATGTTGGTTCCAGCGTGCGAGTCTCGGTCTGGATAACCAATGAAAGATAACGACAAACTGGTGGCCTTGATCCGCCTTCGGGATATACTGTATTTTGGGGTGCGACCAACCGTGCGAGAATGCGGATTTTCGACAGAAATCATTCAGGGGCTGGTCAAAGAACAACTGATCCAGTCCGGGGACAAAAAGTTTGGCTCCGATCCCGACCGATTTGTCATTGAAGCCATCTTGCCCGCCGGACATTCCTTTATCTCGCAACAGCACGCGTTCCGCGACCTGCACAACCTTGGCGAACTGAGCCACCCCGACCCTGTGCTGACAACCGCAAAGCGGAATTGAAGTGGTCTGTCGGCACTGGCTCCACCGATGTTGGTCAGGTCTCCAATCTCGTAACATTATATCCTTGTGACCTGCATTCCCACTCCGAGGCTTTGTGGATCGCTTCCCGTTCTGGTTTTTGTCCTGACTCCGGCTGCTTTTGGGCTTGCCAGGCAGGAGAAAATGTACGAGCTTCCAACTTCGCAAACAGCGAGAAAGACCATGAAAAACAAGTGTTTCAACGGTCTTTCACCATGGGAAGCGCGCTTAGCTCAGCGGTAGAGCATTTCCTTCACACGGAAGGGGTCGCAGGTTCAATCCCTGCAGCGCGCACCATTTTTGAGTCTCGATGAGTCTCCGCGGCAATTATGTCCGGAAGGCGGAAGCACGCTTCTCTCATACGTACAGAACGTCCGGTGCAGTGTAACTATAATACCTGCAATGCCCGGCGCGCTCCCTCGGCAGCCCCGATGCCACAGGCGAATTCGTATAAGGAGTCAACCCGACGCATTTCCTCAACGCTGATTACAAACGGCGCGTCTGGCTGTAGAAAAAGAGGGTAGAGGGTTTGCGGTGGATTGTGATCGGCAACGAAAAAATTAAACAAAAATCCGGAAATCACAAATGCCCAAACCGGCCCTCCTTCGGCTTCGGTTGAGAATGCGCCCGCCGTCAAATCTCCGTAAAATTTCCCGTTGAGCGTCAGAGCGGTTATCATGCACGGATATTCCAGCCATTCACCAGGGTCATCGTGCAAAAGCATTTTTCTCAATTTCTCCGAGTGCTGGCCCAAGCGTGCGGGGCGAAATACCCCGCCTGTGGCGTTTCCAAACCGCCAAAGCAAGGAAAGGAGAAACAACCTGAAGCGGTGATAATCTAATCCCGGCATAGTAAGGACGACAGGTGGTTGCTTCATTGCTTCCACAGCGGGCCTGTAAAATGACGCAGCCGCATAGTCTTCATATTTCTTGGCTAGGAGTTGCTCGCAGTCACTGCAAAGCAATTTTTCACGCATGCCTTTTTGATGGATTTGCGGAGTTTCTGAAACTTCGCGGCTGAAGGCGCGGAAACGATGGTTCGAGTCATACATCGGCTTATACATAAACTCAGGCACGATGTGTGATCGTCGCAACGGTTTGTTCAGTTGGCAAAGTGCGCACGGCATATTTAAAATCCGGGTAATTCTAACTCAACTTAGCAAAAATGGCGAATTGTGTAAGCCAACAGATACGGCCGGCATTGCGCGGCAACGTTGACTTGAGGCGACTGGTCTAGCCCTTGTCCGCAAAAATGTTTAATTTTAGTAAACCAGAACAATCGATGCCGCCTGTTGAACGGAAGAAATCACCGATGTGTTGCTGCATCTCCACCTTTTCGCCGCCCAAGCCATAGTTGACAGCTATGACGCCAAGCGTTATAGTCCTCCGTGAATGATACGCAGCTTTGCCTGCCGGGAAACCGAAAAATTGTTCAACGACGAATCGTCGCGGCGTTTGCCACCACCGATTCAACGTCCGGCACGGCGGAAGCTGCTGTTGTTGCATCAGGCACGAAGTTTGCAGGATTTGCGTGTGCCTTATGGCAACCGTCTGGAAGCGTTGAAAGCCGACCGGGCAGGACAGCATAGCATCCGTATCAATGACCAGTGGCGGTTATGCTTTCGCTGGCAGGGTGAAGATGCGTTTGACGTGGAAATCGCGGACCACCACTGATTATGAAAACGAACAAGTTGTCACCGATTCATCCGGGAGAGATCCTCCGCGAGGAGTTTATGAAGCCGCACAGCCTGTCACAAAACGCGCTGGCGCGGGCCTTGGGTGTGCCACCCCGGCGCATCAATGAGATCGTGCTGGAGAAGCGCGGCGTCACAGCCGACACGGCGTTACGACTGGCGCGATTCTTTGGCACAACAGCGGAAATGTGGACGGGTTTGCAAGCGGACTACGATTTGCGGCTGGCGCGTTACGAAACCGCCAAAGCTATTGAGCGCGAAGTTGCACCTTTGGCATTGGAACCGGTTCCGGCATAATTGCTCCGTCCGCACGCGTCTGTGCCGGAAGCGATTGCCGGATTTCGAATCAAAACTGGTCTTCCTTTTCCTTGAACAGCACGTTGAACGTGGTCAGGGAACCATAGCTGCGGGTGATGTATTGCTGCATCTCCACCTTTTCGCCATCCGTCAACTTCTCGTGCGCGTTGATCTTCTGTTCCAGCACGCGCAGGTTGTTCCGCACCATCACGATTTTGTGGAAGAACGTTTCCAGCGGCACTTCCTTGGTTTGCAACGTTGGATCGGCGGGATGCATGACCGCCTTGCCGCCATGCCAGCGGAGGCCGAGCTTTTCGATCACAACATCCGGCTTTTCCAACCCGAGCCGGACCACGGCGGCATCCACGGTCTGCTCGATGAATTGTTTGAGCGGCAGGTTCAGGCCGCTGACGGCGGTCTGCGGCTCTGCCGGTTCGAGACCGGCGGCCTCGGGCGCAATCGCACGCTGGTCGCCCCCGTCAAACTGGATGTCCGCGATCAGTTCGTTCAATGCCTTGACAACGCCGGTGCCGTATTGCGGGTGGCGCACCCGCATGCCGATGTGGAGGGATTCAATTTTCATGGGCGAATTTTATCATAAAACTTGAACAGGAGAAAACAGAGAAAACGGAGAAGGGCGTGTTGATCCGCTTTTTCTCTCCGTTCACTCCGTTGCCTCCTGTTCAATTCGGAAAATTCAAGGCTGACAACACGGTAAAACGCGCTAGGCTTGAATTGATGTCCAGCCAGAAGAACAACCGTTCACGGAAATGGCGATCAAGGATAATCCTGATTTTGGCTGTTTCAATCCTCTCGGTTGTGCTGTTGCATTTTTATTACGCATCTTCGCCCGAAGGAGTTTATTACGATCCAGACTTGGCTTGTGGATATGGAGTCTGGATCTTCAAGGAAAGTAAAATTTTTATTCAATGCGACAACGAGAGCCCCAAGGAAACTGGAATTTACATCAAATCTGGCAACAGATGGGTTGCTGGAAAAAGTGGAGGCGTTCTTAAGCCGTCAATCTTGGGAATCACAATGTATGATCCATCCCTCACAAAGGGTCATGTCTTTTGGTTCAGAAGTAGATTTTCGTGGATTGTTAATTGCGGAGAGTGGTTTCAACGCCGTTTTTGAACGCGCCTAAATATGGCTGCAAAACATTTCGACCGCTTCGAGTTTGAGCGCGTGCTGTGGACCCAGGGTATGACCCGAGTCGCGGGCGTGGATGAAGCCGGCCGCGGACCGCTGGCCGGGCCGGTCGTCGCCGCAGCGGCAGTCCTGCCGTCGAAATGGGCCGAAGCCGGCCTGCCGCCCGAACTTGAGGGGCTCAACGATTCCAAGCAGCTCACAGCCGGGCAGCGCGAAAAATTCTTTACGTTTCTGACTGCGTGCCCCGAGGTGCAATTTGCCATCGCGCAGGTGGGCGCCGGGCAGATTGACGCCATCAACATCCTGCGCGCCACGCATCGCGCCATGAACGACGCGCTGGCGCAATTAAAGCCCGCGCCGGAACATGTGCTCGTCGATGGGCGTCCCGTCAAGACCATCCCGATGCCGCACACTCCCATCGTGAAAGGCGATGCCCGGAGCTATTCCATCGCCGCCGCCAGTGTGCTGGCCAAGGTGACACGCGACCGGTTGATGCTCGTATTCGACCAGCAATGGCCGAAATACGGATTTGCCGAACACAAAGGGTACGGCACGGAGCAACATCTGGCGGCGATCACCGCCCACGGTCCATGCCCCATCCACCGGCGCAGTTTTGCGCCCTTGCGACCGGTCCAGCGCGAATTATTCTAATTTGTGGCTGCGCTCGTGAGCGCGCAGCAAATGTGAATCGTGAAATCAGCCGCGTTCTCACGAACGCAGCCACACTGCATGAGCTTTTGGGAAACATTGAAAACCCGGTTTGCCGGCAAAGCCAAACCGGAACACCTGCGACGCGGCGAACTGGGCGAACAGGTGGCAAAAAAGCATCTGCAGCGGGAAGGTTTGAAATTTCTCACAGCCAACTTCCGTTCGCGACGTGGCGAGATTGACCTGGTTTTTCGCGACGATGATTGCCTGGCGTTCGTCGAGGTCAAAACCCGGTCGTCCGAGGATTGGACGCGTCCGGCCGCGGCGGTCAACGCGCGCAAGCGGCGATTGCTTTCTCAGACGGCGCTGGATTATCTGCGCCTGCTGAAAAACCCGGCGGTCAAAATCAGGTTCGACATCGTCGAGGTGCTTCTGGCCGACGGGCAGGTGCGCGAAATTCGGCATCTGCCGAACACGTTTCCGATGGAAAAGCCGTATCGTTATGGGTGAGGTGGCTGCGGCGCCTCGCCGCAAAGGGAGCCGACACGAGACGTCGCAGTCGCCCGTGACAATGCCGCGGGAGCGTTGTCCAATCACTGATGAAAACGCCCAGGAACCAGAGCGATGATTCGGAGAAACCCGTTTCAAAGTTTCTGTTCAGCCTCGCACTGGTGGCCGGTGAAATCTTCCTGGTTCGCGTCATGTCCAGGCATCTGGATGGCAGCCTGATGGCCGGTTTCGGCATGTCCCTCATCATGCTGGGAGCAATGGTTGCCGGAGGGATCGTTCTGAGCATTCTATGGACGCCCCAAATCAGCGAGCTGCTGTTTCGTCCCTTGACCAGTTTGTTCGATGGTGGCAACACCGAGCCGGACCGGAAACCCGGATATTCCATTGCCATCAGCAAAAGGAAACAGGGCAAATTTCTGGAGGCGGTGGTGGAAGTTCGCCGGCAACTCGCGCGTTTCCCGAACGACATGGAGGGAGTGATGTTGCTGGCCGGCATTCAGGCCGAGGATCTGAAGGATCTGCCCTCGGCGGCAATGACGCTGAACCATTTTTGCGACCAGCCCCACCCGCCGCCGAAACAGGTCGCCGCCGCGATGAACCAGCTGGCCGACTGGCAGCTCAAGCTGGCGCAGGACACGGATGCGGCCCGCGCGGCGCTGGAAAAGATCATCACCCGGTTCCCGGGCACCGAGATGGCGCAAATGGCCGCGCAGCGCGTCGCCCATTTGGGCGGTGCAGAAAAAATATTGCTGGCGGCGCAGGACCGCCAACCCCTGGCCGTGCCGGAAGGCGCAAAAAACATCGGCCTGCTGCGCGTCTCGGACCATTTGCGCCCCGGCGAAACGAATCCGGAGACGCTCGCTGCGAATTACGTGAAACACCTGGAACAACACCCGCTCGACACGGAAATCCGGGAACAGCTCGCCATCCTTTACGCCGACCATTACCAACGACTGGACCTGGCGACCGGCGAGTTGGAACAATTGATCGAGAAGCCAAATCAGCCGGCCAAACGTGTCGCTCATTGGCTGAACTTGCTCGCGGACCTGCAGGTCCGTCACGGCGCGGATTACGCCACGGTGCACCAGACCCTGGAGAGAATTGTGGAGCGATTTCCGGATTGGGCCGCAGCGGAAATGGCGCGATCGCGGTTGAATCGCCTAAAACTTGAATTCAAGGGACAGGCACAGGGCCAAACGGTGAAACTTGGCGATTACGAACAAAACCTCGGCCTGAAACACGGCCGGCCGCGGCAACCGTAGCGGGCGGGCGGTTCTGGCCAGAAAAGCTTCTGCCGGCGGAGCGCGGAGCATTGCTCCGCAAGTGCCCGAAACCATCATAACTCGCGGAGCAATGCTCCGCGCTCCAGTAAAACCGGACACTCGTTAACCGCTTGCCGGCGTGACATTGGCGGGCGAACCCTGTCTAATGGGCAGTGAAAACTCTCATGAGCGAGCCAGCCGCAGCCTGTGAATCCGTGGACGCGCCGCCAGTCAGCCTGGCCTCTTCGGAATTTTCCCGGCTTTACGACGAAAATAGCCGGGCGATTTATTACCTCGCGCTGCGTTTTCTGGGTGACCCGCAAAAGGCCGAGGACGCCACGCACGATGTTTTCCTGAAAGCGTTCCGCAAGCTCGACCAGTTCCGCGGCGAGGCGTCCCTGCGCACGTGGCTTTACCGCATCGCCATCAATCATTGCCAGAACCTCCGCCAGGGCTGGCACGACCGCCACATGTTTTCCAACGCCGACGATGCGATCTGGGAAAATACCGCGGCCAAAACCGATTCGCCCCTGCGTATCCTGGAAACCAAGGAGCTCGCCCAGCGCATCCAGAAATCGCTTGATGGCCTGTCCGACGAATACCGGCTGCTGCTGTTGCTGGTGGCCGACGAGGAGTTAAGCTATGAGCAGGTCGGCGCGCTGGTCGGGCAATCCCCCGACGCCGTGCGCGGGAAACTGCATCGCGCCCGCAAGGCCTTTGCCGCTCTTTTTCAAAAAACCGCCTGAGGAGGCCCAACCATGAAACACCAAACGAAACTTTCCCAAGAACAACAGCAAGCCCGACAGGCCGGGACCGAGCAACAGACGCAACCATCGGGCCCTCGCGAATTTGCCAGCGTGGAGGAAATGTTGCGTTACGACGCCGCCCACACACCCGTGCCGCCCGACATTGCCCAACGGCTCCAGAAATCCACCGGCGACCTGCCCGCCCCGAAAGCGGCCTGGTGGAAACGCTGGTTTGGCGGAACCAACCGATGAAAAAATCCTGCCACCATCCCTTTGGGCCACGGCAATCATGAACTTCCAAACTGAACTCGAAACCCTCATCCGCGCGCGTTACCCGATCGTTTATATCATTTCGAGCGAGGAACTGCGCGTGCAAAGCGCGGTCGTCGAAATTGCCCGCAAGCGGCAAAAAAAGGTTTTTGAATGGACCTACAGCACCGGCATTGTTCCCGCCGGCACGTCCATCCAGTCGCAGAAAAACCGCAACACCGCCACCAAGGACCCGCTCGCGGCCCTGGACCAGGTCATCGAACAGGTGGAGCCGGCCATTTTTGTCTTCAAGGATTTTCACCCGTTCCTGGCCAAAAACAATTTTGCCATCATCCGCAAACTCAAGGACATCGCGCTGCACCTGAAAAACAGCTTCAAAACCATCGTGCTGATATCGCCGGTGATGGAAATCCCGGCGGAGTTGGACAAGGAAATCACCGTCATCAATTTCCCCCAGCCGACCAAGGAGGACCTTGGTGAAATGCTCGACAAAATCATCGCCGAAGTGAGCGACCGGAAGCAGATCCAGATTGATCTCGCGGGCGAAGGCCGGGAACGATTGCTCCAGGCGGCCATGGGGCTGACATTGGGCGAGGCGGAAAATGTGTTTGCCAAAATCATCGTCCAGGGCGGGCGCCTGAGCGGTGAAAACGTGAACGAGGTCTTTGCCGAAAAGCAGCAAATCATCCGCAAAAGCGGCCTGCTGGAGTATTACGCGGCCAGCGAGGATTTCTCGAATGTCGGCGGACTGGCCGTGCTCAAGGACTGGCTGAACAAACGCGCGGTGGCGTTCACCGACGAGGCCCGCGCGTTTGGCCTGCCGGCGCCGAAGGGGATTCTGCTGCTCGGCGTGCAGGGCTGCGGCAAAAGCCTTTGCGCCAAGGCGGTCTCGCGGTTGTGGCAACTGCCGCTGCTGCGGTTCGACATGGGCCGGATGTTTGGCAGCTTCATCGGGTCGTCGGAGGAAAACGTGCGCCGGGCCATTGCCGTGGCCGAATCGGTCGCGCCCGCTGTCCTCTGGGTGGACGAAATCGACAAAGCCTTTGCCGGTTCGCAAAGCTCCGGCGCCACCGACGGCGGCACGACCGCGCGCGTCTTCGGCACGTTCATCACCTGGCTTTCGGAAAAAAGCGCGCCGGTGTTCGTGGTGGCCACCGCCAACGACGTTTCCCAACTCCCGCCGGAACTGCTGCGCAAAGGGCGGCTCGACGAAATTTTTTACGTGGACCTGCCGAGCGGAGAGGAACGCCGGGAAATATTCCGGATCCACCTGGCCAAGCGCAGCCGCGACCCGAAGAATTTCGACCTGGCGGTGCTGGCCGCCCGAAGCCAGGATTTCAGCGGCGCGGAAATCGAGGAAGCCATCAACAGCGCCCTTTATGACGCCTTTTATTCCAAACAGGAAATAACCACCGGGCATGTCCTGACCGCGCTGGCCCAAACCGTGCCCCTGGCCAAAACCATGGATGAACAAATCAGCCGCCTGCGCCATTGGGCCGAAGGTCGCGCCCGCCATGCCAGCCGGGTGCGGGCGTAAGAATCATCACGATCTGTCGGCCGGCCGGTTGACAGGCCATGAAAAACATTGGTCTTTAAAGCCGGACTTTGTTAGACCATTTCATGGGCAGGCTGCCCGGCAGATTACAGGATCCGCCGAGGCAAAGGACAGCGATGGCGAAGCTTGAATGGGTTGAAGCGCTTTCGGCGAAGGCGTCGGGGTTGAGCCAGTTTTTTATCATGAGCCGGTTCGTCAATCTGGAATTGGGAAATGAGTCTGAAGACCCGTCACGACGACAGCAAAAAGTGCTGGTCAAAGACGAGGCGTATTACTTCAGCGAGGCGCGAACGGCGTTTGAAGCCGGGGATTTTGAGCCGGCGTTACGACTTTATGGCCGGGTTTTGGAATTCAACACGCAAAATGCCGCCGCGTGGACCGGGCAGGTGCGCATGTTGATCGAACTGGGCGAATTTCAAGAGGCAAAGCTCTGGGCCGACAAGGCCCTGGAACGGTTTCCCAGCGAGCCGGAACTGCTCGCCGCCAAGGCCGTCGCGCTGGGCCGCAGCGGCGATTTGCAGGGAGCGCTGGCGTTCTCGGACGCCGCCATCGAGGAGCACGGCGACACGCCCTACGTCTGGCTGGCGCGCGGGGACGTGATGCTCGCGCGCGAGGAGCGGCGGGCGGATTACTGTTTTGAGAAGGCGTTGTTGCTCGCGCCCCAGGACTGGCTGGTCAACTGGCTGGCGGCCCGGATCCGGTTTTTCTACCGGCAATTCGTGCTCGCGCTGAAATTGCTGCAACAAGCCATCGAATGGAACGCCGGCCATTTTCTTTTGTGGCTCGAACAGGGCCAGTGCCAACAGGCGCTCGATTTGATCGGCCCGGCAACAAAATCATTCCAGCAGGCACAACTTTTGAATCCGCATTGTCGGGAGGCGACCCTCCAATTGATCCGGCTTTCCGGCACCGGGTGGGGAACGCGTCTGCGCGGCTGGTGGCGGAAACTTTTCAACCCATGAAGATGGAAAACCTGAGCCGGCTTTTGTCCGCCGCCAACGAATTTGACGCGTCCGACCTCCACCTGGTGGCCGGCGTGCCGCCCGCATTCCGCGTGAACGGCGAAATCATCATCGCCGACGAGGACGCGCTGACCGAGGACGAAATCACCGTCATGACCGACGGACTGCTGAACGATCAGCAGAAGAAGAAATTCGAGTCGGAATGGGAGCTTTGCATTTCCATTCTGCACAGCGTGGCGGGGCGCATCCGCGCCACATTCTACCGGCGCAACAACCATCCCGAAATGAGTCTCCGCTTTTGCGGCGACAAGGTGGCGTCGCGTGAGGAACTCGGCCTGCCGGAAAAGATCGATGATCTGGCGCGCAAACCCAACGGCCTGGTCCTGATCACCGGCCCGACCGGGGCGGGCAAGACGACCACGCTCAATTATCTGGTGGATTTGATCAACGGCGAACGCCGCTGCAAGATTGTCACGATTGAGGATCCGATTGAGTTTGTTCATGAAAACAAGCGGGCCATTGTCGTGCAGCAGGAGGTGCTGACGGATGTGCGCTCCTTCAATCGCGCGCTCATCCACGTGTTGCGGCAGGATCCGGACGTGATTGTGGTGGGCGAGATGCGCGACCACGAGGCGATTGCCACGGCGCTGACCGCGGCGGAAACCGGCCACCTCGTGCTGGCCACCATGCATTCGCCCAACGTCTCGCACGCCCTCGAACGCATCGTCGGAGTTTTCGAGGGCAGCGCGCAGCGGCAGATAATCCTTCAGCTCGCCAACGCGTTGCAGGGAATCATCGCCCAGGACCTGCTGCCGGCGGTCGATCGCCGGCGCCGGGTGCTCGCTTACGAAATGCTGGTGGCAAACGGGGCCATACGGAATCTCATCCGCGAAAACCAGCTGCACCAGCTGGAAAACACCATCCAGACCGGACGCAAGGACGGAATGGTGCTCATGGACAACTGCCTTTACGACCTCTACTGCAAGTGTGCCATCACGTACGACACCGCCGTCAGCCGGGCCAACCGTCCCGACCACATCATCCGGGAAAAATCCCGCCCGGTTTGAAACCTGAAGGCGGGCAAAAAACGCCGGCGTGAAGGCCGGCGTTGGTCAAAACACGGAAAAAACGCGGTTTACGAACCCGAGCCTGCGCCCGAACCCGATTGCAATTGCAGCGCGATTTCCTTCTCCAGTTCGTGCGCGAGATCAATGTCGCTGACGCCCCATTTCGTGCGGGCCTCCACAACAATCGAGGTGATCTTGGGGTCATCCTCCGAGGACACGCGCACCCAGACGTTGCACTCGTTCACCTTGCCCAGCAGCGAACGCGCGCCGTTGCTGGTGTCGTGCGGGATGTATTCCGTCACCACCACGCCGTTTTTGCCGATGACCGTGAACGCCGCCCGATAAACCTGATCGAGGCTGCGCTCATACCGTCCCTCCACGCGGTCCTTGCTGAACGTAATCGCCGGCGAGTGGGTATCGCTCACCGTCTTGACACAACCGCCGGTGAGGCAGGCCGCGCCAACCAACGCTGCAAAAATTATCTTCTTCATAATGGTGACAATCCAATCGAAAAGCCCCCCCGCGTCAAGCACGATTGCAGCACGATTGCAGTTTTCACCGGCTCGACAATCACGCCAGGAAATGCGAGCTTGGGACCGTGTCGGCGAACAAACTCGAACAACTCCGCGCCACGCTGCGCGCCTATGGCTCCTGCCTCGTGGCGTATTCCGGCGGGGTGGACTCGGTTTTCCTCGCCCGAGTGGCGCATGAAGTCCTCGGCCCGCGCGCGCTGGCGGTGATTGCCGACTCGCCGAGCCTGCCGCGACGCGAATTGCAGGAGGCGCTCGAGATTGCCGGCAAATTTCAATTTCCGGTCCGCGTCGTGCAAACGGCGGAATTTGGCAACCCTGATTATCTCTCCAACCCGGCCAACCGTTGTTATTTCTGCAAACATGAATTGTTCGAGCACCTGACCCCGATCGCGCGCGCGGAAAAATTCGCGGTGATTGCCTACGGCGAAAACGCCAGTGACACCGGCGACTTTCGTCCGGGCGCGCAGGCGGCGGCGGAATTCCAGGTGCGGGCGCCGCTCAAGGAAGCCGGCCTGACGAAGGCGGAAATTCGCGAACTCTCGGCGCAACTCGGCCTGCCGACGGCGGACAAACCCCAGATGGCCTGCCTCAGCTCGCGCATTCCCTATGGCGAGCCGGTGACGCCGGAAAAACTGGCCATGATTGAGGCGGCGGAATATGTGCTGCGCGACCTGGGCTTTCACGATGTGCGCGTGCGCCACCATGAACTGCGGGTGACGGGTGACGCGTGGCGGGTGACGGGAAAGGACTCCCTCGACACTCGTCCCTCGACATTCGCCACTCATCTGGCCCGCATCGAGCTTGGCCCCTCGGAGATTCCGCGTTTCCTGGCCGGCGAAGCGACCGCCAAGATATCCGAGGCGTTGAAAAAAATCGGTTACGCGCACGTGACGCTGGATTTGCAGGGCTACCGGCGGGGCAGCACCAATGAGGTTCTGGGCAAAAGCACATGAAACTTTCGGCCGGCAACGGTTTTAAATAAAGGACTATGCCGCAGTTTTCCTACAGGGCGCGCCGCCGCAGCGGCGAATTGGTGGAGGGGGTTTTGGACGTGGCGGACCGCTCGGCGGCGGTCACGCAAATCGAGCGTCTCGGCCTCTTTCCCGTCGCGGTGGACACCGCCAAGGCCGGCAGTGTGGCGGCCAATGGCAAAGGTTCCGCGAAGAACTTTGATCTGGCCGCGTTTCTGCCGCCCACGCTGCGCGCCCAGCTTTCCCAAAAACGCAAACCCAAGTTGCAGGAACTGGCGACGTTTACCCAGCAACTGGCGAACCTGCTCCAATCCGGCATGCCGCTCACCGTGGCGTTGAACAGCATGACCCACCTGGAGTCCAAGGGCATTCCCACCGAGGTAAGCCGCGATTTGAGGCAGGAGGTGACCGAAGGCCGGAGTTTGTCCGACGCCATGGCCCGGCAGCCACGGGTGTTTTCGGATTTGTACATCAACATGGTGCGGGCGGGCGAACAAAGCGGCTCCCTGGTGGAAGTGTTGCGACGCATGGCGAACCACTTCCAACAGTTCGCCGAGATCCAGACGAAATTCACCTCGGCCCTGATTTATCCGGCCATCGTGATTTGCATGGGCATCGCGTTGATTGCGTTCTTCATGTTTGTCATGATGCCGCAATTCACGACCATTTTTAACGGCTTTAACATCCCGTTGCCGCTGCCCACGCGCATCCTGATCGGCAGCAGCCAGTTTTTCCTTGGTTATTGGTGGTTGATCGGCAGCGTCATCCTCCTCGCGATCATTGTCTTTTTTCGTTTCAAGGCCAGTGAAACCGGCGGACGGAAACTGGACGAATGGAAAATGAAGGCGCCGGTGATCGGCAAAGTGATTAATTTAAATTTGTTCGGTCAATTTGCGCGGACCCTTGGCACGTTGCTCCAGAATGGCGTTCCCGTTTTGACGGCGCTGAAAATCACCGAACAGGTCCTGCCCAACCGCCTGATCAAGGAAGCCGTGGCCAAAACGCGTGAGGCGGTCACGGACGGCAAGACGCTCGCGCAACCGCTGGCGCAGAGCAAACTGTTCCCGCAATTGATGGTGGACCTGGTGCGCATCGGCGAGGAAACCGGCAATGTGCCCGCCGCATTGAGCAATCTGGCGGACACTTATGAGGGAGAGCTGACCATTGCGTTGCGCTTGATGACGCAATTGCTTGAGCCGGTGTTGATCCTCGTCATGGGCGGCATAGTGGCCTTTCTGCTGCTGAGCATTTTCCTGCCCTTGTTCCGGTTGATTTCGGCAATCCATTGAGTTTTGCAATGAAAATGGCGCCGGCCAAAACAACCTGTCCGCGGGCGGCATTCACGCTGATCGAAATCATGATCGTGGTGGCCATCATCGGCCTCATTGCGGCCATGAGCATACCTTCCATCCTCCAATCGTTTCGCAAGGATGGCATGCGCAAAATTTTGAGTGAAGTGCAGCAATTGCTGAACGACGCGCGTACCCGGGCGATTTACAGCAATCGAACCACCGAGATCGTTTTTCATCCCGCCGAAAAACGGCTGGAGCTGGCCGACGCCCCGATGGACACATCCCCGGCGCCGCTGACGGGTGCTCCCGCGAACAATCCCGGATCAACGCCGCCGCCGCAAGGCGCGCCAGGATCGGTGACGCTGCCGAACAACGTGGACATTGCGATGCTGGACATCAATCTGCTCGACTATGGCGCGTCGGAGGTCGCGTACGTGCGCTTTTTCCCGAATGGCACGTGCGACGAACTGACGCTGGTGCTGCACTCCGGTGACGCGTGGCAAAAAATCACCCTGGAATTTTCCACCGCCCTGGCCTCGACCGGCCCCGTCACAAGATGAAAGCCAGATTGAACACCCGCCCGCACGGGCGGAACCCGCGGGCCTTCTCACTGTTGGAGGTGATGGTGGCCATCGGCATTTTTTTCATGGCGGTGTTTTCGATTCTGGGTTTGGTGTCCAGCTCCCTCGAAAACGCGCGCCATTTGAAGCGCCCGATTGTGGACGCCGGCGTGCTGGCGGGCGAATTATCCTTGACGAACAAACTGGTCGAAGGCCTGACCTCGGGCAACCTGAGCGAGTTTCTCGGCAAAGCCTATCAAGGCTACTCGTGGACCTATGCCGTTACGGAAGTGCAGTCGAACAAACTGTTTCAGGTGGACTTCATCGTGCAAGACAATGGTTCATACAACAAGCCGGTCGTGTCCAAAATGAGCATTCTGCTTTTCCGCCCCCAATCCCCGGCCGGCAGCCTGGATCCCATGGGCCGATGAAATTCATGAACCAACCCCGTTGCCGCGCGTTCACGCTGGTCGAAATCATGGTCGCCCTCGCGATTTTCGGCATGTTGGTGGCGGCGATTTACTCCACCTGGACGCTTCTCCTGCGCTCCAAACAGGTCGGTAATGCAGCGGCCGCCCAGGTCCAGCGCCAGCGCATCGCCGTGCGCACCCTGGAAGACTCCCTGACCTGTGTCCAGTCGTTCCAGGCGTCGCAATCCTATTACAGCTTCATCGTCCAAAATGGCGACAAGCCGATGCTGAGCTTTGTCGCCCGGGTACCGGCGATCTTTCCGCGCAACGGCCGGTTTGGTGATTTTAATCTGCGGCGGCTGACCTATACCCTCGAATCCGGGCCGGATTCGGAAAGAGACCTGATGCTGCGACAGAATCCCATCCTCATGGACGTGGATTCGGACGAACAAGGCACTCCGCTCGTGCTGGCGCGCAATGTGCAGGATTTCGTCGTGGAATGTTGGGACACCAACGCCGTGGACTGGGTGGACCAGTGGGATGATACCAATTCCATTCCGCCAATTTTGCGCGTCAGCCTCGTGCTGGGCAGCAGCGCGGATCCCAACAACAAGTTATCGGCCCTGGCCATCACGCGCGTCATCGCGATACCATCCATGATGTTGCCAAGCGTCCTGCAAGCCTCCAGGGGGGGCGGCGTAGCGGGCGGGACGGGCATCAACCCCCACGGTGGACTGGGAGCTCATCCCTGATGAGAACCGGCGCTCGCCATAATTCCGATGGGATGGCGTTGATCATGGCGATGATTGCCATTTTCGTGCTCTCGGCCCTGGCCGCGGGCTTCGCTCTCTCCATGAAGGTCGAGACCCGCCTCGCGCAAAACGCGGACTCGGAGCAACAGTTGCTCTGGCTGGGGCGATCCGGAATGGAACTGGCGCGTTATGTCTTGTCGCAGCAACTGACAATTCCCAATGAACCGTACGATTCACTCAATCAGGTCTGGGCTGGGGGTCCCGGAGGTCCCGATTCAACCAACAGCGGGTTGAGCGGGCTGTCACTGGATCATTATCCGGTTGGCGAGGGGACCGTTTCGGTCAAAATCATTGATCTTGAACGCAAGGTGAACATCAACACCGTCAACAACCCCGGCAACGACCAGTTGATCATACAAGCGCTGACGCTTATGGGCGTGGATGCGAGCGAGATTTCCGTTGTCTCCGATTCGATCAAGGACTGGATTGATGCGGATGATCTGCCCCTCGCGGCCGGCGCCGAGAGTGATACTTATCAGGGTCTCGCCGTGCCCTACTATGCCAAGAATGCGCCCATTGATGATTTGTCTGAACTGCTGCTGGTCAAAGGTGTCACGCCGGAAATGTATTGGGGCAGCAACGCAACCAACCATACGCCCGCCGTCTTTCAACACAAACTCGGCTTCGGCACCTCCCCCGGCCAGGCGCCCGATTATCCGTTCGGCTTGGTGAACATTTTTACGCCCATTTCATCCGGCCGGATCAACATCAACACCGCCGACGCGAACGTGCTGCAAATGATTCCCGGCGTGGACGAGGCCACCGCCGAAAACATCATTAAGGCCCGCGCCGGCCCCGATGGCGTGGAAGGCACGGACGACGACACCCCCTTCCGCAATCCCAGCCAGCTCACCGCCGCCGGCCTCAATCCGCAATTCGCCTCGAAACTGGGCAACCTCTGCACCGTGCGCAGCCTCACCTTCGAGGTCCATGTCACCGCCCAAATTGGCGACTACAAACGCGAATACGTCGCCATCCTCTACCGCAATTCGGGTACAGACATCCAGGTCCTGGGTTTTTACTGGAAATAGTGAAAACAGGGTTGAATTTGCCGCCCCGGCCGCTACTGTTCCGCCATGCGCAGGTTTTTTTTGACCCTGTCCCTGCTCAGTTGGTTTGCCACCGCGTTCGCGTCCGAATCCGTCACCGGCCGCGTCGTCAAAGTCCTGCCGCTGCTCCTTGATTCCCGGGGCCGCGACGCGGTTTCCCCGAGTCTTTTCGACCGCGATGCCTATCAGGTTTACCTGCGGGAGCATACCAATGAAGTTTCCGCCATCCGTTTTGACATTTTGTGGAAGGCGTCGAACACCGGGAAGGAACAATTGAAATTGCGCCTGGAACTGCGCAGCGTCACCACCAACAGTTTGCCGCGCCAGACCACGCTCGAACAATCCGTCACCCCCGGTTATTTTGGTCGTTGGACGACGTTGACCCTGGCCGGCGCGGACTATAAATATCTCGGCGAACTCGTTGCCTGGCGCGCCACCCTGTGGCGGGACGACCGGTTGATCAGCGAACAAAAATCGTTTTTATGGTGAACGACGTGCGCCATTCAATCCGGAAATTTGATTTCACCCTGACCGGCTGGACGTCAGCACCCGGGCAGGCATTCTCATGGTAAACATCAAAATCATCTGCGAATGTGGTCAAAAATACTGCTTTGACGTGTATCCGGCCAATGGCCGGATGCCGGCGCCCGTGCAATGCCCGGTTTGCGGTGTGGATGGCACTGCCGCAGCCAATGAAATCATGACCCGCACGCTCGGTGCCCAGCCCCAACCAACGACCTTGTCGCTTCAACCCGCCTCCGTCCGCCAGCGTCCGGTTCCGCCTGCCCCACCCGCCAGCGCGGCTTCAAACCAGCCCATGCCGGATATCGTCAAAGGCACCTGGGAATGGTGTCAGGGTTTGCTGGCCGGATGGCGCGATCTCCGCCAGCCGTCCCCATCCGAAAATGCCGGCGGCAAGTTGACGGCCACCGAGGAAATCTGGCGCCAGCGGGCGCTCGAGGCAGAACGGCGCGCGGACCAGGCCCTGGCCGCCGCCAGGAACGAACTGGCTCCGCATCTGGCCCAGGCAATCAAGGAGACCCTCGTCCAGGAACTCGCCATCCAGCGCAAGGAACTGCTTCAGGCACAGCATATCGCCATCATGGAACTTTCACAATTGACCCACCACCTAGATGAATTAAAAGCGCCCCTGCAGGAGCGGCTGCGCTCCTACGAAACGCGCATTCAGGAATTGGAAAAGGAACTGGCGGCCAGATCCGAGGAAAACCGCGAATTGCTGAAACTGAAGATAGAGATGATGCGCCACCAGCTCGAAATCGAGCGCATGCGCAACCGGATGGAATTCAACTGACCCTAGGCCGCGGCTTTTTCTCCCGGCGCCTTTTTCTCCTGCGTCTGCAACGCCCGTTCGTAGCATTGCAACGCCTCGTCGTAACGTGACAGGCGGTTGAACAGACCGCCTTTGTGGAGATAGGCAATGGTCATTCCGCCGTCCGCCTCAATGGCCTGGTCATAACAGACGATGGCCTCGTCCAGCCGGCCCAGCTTTTCCAGCGCGCCACCCTTTTTGACCAGGGCCTCGGCGTGCTTCGGATGCAGCCCCAGGGCCACGTCAAAACATTCCAGCGCCTTTTGCGGCTCGTTGGCGGTCATCAGCACCTGGCCTTCATCGATCAGATTGGCAATGCATTCATCCCGGTCGCTGGCCGTTTTGGGCGCGCCATTCGTTTCATGGACAGCGGCGGTGGCGGCGGTTTCGTGCAGTGGTGCGCGCGTGGCCTGTTTCAACTCCAGAATGCGCTTCTCCAGATGATCCACCATGCTGAACAGTTGCGCATTTGATTGCGCCACGCCGGCCCCGGCCATCAGTGAAGGCGCCATACGGTCCTGATCCAGGACAAACTCCCCCTGATGCAAGGAAAACAACTTGACCAGCCGCGAAACGGCGCGCCACTGCAAATACGCCACCACCAGCAGGACCGCCAGTCCCAGGGCCCCGACGATTCCACCCATGATCAATATCAGTTGCTGGGTCTTTTGCACCGCCGTAATTTCACCCTGCCGCTGGGCGGCCACAATCTGCTGGAGCGCGTCGATGCGGGTGGCCAGGTCCACGGCGTTGCGCCGGGTCTCGGCCTCAACCTGCTGCCGGTTGCGTTCAATGGCCAGTTGGGTATCGTGCAGCTGTTGCTGGACCTGGAGCAGGCCGTTCGCCGCGTCCACGGGCAGGGTCGCCGCGGCGGCATTGGTTTCAACGGCAAAAACTCCCGCCGGGAGGGTAAAACAGGCGAAAATAATCAGGAAATTCCGGCGCAGGCTTGCATTCATAACTCGCGCGCGAGACTGACCCGTCAACCGGTTTATGTCAAGCATGCGACCGGCTGACTTGTTCGCATTTTATCACCAAACTATCCACCAGGATGGGCGCCGCCGGGCCTGGACGAAATCCGCCTCCCCTTACTCCTTCTTCAAATCAAACTCCAGCCGCGTGCGCGAATCGTTCTGGCCATTGTTAATATCCATCTCCTCCACCTGCCATTGACCGTTCACCTTCTTGAGCGTCTTGGTGTCATATTCCTTCAACTTCTTGCCCCTCGCATCGTAAGCCTCGGCATGGAGAATACCACCGCTCTCGCTGTCTATCCGCGAAACCACGCGCGCGTAGCCATTCGTGGACGGGTCTGGATTCGTGCTTTCCAAAATGCTGTACGCCCGGCTGTTCCACACTCCCTGCTTGATCAATTTCTGCTGTGGCCAGTGAAAAAATTCCGTGCCCAGGTCTGCCATCCAGAAATCCGAACCGGCGAAGGGGATCATGGCTTTGTTTCCTTCCAACTCTTTCGATCCACCGTTCTCGGATAGACGGTAGGCGTTGGGTTGGTCATCCGTATGGACAATAACCAGTCTGACCGGACTGTTGGTCGCCGTGACCTCGTAATCACCCGACCAGCTCGACGCGTTCATTCCCGCCACGGAAATTTGGAACCGGACGGGGATCTCCGTGCGCTTGCCTTTCGCATCACGGATCTTCAAAGTGCCGGTCTGGGTGAAATTGGTCACCGGCCATTGTTGTTGCAGAATTTGTTGCGCCAGTTTGCGGCCCTGGATTTCCGCGTCGGACAATTCATTTGTGGTGGCCGCGGCCGCGCCCAGGACGGCCAGCAAACCCAGCACGACCAGCGCGAACCGAAAAATCATTTTTCCTCCAGCGCCAGCCGGAGAACGTCGGCAATCTGCTGGACGAAATGGACTTTGAGCTTGGCGCGGACCTCCGTCGGCACATCCAGCCAGTCGGATTTGTTTTGCTCCGGCAAGATGACTTCCTTGATGCCAAAACGCGACGCGGCCAGCACCTTTTCCTTGACGCCGCCGACACGCAGTACCCGGCCGCGCAGGCTGATCTCACCGGTCATCGCCATCCGGAAACGCACGCGCTTTTTGGTCATCAAAGAAGCCAGCGCCGCCACGATCGCCACCCCCGCGCTCGGGCCGTCCTTGGGCGTCGCGCCGGCCGGCACGTGGATGTGGATGTCGAATTTGTTGTAATTGCTTAAATCGAGATCGAGCAGCTTGGCCTGGCTGCGCAAATAACTCATGGCCGTCTGCGCGCTTTCCTTCATCACCTCGCCCAGCGAACCGGTCAGCATCAAATTGCCGCGTCCGCGCATCCGCGTCGCTTCAATGAACAAAACGTCGCCGCCAAACGGCGTCCATGCCAGGCCGGTGGCAATGCCGAATTCGGTGATGCGTTCCGCCGTTTCGGCGATGTACGGCGCATGACCGAGATAATCCTTCAAAACGTCGGCGTCGAGTTTCACCTTCAGGGCCGAGCCGTTCTTGGCAACAATCTTGCGCGCCGCCTTGCGGGAGAGCGCGGCGATTTCGCGTTCCAACTGCCGCACCCCGGCCTCGCGGGTGTATTCGCGAATGAGTTTGCGCAGGGCGGAATCGGTGATTTTTACATCCTGACGCGTGAGCCCATGCTCCTCGATCTGGCGCGGGACGAGATAGCGCTTGGCGATTTGCAGCTTTTCGGACTCGGTGTAGCTGGGCAGTTCAATCACCTCCAACCGGTCACGCAACGCGGGATGAATCGGCTCCAACCAGTTCGCCGTGGTGATGAACAGCACCCGCGACAGGTCAAACGGCAAATCGAGATAATGGTCGGTGAAGGTGTGGTTCTGCGCCGGGTCGAGCACCTCCAGCAGCGCCGCCGCGGGGTCACCGCGAAAATCCGCGCCCACCTTGTCCAATTCGTCGAGCAAAATCACCGGGTTGCGGCTTTCGGCGCGGCGCAGGGTCTGGATGATGCGGCCGGGCATCGCGCCCACGTAGGTGCGCCGGTGACCGCGAATTTCCGCCTCATCGCGCATGCCGCCGAGCGCAATCCGCGCGAACTTGCGGCCCAGCGCATCAGCCACGCTCTTGCCCAGGGAGGTCTTGCCCACCCCGGGCGGACCTACCAGGCAAAGGATCGGTCCCTTGATTTGTTTGCGGCGTTTGATGACGGCGATGAATTCGAGCAGCCGGTCCTTGACCTTTTCGAGGCCGAAATGTTGCTCGTTCAAAATCCGCTCGGCCGCCTTCAAATCCAGCTTGTCCTCGGTGGATTTTTCCCAGGGCATGCTCAAAATCCAGTCGAGATAATTCCGGCCCACCGCGTATTCGGCGGCCGCGGGCGGCGTCTGCTGCAGCCGCTCGAGCTCCTGTTCGGCGGCCTTGCGGGCCTCGTCGGGCATGAGCGTTTGTTCAATCTTTTCGCGCAGCGTTTTGATTTCGCCGGTGCCGGACTCGCCTTCGCCCAATTCCTTTTGAATGGCCCGCATCTGTTCGCGCAGGAAAAAATCGCGCTGGGTCTTGGCGATGGAGGAGGCGACGTCGCTTTGAATTTTCGAGCTGAGCGTCAGCACCTCCTGCTCGCGGTTGAGCAGGGGCAGGAGCTTCTGGAGGCGCTCGCGGACGGAGATGGTCTCGAGCAGTTTCTGGCGGTCGTCCAGGCCTAGGTTCAGGTTGGCGGCGATGAGATCGGCAAAGTGGCCGGGATGCTCGGTGTTCAGCGCGGCAACCTTGACCTGGTCCGAAAGCGCGGTGGACATGCGGGCGATTTCCTCGAACTGCCGGTGCGCGTTGCGCAACATGGCCTGCAACTCGACGGAATCCTCCGTCTCATCCCGCAACAATTCGTAGTTCGCCCGCAAATAGGGAGCGGGCGGCTTGTAGTTTTTGACGCGGATGCGCCACAGGCCCTCGACCAGCATGCGCGCGGTGCCGTCGGGAAATTTCACCATCTTGGCCAGCCTTGAGACACAGCCCACCTCGTATAAATCCTCGGGCTGGGGTTCGGCAACTTCAGGCTTGCGTTGCAAGACCGCGCCAAACAGACGGTCGCCGGCAACAATGTCGTCAATCAACTTGAGGCTGGGCCCGGTCTCAACCAGCAGCGGCACAACCGCGCCGGGAAAGATCACAATGTCTGACAACCCGAGAATGGGCAGATTTTCCGGCAGCGAACGTGCCGAAATACGGGACGGAGCGTCCGATTTTTCGGCGCCGCCCAGAATGCTTATAAATTCTGTCTCCGGCGATGTCATCGTCGTATGCTATACAGATTAAGATGCCGCCGCACGGGAAAAGATTCATGCGCGGCTAGTTTCCTTCGGCGATCGGAACTTTCGTGCTTTTGGTCTGCATTTGGTGTGCCAAGGGGATGTCGATGCGCAGAAAACCATTCACGTAAAGCGCCTTGGCCTGGCTGAGGTCGTAACCTGGAGGCAGCTCGAGCACGCTTTCAAACGGCCCATAGCTGATTTCCATGACCAAAAAATTGCACTTGTTCGCGCGGCATACGTCCGGCCGGCTGCCGCTGATGCGCAAGCGATGGCCCTCCACCGTGATCTCCAGATTCTCGCTCTTCATCCCGGCCAGCTCCACCTTGATGACCAGACCCGTGTCGGTCTCATAAACGTCGGTGTTCGGAATCCAACGGCCGCTGGCCGCGCCCCCACGTCCACCTACTGCCGAGCCGCGGGGAATAAAATGCATTGTGGAACTGACTTTCGTGACAGCCATGATAAAAAATTATATCCTAAAAAGCCTGCATTAGCAAGTTCGCGAGACTTATTTCATTTTTACCCTAACTTCGGGCCGTCCACCCTTGCGCGCGTGAAAAATAATCGAGCTTTTCGTCCCGGATTGCCCCGGCGCCGTACAACCGCAATGTGTGCCATGCTCAAAACTGAATCCGCGGCGCCGCAGCCGGCCCCACAATAACAATCCAGCTGCTGCGGCCACAATTGCCAGCGAAACAGCTTGTTGCCAATTCATGCCCGCAAGATACCCCGAAAAACCGTTCGTGCAACCGATTTTCGGCGTTGAACTTCCAGCTCGTGCCTTTACGCTGCACCCATGGCCGTTCCATTCCGCCACCCGTGCCGCGTCAGCTACGCCGATTGCACCCTCGGCAATCATGTTTATCACTCACGCTACCTCGACTGGCTCGAAGTCGCGCGCGGCGAATTTATCCGTTCCCTTGGCTCGACGGTCCTGCATTGGCACGAACGCGACGTGATTTTTCCCGTCATCGAGGCCCGCCTGAGCTACAAATCACCCGCGCGTTACGACGACCTGCTGGCCATTGAAGTTTGGCCGACCGCCGTCGAGCGCGTGCGGTTGAATTTTGGACATCGCATCCTCAATCAAGCCGGCAAACTCGTTCTGGAAGCCGAAACGTTCCACGCCTGCACCGGCGTGAACGAAAAACCCAAACGCCTGCCGGAGGAACTGGCCGCAAAACTGATGCCGCATCTGGGTGGGGTGGCACAGGCGGACTCAAAACAAGGCACGTGAAACCACTCATTCCCTACCTGGCGGCCAATTGGGGTGATTTGTTGATTGCAATTTTGGGCCTGGTTTCCGGTCTGCTTTACATCTTGCGTCCAGGCTGGGTGGGTGACTATCGCGTTGAACGCGACCAAAAAAGATTCAGATGGTTTGGCGTCATTTTTACCGCCGCGGCCATTGGCCTTCTATTTTTCCTGACGCTTGGCTATTTAAATTCAAACTGAGTCACCAACCGGTTTTCTTCCGGCTTGCGCATTCAGTCCACCTCTGTAACAATTCAGCGGCGCGGGCGATGCAACAGCAAAACTATCCCAAACATTATTGTGGCGTGTTCGGCATTTTCGGTCACCCGAATGCCGCTGAACTCACCTACTACGGTCTGTACGCGCTCCAACACCGCGGCCAGGAGAGCGCCGGCATCGTCACCTGCCACGACGGGAAATTTTTCAAGCATCACGGCATGGGCCTGGTGCCGCAGGTTTTCAATCCCAAAATCCTGCACGACCTCGTCGGCAACCTGGCCATCGGCCACAACCGCTATTCCACCACCGGCACCTCGAACCTCCGCAATGCCCAGCCGCTCACGGTGGATTGCATGCGCGGGCAGATCGCCGTCGCCCACAATGGCAATTTGACGAACGCCGCGCAGCTCCGCGACGAACTGGAAAGCCGCGGGCTGGTGTTTCAAACCACCGTGGACAGCGAGATCATCATCATGATGCTCGCGCAGCCGACGCTGGGCGGCGTGGAAAATTCGATCGCCCAGACGCTGCGCCGCATCGAAGGCGCGTATTCGCTCGTCATCATGACGGAAAAAGAACTGATCGGCGCGCGCGACCCGTACGGATTCCGCCCGCTTTCGATCGGCCGGGTGGATGGTGCCTGGGTGCTCGCGAGCGAGTCGGTGGCGTTCGACCAGATTCACGCCGAGTTCGTCCGCGACGTGGAACCGGGCGAAATCGTGGTTATCAACGAAAAGGGATTGATCAGCATGCAGGCCTTTCCCGAACACCAACGCAAGGCGTTCTGCATTTTTGAATACGTCTATTTTGCGCGGCCCGACAGTGTGATTGGCGGCCGCAGCGTTTATGAAGTCCGCAAGGAAATGGGCCGCCAACTGGCGCGCGAACATCGCGTGCAGGCGGACCTTGTCATCCCCGTGCCTGACAGCGGCGTCTGCGCGGCCATGGGCTATTCCGAGGAATCCGGCATCCCATTCGAGATGGCATTTATCCGCAATCACTACGTCGGGCGCAGTTTTTTGCAGCCCACCCAGCTCATCCGCGACTTTGATGTGCGCGTGAAATTGAACCTCATCGCCTCGCTCGTAAAGGACAAGCGCGTCGTCATCGTGGATGATTCCATCGTGCGCGGCACGACGTGCAAGATGCGCGTGAAGACCCTCAAGGAGGCGGGCGCGCGGGAGGTTCACGTGGTGGTCAGTTGCCCGCCGCACCAGAATCCCTGTGTTTACGGCATTGATTTCCCCGACCGCAGCAAACTCATGGCGGCGAACCACAGCGTGGATGAAATCCGCCGTTATCTGAACGCCGATTCGCTGCACTATCTTTCCCAGGCAGGCATGGTCAAGGCCACCGGCAAGCCGGCGGAATCCTTTTGCATGGCGTGTTACGACGGAAAATATCCCGTGCCTTACGATCCCCTGCTCGACAAGCACATCATCGAACGCCGTCGCAGCCAGGCCCAGACCCTCGGGGAAGCCGTGGCCAAGGACAGCGAACAAATCAAATTGCTTCCGGTTTGACAGGCGCTTTGCAGGCGGGTACGGCCTCTCGAAAGGGCATTGACGCCGGTTCATTCCGCCTTCAGATTTAAACCGCATGAAAACCATGGCAAGGTTGAAACCAGGCGGGCAAACCCCAACGCTTCGCGCGCCGCCGGTTCATCCCGTCGCCGCAACCCCAAGGCGGATCGCGCCACAAACCACGATTGACCAGGTGATGGTCGAGGAACGCGCGGGCGCCTTTGCCAAACGCAGCATCAAGACCAGCGCCAAACTCGCGGGCCTGAAACTGGCGATTTCGATGATGGATCTGACCACGCTCGAGGGCAAGGATACCCCGGGCAAGGTTGCCTATCTCTGCCGCAAGGCGCTCCAGCCCGTCGAACCGAAATACGGCGTGCCGCCGTGCGCCGCGGTCTGTGTTTACCCGAACATGGTCAAATACGCGCGGAAATTTCTGGGCGACGGTTCGCCCGTGAAAGTGGCATCTGTCGCCACCGGTTTTCCGAGCGGCCAATATCCCCTGCGCACCAAACTCGACGAAGTCCGCCGCGCCGTGGGCGACGGCGCGGACGAGATTGACATGGTCATCGACCGCGGGGCATTCCTCGACGGTGCTTACGCAAGGGTTTTTGACGAAATCGCCGCGGTAAAGGAAGCTTCCAGCCCGGCGCATTTGAAGGTGATTCTCGAAACCGGCGAACTCGTCACCTACGACAACGTCCGTCTGGCCAGCGAAATTGCCATGCAGGCCGGCGCGGATTTCATCAAGACCAGCACCGGCAAGGTCCAGCCCGCCGCCACCATGCCCGTCACCCTCGTGATGTTGGAAGCCATCCGCGATCACTTTTTTGCCACCGGCGTTCGCATCGGCATGAAGCCGGCCGGCGGCATCCGCAACGCCAAACAGGCGCTCGCCTATCTCGTGATGGTCAAGGAAACCCTGGGCGATGATTGGCTCACGTCCGACCTGTTCCGCTTCGGCGCCAGCACGCTCGTCAACGACGTGCTCATGCAAATCGTCAAAACCGTGGATGGAAACTACCAGGGCCCGGATTATTTCTCGCTGCCGTGAAATCCAATCAACCATTTCGTAGCAGCCGACGTGAGGAGGCTCCAAATCTTTCCCGATGGAAGAATGATCCTCCTTACGTCGGCTGCCACAAACCATTGAAATGAAAACTAAAGTCACTGCCCGTAAAACCACCGGCCGCCTGTTGCCGGCAAAATCGTCCAACGGGCATCCGATTGTTCCCTTGCGCGAACGCCGGTTGAATTTTGGCAACAAATGGGATTATGCGCCCGCGCCGGAGGAGTCAAAAAATTACATCATCGCACCCCGGCACGATTTGTTCATCAACGGCCAGTTCGTCAAGCCGCACTCGGGAAAATATTTTCCTTCCATCAACCCGGCCACCGAGGACCAGCTCACCGAAATCGCCCTCGGCGACAAGGCGGATGTGGACAAGGCGGTCAAGGCCGCACGGCGCGCCTACGATAAAGTCTGGGGCAAAATGCCGGGCCGCGAACGCGGCAAATATCTTTATCGCATTGCGCGCATCATCCAGGAAAAGATGCGGGAGCTGGCCGTGTTGGAATCCATGGACGGCGGCAAGCCCATCAAGGAAACGCGCGACGTGGATTTGCCGCTCGTGGCCGCGCATTTCTTTTACCATGGCGGCTGGGCGGACAAGCTGAACTACGCCTTCCCGGGCCGGACCCCGCGCCCGCTGGGCGTGGCCGGCCAGATTATTCCCTGGAATTTTCCGTTGCTCATGGCCGCGTGGAAAATCGCTCCGGCGATTTGTTGCGGGAACACCGTCGTCATCAAGCCCTCCAAGACCACAAGTCTCACGCTGTTGCGGCTGGCGCAGATTTTCCAGGAAGCGGAACTGCCGGAAGGCGTCGTCAACGTCATCACCGGCGTGGGTGAAACCGGCACCGCCATCGTCCAGCATCCCGACGTGAACAAAATCGCGTTCACCGGTTCGACGGACGTCGGCAAGCAGCTCGCCCAGATGGTCGTCGGCACGGGCAAACGGATCACGCTCGAACTCGGCGGCAAGGCGGCGAACATTATTTTCGAGGACGCGCCGATTGATCAGGCCATCGAGGGCATCATCGCGGGAATTTATTTCAACATGGGCCACGTCTGCTGTGCCGGCTCGCGGTTGCTGGTGCAGGAAGGCATCTTCCCGACGGTCGTCCGCAAACTGCGCGACCGCATCCAGACCCTGCGCCTCGGCAATCCGCTCGACAAGAACACCGACATCGGTGCGATCAACAACAAACCGCAACTGGAAAAAATCCGCGAACTGGTCCAGAGCGGCGTGGACGAAGGCGCGGAGGTGGTGCAATCGCATTGCCCGCTGCCCGCGCGTGGTTATTGGTATCCGCCCACGTTCCTCACCGGGGTCACGGCCTCGCATCGCGTGGCGCAGGAGGAAATCTTCGGGCCGGTCTTGAGCGTGATGACCTTCCGCACCCCGGAGGAGGCCGTCGAGCGCGCGAACAACACGCCCTACGGCCTGAGCGCCGGCGTCTGGACGGACAAGGGCAGCAAGATTTTCAAGATCGTCAGCCAGCTCCGCGCCGGCGTCGTCTGGGCCAACACCTACAACAAGTTCGATCCGACCAGCCCGTTCGGCGGTTACAAGGAAAGCGGCTTCGGCCGCGAAGGCGGATTGCAGGGCCTGGCGGCCTATTGCCGGCTGGATTGAACGGCATTGCAAATGCCGGTGTCTTAGTTGAGGAACTGTGCGCTAAGCAAATGACCCGTTCTGTCTTCACGACCAGAGTCGCCTTGATCGCGCTGCTTTCGCTATGCTGGCACTTCAGCGATGTATTGGCACAAGGGCTGACGAATACTATTCCGAGAAACCAGGCCCCGTTGGCACGGACATTCCCACCGGCCGATGGCGAACAAACGCCCACCGGCACGGGGAAGTTTGTGATCTTCACCCGGGAGCCAACCGACAAGTTAAACGAATGGGACTTCATCGCCGGGGCGTGGGAGTGCATTCCGTCACGGCCAAATATGCCAGTGACCAAGCGTGTCGAATTTTGCCATTCATCATGGGAGGCGGAACCGTTGCTGAATTGCCTGGTCAGGGATGAGAGTGACGGTCTTTTTCCCCGGTTTGTGAAACTGCGAGTGGATGCCGGCAAATACGACTCCAAGGTAAACCTTTACGACATCAACTACCGGACATGGGACGTCCGTTGTATTTGGCAAGGTGATCGATTGAGCGCATTTGGCGTAATAAAAAACTCAGTGTTCTGTAAAGACACCCGGGGTTGGTTCCGCCTTGATACCTCAACCGGGAAAAACGACACGAAAGTGCCGCTCATTCCGCTCGATGTTGACGGCGCATTCTGGCTGGTGCAGAAACCGGACGAGAACTCTGGAACCTGGAGTTACAACCTGGCCAAAGAAGAGTTTGTCGGCCATTTCGGCGATGTGGATGAGCAGGAGATGGCACATAGCGGGTCATTGCTTTCCGCAAATGGCAAGAATCGGGCCTGGATATTGGTCCCGAGACAGAACGACTGGCGCAGGGATGTGGTTGGCGGCACCTTTCTGCTCCAACGCAACGGTCACAGTGAGGATATCCGCGTTCCCGTGATGATGCAGGTGGAGCCAATTCGAGGGGCTCGACGTCTTATGCCCATTGGAACCCATCTGGGTTTCACCAAGGATGGAAAGGTGGAGTTCTCTGCGATACAGCAGATGAAAGAACAAAAGGAACGGGTATGGACAATTGACATCGCGGCCGGAAAAACCGATGAGAGCGTGCGACCGTATGTCGAGCCGAAAGCTGAAGAGCCCGCATTATTCGATGGAGTGCCTGCACCCGATTACCTGCGGCCGTATCTAAAGAATCTGAGACATTTTGGACGGGCCGGTCTTGCTCCGGCATTTCTCATGCATCTTGGCATCCTGAAAAATCAACCAGAGTATCCTGACTGCATAGCCGGTGTTTCACCTGACGGAAACCATATCCTCTACAAAGCAAAGAAGGGGCCGTTGGCGGATGTTTTCATTTACGGTAATCTCCGGACAAAACAGACCGTGCGCTGGGCCAGCCCAGACAAAATAAAGCTCGGCGACAGCATGGAATTTGTCTGGGTGGAGACTCCTTAGCCAAGCAGTGTTCTGCCCGTGAAAGGTTGTCGGTTTCCACCAACCTTTGTCACGGGATCACGCCCGCGCATTACGAGATGCTGTAGGGAAATTTACGATCCGGGGTCGAACGTGGATTTGAATTGTTTTTAATGGGGAATTTCAAGAACCTCACGTTATGAGCACACGACTCGACGTCAAAAAAACCTACAAGCTCTACATCGGCGGCAAATTTCCGCGCAGCGAGAGCGGACGTTACCTGCCTGCAAAATCAGCCGCCGGCGGACACCTCGATAATTTTTCCCATGCCTCACGCAAGGATTTCCGGGATGCGGTCGTCGCCGCACGCGCGGCGGTGGGTGGCTGGTGCAAGGCCTCTGCTTACAACCGCGGGCAGATTCTTTATCGCGCCGCCGAGATGCTGCAAAACCGCGCGGGCGAACTGGTGAATGAAATTGCCCGTTCGACCGGGGTCAGTACCGCGAAGGCCGGGCGCGAAGTGACGCTGGCCATTGACCGGTTGGTGCATTTCGCCGGCTGGACCGACAAGTACCAGCAGATCTTCGGCAGCGTGAATCCCGTGGCCACCTCGCATTTCAATTTCACCACCCCGGAACCCGCAGGAGTGGTGGTCGTGCTGGCGCCGGATGAACCGTCGCTACTGGCCTTGGTGTCGCTGGTCGCCCCGGTGATTTTGAGCGGCAACGCCGCGATTGTAGTTGCCTCAGAAAAATGTCCCCTGCCCGCCGCCACGTTCGCCGAGATCCTCGCCACGAGCGACCTGCCCGGCGGCGTGGTTAACCTCCTCACCGGCAAACGGGCCGAACTCATTCCGCACATCGCCGGCCACCTGGACGTCAACGCCATCGTGGACGGTGTGGGCGATGCGGAGCTGGGCGCGAAATTGCAGGCGGGCACGGCCATCAATCTGAAACGTTATGCCCGCCGATCGCTCGCCCCCGCGGATTGGTTTGCCGCAAAAGTTGAGAACCCGTATTGGATTCTCGACACGGTCGAGTTCAAGACCGCCTGGCATCCCATTGGCGTTTGACCGATGGCTGATCCTTCCCTCATGTCGTTGCCAACCACTCCCGACGCCCTGGCCCGGTTCATCGACCATACCCAGACCCGGGCGGACGCCACCCTCCAGGACATCGAAAAACTCTGCGCCGAGGCGCGCGAACACAAATTTCACAGTGTCAGTGTGAACGGCTCGTGGGTCATCGCCGCACGCCATTTTCTGGATGGCAGCGAGGTGAAGGTCGGTTGTGCCGTCGGTTTCCCTCTCGGCGCGATGTCCGGTGACGTGAAACGTTTTGAAACCGAGGCAGCCATTGACGATGACGCGCAGGAGATTGACGTGGTCTTGAACCTCGGCCGGCTCAAAGCGGGCGACGACAAATACGTCCTGCGCGAATTGCGTGACGTGGTGGAGGCCGCGGACGAACGTTTGGTGAAAGTCATCCTCGAAACCTGCCTGTTGACCCGGGAGGAAAAAATCCGCGCCTGCGAACTGGCGGTGGAAAGCGGGGCCCATTTCGTCAAGACCTCCACCGGTTTCAACGGCGGCGGGGCGACCGTGGACGACATCCAGCTGCTGCGCGAAACCGTTGGCCCAAAGTTCGGGGTCAAGGCTTCCGGCGGGATCCGTGATACCCGGACCGCGCTCGCGATGATTGCCGCCGGCGCGACCCGGCTCGGCACCTCGGCCAGCGTGGCCATCGTGACCGGCCTCGCGTTCAAGCCATCCGGGCCAGACTGATCCGGGTGGGTTCGCGCCGGCTAGATCCTCACTATTTCCCCCGCCGCGGGAATGGTAAATTTCCGACAAAATGGTTTCGGATTTGACTCCGCAGCGGCAGCCTATGGTTGAATCATGAATGACCGGCTGTCCGATTTCGAGCAGTTGCGACAATTCGCCAGGGCGGGAGACCAAAACGCCTTTCGAGCGATTGTCCGGCGGCACATCGACCTCGTTTTCGCCACTGCGTTACGCAAGGCAGGCGACGCCGGCGGCGCAGAGGAAATCTCCCAAAACGTCTTCAGCGCGCTGGCTCGCAAGGCGTGGCAGTTCGCGCCGGACGATTCCCTGCCCGCGTGGCTGCACAAAACGGCGCTGCTTGAATCCAAATCCTGGCTGCGGGGAGAGCTGCGCCGCCGCCGCCGCGAACAAACCGCCGCCGAACTGGGCACCACCATGAAAACTCCGGATGCATCAACCGCCGGCAACGCGCTGATTCCGCTGCTGGACGAGGCGTTGCTGTCACTGCGCGAGAAAGACCGCTCCGCGCTGCTGCTGCGTTACTACGAAAGCCGGTCCTTGCGCGACGTGGGCGCGGCGCTCGACGTGGGCGAAGACGCGGCCCAAAAGCGGGTGGCCGGCGCGCTCGAAAAGTTGTCGCAATTCTTCCAGCGTCGTGGTTTCAAGACCGCGACGGTGGCCGCGGCAGCTGCGGCATTGCAACACACCGCCTCGTCCGCGTCCGCCGCCACCGTCGCGCTGGTGGCCAACACAGCCCTGCAAACGGCGCCCCCGGCGCTGGCGGGCCTGGGCCTCTGGCTGGCGCGGCTGGCCGGTTTGACCAAGGCGCAGACCGCCGCGGTTTGCCTGGCGGTTGCCGCCGTGCCGGCGCTTTGGCAATGGGGTGACCAACGCGAGGCCGATACAACGCTGGCGCAAGCAAGGGCCGGCCTCGCCGCCGCGCAGAACGAATTCAACCTGCAGCAAACGGAACTGCGGCGCTTGAATGCATCGGCGGCGCAACTGGACGATTCCCTGGCCAACGTCCGCGCCGCCGCCGCGCGCGGCGCGGAAACCGAACAGCAGTTTGCCGCCTGGAAAAATCGCGTGCGCGCCCGGCTGCTGGCGGCGGACTATCAATGGCCGGACGACCTGCCCTTCGTGCGGATACCCAAGAAATTGGTGCCCCGGCTGACCGTTCGCCAGCCGGTGACGCAGCCCGGTGTGCTCAAACCGGAGGCGCGCGAATTGCTCGGGCTGTCCCCGGCCGAATGCGAGCAGGCGGAAACGGCGCTACACAATTATTTTGCCGCGCTCGACCGCTTGATGCAAACGAACCTCTACGAAACCAACCGCGAGCGGTACGTCAACCCACCCGCGGAGGCACTGGCCAGCCAGGTCTGGGGTTTGCCCGCGTTGGGAGATGAAGTCAAACAACGCTCGGATGAATTGCAAGCCGCCTTGAAAGCGGTGCTCGGCGACGAACGCTGGCCGCTCGTCGCGGAGCAACTCCGATCTTCCGGCACGGATACCCTGCGGCGCATTCTGAGCCTGGATGCCGTGGACCGGGGCCAGGAAATCGCCGTCTGGATTCAGGACCGGGACGGCAAGCTGGTGGCCAGTTACGGTTGGGGCGACCAGAGCACGATGTTCAGTTCCGGCGGCCTGGCGCTGAACCTTTTTCTGCCTGGCGCGGATTCTGCCGCCGGCATCAGGATAGAAGATTATTTCGATGTCCGGCAATTGCCCACGGTGTTGACCCAACCGGCGCTGGCGTGGATCCGGCAACAGGCCGAAGCGCGCCTGGGAACGAAAGGTGACCAATGAGACGCACAATGCTGGCCATCCTGATTCTGACGGCGGGAATTACCGTCTTCCGCGCCCTGCGCAACGCGGCGGCAAATGTCCGGGCCGAACTCGCCACCCAAAACGTCGCGTGGCAGGCACAGACGCAACAACTCGCCCGATTGCGTCGGGAGCAACAACAGATGCTCGAACACCTGAACGAAACCCGGCAACTCCTTGCCGCCCGGCCGCAGCTGCCCGCGCCCGGGCAGTTGGCGGATAAAACCCTGTCCGGCGGCGCGCTGAAAAATCTTTCCGCCGCCGAGACGGAACGGTTGCTGGCCGAACTGGGCTTCAACTGGAACACCACCGGCGATTACGTCATCGTCAGCAAAAAATCGCTGGAAGGCATTTTCTTTGACGGCCTGAAAGGCATCGAATTGACCTCTGCGGCCCGCGAGATCTTCGCCATTACGCCCGACGAGCAGGCTGCCATCGAAACGATGACCCGGCAGTTGGGCGACGCGCGCGCCGCCTGGACCCGGGAGCATGTGCAGCGCACGGAGCCCGCCGGCGATATGCTGGCGCAATACTCCCTCGCGACGGATCCGGAATTCTCCCAACGCCAACTTGCCCTCTTTACAAATGGAATTTTTGGCGCTTTGGGCCCGGAGCGCGCTCAATGGCTCCAGGATCATTCGACCGGTTGGATGGACGACTTCGGTCTGCGCCCCGGTCCGGACGTTTCAAAAATCCCGGCGGCGCTTCTTGCCACCATGCCGGC